>Ga0210384_10001529_pt1 | contig 31194 bp, 26 predicted proteins | sample IncBWH2MmetaG_FD_160574 | JGI IMG/M metagenome (GOLD analysis project Ga0210384, IMG submission 160574) | Forest soil microbial communities from Barre Woods Harvard Forest LTER site, Petersham, Massachusetts, United States - Inc-BW-H-2-M | ecosystem: Environmental > Terrestrial > Soil >...
TTGCTCTCTGCGGCGCTCTTCAGCCTTGGCCACGGCACGAATGACTCACAGAAAGGCATGGGAATCATCACCACCGCTCTGGTCGCGGGTGGACTGCTCAAGTCCTTTTCTGTTCCCTACTGGGTCATCATCTGTTGTCACTTAGCCATGGCTGGCGGCACCATGGCCGGCGGCTGGCGCATCATCAAGACCATGGGCCAGCGCATTACCAAGCTCACTCCTTTCGGCGGCTTTGCGGCGGAAACTGCCGGTGGCCTGACTCTCGTTATGAACGCCGTCTTCGGAATCCCCGTCAGCACCACCCACACCATCACCGGCGCCATCGTCGGCGTCGGCGCCACGCGACGCCTCTCCGCGGTCCGCTGGGGCGTCACCCGCCGCATCGTCTGGGCCTGGGTCCTGACTATTCCCGGCGCTGCCCTCATCGGCGCCGGTCTATTCCACCTCCTTGCCCCCCTTATACGCTAACTTCCCCTGCCACGCGCCGCAGCCTTCGAGGGCTTGCTCACTTTTTTTTCCAAGCTAAGGCCGCTCGAAGCCGGGAATTTTCTTGGCTTTTCGATGGCTCTTTTGATACACCATTTCCATCAAATTAACGGAGGTGTCCATGAGCACATTTAGCCGTTTGACAGGTGGCGCACGCGAACTGAATCTCGAGCTCCTGATCATGCGCGTCGCTTGTGCGCTGCCCTTTATCTTCCACGGCTGCGCCATCCTGTTTGGAATGTTCGGCGGCCCGGGCCCCCAAGGCTTCGCGGCCTTCATGCACATGCCCGTCACCGTTGGCTATTTGGTGGGATTAGCTCAATTTGCAGGAGGCATCGCCATCCTGATCGGCGCGTTGCTCCGCGTTGGAGCCGTCAGCGTCATCATCGTCATGCTGGGCGCCATATTTATCGTCCATCTTCCGCACGGCTACGACATCGCCCATGGCGGCCTCGAATACGCACTAACGGAAATGCTCCTCGCCTTAGGCCTATTGCTCGCCGGCCCGGGCAAGTATTCCCTGTCTAGTATGCTCCCGGCCCCGCTTCGCAAACTCTAGGTTCTAAATCGCAGACCCACAAGTGACTTTAATGGCTTTAGTTTCATCAAATTCGCTAAAATGAGCTGTAAGCGGGACAGACTTCAGTCTGTCTCCCTCTGAGCAATCACAAGCGCTTGGGCTACCCATGACCAGCAATCAAACCCATTTCGCCACCGTCGAAGAAGCCGTCGAGGAAATCCGCCAAGGCCGCATGATCGTCCTGGTGGACGACGAAGACCGCGAAAATGAAGGCGACCTAACCATGGCCGCCGAGAAAATCACCCCCGAAGCCATTAATTTCATGGCGAAATTTGGCCGCGGCCTGATCTGCCTCGCGCTTACCGAGCAGCGCTGCGACGAACTTCATCTCCCGCTCATGTCCTTGATCAATACCTCCGTCCACGGCACGGCCTTCACGGAAGCCATCGACGCGAGAGTGGGCGTCACCACGGGCATCAGCGCCTCGGACCGCGCCATCACAGTCCTCACCGCCATCGACCCCAAGACCCGCCCCCAAGATCTAGCCCGCCCGGGCCATATGTTCCCTCTTCGCGCTCGCAATGGCGGTGTCCTGGTTCGTGCCGGCCAGACCGAAGCCAGCGTCGACCTCTCCCGCATAGCTGGCCTCAACGCCTCCGGGGTCATCTGCGAAATCATGAACGAAGACGGCACCATGTCCCGCGTGCCGCAGCTCCACGAATTCTGCAAGCAGCACAATCTAAAGATGTTGACCGTCGCGGACCTTATCCGCTACCGGATGCAGCACGAGCGGTACGTCCGCCGCGTTGCGGAAGCGGTCCTCCCCACGCGCTACGGTGACTTCCGCATGATTGCGTACGCCAGCGATGTCGATCACGACCAGCACATCGCGCTAGTGCGCGGCAGCCTCGAAGGGGGAGAACCCGCTCTTGTGCGCGTGCATTCGCACTGTCTGACAGGGGACGTCTTCGGCTCGACCGCCTGCGATTGCAGCGAACTCGTCTCCCGCTCGCTGGCCACCATCGCCAAAGAAGACCGCGGCGTTTTCCTCTATCTCCACCACACCGGCCGTGGCTTCAGCGTCGAAACCGCCGAAGAACCCGGCGCGCTCCCGCAAATCCATTTTCACAAACGAGGCCAGCTCGACCGCGAGCCCGCCCGCCAGCGCATGGTCCAGCACGAAAGCGGCATCGGCGCCCAAATCCTGATCGACCTCGGCCTGAAAGACATCCGCGTCCTGACCAATCACCCCAAAAAGGTGGTCGCCCTCGAAGGCTACGGCATTCGCATCGCTGACCAGGTACCTTTGCGCATCGAAGCCCCCGCGCGCGCCACACACCAGGTCCTATAGGAGCGAAAGTCGCCGAAACATGAGACCTGCTGCCAAATTGACGGTCGGATTGCTTTCGGCGCTTATCCTTGCGGCCCCACTATCTCTCGGTATTTGGATATGGAGAGACTTTCATCAGGCTCTTGTGAGGGAGCAGCACCAAACCGCGGACGTTATCATGCAGTTCCCCGAACGGTTCAACGCAAGGGATTTCGATGCAATTTGTCGAGAAGCATATAAGTGCAGCGAGTCTCCGAATCTGCGGCAAGACTGGCAATCTGCTCTGGAAGATACACGCAATCGCGGCGGAGCCTTCCGAAATGTGCTCCGCTCAGATATCAAGGTTTTCATCGAGCCCGCCTCTGTGCGTGCGGATATAGTCTCGGCATTTGAAAAAACTGAGCTACGCGAAATCTTCGAAATGAGAAACTTTGACGGCCCCCTGAGAATCATCAGTTATCGGACGGTGACAAAGGATGCGTCGGGTGTGCCATAGAGGGGGTTGACTCGACTGGCGGCGTTTTTTCCTTTGAGCAGTGTGGGCCCTTCGCATCCGGTGCAGCCGGACGCTGAGAAGTAGGCTTATTCACAGTGAGGTATTTGCGCATTTTTTCGAGGCGCTTCGGACCGATGCCGCGGACGGCGCGCAAATCGTCCACGCTCTTGAACGCGCCGTACGACTTGCGCATCTGCAAAATCTTCTCCGCGGTGACCGGCCCAATTCCCGGCACCTGCTGCAGCTCTTCCGATGTTGCCGTATTCAGGTTAATAGGCGCGGCGGGGGGCTTCTTCTTTGCGAAGCAGGGCGCGATGGAAACACAAAAGGCAAGAATTGAAGGGAGAACAAGACGAACCGTCAGTGAGCGTGCTGCCATTGCAACAACATAATAACTCCAACACTTACAACTATCAATAACCACAGTGCAACGGCCACGCGGATCTCGACCTTTTCAACGCGCCTCGACCGCTTGTCTTTCTTCCAGCCACGCTCTTCGCATTCGCGCAACTGGATATCCACCAAGCGGCACACGGCGAGACTGATCACAGCCAGTACGAGCAAGACGATTGCTATGAAGCTCTGCCCTGCCCCAAGGAAGTAGAGGTAACACCAGAGCACGCCAAAGATCACAGCCGCTAATCCGGCTAATAGTCGATATTGCTCGCCGTTGTAGAACGTCCAGTAACGCAAGAGACCATCTCTTGGTTTGACTTCATTCTCAAGATCGTCCTCGCGCTCATCGTCCTCTTCTGTCACGGTTACTCCAGCCGCTTGCCCCGTGCGTCGAAGACTTCGAGTTCGCCGAACAACGCGGCTTGCGATTCGATTTGGGTGCGGTCGCCGACCACGACAATCTGCATGTTCGCGGAGTCAAGATATTTGCGCGCGGTCTCGATCAGGTCCACCGGCGCGAGCGCACGGACCTTCGCACGATACGTCTCGAGATAATCGTCCGGTAATTCGTTCAGTGCCACGACCGCGATCTGACCGAGCAGCCCGTTTTGTGTTGCGAGCCCCATGGAAAAAATGCCGCTCAGATAATTCTGCGCGTCGGCCAGCTCGGCTTCCGGAACCGGCACGGAGCGCAGCTTGTCCATCTCGTAGAAGATTTCCGTAAGCGACGCCGCAACGACGTCATTGCGCACCGCGGCCGAAACCGAAAAGTAGCCATGCTCTCGCAACGCGTTGACGCCGCTGCGCGGACTGTACGTATACCCTTTATCCTCGCGAATGTTCATGACCAAGCGGGAATTGAATGCTCCGCCGTACAAACTATTGGTCAAGCCGAGCTTCACCCAGTCCGGATGCTTCCGCGTGATGGCGTGGCATCCCGCGAGAATTTGCGTCTGGACCGCGCCGGGCAGATGCACCAGATAAACGCGGCGCCCGCGTGGATTCGCTGGAGCGGCGAACGATTTTGTCTCCGGTTTTTTTCCATGCCACGCGCCGAACACTTTTTCGGCGCTTTTCAGCATCGCGTCCGGTTGGAAATCGCCGACGAGCAAGAGCAAGCCGTTCTCGGGCGTGTAAAAGTCGCGGTATACCGCGATCAGATCGTCGCGCTTATACGCGGCAACCTGCTCTTCGCTCGGCGAAACCTGCGCGTAGGGATGAGCGCCGAACAACACTTTGCGCAGCCGCTCTCCCGCAAGGAATCCCGGCTCGGTTCGGCTCAGCTTGACCTCTTCGAGTTTTTGCCGCCGCTCGCGCTCAAACTCGGCCTCCGGAAACGCCGCATCTCGCGCTAGCTCATCGACCATGCCAAGAAGCGGCTCGGCAAACTCGGAGAGTCCCGCAAAGGAAATTGCGCTCGTGTCCGAACCAGCGCTCGTGGCGAGATCCGCGCCAATGCGCCGCAGATCCTCTTCGATCTGCCTGCTGGCGCGCTTGGTTGTGCCCGTACGCGCTACAGTGGCTGTCATTTCCGCAAACCCCGGGCCGCGATCGATGGCCGCCACGTTGCCAGAACGGAAATAGAGGTCGCCGTGAAATTTCGGAATCGTATGCGATTCCACAAGAATTACTTCCAGCCCATTCGAGAGTCGCGCCCGCTTCCGGTTCGGCCATGTGACTTGCCGTTCCGCAGACAGCGCTGGCACCGCCTCGTTTACTTCCACCGCGCGGGTCGCCATTATGCTGCCTCCTTTTTATCCGCGGACGCGGGCGCGCCAGCCGCGGGCGGAAGCCGGAACACGATCGCTCGCTTTTCCTTGCGCAAGTATTTCTTCGCCGCGGCCTGAATATCCTCGCGCTTCACGGAGAGAAAACCATCCAGCACCGTGTTCACGAGTTTCGGCTCACCATCAAACAACGTGAAGCACGCGAGCAAATGCATCAAGCCATAACGCGGCATTCCGCCGTGCCCGCTCTCGAGCAGCGAAAAATAGTCCGACTGCCACTTCACTTTTAATTGCGCGAGTTCGTCTTCGCTGATGCCCTTTTCCTGAATTTCGCGGACTGCTTCGTCGAAAGCGGCTAGCGCCTGTTCACTCGAATACTCCGGCTTGTGCAAAATGCGTGTCACCATCTGCGTGGGCCCGTTGTAGCCGAAGATATCTTCGATTCCGCCGTCGAGCTCCACGGCCACCTGTTTTTCGAGGACGAGTTCGCGATAGAGTTTCCCTGCGCGTCCGCCATGCAGTGCTTGATCGAGCAGCGCCATGGCGCACCAATCGGTAGTCCGCCGTTTCGGTACAACATAGCCGATGGCCATTGCGGGCAACGTCCCGAATTTTTCTTCAACGTGACCGCGGCGTTCTTCGTTCTGCTCTGGTTCCGTCGGATCGGCAAACGGTGGCGGCGCCCCCGCAGGAATATCGGCGTACAATTTCTTCGCCAGCACAAATCCCTCTTCCGGTTTCACATCGCCGAGCATCAGCAACACAGCATTGTTCGGCACGTAGTAGGTCTTGAAGAAAGCCTGCACGTCGGCAAGATTAGCGGCATCGAGGTCCGCAAAATCGCCGTAAAAATTGTGCGAGTTCGCCCAGTTGCGAAACGCCACCGGCGGCAAATCCAGCCAAGGGAATCCTCCGTACGGCTGGTTCATGACATTCACGCGCACTTCCTCTTTCACCACGTCGCGCTGGTTTCGCAAGTTTTCATCGTCCACTTTCAAGGCGCGCATGCGATCCGCTTCGAGCCAAAGCACGCGTTCGAGTGCGTTCGACGGCACGGCCTCGTAATAATTCGTCACGTCGTAATGCGTCGAGCCGTTGAGTACGCCGCCGCTCGAATTGATGAGCTTGATGTGCTGCATTTTCGGCGCGTTCGCCGACCCTTGAAACATCATGTGTTCGAAGAGATGCGCGAAACCGCTGCGGCCGCGCGGCTCCAGCCGGAATCCAATCTTGTAGTACACACCGACCGTCACCACCGGCGCGGTCGTGTCCGGCGCGATAACCACTTTCAATCCGTTCGCCAGCGTCGTGCTCTCCATCGCAATTTGCAGTTGTTTCACGCTTGTCCCCCCGTTGCTTTCACTTTCGTTTTCTTGTTCACAGCCACTTTTTCCAGCTCCGCCTGCATCTCCGCGGAATCCTGCGCCAAAACCACCGCCGCCAAACGGTTCACCGCCTCATAAGCCTGCCTGAATTCCGCCGGCAAATCTTTCATCGCTTCCGTGTGCGCTGCCACCACACCATAGTCTCCTCGCGAAAGCGGACCAGTCCACGCCGCGCGCGGGCCAAGCCGTTCAAAGTTTTCCAGCACCTGCCGTGTCAGCGGCAGAAGCGCGCGCACTGCTTCGCGACGATGCATTCCGGTCGCCGTCATCAGCCGCGTGGCCGCTTCCATCAAAGCAAGGACATTCCCCGCGGCCAGGGCTCCCGCTGCGTGATAAAGCGGCTTCTTCGAACCCTCAATGTGCACGGGAACGGCGCCGAGTGCGCGCGCAATCAGTCTGGCGGTGCGCACCGCGTGAGTGTCGCCTTCGATCGCAAACACTTTTCCATCGAGGGAAGGCACGGCCACTCCGCTGAATGTCTGCAAGGGATGCATCGACCCAACTGCGGCCCCGCACTTCTTCACCGGATCGAGGACGCGCGAGCTCAATGCTCCGCTCGTGTGCAGTACGATTTTGCCGCGCAGTTCTTCCGCCCCGATGCGCGCCAACTCTTCCGCAATCGCGGCGACGCTGTGGTCCTGCGTGGTAATCAAGATGACCTGTGCAGCGAGCACTTGCCGGGTCAGGAACGCATGCGCGCACCCAGCGCCGATCGAACGCACTGCCTTGCGGGCGCTGGATTCGCTACTGGCGACCACCGCGCCAATCTTCCAGCCCAACTCGCGCAAGCGCCGCCCCAGCGCGCGGCCTACTCGCCCTGCACCGATGATAGAAAGGGTTCCCGGCATTACATGCTAGGATAACCTGAGCTTGTCACTCGACACCAATTTTGATGCACACCTTTGGACTTGTTTTTTTCTCTTCTGTTGCCGCTTTTTGGGTATTCCATGGCCTCCGGGCCGCGTATGGCGCAACGAAACTCCCTTGGATGAAGGATTTCGCCCCTGCGGCAGACGCGGCATGCCCAAGCGTTTCGCTCATTTTCGCCGCACGCGATGAAGAAGAAAAACTGCCCGCGGCGCTCGCCACTTTAGCTGCGCTCGACTATCCACATCTGGAAATCATTGCCGTCGACGACCGCTCGCAAGACGCTACGAGCCGCATTCTTGATGAGTTCTCTGCGGCGTATCCGCGTTTACGCGCGGTACACGTTTCCGAAATTCCGAGTGGCTGGCTCGGGAAAACGCACGCTCTTCAAAAAGGATTCGAGGCCAGCAGTGGTGAGTGGCTCTTGTTCACGGACGCCGACGTGCGCTTCAAGCCGGATGTCGTCCGCCGTGCGGTCGCTCTGGCAGAGCAACACCATCTCGATCACCTCACGCTGGTGTGCAACGTGGAGATGCACGGTTTCTGGGAAAAAACGCTGATCACTTTTTTTGGCCTCGCATTTCACCTTGCGACCGATGCCTATCGCGTGAGCAATCCGAATTCGCGTGCGTACGTCGGAGTGGGCGCATTCCAGTTGCTGCGCCGCAGCGCTTATCAGGCGATCGGCACCCACAGGCGCCTTGCAATGGAAGTCGTGGACGACATGAAGCTGGGAAAACTCGTGAAGCGGGCCGGCTTCCGTTCTTGCGTGGCAATCGCACAAGAATTTGTAACGGTGCGCTGGCACGCGGGAGCGGGAAATGTGATTCGCGGCGTCACGAAGAATTTTTTCGCGGCCTTCGGTTACAACCTGGCGTTTGCGGGGCTTGCCCTCGTCGGAATGTTGCTGCTTAACGTCGTTCCATTCTTCGCGGTTTTCGCCGGATACGGATGGATTCGCATTTTTTCGGCGGTTTCAGTGGCTATTGCGCTTGGCATGCATTGCAGCGTGGATGTGGTCAATAAGGTTTCACCTCTGTACGCGCTCACGCATCCGATTGGCGCCTTATTGTTTTGCTATATGATCGTACGCTCCGTGGCGGTGACGCTGTGGCAGGGTGGGGTGACATGGCGCGGCACGTTCTATCCATTGAAGGAATTAAAACGCGGAGTAGTTTAGCGCCGTTACCTAGCTGGCCGATTCTGCTGTAGCTGCAGGTTGGATCGAAAATAATCCTGTCATGTCTCGTTGTTTCAGCGAGCGGATACGGTCGCGCAGTTGCGCGGCGCGTTCGAATTCAAACTTTTTTGCGGCTTCGCGCATTTGCGTTTCCAACTGTTGCAACATTTCGGCAAGTTGCTGTTCGTTCTTGATCTTGGACGTGGCGGCGTCAAGTTCGGTGTCGTCCGCGGGAATCGTGACGTAGTCGGCTTCGACGATCCGCGCGAGGTCCATGTCCACGGACTTGATGATGGACATCGGCGTGATGTTGTTCTCCTTGTTGTATTCCAGTTGTTTGGTGCGGCGGCGGTTGGTTTCTTCAATCGCCTGATTCATTGAGCCGGTGCGGCGGTCGGCGTACAAGATTGCCCGGCCCTCGATGTGGCGCGCGCAGCGGCCCATGGTTTGAATCAGCGACGTCGCGCTCCGCAAGTAACCTTCCTTGTCGGCATCCAGGATGGCCACCATCGACACTTCCGGCAAATCCAATCCTTCGCGCAACAAATTGATACCGATCAAGACGTCGAATTCGCCGCGGCGCAGATCGCGCAGGATTTTGATCCGGTCAAGCGTCTCCACTTCGGAATGGAGATAACGACAGCGCACGCCGACTTCCGTGAAATACTCAGACAAATCTTCCGCCATACGTTTGGTCAGCGTGGTCACCAGGACGCGCTCGTTTTTCTCGGCGCGCTTGCGAATTTCTTCAAGCAGATCATCTACCTGGCCCTTCACCGGGCGAATCTCCACTTGCGGATCGACCAATCCTGTCGGGCGAATCACCTGTTCAACCACGACTCCGCCGGACTTCGTGAGTTCGTATGGGCCCGGCGTTGCGGAAACGTAGATGACTTGATTCAAGCGGTGCTCGAACTCCTCAAAGGTGAGCGGACGGTTGTCCAGTGCCGAAGGCATGCGAAATCCGTAGTCAACTAGCGTCTGTTTGCGCGCGCGGTCTCCGTTGAACATGCCGCGCACCTGTCCCACGGACTGATGCGATTCATCGATGAACATCAAAAAATCTTGTGGCACATAATCGAGCAGCGTTGGAGGAGCTTCCCCCGGCAGACGTCCACTGAGGTGCCGCGAATAATTCTCAACGCCATGGCAGTAGCCGATGGTGCGCATCATCTCGATGTCAAACATGGTGCGTTGGACGACGCGCTGCGCCTCAACGAACTTTCCTTGTTTCTCTAGCTCTTTTTTCCACCACCACAGCTCTTCCTGAATGGTGATGATGGCCCGGTCCCTCTGTTCCTGAGGCATCACGTAGTGCGACTTCGGGAAAATCGTCACGCGCGGCAGATCTTCCTGACCGGTCTTGACCTCGCCAGTAAGCGTGTCGATCTGCCGGATCACGTCGATCTGTTCGCCCCACATCTCGAACCGGAAGCCGTCGTCCTGATAGGGCGGATAGATCTCGATAATGTCTCCGCGAACGCGAAAGGTCCCGCGGCGCAAGTCCTCGGAGCGTTCGTACTGGATATCCACGAGCTTACGGAGCAGCGCCTCGCGTGAAGTGTGCTGGCCCTTCTCCAGCGTAACGAGCATGCCGTAATACGCTTCCGGCGAACCGATACCGTAGATACAAGAAACGGAGGCGACGATAATCACGTCGCGGCGTTCGAAGAGCGAACGAGTAGCGCTCATGCGCAACTTGTCCAGCTCGTCGTTGATGGTGGCTTCCTTGTCGATGTAAATGTCGGCCGAAGGAACGTAGGCTTCCGGCTGGTAAAAATCGTAGTAGCTGACGAAGTATTCGACGGCGTTTTCGGGAAAAAATGACTTGAACTCGTGATAAAGCTGCGCGGCGAGCGTTTTGTTGTGCGCAAGAACAAGAGCAGGCCGATTGAAAGCTTCGATCAGCTTGGCCACCGTAAATGTCTTGCCGGAACCGGTTACACCGAGGAGCACCTGGTGCTTGTCGCCGGCCTCAATGCCGCGAGAAAGCTGTTCGATGGCCGCGGGCTGGTCACCGCGTGGCTGATAGTTGCTGCGCAGCTTGAAGTTCATGGAAGGGGTCTCCCGGCACGAATTTAGGCCACTGCCGAAACCTTCATTATACTCCTCGATGCAAATCAGAGCAGCCGAGGACAGGAATTCGGCCGAGGATCAAGTTCAACCGGAGGCAAGGTCTGCAACCAGAGGCTTATCGAAGAGTGCCATCTCCTCGGGTGTGGGCGCCTGGAACATGTCGAGCCATCGGGACACTGCGTCTCGCTCTATGGGTGGCCTTTCCATGCCCCGGCGTTGAATCCTTTCGAAAAGTACATCCGCAGGCGCAGAGACATAATGCAACTCAACGGCAGCGCCAAGAGCTCGGGCTCCGAGCCGCAAGGTATCCCGCTCGGCCCTTCCCCAGGTGCCCCATTCGATGATTACTGTCAGGCCGAGCGCGAGGAGCTCTTGGCCGAACCTCCACTGCAGCGCCTCGATCTTGCCACGCCTCTCTTCATCCCAGAGGTTTAGTGAAAGAGCATCCATCCACTCATCGGGAGAAAAACGAACCGCGTGCAACCTGCTTTCCAGCACCTTGGCAAGCGTGGTCTTACCCGAACCCGGCAGTCCGCACACAATGATCAATCTCGATCCAGTGCCGGATCTTTCCATTAGTGGATTATCCCTGATGAACGGTCTTGGTGTGCACTGAGTTTTCATGCCGGAAAGGGCGACTGGATTTCGAACTGACCCGCTGACGGGAATTTGAAGCCATAGGCGTTTACGGGTCCGCACGCCGGCCCGCCAACTTCGCGGAGAGGTCTTCGACTCAGACGAGCGGATTCGTGTGCGCGCCTTTTCCCTAGAGGAATTCGATTAGAGTGAGTTCCGGCATGGCGATTTTCCTTGGAAGGAATATTTGATCGCGCGTCAGGGATGACTGGCGGGGGTTTCCGCAAGCAGCATTACTTGCGCGTGGCTTTCCGCATCAATCATGTAGTGGACCCTGTTCGAACCATCGGTCTTCGCTACGATGACATTCATCGATTGGTTGGCGTCTTCCGTCGCGCGCACGACCAGCCCGGTTTTCAGCGAGATGTACGTGATGGTTTCGTTCTTGCCTTTAGCGATCCCCATTGTGCGGAGATCGTGCAGCTTGTAATCCTCGGGTGTGGCGTCTTTTTGAGAAGATTTTTGTTTGAGGATCGCGGTCGTCAGAATCACCGCGCAGGTTTCCTTGGCTTGCTCTCCGGCAGCGAGATCGCCCTGAGACGTAAGATTCATGGCGCCGCAAGGTGCGTCGTTCACGTACTCCGATTCTTTTTCCCAAGAGAGGCCGGCCAGCAGCGCATTGGTAATCTGCTCCTCTGCTTTCCATTTATCTCCCGGCCTTATGCCTTTCTCGGGGAACGCGGCGCCTCCTCCAAATCGCGCCACCCACTCCTGCCAGGCGGCTTGCTCGTCAGCAGAAAGTCTGTCCAGTCCCTCGACATCGGTGACTTGGCCATCCGCGTGAAGAACAAATTCCACGATCTTTTCGCGCTTGGGGGATTTTGCGGCTTCGTCCGGGTTTTGTAGTCTCTTTGCTGGCGCCTTCCCGTCAGAAGCTGTGGCCGCAGGTTCGCCGGCGTCCGCCTCGACAATTCGCGTCCGCAGGCGCGCTACCATCCTGCCAGCGTCGACGCGCAAATCTTCCACCTCAACAAGCAGAAGAAGACTCTCATTGGTTTGGCCGCCTGTTGGTGCCATGGGCACGGCCACGGTGCTTTCGGTATTCATGTTGGTTTTCGCGCTGTAACCAATCCGATAGCGGAATGTCTGGCCGACACTGAGTTTGGGGAATAGCACGACGCGGTCCGCGTTATCGCGCCCTGCCCACGGAACCGTCGCTAAGATCAAGCAACAGCCGAGCGATTTTAGAAAGCTATTCATGGCAGGCGCCCCTGCCGGGCATCATTTCTCCGGGGTCTTAAAATGCTTGTCGAAGAACTCGATCGTCGCGTGATACGCGGCCAGCCATGTTCGATGCAATAAGAAGTCGTGAATCTCATCGGGAAAAACCAATAGCTCGAACTCAACGCCTTGTTTTCGCAAAGCCTCGGCAAGATCAACAGTTTCTGCGAAAGGAACGTTGCGGTCGTCGTCGCCCTGGATCAAGAGCACTGGAGAACGCCATGTACTGATGGAAGAAAGCGGCGAGGATTCCCACGCGAGCCTTGCCGCATCGGGCCGATCGGCGGACTTGTAAGAAGAGGCGAACGTAGGAATCTCCGTGTTCCAATCGTGGACGCCGTGCATATCGACGCCGGCGGCGAACAGATCGGAGGCGCGAGCGAGGCCGAGAGCCGTCAAATAGCCGCCATAGCTGCCGCCCCACAAGCCGATGCGGGCGGGATCAACATCCGGACGCGAACGGAGATAAAGTCCAGCTCCTTCGACATCGTTGAACTCACTGGCACCGGCCGCGCCGTAGTTGAGCGCCTCACGAAAATTGAGGCCGTAGCCGATGCCGCTGCGATAGTTCACCGCGAGAACGATGTACCCGCGGCTTGCGAGGTACTGATTCATGGCGTAGGCGTTGCTGTAATAAAACATGTAATGGAAGCCAAGCAGCATCTGGCGGCGCGATCCGCCATGGAAAAAGCAGAGCGCCGGATGACGCGCGCCATCGCCTGCATTGCGCGGCAGAAAGAGCTGGGCGTGAATCTGCATTCCGTCAACCGAAGAAAGAATGATTTGTTGCGGCGTGACTAGAGCGCTCGCAGGAAAATCTGCCGGGAGCGATTCCGGAGCGAGGTCGAGGATTTCGCCTTTGCCTGCGACAAGAGCTGGACGCATCGTGGTGTGCGCGTCGGAACGCAGAACCAAAACTGTTTTATTGTCGCTAGCGATGACGGGCGCGGTTTCAATTCCCGTGCCTGACGTCACGGCTTCAGGATGGTCTCCCGTGGGCGAAACTTTCCAGACGTGGCGCCGGTCAATATCATCCTGATTCGAAGAATAGACAATTACTTGCCCATTCGCGCTGGAGGAGACATATTCCACCTCGAAATTTCCCGGCGTGAGGGGCTTTGCCGCGCCGCCGCTAACGGGAACGGACCAAAGGTGAATCCATCCGCCGCGCTCCCACGGAAAAACAATTCGGTCACCGGCGGCCCAGATCAACTGATTCTCCGCCACAACTGCAAGAAAAACGCTGCCGCTGCCTGCGTCCGCGTGCCAAATTTCCTGCCCTTTGCCGGTTGTCGCGTCGGCGATTCGAATGGACCACGGTTGCCCTTCGCGATCCGGGCTAAATGGGAGCCTGCCCTTCGCTACGGCTATGCGAAGGAAAGCAATTCTGCGGCTGTCCGGCGACCACGCCGCCTGGCTGTCGGTATCCACGCCGGGTTCGAGATAAATCAGCGATTTCGCGGTGATGTCGTACACGCCGATGAATCCGTGGTCTCCGCGTTGGCTCGCAAAAGCCAGTTTCGAGCCATCCGGCGACCAGCGCAGCTCGCTTGCTCCGCCGTTCGAATGGATCAACTGCTCCGCTTTTTCGCTACCATCAATCTTCGCGATCCACACCTGCGTCTTGAAGATGAATGCAACGCTTCCGCCCTTTGGCGACACAGCCGGCAAATGCCCTTCGCCGAGTTTCTTTGGTGCGCCACCGTTCACCGAAATGGCCCAGATGTTCTGCTCGACGCCTTGCGGCGAATTTTGCGGATTGGGATATCCGGCATTGGCGAATTCAAGATCGCCGCCTCGGGTGTAGACAATCGTCTCCGCATCCGGCGCCCAACTGAGCATGCCGAGATCCTGGCCGTCGTCATCTTTGTATGATGTGATTTGGCGCGACTTGTAACTTCCGTCCGCCGCGGGTTCCGCAATCCATAGATTGCGCGCGCCGTTCGCGTTGAAGACCCACGCGACGCGGCCATTGGCGGGCGCGGCGGTCAATTCTGTCGGAAACGGCGCACTGAGAAATTGTTCGAGCGTCGAAGCTTTTTGCGCTTTCGCCACTGGACAAATCGTCAGCGCCGCAAGGATCACTATCGCTACAATGCGTTTCATCAACAACCTCCGCCGGTCTTTGATTTTTGCCGAAAAACTCGTCTTTTAAGCATCGCTCTCAAATCTCAATCCGCCGGCTGGTGCGCGGCCACTTTTTGCACCGAAACGCGCGGCCCGTCTAGCGGCCCGGATATTTTTAGCGCGCGTCCGGCTTCGTTGATTCCAATCATCCTGCCGTGCCGTTTTCCCGCGCTCAACGTTTCGATCGTGAGGTCCGCATCGCGCGCAAAACTCACCGTGCCTTGCAGCGAAGTCCTCTCCGCGCCGGATTCCAACGTCAAATTCTCTACGGCCACCACGCGGTTGCGCATCGTAAACGTCCCTTCGCCGCTTGTCCACCGCGAAGTGCCGGTATGGGGCGCGCCGTCGGCCACACTGGCGATCACGTCCCAGCCCCGAAACTCCACCTTCTTGAACTGAATTTCGCCGCCGCCCGCCAATTTCTGCAGAAGTTCGTCGCGCCCCACGCCCTCCGTCTCGACGTGCACCGTGCCCGAAGCCAAACCCGCAAGCCGCTCCGTGAATCTGCCGGGCGCGGGAATTTCCGCAAGATCCACGCGATCTAGCTTTGCGGTAACATCATATTTCGGGAGAGGCGCGAACTTCGCATGCACTTGCGCGTGCACCGTGCCGCCAGCCCACTGCGCATCCGCTTCGCGCACTTCGAGCTGTAGATCATGCAACGCTCCCTCCGCGTGCACATTCGCAAGCTTTAGTTTTTCGACCGTCAGTTCGCCGATGTTTATTTCCCCGTCGGCGTTCATCTGGCGAACCAGCTCGCTCGCGGCGGGACTAGGCGATGATCCGCCGAGCACTGACGACAACACTCTCTGCAGCCAGTTTGGCCGGGCCCGGGGCCCGACCCAGCGGTCCAGCTCGGCAGCATTCATGCGATCCGTGGTCAGGTTAAAATTCCATTTCGGGCGATTTTCGCCGTCGGCGATATTCTTTTCCGTGATGACCCCTGACCAAGTGCCGCCAAATCCGTTGACCCTGGTTACGTCCACGAAACGCACTCCGTCTTTCCAATTCAATGTGCTCTCTTGCACCGCGAGAGGCTGGTTCAGTCCTGCAACCGTTAGTGTCGCTTTATCAAAAAGAATTCTGCCGTTCCAGCGGCCGCTGAAAGATTTCTGCCATTCCCACCGAGTCACCGCAAGCACATCTCCGGTCAATTCCCAACCGTGATTCACCGGGCGCCCGAATGCCGTCGCGGTCTTGAGCACATCTTCGATTTTTTGCGCGTGACCTTCGACGCTGATGCTGCCTGCTTGCGTGATTAGATCCTGACTGAAGGTAATGTCCGCGGCATTGTCCATCAGCGTCGCCATTCGTCGTTTTCTGGGTGCGAAGACGTCGCGAGCTGCCCCACCGAGAGCTATGCGTATCGGTTCCGACACTAGCAGATTTCGCTCGCGTCCAATTCGCACGGGGCCTATCCGCACAGGAACCTTTAGACTAGGCACCTTCACAACGCCGCCATTGCTTGAGAACGCAGCACTTTCAAGTTCCATCGGCCATCCGCGCAGCGTCATCGCGCCAGTGAAGAACTGCTCGGCCGAGATTCCATCGTCTACACCTGGATGAAACGCTCTGTACCAAGCCAGCAAATCCGTCGCCTGAATTCCCGAGGAATCGAGCTGTAGCTCGAAGCCGGGTGCAGGGCCAGTCACGTAATTTGCCGCTCCTCGCAAATTTGAACGCGGGCCTTCGATGGTCACTTCTTCCGCGCGCACGCTTCCCGCCGCCACGTTCCAGTGGCCTTTGACGCCAAACCTTAGGCGAGGATTGTCGCTTCGCTCGATCAAATCCCAGCGATGGATTTGCGCCGCGCGAGCTTCCGCGGAAAAAATCCACTGTCCTGGCGCGGTTTCAGCGCTCGAGGCCGTGTCAGACGTGCCGCTCTTCAGTGTTCCGTCCAGACTAAACACGCCGCGCATACCGTAGTCGCGCCCGCGTAGCAGCCGAAACAAATCCGCCAGCGAAACTTCCTCCCAGTGCACCGAGATTTGCGCGGGCTGCAACCGCGCCGAGGTTCCCGCGATGTCTCCCTGCACCCGCACCGTTCCCGCGGATTGCAGAACAACGCCGCTGCGCCACGGTTGCGCTTCGAGCCGAAGCTGCCACCGTCCTGGCGCCACCTGGTCCACGCTTCCCGCGACACTCGTCAGCGCAAAGGGAAGCTTGTCGTCCGTATTCTTGAAATTAACGCGGCCTTCGTCGAAATCGATTTTAAGCAGGCGATTGACGGGTGCAATCGCCGACGGCGGTCCGTAAACGCGCGCCGTCGCTTCCACGGACGTCTTCGCGGGAGGCAGCCACCGCTCCAGGTTCCATCTTCCCTGGTTGTTGCGCACCAGGATCAAACTAGGCCGGCTGAGCGAAAGCGTGCCGAATTCGAAATGGCCACGGAGCAACCCGGTCCACCGGAGTCCGGCAGACAAGTTTTCAGCGCGCAAAAAATATTCATTGCCGAACGCAGGGTCTTCGCCAACCGACACTTTTTCCGCATCCAGGCGGGGAGTGGGCAGCAACTGCACGGAGAATTGTCCGACCTCGACCGGCCGTCCAAACGCTCTCTCCAGCTGCGTGGTCAAGTACGCGTGCATGGGATGCGTGCGAACGAGCAGCGACACGCCAATCTGCATGGCCACGAGCAGCGCCATCACCGTAAGCGCCAGCTTCCACCACTTGCGCGGGATCTTCATCTTGTCCGGAAGTTTCGCAGACTGGCCTGCAAATGAAAAGCTGCCGTAAGGCTAACTTCGCACGGCTTTTTTTGTGCCAGAAGCCGGCTTTCCTTGAGCATCTTCAAATAAATACCGTCAGAGAATAACTGCAAAGCTTAGTGAACCGTGTGTAGCATCCGGCTCCAGCGTGTCCGGGATGGAAGGTGCGCGATCGTGTCGAAAACTCCAGCCAGCCTCTGGAAAAAAGTGGTTTGCGTGTAGTCGTTGCTCGTCGCGTCCACCGACCAATAAATCAAAAATGGTCGCCCCATAATCGCGCTGCGATCCACAAATCCCCAGTATCGGCTGTCCGAACTGTGATCCCGATTGTCGCCCATGGCAAATAATTTTCCGGGCGGGACGACGATTTCGTCGCCTTGCACGTAGTTGCGCAGCGTTTTCCTCCAGCCCGATTCCTCAACAACCTGCTGCGAAATCATCTGATCTCTGCGAGGTGGAAACGAAGTGTTGAAAGGATCGTAGTTCGCGAGCTGATCGTGAACCACGTATGGCTCGTTCAGTGGCTTTCCATTGACGTACATTTGCTGGTCTACAAGTTTCAGACGGTCGCCGGGCAAACCAATCACCCGTTTTACAAAATGCTGATGGTCCGCATAGGGGTACTTGAAAACGATGATATCGCCGCGCTCCAGCGGCCGGTACGGAAGCAATTTCTCGTACCACGCTCCGCTGCCGCCGAAGATGAATTTGTTGACCAGCAGATGGTCGCCAATCAGCAGCGTACCTTCCATGGAAGCCGATGGAATTTTGAACGCTTGGACGACAAAGCTGGTCCCGAACAGCGCCAGAAGCACCGTCACCAACAGCGATTCCAAATATTCGGAAATCGTCGTGGGATCTTCGTGGGGCTCTTCTTTTTTCGGCTCTGCCGGCGTAACCGGATTCACCGGCTCTTCGACCTTTAGCGCAGTTTCTTCGGCCATTCGCTCTCAGCCTTTCCGTTCCACTCGCATGTCACTTGGGCTCCAGCAGTTCCATCGCGCTCTGCGCTGCCCGCTGCTCGGCTTCTTTTTTTGTGCTGCCTTCGCCGCTGGCCATGCGTTCGCCGTTAATCCAAACTTCCACCTGGAAGATTTTCTGATGGTCCGGCCCGCTTTCTCCCGACAACCGGTATTCGGCAGTCGGCTTTCCGTGTCCTTGCAGGAATTCCTGCAGCGCGGACTTGCGGTCGGAGTCCGAGATTCGCTCTCCGCGCTCCTCAAGCGCTTGTTCAAACAGTAGCCGTTTTAGCATCTCACGCGTGGGCCCCAGCCCGGCGTCCATATAAACCGCGGCGACTACCGCTTCGAAGGCATCCGCCAGAAGCGCCGGTTTTTCGCGCCCGCCGGTCTTTTCTTCGCCGCGCCCCAGGCGCAAATGTTCGCCAAGCTTCACGCGCATCGCCGCGTCGTATAGAGAGTGCGCATTCACAAGCCGCGCCCGGCTTTTAGAGAGCTGGCCCTCCCTCCAGTCGGGAAACGACTCGAGAAGATACTCCCTCGCCAACAACTCCAGAACGGCGTCTCCCAGAAACTCCAGCCTCTCATTATCCTGGATGGCAGCCGCTTCCGCGGATTCTTCCGTGCGCTCCGCACGCAACTCCGGAACCGCGGAGCTATGCGTCAAGGCGCGCTCGAGGAGTTCCGGCTTTTTGAACCGATAACCGAGACGCTCCTCGAGTTGCCCTGCGTCACTCTGTGTCATGTCCTTGAAAAGCGCGCCAAGCGCCAGTAGGGCTTATTTTGGTGCACTCAGTTGCGTGGCGCCCAGTTTCTTTGCCTCGTCGGCGCCGCTCTTGCACGTCGGCTGCAGGCTGCCCGGAACGGCGGCGCACTTGTTAAACGCTGTCACCGCCGCATCAAAATGCGAAGTCTTCTCGTCCGAAATCGCCAAGACATAGAACGTCACGGGATCGGCCTCTGGATTCGGGTCCACCTTTGTGGACGCTTCAAACTCCGGAATGGCATCGTCATACTTGCCCCGGCGGAAATAAACGAGTCCCAACCCGCTATGAGCCATGGCCAGCGTTTGGTTTTTGGCGAGATCAAATTGTGCGTCTGTCATTCCCTCGGGCTTTGGAATTGTGGGAATGAGCTCTATCGCCGACTTGGAGAATTTTTCCGCCTTGTCCAATTGTTGAGCCGCATTTGGCATGTTCGGGTTCCATGCCCGCGGAAGAGTCTGGCCGAGGATCGCGAGAGTCTGCACATCGTTTGGAGCCAGAGCGACATCTTTCTCGCCGGCGTCCTGCATCTTCTGGATCTCGTTTTCCGACAGATACAGTTTCACGAGGCCCGAATACACCGGCGCAAGGTAGCGGCTCTGCGGGTATTTCAGCACAAACGCCTCGCCCGCCTGAATCTTCTTGGCTCCGTCCGTCAGAGGCATGGCTGCGAACGCCTTGAATGCTGCATCTTCCTCCGCGTTCACCGGTGGCGCCGGCGTGTCCAGCGTCAGAGTATTCGCTTTGTCTTTATCGGTTTGTTGCTGGGCAGGCGGCGCGCTCTGGCCGCTTTGACCACTCTGTCCGCTCTGGCCTCCGGCGCTTTGTGCAGCCGCCCCAACGCATCCCATTAACAGAAATCCTGCAAGTGCCCCTGCTTCCATCCACTTCTGCCACGTCCCCTTCATTTCCTGCCTCCTGTTTGCCTCTTTAAGTCGTCGCCCGAGTCCGCAGGCTCGAGATTCACCGTCTCATTCTCCCCAAGTTCTTTTGCCATTCCTAACTCTAAGGCCGCTCGGCTGGTTTCTCAAGGTTCACTGCTTCGAGTCCCTTTTGCGCTGCCTGCTTGGCCTGCTCCGGGGCTCCCGGCACGGCGAGCGCCGCTTCGAACTCGCTTTTGGCGAGTCCCTGTTGTCCTTCGTCATCATAAATTCGCGCCAGATAGACATGCGACCAGGTCATCACCATGGGATCCTGCGTCGCTGCATGCGCTCCCGTCGTCAACCTGCCAAAAACCTCTTTCGCGCGCGGTCCATCATGTTCTAACAGCGCCACCAGCCCCAGCCCGTACCACGCGCGTATTTGGTCCGGATATTTCGCCAGCACTTTTTGAAAAGACTCCTCCGCCGCACGCGGATTTTTCTCCGCGATTCGCCGCTCGCCGTCCGTCAGCTCCGCGATCGCATCCGCGTCGTTTGGCACCGTAGTTGGCTGAGCCACTCTGTGTCGCGTCACTACTTCGCTGGCGGGGTCGTCTGCGCTCTGCCCTCGGTCCGCGAATGCAAATTTGATGCCGTCAATCCGCTTGGTTTCTGCCGTCAAGTTGATGCCCCTCACCAGGTCCGGAAAATAAAGCGCCATGGACGGTTCGGAAGCTTCGTATTTTGTCAGCGCGGAAAAGAGCGGCCTTACGAGGACGTAGCCATCCGCATCATCGCGGTCTATCGACGCGTCCCGTTCCCCAGGAGATTGCTTCTTCAGTTTTAATTCCACCGCCCGTACCAGACACTCGGCGAAGTAAGACTCATAATCATCTTTCAAGTCCGCGGCCAGACGGGGCGCCGAGGCGGCCTTCTCATAGAGGTGTCGCTTCGCCGCAATCACATGCGGATATTGCTGCGGAAGCGGATCAAGCAGGAAATGCAGGAAGGCGTGCCTCACGATATCCGTAGGAATGTCATCCGAACCGCTTAAAACGATCGAATAATGTTCGCCGGAGTTACGGACGTTCGTGATGCGGCCAACGAGCGGCTCCAAAATGATCGTAAACGTCCGCGCAGTCGCGGGATCCTGAAGCTGCCGCAAATATCCCGTCGCCACAAAAACGATCTGCGACACGGTGTCATGCACCTTCTCGATCTCGCCGTTGTAGATGGGCTGCAATCCCCTCCAGAGCTGCCCAATCTTTTGCTCTTTGTAATAGTTCGAGAGAATTTCGCCGAAGCCCTCGAGTGCCAGCACTTCCGTCGGCTGGTCGTCTCGCCGCAATGTCATCTCAAAGTTTGGCGCGGGCCCGGAAAGCAGCCCAAACCAAATGTAGCGCGAGAGTGTCGCCCCCGAATCGCGCAGCACATGTTCCTTGTAGAACTGCCTCACCGCGTCTACCGCCGGCCCCTGCTGATGCTGCATCTGCTCGCGAAGCCGTGCGCGCAGCGGGTGCCAATTCTCCGCGCTCACGTTCGATTCGAATCCGGCTGCCAGCAGCGCGCACATCGTCGTGAACATGGCCTCGCTGCCGTCCACTGTAACGTTGGTGACAGGCGCCGGTCGTTGAGGCCGTGGGGGCAGAGGCATCTGTCCCCTCGCCACCAGCGGCCCTAGCAGAAACGCTGCCGCTGCGCACAATCCCGCCATCGCTCTTCGCTGAAGTTGTTTTGTCATGAACTCTGCCGCAGTTCTCGCTCGAACTGGATGTTCTCTCAACCGCTTGTTCAACCTCTGAGGCGGGACAGACGCCGAGTCTGTCTCCCAACTTCTCCGCCAAAATCCCCTGGGGCGCGCATTGTCCTGTGGCAACCCTGCAGCATCTTGTCAATTTACAAGCGCACTTCTCATCCGTCAAGGAATCAGCGGCTTGCCCAACCCGCTCGCCATCCAACTCTTGCTGCTCTTGCGGGCATCTGTTAACAGAGAGGATGCGTTCAGACCTGCCGCGGGATGGCTCGACCCTATGAGTTCCTTGCTCACAAAAACAGCTGGTATTTTCTTGGTTGCTTGCGCCCTCCGCGGGATATCGCCGTTCGTTCTCGACGCCCTGCTGGTACGTGAAGCGGCCGCCCGGCAGGCGCAGCATTCTCTGGCTGCAGCTTCCGCACAGGATTCAACTGCCCCGTCCACGCCGTCCGGCAAGCTCCGCGTGACACAAGAAGTTCAACTCACTGGCGATTCCTCCTGGGTTGACACAGGTATCGATGTCCAAGCCGGCGAGCATGTCATCGCCACGGCGACCGGAACACTTCGCTATGCAGACCAGCAAACCGACACCGCCCCAGCCGGAATCGCTCGCGGCTTCAAAGATCTTCTCCGCAATCTGCCGTTCAACGAAGCCGGCCGCGGCGCGGTCATCGGCCGCATCGGCGATCAGGACGCTTCGCAACCGTTTCTCATCGGCGCCAAACGCGACCTCGTCTCGCCTATCTCGGGCCGCCTCTCGATCGGCATCAATCAGCTCAGCAGCGACACCGGCGATGGCACGTATTCCGTTCGCATTGAGATTTACGCTGCCGATGCCAATGCCATCCTCTACACCGCCAAAGCGGTGCCCTCCATTCGTGGCGTCGACAATGACCTCTTCACCAAAATCCCGCGTCGCATCACCGATAAAGCTGGCGATCCCGGCGACATGGTCAATTTCCTGATCATTGGCTCACAGGACGCCATGGAAAAGGCCTTCACGACTGCCGGCTGGGTCAAAGTCGACCCCAACGTAAAAGAAACCGTCCTCAACGGCTTCCTTGCAAGCATGTCCAAGGAGTCCTATCTCACCATGCCAATGAGCCCGCTCTATCTCTTCGGCCGCCAGCAAGATTATGGCTGGGCCCACGCCGAACCCATTGCTGTCGTCGCCTCGCGCAATCACCTGCGCATTTGGAAGGCCTCGTTCGAGGTCAACGGCTTAACGCTCTGGGTCGGCGCCGCCACCCACGATGTTGGCTTCGAAAAAGACCAGCGCAATAACGGCCTGACCCACAAAATTGATCCCAACATCGACCTGGAGCGTGACTACGTTGAAAAAACTCTCACATCAACGGGCCTGGTCGCAGAAGTCACTCACGTCCTGCCGAAAGATCCGATGCAGGAAGCCAAAACCGCCACTGGCGGCAGCTTCCACTCCAACGGCCAAGTACTTGTTCTGAAACTTGGCGAATCTGCTCAGAAACAGTGAAGGAATCTAGTAGCCCAGAGCCAATACCCGGTCAGGCGCTAGAGTCTCAAGAACCCTTCCGATAAGCCCTCCGGTACATCTCGTAAGTCATTTAAAATAGGGTAGTTAAGTTGCATCCTGTCAATTCTCGAACGCGTTCAAAATAGTTCTTGACAATTGCATGGCCCGGCTCCATTATTTGAACATGTTCAATACTACCGCCACCTCTCCCAAAGCCCAGCTCACCCGCTCCCACATCCTCTCTACTGCTCTTCGCGTCTTCCGCGAACGCGGCCTCGAATCCGCCACCATGCGCGAACTCGCCGCCGCCGCTGGAGCCTCCCTAGGCTGTGCCTACTACTATTTCCCCAGCAAAGAAGCCATCATCCAAGCGTATTACGACGATGTTCAAGCTGAGCACGCCCGGCGGTTAGCCGTAGCCCTCGGCGAAAAGCGCCTGGACCTCAAGGATCGTCTCCGCGCCGCCTTCCATTCCAAACTCGACATCCTCCAGGGCGATCGCAAACTCCTAAGCGCCCTATTCCGCTATACGGGGGAGCCGCACCATCCGCTTTCTGCCCTTGGCGACGGCACACGCAAGAATCGCCAGCAGAGCATGTCAGTTTTTCTTGCAGCACTCGGCGACGAGCGATTTCCGGACGACATTCGCGCAATTCTTCCCCCTGCTCTTTGGGCATTGCACATGGGCATCCTTCTTTACTTCATCTACGATGATTCTCCTGAGCAGCAACGCACGCGCCGATTGGTCGACGGTGTCCTCACCTTGATCGTGCGCCTTCTCGCTCTCGCAAAACTTTCCGCCTTGAAGCCCGTCCGCGGCAGCATTTTGGCGCTTCTTCGCGACGCTGGCCTTCTCCCGGAACCCGATTCCCCGCAGGTTCTCTCGTTTCAGGAGTCACAAGCATGACTACAAACTCATCCAATCAACCGAAACCTACTCCGCAACAGAATGGCTACAACCCAATCACCCTCGACGATTTGCAAAGACCAGGCCAATCCTCTCGCTCGGATTACTTCGGCGAACTGACCGACCCAATAACTCGCTGTATTGCGGCTCCTCTCTTGTTCTTCATCTTCATGTTCAGCAACAGAAACCCTTTCGTCGCACCCTTGGCACTTCTGGTTCTTCTGGGCTGCCTCTTCGTCCGGTTGGACAATCATCCTCGCCAGATCGCCGCTGTTCCATTGACGTTGGCAGGCATCAAACTCGCTTTCCAAATGGCCGAGTATTTGAATTCTTCCGCGCCGAACGCTTTGTCCCTACGCGGGTTTTCGGGTCCGGGATTCATATGGCTCCCGATGTTCTTCTCCGCCTGCCTAGTTTTTATTCCGCGGCGAGACTCCGTCACCTTCAAGATCATTCTCGCCGGCTCCTGCCTGCTCCTCGCCTCGGGGCTTCTTCCCGGGGAGGGATTCGTCGCCATCTTCTATCTACTGAACGGCACTCTTTTCCTTGCGATAGTCGTGGGAGTATTCATCGACTTGAAGTCTTACGTGCCAACTCAAGTCCACAGTAGCGTTGGAGTCGCACATTAGCCAGACGCCATAAACAAATCGTCAACGATAACGAACGGCGGCGCAGCTAGCCGCGCCGCCGTTCTGTTCCTGGCTCAAGCTAATCCGCCTAAGCTGACGCTGTGAAATCTCTGCTGCAAAACTCCAGTCGCTGCCCTTCGACTGCTCCTTCCCTCTAGGCCTAAATGGAACCAACTTAAGAGGCAAGTTGTCCGCTCTTGGAGTATGATGGCCGCCGCCGAGAAACTACCGGCCTGCCCGTCATTGACCCGGGAGCCCATCATGTCCATCACCAAGCCAGCCAACGAACCGGCCCGTCTCGCCGCTCTCGAACGCTATGCGCTCCTCGATACCGACCCCGAAGAATCGTTCGATGATCTAACGCAGCTGGCTTCGTTCATCTGCAAGACTCCCATCGCGCTCATCTCTTTGATCGACGACGACCGCCAATGGTTTAAATCGCGCATAGGCCTGACGGCTAGCGAAACCCCTCGCGAGGTCGCCTTTTGCTCTCACGCGATTCTGCAAGCTGATGTTTTTGTGGTTCCAGATGCGCTCAAGGACGAGCGCTTTCGCGATAATCCGCTAGTCGTTTCGGACCCGCACATCCGCTTCTACGCTGGAGCGCCTCTCATCAGCGAGGACGGCTACGCCCTCGGCACGCTCTGCGTCGTCGACCAAACTCCGCGTGAATTGGCGCCCGAACAACGCGACGCCCTCAAGGCCCTGAGCCGTCTGGTCCTAGCCCAAATGGAATTTCGCCGCAACCTGATTCTCCTGAAAGAAGCTCTCAACGACCGCACGAGAGAAGAGCACGAACGCCAAGCGGAGCTCCTCAAACTGCAAGCCACCCTGATGCGCGTCCTCGGCCTGCGCCACTCCGTTTCGGCCAGGTAATCATTTCTTACGCTATTTGGCGGTCTGCGATTTCTCTGCGTGCTCTGTGTCTCTGCGTTAATATTGCCTTCCGAATTTCTCCGCCGTTACGCAGCGCCAACAGCCCGTCGCAAAACGTCCCGCGAAATATTCGCCCCGCTCACAACCAGTACCACGTTGTCGCCGAGACTCGCGCCCACGTTCAACAACGCCGCCGTGCTCGCCGCTCCAGCCGGCTCCGCCAGAACATGCTCCTCAACAAGCAAAATCTCAATCGCGCGTAACATCTGCTCCTCGCTCACAAGCACCACGTCATCCACAAGTTTCTTCGTGTCGCGCACATTCGCCTCGTCCGGCGTCCGCGTAGCCAACCCATCCGCAATCGTGTCGCAAGTCTCCGTCACCACCATGCGATCTTCCTTCCACGACCGAAAATAAGCCGGCGCCCGCTCCGCCTGCACCCCAATAATCTTCACGCGCGGCGCAACCTGTTTCACGGCCGCCGCAATCCCTCGAATCAAAGCCGTATCCCCCATCGGCACCACAATTGAGTAAGCTTCCGGGAGCTGCTCGAGAATCTCGCATCCAATCGTCCCCGGCCCCGCCGGCAAATTCGTATCAGTCGCATCATTCAAAAAATAGACCCCGGGCCGTCGCGCGTACTCGTTAGCCGATTCGAACGCAGCTGCCAAATCCGGACCGCCACTTTCAACAATCTCCGCCCCCAGCGAAGCAATCTTTCCCCGCTTCACCGGATTGCATCCCGCAGGCAGAAAAATCCGCGCCTTCACACCAAGCAATTTCCCCGCATACGCCACCGCCGCCCCATGATTCCCCGTGCTAGACGCAATCACTTCCTCAACGCTTCCCCGCTTCAACCGCGTCGCCAACGCCCACAAAGCCCCCCTCACCTTGAACGACCCTGTAGGCAGCTCCGCCTCTAATTTCAACCAAACGCGCTTCCGCGTCTTCCCACCCAAACACGGCGCCGCCACCAACCGCGTCGCCGCAAAATGTTGCGCAAGAAACTCCCGCGCCTCCCGAATCGTGGCTAGCTCCGGCCGAATCTCCAAGGATTCCTCGCAGAACCGCTGAAGAACTATATCGCAATCGCGTTTCCCGTTTCCGGCGATACCCCAATCTGGAGGAGCTCATCGCGCGGCAGCGCGTCTGAGGAACTTCTCCCACTTCTTCTCCGTAAAATGCGCTATCATCGCCCAACTCTCCATGCAGGGTCGCGAGTGGCCTACGCTTACCTCGGGAGGTAACGCGAACATGCGCCCTTTCTCCTGGCTCCATAACTTTGTGCTGGATCTTCGCTATGCTGTGCGCGGGCTGCGCAAGAGCCCGGGCTTTGTCATAATTGTTGTCTTCTCTCTCGCCCTCGGCATCGGGGCCAACACCACGATCTTTAGCGTGATGAACGCGCTCATCTACCGCCCACTGTCTTACGATCCCGACAAACGTCTCGTCGCTATCTGGGAAACGCCGATCGGCCACCCCGACCAATGGCAAGCACCTCCCATCGCCGAGCTTATCGACTGGCAAACGCAAAATAACGTCTTCGACGATATCGCTCTAGTTGGCGACACCGAATCCGCCATCATCTCCGGCCCTGGCGGTCAGGAAACCGTCCGCCTCTCCGACGTCACTCCCAACTATTTCCCTCTCCTCGGTGCCAAGCCCCTTCTTGGCAGACTCTTCACCGCCGAAGAAATGCAGGAGCTTACGCAAACCGTCGTTATCAGCAACTCTTTTTGGAAAACTCACTACAACAGCGATCCGAACGCCATCGGCAAGACGTTCACCATTCACAGCTTGGGCATTCTGTGTACCATCGTCGGAGTCATGCCCGCAGGCTTCAACGATCTCTACGGGCAAGCTGTCGACTTCTGGGAGCCCAAAAACGCCGCTAGTCCACGCTATTCCGCCCGCCAGGATCACTGGCTCATGCCCGTCGCGCGGATGAAGCCGGGCGTCACGATTGCGCGAGCGCAAGCCGAAATGGATGTCATTGCCCGTCGCATCGAGCTGCAGCATCCCGAAACCAATAAAGGCATCGGCAAAAAAGTGCAGCCGCTTCACGACGCGATCTTCGGCTTTGCCAAAGCGCCTTTGTACCCTCTCTTCGTCGCCGTCTCTCTCGTCCTGCTCATTGCCTGCGCCAACGTCGCGAATCTTATGCAATCGCGTACCGAAACGCGCCGTAGCGAATATGCCGTCCGTGCTTCTCTCGGGGCCAGCCGCGCCCGCCTCGTTCAGCAACTATTTGCGGAAAGTTCGATACTCGCGCTTTCCGGTGGCCTTCTCGGTATTCTTCTTTGCTTCTGGGGCATCAACATTTTTCGCAGCCTCACCGGGGACTTCGCCGGCTCGTCGACCATTCAAGTCGATTTCCGCGTTGTCCTCTTCACTCTCGGGATCTCACTCTCCACCGCATTTCTCTTTGGCCTCTTCCCCGCCATTCAGGCTTCCAATCCGGACGTCAACGCCACGCTCCGCGAAGGCTCCCTCCGCACTTCCACCGGCTCCCGCGGCATCACGCGCCACGCTATCGCCATTTGCGAAATTGCTCTCGCCATGGTTCTGCTCATCGCCGCCGGCCTGATGATCAATTCCCTGCTTCGCGTACAGCGCGTCAATCCTGGCTTTGACTCCAGTAATCTCCTCACCATGCGCCTGCAACTTCCCGAAGGCGGCCGCTACATGCAACGTGTCCCCGGCGGCGATATGGAACGCGCCGCGCCGCAAGTCACTTCTTTCTTCCAACAGCTCGTCGAGCGCGTCAACGCATTTCCTGGCGTTGCATCCGCCGGCTCAATCACCAGCGCCCCGGGCCGTTTCGCCATGGAGCACAGTTTCACCATTGTCGGCCACCCCGCGCCGCCTGCTGATCAACGCCCTAACGCCGGCTACACCGAATGCTCGTCTTCGATTTTTCAAACACTGAAAATCCCTCTCAAGCGCGGCCGATACCTTGACGCCCACGATTCCGGGGCCGCTCCGTGGGCGATCGTTGTCAACGAAACCTTCGTCCATCGATTCTTTCCCGAAGAAGATCCCATCGGCCGCCAACTCCTGATTCGCTATGATCCTTATCCCGTGGATGAAGAACGTCCGCGCGTCATCGTCGGCGTCGTTGGCGACGTCAAACAACACGGCCTCGGCAGAGACACGCCACCATACATCTACACCTCCAACCTTCAGCAACCCGCCGTTTTTCCGGGCGGCACGATTCTCGGCCATCTCCGCCAGGACCTTGTCATTCGGCCCGCCCCTGGCATACGTACCGAAGACCTGACCTTGGCTGTGAAAAAGGTCGTCTTCGACCTCGACACGGACCAACCCATCGAGCAAGTCATGACTATGAGCCAGGTCCTGGACCGCTCCACTGAGGACTACCGGGTTTTTATGAAAATTCTGGGAGCTTTTGGCGCTTTCGCCATGCTGCTCGCCGTGATGGGCATCTACGGCGTTATGTCCTACTACGTCAGCCAACGCACCCGCGAAATCGGCATCCGCGTAGCGCTCGGCGCGGAAACCACCGACGTGCTCGCTCTCGTTATCCGCCTGGCGTTGAAACTCTCGCTGGTGGGCATCGCGGCAGGCAGTCTTTTTGCCCTGGGGGTCAGCCGTTTACTGATCGGCTTCCTTTACAACGTCACTCCCAGCGACCCGCTAACCTACGCCGCGGTCGCTGCCACCCTGCTGGCTGTGGCGCTGGTCGCCGCCTTTCTCCCGGCCCGCCGCGCCACCAAGGTAGACCCCATCACTGCCCTGCGCTACGAGTGAGGCGCGTTGATTTTTGTCATGCTTTCATGACGGACCACTCTGTACCGGTAAAACCTCGGCCGTCCTCTCGACCGCCAATACGCCGACTCGTAGTCCTGCTCTTCTAAGCCCGTTCGAACCAAGCTGAAAAAGCTGTGCTGCGCCGGATTCACCACAATCCCGACATGCCCCGGCCATGCAATCACGTCTCCTGCTCGCGGATACTTCACGCGCGCAAAATTCTCGTCACCTGAATAAATCTCGAACGAGCTCGCGTAGGGATAAGCAAATCCAGCAGTCGCGTACACAGCATGCAGGGCGTGTGAACAATCCCGCGCTCCCTGCTCACGTTCATCACCTTGAAACGCCGCCCGCACAACTGCTCGACCTTCTGCCACGCTCATTAACCGCGCATTCGGAATATTCTCCTTTGCAGGCAAGGCCGTCTGCGCCTTAACGCTCACGGCGCCGATAACGAAAACCCACGCTGCCCACAAAGCAATTCTCGCAAAGCCAGTCGCAAAGCCCTGAGCCGCAAGCGAGACTTTTTCAATCTTCGCATCGCTATCGCAGCCCGGCGCCAGCCGGTGAAGTAACGTTTGTAAGTCCCGAAAACCCATGGAGTCTCCCGCGCACGGTCCCGCTCCAAAACGCGAGCGAGCTCCGCGCAAAAAGGGGAAAAGTTCCCTTCACTCCACGAAAACATTTGGGTCTTCAGCGAACAATAGAACTTTGCGTTGGACGCACTTGTCCCTTAGGCCAGTGGCCAAAGGTAGTGGGGGAACCTGCCCTAATGTGTTGCTGCCGCCGCAGCGGCGTTTTCTTTTGCTCGGGAAGACTTCCACAATTGAATGTATGGCTCCAAATCCTTCATCATTTTTTGGAACTGAGGAATGTCCAGCGATTGCGCGCCATCGCTGATCGCCTTTTCAGGAGCAGGATGCACTTCCACAATCAAACCATCCGCCCCGATGGCGACGCCGGCGCGCGACACAGCAGGTACCAGACTCCTTTTGCCTGTTGCGTGGCTCGGATCAAGGATGACGGGAAGATGTGTCAATTCATTCAGCGCGGGAATCGCCGCGATGTCGCACGTATTTCGCGTTTCTGTTTCAAACGTGCGAATCCCCCGTTCGCACAGAATCACGTCGGGATTTCCGTGCGCCACGATATATTCCGCGGACATCAGCAGTTCCTTAATCGTCCCGCTCATGCCGCGCTTCAAAAGTACCGGCCGCCCGCACTTCCCCAGCGCCTTGAGCAGCACGAAATTCTGCATGTTGCGCGCGCCCACTTGCATGATGTCCGCGTACTGCGCGATCAATTCGACGTCGCGGTCGCTCATTACTTCCGTGATAATCGCCAGTCCCGTGGCCTTTTTCGCCTTCTGCAAGAGTTTCAAGCCTTCCTCTTCCATGCCCTGAAAATCGTACGGCGAAGTCCGCGGCTTGAACGCACCGCCGCGCAGAATCTTCGCGCCCGCCGCAGCCACTCCCTCAGCCGCGCGCATGATCTGCGCCTCCGATTCCACCGAGCACGGCCCCGCCATCACCACAAATTCGTCGCCGCCAATTTCCGTGCCGTTCACGCGCACCCGTGTCTTCCCCGCGCGGAATTGTTTGCTCACAAATTTGTACGGCGCGGAGATGCGCACCACTTTCTCTACTTGCGGCATGGACTCAACCGACTCCATGCACGCCGTCACGTCTCCCACTCCCACCACGCCGATCACCACGCGTTCCTCGCCCTCAATTGAATGCACTTTGTACCCGAAATGAGCCACTTGGTTGCGCACTTCATCGATCTCCTGACGCGTGGCGTGCAGCTTCATCGAAATAATCATGGCTTGTCCCTCTCACGTCCATTTTTGTTCCCAAACTCCACTTTGCAAAGCTTCTCCGAAAACTCTCTTCCCTAAAAACAAAAAACCCACTCGCTGCGAGTGGGTCGAAACTTTTTGCGCTGTTTCTAATTACAGAATCGCCCCTCGCCTCCTAGATGGGTGGGTACCAAAATCGAAACCAATACGAATAGGCGCTGCGATTCATG
>Ga0210384_10001531_pt1 | contig 31186 bp, 29 predicted proteins | sample IncBWH2MmetaG_FD_160574 | JGI IMG/M metagenome (GOLD analysis project Ga0210384, IMG submission 160574) | Forest soil microbial communities from Barre Woods Harvard Forest LTER site, Petersham, Massachusetts, United States - Inc-BW-H-2-M | ecosystem: Environmental > Terrestrial > Soil >...
ACGGACCGAAGTGAGCCGCGATCTCGAGATCACGGAGATCACGCAACGCTCGGTGCGGACCGACGGCCCGGCCCTCCTGTTCGAGAACGTCTCGGGGGCGACGATGCCGGTCGCCATGAACGTCCTGGGATCGCCCCGCCGGATCGCCGCCGCGCTCGGGGCCACCTCGCTCGAGGAGCCCGCCGAGAAGATCTCCCGGCTGGTCCGGCTCAAACCCCCGGCCGGCGTCCTGGGCGCGATCCGGGACCTTTCCGGCACGATCGAGACGCTGGAGACGCTCCGTTCGCTGGGACCCAAGCGGGTTACGAAGGGACCGGTCCAGGAGGTGGAGACCGACCACGTCGACCTCGACCAGCTTCCGATCCTCCGATGCTGGCCGGGCGACGGGGGCCGAACGATCACCTTTCCCGTCGTCATCACCAAGGACCCGGAATCCGGAGAATCGCACACCGGGATCTACCGGCTCCAGCAGTACGGTCCGGACACGCTCGGGATGCACTTCCAGATCCACCGCGTCGGGGCGAACAACTACCGGAAGTGGTGTGCCCGCGGCGAAAAGATGCCGGTCGCCGCGGTGCTCGGGGTCGATCCGGCGACGGTCTTCGCGGGACTCGCCCCGGTCCCCGAAGGGATCTCGAACTTCGTGTTCGCCAGCTTCCTGAGGGGCGAGCCGCTCGAGCTCGTTCCGGCCCGGACCATCCCATTGGAGGTCCCGGCGCGGGCGGAGATCGTGCTCGAGGGGTACGTCGACCCCACCGAACGACGCGTCGAGGGCCCGTTCGGCGATCACACCGGCTACTACTCGGCTCCCGAACCGTTCCCGGTGTTCCACGTCACGCATCTCACGCGGCGCGAGAAACCGATCTACCTCAGCACGGTCACGGGAAAGCCACCGACGGAGGACGCGGTCCTCGGCAAGGCCGTCGAGCGGGTGTTCCTCCCGGTCGTCCGCCTCGTCCTCCCCGAGATCGTCGACATGAACCTGCCGATGGAGGGGCTGTTCATCAACGTCGGGATCATCTCGATCCGCAAGGCCTACCCCCACCATCCTCGCAAGGTGATGCACGCCCTCTGGGGGCTCGGCCAGTTGATGTTCACGCGCTACGTCGTGATCGTCGACCACGACGTGGATGTCCATGACCTCGGGGAGGTGCTCTACCGGGTGGGCCTCCAGGCCGACCCGGGGGAGGATCTCGAGCTTGTCGAAGGCCCCGTCGACCAGCTTTCGATATCGAACCCGATCCCGAACCGGGGCGCGAAGATCGGGATCGACGCGACCCGCAAGCGCGCGGAAGACGGGTTCCCCCGTCCGTGGCCGGAGGAGATCCGGATGGATGAGGCGGTGGTCCGCAAGGTTGGAGAGCTGGTGCGCCGCGACCCCTCCCTCGCCCGGCTCCTCGGCCGGCCCGCCGCGTGAGCGAGCCGGGGGCGCCCCCGCGGAACTGGGCGGTCGAGCTCGGTCGGTTCCTGGAGATCCAAAACCTCGGCCTGAACCTCCCGTTCGCCCTCGCGTTCCTCCTGGTCGCCGCCGGGGGGGCTCCGACGGTCCGCGCTACGCTCCTCATCGTCGTGGCGTTCGTCGCGGCGCGCAACGCGGGACACAGCTTCAACCGCTGGGCCGACCGCGACCTCGACGCCCGGAACCCGCGGACCCGGGACCGCGCCGTCGTCACCGGTCGGATCTCGACCCGGTTCGCCCTCGGCTTCGCCGCAGCGAGCGCCTCCGTGCTGGTGATCGCCGCCTACCTGCTCAACCCGATCGCGCTGCTTCTGGTCCCGGTCGCCCTGGCGCTCGTCCTCGGCTACAGCTACTCGAAGCGGGTCTCCCCGCTCACGACCGTCCTGTTGGGCGTCGTCGAGTCGGTCACGCCGGCGGCCGTGTTCGTCGCCATCCAGGGAACGCTCCCCGTCTCCGCGCTCGTGGCCGCGGCGGCGCTCGGTTGTTGGGGGACGGCATTCGAGACGATCCACAGCCTCGGAGACATGGACGCCGACCGGTCGGCCGGAACATTCTCCCTGCCACTGTCCCTCGGCGCGCCGTCCGCGGTACGGCTGGTTCCGGTGCTCCATGGAATCGCCCTCGGTCTGCTCGCCCTGTTCGGAGCGCTGGCCCATCGACCGTGGCCGTACTTCGTCGCGGTCGGCGTGATGGCCGTCTGGACCGCCTCGATCGACCGGGACCTGGCCCGGGACCCGTCGCAGACCCGGCGACTGTTCCGTCGCCACTTCGGCCTCTCGACGGTCTTCCTGATAGGCGTGATTTTTTCATACATCGCCTAGTCCCACGCCGTTCCTGCGCCTCGAGCGGGAGCCCGATGCGATATCGGTTTTCCCCCGCACGACGAGGTTACGCTCTCGAAACCATCCGGGCAAACGACTAAAACCCCCCCAAGGCTCGCGCGTTCCAAGGTCTGGGAATGCCGCAAGTGATGATTGGGCTCTCCGCCCGGGACTACCGAACGACGAACGAGGTCTGGCGGATGGCAAAACGCCACCTGAACCCCCTGGTGCGTCGCCGGATCGGATGGCGGGGACGGTCGAGTTTCCTGCGCCAGCTCATCCTCTACGGGTTCGAGAAGGCGAGCGAGAACCCCGGGGAGTTCCTCCGATCCGTTCGCGACACCCACGACCCGCTCGTCGGGAAACGCGGACGCTCCGAAGCCGGCGCCGACCGCCGTGAATCCCTCGTCCAGGCGTGGCAGGCGTACTTCCCCGGACCGACGGTCTCGACCCGCACACGCGGGAAGAAGGCGTCCCCGTAACCGCGGGTGGAGGCCGTCGGCCCGAAAGCGGTTTCCCCGACCCCCCCTCCCGACCGACACCGGAGCGGGAAGCGTCGTGCGGTCGGTCGAGCGGATAGGCGGGATCGCCGTCGCGGGCCCCGCCTCGGTCGGTCCCCTCTTCTTTGATACGCCCGCGCTCTGGTTCGCCGAGCCCGCGAACGGTCGGAACCGGGGTCCGGCACCCGAGCACCCGGTCCGCCTGAAGGAGGCGGGTGCCGCCCCGGGCTCCCGGGGCGTTCAGGTTCAGGGCGCGGCGGCTTCCCTCGATCTCCGCTTCTCGATCGCCGCGCCCGAGGTATCCGGGGTGCCGGGATCGGTCGAATGGGCCGCCCCGGGGTGCGCCGTCGTGCATGCGCCGTTGGACGCGGCCCAATGGGACGCTCTCACGCCCCGTCCCCCCGAACTGCTGGTTCTGGGCAACGGCCGGACCCTCTTTGCCGAGGGGGAGCCGCTCGTCCGGTTCATCGAGGAATTCCGACGTCGGCTCGGCCCTGCCCCTCTCCTCTGGGCGCCTCGCGTGGCGCTCCCCCACCGCCTCCCGTTGCTCGTCTATCTCGGGGTTGACGTGCTCGACACCACCGAAGGGCACGTGCGCAGCCTCCGGGGCGAATACCTCGACCCCGACCTCGGCACGCTCGATCTGGGGGAAGCCCGGGGTCACTCCCGCTGCCGGTGTCCCTCGTGCGCCTCCGACCCGCCCGGACCGTTGGAGGCCCATGCGGAGTGGCTGTTCGTCGAGCAGCTCTCCCTCGTTCGGGCCGTGTTGGGCGCCGGACGCCTGCGGGAGCTCGTCGAGGCGCGGCTCACGTCGGAGCCGGTCCTGGCGGAGATCCTCCGCTACACCGATCGTCACCTGCGCGGCCTGCTGGACGAGCGCACCCCGGTGGTCGGTTCGGGGGTCCGCACCTACATCCTCCCCGAGTCCCATCGGCGGCCGGAGATCCTCCGTTATCGTCGGCGATTCCTGGAGCGATACACCCCTCCCCCGTCGAAACGCATCCTCCTCCTCGTTCCTTGCTCCCGGACCAAGCCGTACCGCAACTCGCGCAGCCACCGGCGATTCGCGGCCGCGCTCGAGGGCGTGGCCGCCGCGGAGCGGATCCATACGGTCTCGGTCACCTCCCCGCTGGGGCTCGTCCCCCGCGACCTGGAGGACGTGTATCCGGCCCGCCACTACGACATTCCCGTGACGGGAGAATGGGACGAAGGCGAGCGTCGGGCGGTCACCGAGGCGTTCCATCACCTGCTCTCGACGGGCGCGTACACGGACGTGGTGATCCACCTCGACCCTGAGGAGTACGAATTCCTGAAGGCAGCCCTGCCCACCGATCGACGTACCGTCTGGACCCTCCAGGACGCCGGGGCAACGCGACCCGAGGCGATCGCGACGCTCCACGACGCCTTGGTCGAGGCGACCAGTGGGTTGGTCCGGGTCGAGCGGGGTCCCCTCGCCGTGGTCCGTGAGGAGCTCGAGGCGATCGCCGCCTTCCAGTTCGGTCGCGAAGCCGCTCGTCTCCTCTTTGCCGATCCGGTCAGACTCGCCGGTCGACCGTGGTTCCAGCGGGTCACCGATGGGATAGGCGTGGACCTCGCGACCTGGCGAGAGGAACGGGGATTGTTCCAGCTGACGGTGCCCGGCGCGCTTCGGATGCTGTCGGCCCACCCGATGGAGGTCGAGGTGGTCCCGAACCTTGAGCTGACCGGCGACCTGTTCACGCCTGGCATCGTTCGCGTGGACCCGTGGATCCGAGTAGGGGATGCGGTGCTGCTGGTCCGATCGGGGGAACTCCTGGGCGTGGGGGAGGCGTTGCTACCGCCCTCGTTCATGACCGGTCTCCCCCGCGGGGCCGCCGTGCGGGTCCGTCATCGGCTCCATCGCGAGGGCGTCCAGTCGCCGACCGACACCCACTTGACATAGCAGCCGTCTCGGCCGGTGGGCCGGTCGTCTAGCGGTTAGGACGCCGCGCTTACAACGCGGAGATCGACGGTTCGAATCCGTCCCGGCCCAGTCCCAGACATAACTCGAAGCTCTCGAAAGGGGGGAAGCCGAGGGTTTCTCCCGCAATTCGTCCCTGGCTGAAGATTGAACCTCAACCCCAAGCAATTCGGTAGCCGAAAAGCGGATTACCGCAGGAGATTCTCGAGACACGCCGATGGCCCGAGGCCGACCGCCGGTGAGGCATCTGGCGTTTCGTTTCCAGAAGGTCATCCATGCGCCACTTCCGTTCGTCTATCGTTGGTGTACGGATTACCGCGACGATGATGACCGGATGACGCGCTCGATCTACCACTACCGAGCGAAGATCGTGCTTCGGGAGCGCACCCGCATCGTCCGGATCATCACGGTGCCCGGGAGTGACCGTAATCGAAGCACGGACCTGGAGATCATCTCCTTGTTTCCCCCGGATCGATGGAAGTTGGACAAGTTCAGTGTCACGGATGACGAGACCGGGACCTACCGGCTCATACGGCGGGGACGAGACATCACGGGACTGGAGATGCGGTTCAGGAGAACGTGGAAGGCCCGCGACCTTCCGAATCAGGATCGGTACCGTGCTCTGTTCAATCGAGTCTGGGACCGCTACGTTGAAATCATGGAACAGGAGTTTCGCGGACGTCCGAAGAGGTGAGCTTCGGCCCACCGAACCGGGAAGGGATTCCCCCACCCTCCCGACCGATCACTCTAGAGTTGGGAATCCTAAAGGAGGCCCCGCCGCCCGGGTTCAAGTCTCTGAGATCGATGCAAGGGCCAAGCCGAAACCTGTCGGACCGAAATCCAGATAGGCCGAACCCACCGCCCAGTACGGTTTTGGAGTGCTGGTGTAGAGAGAGACCGCCGCCCACCCGTGGATATTGAGCACCAAGGCGTACCTGTCGGTTCGTATCATCTTGCCCGAGAGCATAATGAGCCACGACACCGATCTGGAGGACGAAAACCCCCCAGACTTCCCGTGGGCGAGGTAGGTACACGGGCCGAATCGGCAATCGGTCCCATTTGCGATGTAGGTGCCTCTCCCGGATCCATGAGCACCCACGGAAACCTGCCTGTGGGTCGTCAAGTCGGTCACCCCCCCAAGGATGTAGACTCCGGCGTAGACCGTCGTAAAGCAATAGGCGGACCAGGCCACCGGTTTGCAGTACCCTGGGTTAAGGGAGAGGTTTCCACCGACCGAGTACGAGAGATTGACCCGGATATTGAAGGACCCCGCGTGGTACGGAATGTGGACAGCCACTGTCAGGTTGCTCTCGCTGTCGGCCGATGACCCATTGGCTGTCGGGAACGCTTTGCAGGACCGCGCGTACGCGCGGTCACTGAAGCCACCGAGCCCCGAGCTAAGGTTGAAAATCGGCGTGCTTGGAAAGCTGGTCGTGCCGCAGCCGGACAGATTCCGGACTTGGGACAACCCTACGGACCCGCGAAACGGAGGGGCGACAGACTTGATCCCTTGCTGGGTTACCTCGCCGACTGCAACCGGACTCAATAACAGTAGAACGGCGACTGGGAGCGCGAAACACGTCGACGGCCCCCACCGCGTCGGCCTCCACCGACGAGGGTACCTGTGGGACCTTAGTTGACCACCGCTCATAGCAACGATTTCGGGCACGGACCCGATGGCGGCCCCGCCGAACGACCTAAGACGGCGTACCGATACGTAGCTTTCGGGGCCTATACTCACCTCGCAGAAAGGCCCGGCTGGGCTGGTAGCGAGATTCCTCTACCTGAGGGAAAAAGTCCAGCTTCGCGCAGAAGACCTTGGCCGCGGCAAAAGTGTCCGTTTCATGCCTCGCCTGGGAGTATCCCCGCTCACCTCGCTCCTCTCCACTGGCGAGGTCGCAGCAAGCACACCCGACCCATCTCGCCGATGGTAAGGGGGTACTAAGGGTAGGCGAGGCTGAAGTATCGGTCAGCCCCCTCGGACGACCTGATGGGAAGAAGTGGTCCCCGGTTCCTTCCAGCCAGTAGTCCCGACGAGCTGCGCAGCGTCCGGCGACACGCCCTTCGCCCGTCGACCTTCCGGAGCTCGTCCCCGGACCGGGGCTCGTGCCTCGGCGCGATATCGATACTCGCCGTCGGGATCTGTCTGCTAACCCCCGCGTCGGCGGCCCGAGTCTCCCCGTTCGCTGTCCTGATCACAGGACCGTACCACGGAAGCGATCTGGCGATGAATTACACCACTCTCCAGGATTGCGGATCGGCGGTGGCTACGCACGTACGGCCCTTTTCTCTCGCCAAGGGAATGGGGGCGGATGCAAACCTAAGCTCGATCGCGCGCTCCTGCGCAACGTACCCGGCGGGCGGCCAGAACGTCGAGAGCTTCGACGACATCGTCAATTTGAAGTTCCACGGTGTGAACGGTACTCGAGTTGTCGTGGCGAACTTTTCCCTCGGCGGATCGGGGGGGATCCGGCTTCGTTCCGGAGGGTGCGCAAGAGGCAACGCGACGAACTGGTCCTGCGATGCGTTCGCGCAGTCGGCGTCAGATTATGCCGTGTTCTTGTGGGACTTGAGGAACGGCACGTTTTGGATAGCCAATTCCAACCCGGCTCGGGGTGGACAGACCAGTACCTGGGCCAACGAGACCGCGAGCTGCACCGTCGCGGGAGGTTGCGTCAACACATCCAACTTCGAGACATGTACGGTCGCTGGTGGGTGCCATACGTCGAGTAGTCGTTCGTTCCCGTTAACTTGGAATTGGACCTCTTCGATATCGGGTGTGTTTGACGTTTCAGGAATGCTATCCTCTCACGTGTACGAGCTTCAAGTCTGGCTCATCGAATCCACTTGGGTCGGCTGCCAGAATCAGGGCGCCTATCAGCTGGGCTGCCGCGCCCACGCGTGGGTCGGGCCGGGACCTACTGGGATAGGACTCGACATCTCATCCATCACGATACGTTAGTCTTCGAGGATCCGAATCCAAGCAGCAGGCGAGATCACGGACAAGCGATTGGCTGTACTGACCGGCGATGGGCCGGCCAACTGAGGGTGCTCGGACGTCCTGGGTGGCTCTTCTGAGTTCGTCGAAGTCGGGCGAAACCCGGGACTCCGGATCGGTCGCAGGCCGCTGGCGATGGCGCGCGCGATTCGGATCGCAACTCACCGCGGGGAAGGGACACTTTACCCACCACGGGGATGGTCCGCGACGTTTCGGGCCTTTCCCCCAACGACCGGTTTCCCGCGCTGACCCCGAAGGATGGGAGAAGTCGCACAGCTTGAAGTCGCTCCGAGCCATACCTCGGATCGCTTCGAGGCACTCCTCAGACCATGATCAGACTCAGACGCATGGGGAATCTCCTCTCGCCCCACGCCAGACCCTTGGCCGCCCTGGCCTTGCTGACCTCAGCGCTGGTCATGTCGACGGCCTTCGCGGCGCCCTCGGGGCAGCACGGTCTTCAGCTCCCTTACGGGGTCCCGTCCTCGGCTTGGACGACGACCGCTGGACCCCACATCGTCGGGCTGTCTTGGCATCAACTGAAGCCGGCGGTAGCGCCGCCCCCGACGGCATACGGCACGATGGTCTACGATGCGGCGGACCGGTACGTGGTCCTCTTCGGGAACGCGTTTGGACTCAACGTAACCTGGAAGTTTGCAAACGGGACCTGGACAAACATCACCTCGCTCTCTCCCCGTTCTCCGTCCGAACGAGCTGCGCCTGGAATGGCGTACGACGCGAAGGATGGTTACGTCGTACTTTTCGGAGGAATCGACGACCTTGCTTCGCCGATCACCATGAGAGCGGACACTTGGACGTTCCACGCGGGCAAGTGGACGAACATCTCCCCGTCGGTCGGGACGAGCCCAACCGCAAGGGCGTACATGGCCATGACCTACGATCCCGCGATCGGGGGCATTCTTGCGTTCGGAGGGCTTCAGGGATGTTCCAGCTGGTGTACCACCTGGCATGTTTACGATGACACTTGGGAGTTCTCTGGGGGTCACTGGACACGACTGGCGCCGGTCGCGCATCCATCCCCCCGGGATGACCTTGGTCTCGCCTATGACTCGGCTCTTCATGGCGCGGTCCTCTATGGCGGGCTAACCAAATACGCCGGTGTGGACAACGACAGCTGGCTCTACTCCGGCGGGAACTGGAGCCGACTCGGGCTGTCCCCTCACCCCAAAGTGCGTGCAGATGGCATGGCCTACGATCCGTCTTTGCGGGCGGTCGTGTTGTTCGGGAGCAATGCCTCGTATGTGGCCGGTGCCCGAGGAATGACTTGGGGGCTCCCGGGGGCAGGGTGGCAGAACCTGAAACCGAGCGCCGCCCCGACCCAACGGGACCTTCCGATCGCGACCTACGACGGAAAGGATGGCTACTTCCTCCTGTTCGGAGGAAGAGATTCGTCGGGGAACATCCTCAACGACACTTGGGAGCTCAGCTGAGCCCCCTGACTGGGCCCTTTGCCTTTGGGAGGTTCGAGGGCGGGAGGGCAGACGTTGATGACGGGGGCCAGGCTTGCCATACCCCCCTCTGGTACTACGCGATAGAGATGGAGACGAGCTGAGAATGATCGTCACCCTGCCCTCCCATGGCAAAGTAAGCACCCCCGTGACGATGGCCGGAAAACGTCCCACCAATGAGCTTGACGAGATATCCGGTCAGTAGGTAGTACGACATCCCCCGGACCAACCCCACGGAGAAATGAAGGCGGAAGGACCCACGGTCCATCGACGCATTCCACGCACCGATGGTCGTCGAGCTGTGGTCGACGAATACGGCACTCGGGGTGTTGTTACCAATGACCGGGACGCGAGATCCGTTCGAGCTGTAGTTGACCGCTGCGGTGACGGTCCCCCTGACCTCCCCCACATTGCGGAGAGTCGCTTCATAGCTGAAACGCCAGAGAACCGTTACGGAGTAGACTCTCGTCTGGTTCGCGGTGAAGTTCGCGAAGGTTAGCGCAAGTTCCTGGACCGCGAGGCCGTAGTAGTACCCCCCGGCAACAAAGTTCATGACGCCTTGGCCCGAGCTAGTGTTGAAGGCGCTCGCTCCGCGGACCCCGCCCCTACCGGAGTGCCACCCGTCAAGGTCTATCGTGGCGTTGCTGTAGGGGGCCTTCCATTGTACGTTGGACCCTGCCGACTGGCCCATCGAGGTAGGGGTCCCCAGGACGATCACGACCATGATGCTGGTGGTGAGCACTAGAAGGGGACTGAGCCCTATCCGCCCCCCGGTCCTGCGGGCGCCTCTCCCTCTCAGAACATTAGCTTCCCTCGTGGTGACCCCTGACCTCGGGCCGTGGAATCGCTTCGAGGGAATCCCGGCCCAGTTCGGGCGAATACTTCGAACCTACTTACGGCCCCCCGTCGAGGACGTTCGCCTGCGCTCTCCGCGAGTCAGAACCGGCGTAATGCTCGGGGGAATCCCTCCCGACGACCCCTCCGGGACCGGGTTCGAGGCTGTCGCCGCTCCGATTCGCTCCCGCTCCTCGCACCGTCCATCGCTGCCAAGATGGGCTTGGGGGACCAGGTCCTGAATCCGATTTGTTTCAAATCCCATCCCGGCCATGGGCGTCAGCCACCGGCGGGTCGCCGGATCGAGCCCTCGACGGGGGGTCCAATGGTCTAAGAACCGGAGGCACCACTCTAGGACCATGGACGCCCCCGCCGGCCGTTCCAAATGGAATCGCGGGCGTGGGATGATCCCGTTCGCTGTGGCTGTGGCGGCCCTCCTGGTGGGAGTGCCGGTCGCCCTCGGATTCCTGCTGGGTTGGTACGGCCTCGACCCCCCGTCCGCCGAACGTTGGGCCCCGGTCGGCTCCGAGGCGCACGCATTCCTCAACTCGTTTCCCGCCGCCACCTTGATCGTGGAGATCGATTTCCAGCAGGGATGGGCCCCGCCGGCGTCCGCTGTCAGCCTCCTGCTCGACCGGATCAACGAGACGTGCCAGAAGGGTTCCGTAGTGGTCGAATGGAACGGGTTCGACGCCTCCAGCGGCCCATTCTCCGACTCCGACCTGTGGAACCTCGAATCGGCCCACCGCCACTCCTGGCCGAGCTGGGCCACGATGTCTCTCGACTACCTCGTACTGGGAGGGAGCTATGGTGCCGCATCCTCGACGATCGGGCTGGCGTACCGGGGAAGCTCCATCGCCGTGTTCGCTGGCGCCATCCGATCGAACGCCCCATCCGAGTATGATGCGGTGATGGCGACCGTGATGATCCACGAATTCGGCCACGAGTTGGGGCTGGTGGGCATCGACGGCTCGGCACCGAACCAGGACCCGGCCCATCCGTACCACTCGAACGACCCGTCGGACGTGATGTACTGGCAGGTCGACTCGACCGCCCTGTTCGGGCTCGTGGGGAACGCCCCCCCCAATCAGTTCGGAGCCGCCGACCTCCAGGATCTCGGGAACGTGCGTTCCACCGTCCTTGTCCCGGAGCTCCTACCCTGGGTCGTCCTGGGCGTCCTGATCGGAGCGGGTGCGGGAGTGGTGCTCTACTCGATCGTTCGCGCTCGAAGGCGCCGCGACGGGGGGCCCTCGTCGACCGGGCGGGGGAACGAGAGCGGGCCCTGAATCCGGTCGCTTAGAGAGTCCCCTTTCGGGCGGGGGGCTCTTCGCACCAGCGAGTCGGCTAGAATGTGGCGCGGCTCGGCTGTGCGTCGAGCGCGGCCGCGATCGCGGGGAAGCTGGAGAGCATATGCGAACTCCCTTCCGGGAATCCGGAGTGTGGCGGGGCTTTCTCGCAGAACAGGACCCCGGCTCTCGCCTCATCCAGCCCGGCGGCCCGGACCTCGAACACGAAATCGAACGCCATGCGCCCGGCCCCGGGCGGGGAGGTACTGCCGAACAGGGGGAGGACGCCCGAGTGGATCATCGCGTCGATGATGGGGCGCACCCCGCGCGCGTCTCGAGGATAGTAGTCGCGGACCCGATCGCTGTTGGCGACCACGAACATCGGGCGCGCCCCGGCCCCCCCCGCCCGACTGACCGCCTCCTGGACGGCCGAGGGGAGCCGTAAGAAGTCCGTCAGCTGGGAGACCGCGGCATCGGGTTCGTCGGAGCGGATCATCGTCCAGAGCGCCAGGTTTCCCATGGCGTCCTGCGGCCGTGCGTCCGAGGCACTGACGATGAACAGATTGTGGTCCGGGATCCATCCGAGCTCGGCCGGTCCTCCCAGGTCCGGGGCGTTGTCGGGCCCCCGCAGGTCCACCCAGATGGGAGAGGGGTCGTTGGCGGTCGCCATCGCGAACAGCACCCGGAGGAGGACCGGCCGCGATGGGCCGTGCACGAAGGTGCCCCACGCTCCCCGGCCGAGGGCCGCCAAGTCCGGGACCGCGGGGCGCTCCCCGCCGGCCGACATCGACCGGCACCGGGGGGAGGGCCGCATAAAGGTGCCGCCCCAGGTTCGTCGGCCCGCCCCAGACTCGCAGGACCGAGGTAGAGAGAACGGAAAGGAGGCCCTCGAAACCGCCTACGCACGCCGGCAACCGGCGTGCCGGTGCCGGTGGACGGCCTCTATCCCACTCCGCCGTCGTTCCCGCCGGCGCCCTCGGGGAAGTCGGTGTAGAGCTCGACGAGGTTGCCGTCCGGATCCCTGAGATGCGCCACCCGGATCCTCCACAGAGGTTGGTCGGTGGGGGGACGAACGAAGCGAACCCCGGCCTCGATGAGCCGCTGGTACGCCGAGTCGACGTCGTCCGTCTGGAGGACCAGGGCGTAGCTCCCTGGGCTCGAGGGCCCGGCGGGGGCGAACTTCTCGGCGAGCGCCGCGGACATGAGTTCGGCGTCGAAGAGGGCGAGGTACGAGTTCTTTCCCTCGAGGAATTCGGCGTACGGACCGGTTTCGTCCCCCATACCGGGGGTGAGACCCAGATCGTCCCGATAGAAGTTCCACATCCGAGCGAAGTTGGGGGTGAGGATGCGGAGTCGGGAGAAGTGCAGCGGCGGCTCGGGTCTCCCCTCGCCCCCTTCAACGCGGACCGGAGGGGCGGCCATCGGCGCGGCACGCACGCCGGATACTTCAGCGCGCGGTCCCCGGCGAGAGGCGACGCGGGAGTGTGGGCTTCGCGCCCCCGCGTCGCCACCGGGGACGAACCAGCGGGAGCGGTCCCCGCCACCTTCGCCGGTTGGACCGTCACATCGAGAGGAGTGCGGAGGTCTCTCTACTCCTACATAGGTGACTATAGTCTCAATCGACAGACTATATATTTCATCTCCCGGGTAGGCGACCGAACATGGAAGAGAAAAAAATCAACCAATCACCCTTCGGCGCCCCGGTCGGGCGCCGGTCACCGTCCCACGAACCGGTCGACGGACCGCGCCGCCTCCAGCGCATGGGAGCGGTCACCGTCGGCGTCTCCTTGCCTCGTGCCTGGGTCGGCGAGCGGGGGCTCGTCGCGGGGAATCCCATCCATCTCAAGACCCTGCCGGACGGCTCGCTCTTGCTCCGCGACCGCGTCCAGGGGACCGCCCAGGGACGGTCGGTCATCTTGGTCAACTCCCAGATGGCACCGGAGCACCTGTTCCGCCAGCTGATCGGGGCGTATCTCAGCGGCGCGAGCGAGTTCCTGATCTACGAGGACGGGGGGATCTCCGCCCAGACCCGAGGGGTGGCGAAGACGTTCGTCCGGCGGACGGTTCAGCCGGAGATCGTCTCGGAAGAGTCGACGACCTTGCTGCTCAAGGACGTCTCGCTCGGGACCGGCCTACCCCTGCCGCAACTGCTGCACCGAATGTTCCAGGTGGTCGACAACCTCCAGCAGGAGGCCGCCCTCGCCTGGGACGCCGGAGGACGACACCGGCCGGAGTCGCTCGAGACCCGGGACGACGAGGTCGACCGCCACGAATGGCTCATCGAGCGGGTCCTCACGCTGCGATTGACCTCGGAGGTCATCGATACCGGTCGCAATACGCCGTTCGAGGACCCGATGCAGTGCCTGTTGCTCGCCCGCGCGCTCGAACGCGTGGCCGACCACGCGGTACAGATCCAGGAGAATGGTTCCCGCCTCCTCGAGTCCTCCCCGCCGCGCCGGATCCTCGCCTCGGTCGGCGGGTTCCATCGCCAGGTCCTCGAAAACCTGCGCCGTGCCTTCCGAGTCGCCGAGAGCCCGGACGCCGGGTCGGCGAACGACATCATCGACACGGGGGAGGCGCTCCACGCCACCCACCGCACCCTGACGGAGGGGTTCCTCGCGCACGGGGGATTCGCCGAGCTCTCGCCGATCGCGGTCGCCTCGCTCGGGCTCGTGCTCCAGTCGATCGACCGAACCGCCGCCTACGCGCAGGACATCGCCCAGGTCGGGCTGGACCGCGCCGCGTGGGGCCTCATCGACCGCTCCCCGCGGCGCACCCGCGCCGTGGGTGTCACATCACCAGCCACCAATGAACAAGCGAAGCAAGGAGGAAGGAAGTAGGCATGAAAGGAAGCACTGACGCCAACCCCTCGACCCCCCCCAGCGGGGGATCGGGGTCCGGGAGCAGCTCGACCGACTACAGCTCGATGCCCAAGAAGTCCAACACCAGCATGTGGGTCGCGGTGATCGTCGTCATCGCGATCGTCATCGGCCTCGCCGGGTACGGAGCGGGGGCGGGCTGGTTCGGCGGGAAATCGTCCTCGTCGAACTCCGGGGGGTTCGCCTGCACGGCGGGAAGCCTCGCTGGAGAAGGCTCCACGTTCGTCTACCCGCTCGTGAACGCATGGGCACTGACCTACGCGCAGTCCTGCGGCACCCAAGTGAGCTATGCGTTCCTCGGATCGGGAGCCGGCGTGTCCGCGCTGACCGCCAAGACCGTGGACTTCGGGGCCTCGGATGCGCCCCTCACCCCATCGCAGACCACCGCCCTGCCCCACAGTGCGTTCACCATCCCGGAGACGATCGGCGCCGTGACCGTGATGTACAACATCCCGGGCGTCGCGAAGGGCCTCAACCTGACGGGCAACATCGTCGCGGGGATCTACCTCGGGAGCATCACGAACTGGAACGTCACCGCCATCACCTCGATCAACCCGGGCGTCAAGATCCCGAACCAATCGGTGCACGTGATCTACCGGACGGGGTCGAGCGGAACGAGCTTCGTCTTCACGACCTGGCTGTCGGCGTCGAACCACACGTGGAACACGACCCTCGGGCACGGAACCTCGGTCGCCTGGCCGGTCGGGACCGGTGCCACCGGTAGCAACGGCGTCGCCGGCACGGTGGCGAGCACCCCGGGCGCGATCGGGTACGCGGAGCTGAACTACGCCGCGCTCGGTGGGAACGCCTACGCCAAATTGCTCAACCCGGCGGGGGCGTACGCGCTCCCGACGGCCAACAGCACCGCCGCGGCGGCCGCCGCCGTCGCGTCGCATCTTCCGCTGGGGAGCGCCAGCTGGGCGAACGTGTCGATGATCAACGAGCCGGGGATGGGGACCTACCCGCTGGCGACGTTCTCCTACTACCTGGTCTACTCGGACCTCGGGTCCGCGGTCTACCCGGGCGGCTCGATGGCGCACGCCAACAGCCTCGTCCAGTGGCTGTGGTGGTGCGTCCACACGGGCCAGACGCAGGCGCCGGCGCTGTTCTATGTCCCGCTACCGGCGGCCGTCGTCACTCTCGACGAGCAAACCATCGGGGAGATCACCTACAACGGAGCCAGCCTGACGTCGCACTAGGGGTTCCTACCCCCTAGGTGCGTTGTCTCGACCAACCCATGGCCCGCGCAGGGCCGGTCCCGGCGGACCGGCCCCCGTCCCAGGGACGGGGGTCGCCCGCCGGTGACTCGATATTCCAGGGACTGGCGGTCGCGGCCGCGCTCCTCGTCATGGGCACCCTCGCCGCGCTGCTCATCGTGCTATTCGAGAACTCGTCCCAATCCTTCGGGGCCTTCGGCCTACAGTTCCTCTGGAGCACCACCTGGACCCCCGCGGGAAACCCGCTCCACCCCGAGGCGTACTCCGCCGGTCCGTTCATCTTCGGTACCCTCGTCACCTCCGCCCTCGCCATCGTCCTCGGCGTGCCGGTGAGCATCGGCGTCGCCGTGTTCCTGACGGAGCTCTCTCCCCCCTGGCTGAGCGAGCCGCTCTCCGGGCTGGTCGAGCTTCTCGCCGCCGTTCCGTCCGTGATCTACGGCCTCTGGGGGTTCTTCGTCCTGGTGCCCATCATGCGAACCGATGTCGAACCCGGCCTCCAGCAGCTCCTGGGCCCGAACTTCCCCCTCTTCAGCGGGACCCCGCTCGGTCTCGACAAGCTGACGGCCGGGGTCATCCTCGCCGTCATGATCATCCCGACGGTGACCGCCGTTTCAAGGGAGGCGTTCCGTGCGGTCCCCACCAGCCAGCGCGAGGCGGCGCTGAGCCTCGGCGCGACCCGGTGGGAGACGACCCGCATCGGGGTGATCTCCCCGGCCCGCAGCGGGATTTTCGGCGCGATGACCCTCGGACTCGGCCGGGCGATCGGGGAGACGATGGCCGTGACGATGACCATCGGCAATACGAACGTCATCTCCGGCTCCCTCGTTGCCCCCGGTCAGACGATCGCGAGCCTCATCGCCACGAACTTCGGTGAATCGGCCCCCGGCACGCTCTTCCAGAGCACCTTGCTGGAACTGGGGCTCGTCCTCCTCATGATCTCGCTCACCGTCAACGTGGTCGCCCGTCTCCTCCTCTCTCGCGTGCTCAACGTCGAGGCCGGTCGAGAATGACGATCACGTTCGACAGCTACGGGCGACGTCGCATCGTCAACCTGGTGATGACGCTCGCCGCGTTCGCCGCGGTCGGACTCGCCCTGTTGCCGCTCGTCAGTATCCTCTACACCGCCACGGTCCGGGGGCTCCCCGCCTTGGGACCGGGGTTCCTCACCGACCAGACCCCCCTCCCGTGCAGCGGATCGGCGTGCCCCCACGGAGGGATCGGGCCCGCGATCGAGGGGACGCTGATCCTGATCTCCCTGGCGTCGCTGATCTCCGTCCCGATCGGCCTGATGACCGGCATCTTTCTCTCCGAGTACGGGAGCAACACGGCGGGGCGTACCGTGCGGTTTCTGACCGATGTGATGACCGGGGTCCCGTCGATCGTCGTGGGGATCTTCACGTACACGCTGTTCCTGTACGCGGCGAACGCCGGGTACATCCAGTTCGACTACATCCACAGCGCCATCTCCGGCGCCTTCGCGATCTCGGTGATCATGATCCCGATCGTGGCCCGGACGACCGACGAGGCGCTACGCCTCGTCCCGACCTCGACGCGGGAGGCGGGCCTGGCCCTCGGCCTCCCCCAGTGGGTCGTCGTGAGCCGGATCGTGTTGTCGAGCGGCCGGACGGCCGTCGTGACCGGCGTCCTCCTCGGGCTCTCCCGGGCCGCCGGCGAGACCGCCCCGCTGCTCGTGACCGCGCTCGGCAGCCTGTTCCTCTTCCGCCAGGTCAACGCTCCGATCGGGGCGCTGCCCCTCACGATCTACCAGCTCGGCCTCAGCCCGTACAGCAACTGGATCGATGACGCGTGGGGCGCGGCGCTGGTCCTGGTGGTGATGATGCTGCTCATCAATATCGGCGCCCGTGTGGCCCTCAAGTACGGCGGACCTCGGGGGAGCACGCGGTGAGCGGAAAGCTGAGCGTAGAGCACCTCTCCGCCTACTACGGCAGCCTCCGGGCGATCGAGGACGTGACCCTCGAGTTCCCGGCGCGCTCCGCGACGGCGATCATCGGCCCGTCCGGTTGCGGCAAGTCGACGTTGATCCGATGCCTCAACCGCATCCACGAGACCGCGCTGCGGGCCCGGGTGACCGGGCGCGTGCTCCTCGATGGCGAAGACCTGTACACGATGGACCCCGTGCGGGTCCGGCGCCGGATCGGGATGGTGTTCCAAAAGGCGAACCCGTTCCCCACCATGTCGATCTACGACAACGTCGCCGTGGGTCTACGCCTCAACGGGATCCGCGAGCGGCACCTCGTCCACGAACGGGTGGTCCGCAGCCTCCAGAAGGCCGCGCTCTGGGACGAGGTCAAGGATACCCTGAACGGTTACGGGACCCGCCTGTCGGGCGGCCAGCAGCAGCGCCTCTGCATCGCCCGGGCGCTCGCCGTCGAGCCGGAGATCCTGCTGATGGACGAACCGGCGAGCGCGCTCGACCCCATCGCCACCGCCAAGATCGAGGACCTGGTCTTTGACCTCAAGAAGGAGTACACGGTGATTATCGTGACGCACAACATGCAGCAGGCCGCCCGGGTGTCCGACCAGACGGCGTTCATGTACCTGGGCAAGCTCATCGAGTTCGCCCCCACCAAGCAGATCTTCGAGCAGCCAAAGGAGAAGCTCACGGAAGGCTACATCACCGGGAGGTTCGGCTAGTGTCGCCCCAGGTCGCCGAGCGCAAGGCGCTCTCCGAGGGGCTCCAGGAGCTCAACGAGAACATCACGACGATGGCGGAGCTCAGCCAGCTCGCCATCCGAAAGGCCGTCGACAGCCTCCAGCGGATGAGCGCCGAGGAGGCGAAGGAGGTGTTCGCCCTCGATCGCGAGATCTATAGCCTCCAGCAGGTCGTCGAGAAGACCTGTGTCGACCTGATCGCATTGCACGCCCCGGTCGCCAAGGACCTCCGGACGATCACCACCTGCCTCAAGATCACGACCGACCTGGATCGGATCGGGCGCTATGCGAAGGATATCGCCGAGATCACGATCGAGCTCGAGGGCGAGAGTCCCACCCCGCTCAAGAAGCTCCACAAGCTATCGCGCAGCGCCGACCTGACGATCCACATGGTGGACCGGGCGATCCGGTCCTTCGTCGAGCGCGATGCCCAGTCCGCCCGGGACCTGGGCCAGTTCGACGACGCCGTCGATCTGCTCTACGAGGAGATCCTCGCCGAGCTGGTGCAGGCGCTCGGCCATCAGTCGATCAAGGCGGACGTCGGGGTCCGCTACATCCTGGTGAACCGCGTGCTCGAGCGCATCGCCGACCACGCCGTCAACATCGCCGATCGGGTCGTCTACATGGTCACGGGCGAGGCGCCGCCCCGCCCGATGGCGCTCCCCCGACTGGAAGGGAACGGGACCCGGGCCGCCGGCGGATCGGGGGCACGATCCCGGCACGCGAACTAATCGGCCCGCGGCCGGACCCTAAATATCCGACGCTCGGTGTACCTCCCGTGGGGGAGCACACGACCGGCGCGCCGTCTTCGATGCCGGTGCTGGACGCTCTCGCCGAGACCGGGGCGATCGGCTCGACGGTTCGGCAGATCGCCACGCGGATGGCGTCTCCCGAGCCGGCGGTAAGCCGGCTTCTGGAGGGACTTCGGAAGGATGGTCGCGTCGTACGCCTCGGGCGGGGGCTCTATGTCCTGAAGGATTTCGAGCATCTCGACCGCCGCGAAGACTTCGTCGCCCCGGAGGAGTTCACCGAGCGGTTCGTCCGGGAGGGGGGGGTCACGCTGGGGCGGTACAACGGCCCGATCACCTTCTCGCCGAACGACACGCTCCCGGTCCATCGGTGGTGGCCCTACGTTCAGGGGTACTCCGCCGAATTCGTCCGGGATCTCATCGGCTCGCTGGACCTCGCCCTCCCGGCGAGGGTCCTCGACCCGTTCTGCGGCTCGGGAACGACGCCGGTGGAGGCCCGGAAGCTCGGACACCGGGCGATCGGGACCGAGCTCATGCCGCCCGCGGCCCTCGCCGCCCGCGTCAAGACACGCTTCGAGCTCGACCCCGACGCGCTCGATCGAGCGGGAGTCGGTCTCGTCCGACGGGCCCGACGGCGACGGGCCGGGGTGCCCCCGTTCCTGAAGGAGACCCCGCAGCATTTCGATCCGACGGTCCTCGCCGACCTCACCAGGCTGCGGGACTCCTTGCCGATCGGGGACGGACCGGTGGAGGAGGCGTTGCGGCTCGCGTTCGGCGCGATACTGATCCCCGCGAGCCGGCTGCGCCGTTCGCCGTGCCTCGGCTATGGACGGCCGGAGTCGACGACGTCTCCGGATGTGTTCGCCCGGTTCGCCGACCAGGTCCGGGCGATGGTCGACGACCTCCGCGCGCTCGGAGCTTCCCGAGCCTCGTGGGGGCCGCCGGCGTCGATCCTCGCCACCGATGCTCGAGCCCTCGAACTTCCTCCCGGGAGCCTCGACCTCGCGGTGACGAGCCCACCGTACGTCAACGGGATGGACTACGTGATGAACTACAAGCTCGACCTCGCGTGGCTCGGGTATGCCCACGGGTACGCCGATCTCGCGCGATTGCGTTCCTCGATGGTCGCCTGCGACAACCTCCCCCGCCGGGAGACCGCCCGATATCTGTCCACGCGGGAGACCCCGGACCCGTGGCTGACCGAGATCCTCGACCGCATCCGAACGAACGTCGCCCGCAAGCAGACCTACCGGCGCAACGACGCCCACGGGATCGTCCACCGATACTTCGCCGACCTGGTGCCCGTGCTGCGACACGTCTATCGGGCGTTGCGACCGCGGGGCCGATTCGTCCTCGTCGTCGGCGACTCCCTGCTGGCGGGGACCTACATCCCGGGCGATCTCCTGCTCGCCCGGATGGGGATTCGCGCCGGTTTCCGGATCGCCTCCGTGGATGTCGCCCGGGAGCGACGCTCCGGCCAACGCCGAAGCTTCCGGCTCCGCGAGTCGATCATCTCCCTCGAGAAGCCGGCGCTCGCCGGCTGACGGGGCCGACGCGGGCCGGGTGCGTGTGCAAGCAAACCCTTACGTTCGGCCGCCCGCGTGCGCGTCGCCCAGAGGGAAGAGATGTCGACGATCGGGCCGACCACGCGCTACCACGAACCCCTCCTCGGAATGGTCTTCGACCTCGACGGTACGCTCGTCCTGAGCCAGCACGATTTCAGCCGGATGCGGCGGGAGGTCATCCGAATCGCCGAGCGCCACGGCATCGTCCCCGGCCACCTCCACCCCACGGAACCCATCCATCAGCTCCTCGAGGCCGCCCACGCCGAGTTCGCCCACAACCAGCGGCCGGAAGGAGAGGTCTTCCGGTTCGACGCGGAGGTCAACGCCCGCATCGACGCGATCGAGATGGAGGCGCTCCCCCGCACGGTGGTCCGGGAGGGAGCTCCGCAACTCCTTGCCCGCCTCTCGGAGCGCGGGTTCCGGATCGGGGTGTTGACCCGAAGCTCCGAACAGTTCTGCCGAGCGGCGCTGACCCAGACGGGTCTCCTCGACTTCCTACCCTACCTTAGGACCCGAAGCGCCCCCGGGCCGGCGAAACCGTCCCCCGAGGCGCTCCTGCATCTCCTCGGGGAGATGGGGGTTCCGCCCGACCGCGCGGCCTATGTCGGAGACCACCTCATCGATGCCGAGTGCGCGACGCGGGCGCGGATCCGATTCTACGGCATCCTTCCGGCGACGCCCGAACCCCAGGGGATCACTGAGGAGCGGTTCCGTGCCGCGGGGGCACGCGAGATCGTCGCGAGCCTGAGCGACCTCGCGCGGCTGGTCGGGGTCCCGATCGCCCCGGCCGCCTGACTTGAGCGGCCCGCGACTACAGGTAGTAGGAGTAGGCGTGCACGATCGCACGCTCCGCCGTCGCCCAGGCCTCCGGGACCTGGTTCCATCCGTTCCGTAGGTCGCCGACGCAGTAGAGGCCCGGGATTGCGGCCCCCGTCGTCTCGGAGATCACCCGGCAATCCTCGTCGGTGACGACGTAGCCTTCCGGATCGAACCGCGCCCCGAGCGATCGAGGGATCTCCGAGTTCATCGAGTACCATCCGAGGGCCGAGAACCCCTTGTCGTACCGACGGCTCGTGCCGTCCGAGAACTGGACGATCAGCACCTTCTCGCGGATCCCGTCGAAACCGGCGAACGGCGTCTCCACCCAGGTGATGGTCCGCGCGGCGAGCTCGGCGACGAGCGACGAGCGGGTCGCGTCGTCGGCCTCTCCGAGGAACGGCTTCCCGTTGGTGAGGATCTCCACCGGGCCGGCGCCGAAATGGAGCAGGTCGAGCGCGGTCCGGGCGGCGAACACGTCGTGCCCGAGGACGGCGGTGCGCTTTCCCGGGTAGAGATGCCCGTCGCACAGGATGCAGAAGTCGACGATCGCGAAGTTCGCCCACGGGAACAGCGGCTCGATCTGGCCCCCGACGTCGGGCATCCGGTCGACGACGCCCATCGCGAGGACGAGCGCGCGGCCCCGGGTGGAACGGGACTGCATCAGCCACTCGAAATCCACGTCGAATCCACCGTCGACCGGGCGGACGGCGCTCGCGCGAGCCGGAGTGAAATACCCGACCTTGCCCTCGACCTGGCGGAGCTGCTCGATCTGCAGATCGAGGAGCTTGTGACCGGAGATCCCCGATGGGAACCCCGGGATGTTCTCCATCCTCGGAGCGTAGAACGACCGGGAGAACTTCGGCCCTCGGTCGATCACGGCGGCCGTGTAGTTGAGGAGGGCGGCCTTCAGCCCGGCCTGTAGGCCCGCGTGGCCGCCGCCGAGGACGACCACATCGTACGCCTCTTGGAGGCGCGGGAACCCCGGCATCCTCCCCGCCACCCCGGGAGTCCATTTGACGGCTGGCTTGGCGACGCCGAGCTGCTCCGGCACGTCCGAGCCGACGCTCCGGCGGCCGGGTGTCGACCGGACGTCGCAAAAGTTAAACTCAGAACCCCTCCTCGGACGCGTTGGGTTTCTGACGCCCGAGACGAACGCCGCCGTTCCGCCCGAGCTCGGGGGAACCCTTTTTCTGGCCGACGGGACCCGGTTCGACGGAGCGGGGTTCGGAAGCCCGCAGCGCCGGGTCGGCGAGGTGGTGTTCACGACCGGCATGGTCGGCTATCCCGAGTCGCTGACCGACCCGTCGTACCGGGGTCAGATCCTCACGTTCACCTACCCGCTGCTCGGCAACTACGGCGTTCCGTCCCCGACGGCCAAGGACCGCCACGGCCTGCCCGCCCACACGGAGTCCCGGGAGGTACAGGTCCGCGCCGTCCTCGTCCGGGGCCTGACCCGGCCCCACCATTGGGCCTCCCGACGCTCGCTGGAGGAGTGGATGGCGGACGAGGGTGTTCCGGGGATCTCCGGCATCGACACCCGTCGCCTCACGGAGCATCTGAGGGCCGAAGGTGTCATCCGGGGCGTCGTCGACGTCGGTCCGGCCGATCGCCGCCCGACCAGCGCCGAGCTCCGCCAAGCGCTGCGTCGCGCGCCCGACTACGGCGAGGAACAGTTCATGCCGGAGGTATCGATCCCCAAACCGGTCGTCTACGCCGAGGAGGGCGGCCCGCTGGTCGCCGTGCTCGACTGCGGGGTGAAAGCGAGCATCCTGAGGGCGCTCCTCGACCGGCACCTGTCGGTCCTGCGTCTCCCGTACGATCACGAGGTCCCCACCCGGTGGGAGGGACGCAAGGTCGCCGGGGTCGTCGTCGGGAACGGGCCGGGCGACCCGGCGTTGCTTTCCGATACCGTCGAAGAGCTCCGACGACCTTCGACGCGTTCGCTTCCCACGCTCGGGATCTGCCTCGGCCATCAACTCGTGGCCCTCGCGCGCGGGGCCAGCACCTACAAGCTCAAGTTCGGGCACCGCGGCCAGAACAAGACCGTCCGATTCCCCGACGGTCGGTCGATGATCGTCAGCGAGAACCACGGGTACGCCGTCGACGCGGCCTCGCTCGCGTCGACGGGGCTCGTCCCCTGGGCGACGAACCCGGACGACGGGACGCTCGAGGGGCTCCGGGACCGGCGGGGCCGACTGCTCGCCCTCCAGGGTCATCCCGAGGGGCACCCGGGACCGCAGGAGGCCGGGTTCGTCTTCGACGAGTTCGTGGCGAAGGTGCGCAAGGGGGCCGGTTGACAGCGCGTCACTTCGACAAGATCCTCGTGCTCGGCTCGGGGGCGCTGAAGATCGGGGAGGCCGGAGAGTTCGACTACTCCGGGAGCCAGTGCCTCAAGGCGCTCGACGAGGAGGGGATCTACGCCGTCGTGGTCAATCCGAACATCGCGACGCTCCAGACCGATCCGCCGAGGCGGGGCCGGGTCTACTTCCAGCCGCTGACCCCCGAGTTCGTCGAGCCGATCCTGGAGGCCGAGCGCCCCGACGGGATCCTGCTGAGCTTCGGGGGTCAGACGGCGCTCAACTGCGGGATCGCCCTCGCGGACCGCGGGGCGTTCCGGAGATCCGGGGTCGAGGTGCTGGGGACGCCGCTCCGCGGGATCCGGGAGACCGAGGATCGGGCGAAGTTCGTCGTCCGGATGGAGAAGGCGCGGGTGCCGACCCTCCCGAGCACCGCCGTCTACTCGATCGAGGAGGCCGAGGCCGCCGCCGAGCGCCTCGGGTTCCCCGTGATGATCCGGGTCGCCTTCACGCTCGGGGGAAAGGGCGGCGGGGTCGCCTTCGATCGCTCCCACCTGAAGGAGGTGGCCGGGCGCGGGCTTCGGGCGAGCCCGGTCGGCCAGATCCTTCTCGAGCGGTACGTGGGCACGTTCAAGCAGATCGAGTACGAGGTCGTCCGCGACGCGCGCGGGAACGCGCTCACCGTCTGCAACATGGAGAACGTCCTCGGGATGCGCGTGCACACGGGCGACAACGTCGTCGTCGCCCCCTCGCAGACGCTCAACGACTCGGAGTACCAGCTCCTCCGGCAGGCGGCGCTGCGCGCCGTCGAATCGTGCGGGATCGTCGGCGAATGCAACATCCAGTTCGCCCTCAACCCGGAGAGCGAGGAGTACTATGCGATCGAGATCAACGCCCGCCTGTCGCGCTCGAGCGCGCTGGCGAGCAAGGCGACCGGCTACCCGCTCGCCTACGTCGCCGCGAAGCTCGCGCTCGGTTACTCGCTCCCCGAACTGAAGAACCGGGTCACCGGCGTGACGACGGCGTGCTTCGAGCCCGCGCTCGACTACATCGTCGTGAAGCTCCCTCGCTGGGACCTCGACAAGTTCGCCCACGCCGACCGCCGTCTCGGCCCGTCGATGAAGAGCGTCGGCGAGGTGATGGGCGTGGGCGCCTCGTTCCCCGAGGCGCTGCTCAAGGCGGTGCGGATGAGCGACCCCCGCGCCGAGCTCGTGCCCCCGACCGAGGCCCGGCCGCTCCCCGCGATCCTGCCGGAACTTTCCCAGCCCCAACCCGAGATCCTGTTCCGGGTCCTGGAGGCGCTGCGCGCCGGCGCCGATCCGGCCGAGCTGGAGCGGATCACCTACATCGACCGGTGGTTCATCGATGGCCTCGCCGAGGTCGAGGAGGTCCACCGCCGCCTGCAGGGGTGCACCGGAGGTGAGGTCCCGGCCGGGCTGATGCGGAGGGCGAAGGAGTTGGGGCTCTCCGACCGGGCTATCGCCCGGGCCGGGCGGCTCGACGAGGAGGAGGTCCGGCGACGGCGCATCTCCGCCGGGATCCGCCCGAGGATCCGGATGATCGACACCCTCGCCGGCGAATGGCCGGCGAAGACCAACTACCTCTACGTCACCTACCGAGGCGACGCCGACGACGTCACCCGCACCCCGAAGGGAAGCGTCCTCGTCCTCGGCGCCGGACCCTACCGGATCGGATCGTCGGTCGAGTTCGACTGGTCGACGATGAACCTGTGCGACGGCCTCAAGGCCGAGGGGGTGCCGGCCGTCGCCGTCCTCAACTCGAATCCGGAGACGGTCTCCACGGACTACGACCGCTCGGACCGGCTCTACTTCGAGGAGATCACTCTCGAGCGGGTCCGCGACCTCGTGGAGTTCGAGAGGTTCCGCGGGGTCGTGACGTGCGTCGGGAGCCAGCTCGCCCAGAACCTGACCCCGTTGTTGGAGATGTGCGGGGTCCCCATCTTAGGCACCTCCCCGACCTCGATCGATACGGCGGAGGACCGGGCGCGGTTCGCCCGACTGCTCGAGACCCTGAAGATCCGGCAGCCCGCTTGGCGGGCGTTCACGACGGTCGAGGCGGCCGCCGCCTTCGCCGACGAGGTCGGCTATCCGGTCCTGGTGCGCCCCTCCTACGTCCTCAGCGGTCAGGCGATGCGCGTGATCGCCGGGCGACAGGACCTGGGCCGATTCCTGACCGAGGCCGCCCGCCTCTCGCCCGAGTACCCCGTCGTCCTCACCAAGTTCGTCGAGGGCGCCGACGAGGTCGAGCTCGACGCGATCTCCGACGGGAGGTCGACGCTCGTCGGCGGGATCCTCGAGCACGTCGAGCGGGCCGGGGTCCACTCGGGGGACGCGATCTTCTGCCTCCCACCCCGCCACACCTCCCCCGAGGTCCAGGCGCAGCTCGTCGACGTCGCCGAGCGGCTCGCGCGGGCGCTGAACATCCGCGGCCCGTTCAACGTGCAGTTCTTGGTGAAGGACCAGGAGTACCAGATCATCGAGCTCAACCTGCGGGCGAGCCGGTCGCTCCCGTTCCTCACGAAGGCGACCGGGGTGCCGCTCCTTCGGGAGGCGGCCCGGGCGATCCTCGGTCGCCGGCTCTCCCGGACGGGGCTCTGCCCGCTCCCCCACGGTCGCTGGGGCGTGAAAGTCCCGCAGTTCTCGTTCCTCCAGATCACCGGCTCCGATCCGCTCCTCGGCGTGGAGATGCAGTCGACCGGCGAGGTCGCCTGTTTCGGTCCGACGTTCCCGGACGCGCTCGTCAAGGCGCTCGTGGCGACGGGGGTCCGGCTCGTTCCGCGGAGCGGGACCGCGTTCCTTTCCGTCGGGGGCCCCCAGTACAAGCTCGAGATGCTCCCCGCGGCCCGTCGCCTCGCCGACCTGGGTTACCGGCTCGCCGCGACGGAGGACACGGCCGCGTTCCTCGGCGCCCAGGGGTTCCGCGGCGTGCGCGTGCTCCACAAGGTCAGCGAACCGGACCGCCACCCGAACGTGCTGGAGGCCGTCGACCACGGCGAGATCGACCTGATGCTCAACGTGCCGTCCTCGCTGACCCAGGAGAAGCTCGAGCGGATGCTCGAGGACGATTACATCCTGCGCCGTCGGGCCGTCGAGCTCGGGATCCCGCTGTTCACCAGCCTGGAGGCGTTCTCGGCGTATACCGAGGGGATGGCGTGGCTCGAGGACCACCCGATCACCGTCGACGCGTTGTATGGGACGGCGGAGTCCGCCCAGCACACCGATGCCCCGACGCTCCGCCCGATCCCGATGGACCGTCGGGTCCGTCGCCGCCGGCGGCCCAAGCGCCGCTAGGCGCCCGGCCGATCAGACGGGGAACTTGGTCACCGAGAACTCGGGGACGAGCGTGCTCGTGTCGAGCACCTCGGGGATCCCGCGGATCCGCTCGGTCACGAAATCGAGGACCTGGCGCTTACGCGTCGTCGCCGCCGGGAACTCGAGGACGATGAAGACGTCCCAGTCGCCGGTGAGGAGGTGGAGCTCTCGGACCTCGGGGAAGCCGAGGACCATGCCGCGGATCCGGTCAAGGTCCCCGCCGCGGACCTTGAGGTAGGTGAACGCGCGCAGGCTCTTCATCTCGGTGGGCATCAGCTCGCTCAGGTGCTCTTCGGTGAACGCGGCGACCCCCTCCAGGCGCCGGTCGGCGGAGCCGACCAGGACGGGGAGGTTCTGCACCCCGCGTAGCCGCTCGGCGACGAGCCGTTCGAGACGTCCGGCCTTCGCGACGTCGACGACCCGGACGCTGTAGCCGCGCTTGCCGGCGAGCTCTTCGGTGAGCGCGAGGCAGCGGGCCTGGTCGTCGGAGAGGAAGAACGCCTCCTCGGACCCGCGCGGCTGGTCCTCCTCCGCGGTCCCGGCGTGCCGGACGTCCATGGTACCGGTCGTCATGCCGGGCGAGGAGGTCCGGTCCGAGGGGGGCCGGTAGAAGCTCGTGATGACCTTCTTGCTCTGAATGTACAGCGTCAGTTCGCGGGAGCTGTCCTCGGGCATGTGCCGCCGCGGGATGGAGGGTGGCGTATTTAGCCCCGAGCGGGGCGCGCCCCTCTCGAGGGGATCAGGGAATAAGGGAGGCGACCCGCTCCCCGAAGGGAGAGGGCCGCCGAACCGGTTCGGTCGAGCCGAGGGGTTGCCCGCTCAGTAGCGCTTGTAGGTCTCGGAGCGCTCGCGGCCACCGCCGCCACCGCCGCCGCCCCCACCGCCGCCACTGCCGCCGCCACCGCCGCCATACCGGCCGCCACCGCCGCCGCCATAGCTGCCGCCGCCGCCGCCGCCGCCACCCCGGTCACGGCCGTAGCCGCCACCGAAGGAGCGCCGCTCGCTCTCGAACTCCTGCTGGCTCATGTCGAGCGTCTGGTTGACCTCGCCGATCGGGTCCGTCGACTTCGTGAGGTTGCCGTAGCGCCCGACGTTCAGGCGCATGTGCCCCCGCACGAGGGAGACGTAGCCGTTGTCGACCAGGATGACATCGTCCTTGGCGATCGAGCCGATCTGCTCGTTCCACAGCGACAGGGTGATCGTCGCCGTGTCGTCGCCGATGACCGCCTCGGCCACCTTGCGCGGGTCTCCGTATTTGCCCATGACCTCCTTGGCCTCGCCCACGCTCATCACCTTGGCATGGACGTTCACTTGCTTCGAACTCGGGGTCAGGTCTCGCACTTTCGTCAGGGTCTTCTCCATTGGTCTCCTCTTCGCGTTTCGCGTTGTCGATGGTAAATCGGTCGCTCGACCCACAAAGTTAGGCACGCGTCAAGAAAGTCTGACGGGGGCGCAACACGCGAGTCGAGGTCTCGGTTTCCTTCGGACGAAGGATTGGAGGGCGGTATTTAACGACCCGGCCGGCGTGCGGGGGGAGCGCACGGAGCGGGCCCGGCGGCCGTTTCCGACTCGACGACACGCTTTTGCCACCCCCCTCCTTCCGAGAGGTACCGGGGCGCTCGTGAGCCAACGATTCGACATCGGCGTGCACTACTCCCTACGGGGAGACCACGAGCGCGCCGCGCGGGCCTTCCGGGACGTCCTCCTCGACGACCCCCAGAACCCCCGTGCCTGGTCGTATCTCGGCATCTCGTGTGCCCACCTGGGCCGCGCCGTCGAGGCCGAGGCCGCCCTGTCGAAGGCGATCAACCTCGCTCCGCAGAACGCCGAGGCGTGGTTCCACCTGGGCATCGCCCGGTCGCTCCGGGGCGAGTGGCCCGAGGCGGTGAGCGCCTACCGACACGCCGTGGCGCTCCTCCCGGACGACCTGGTCGCCTGGCACCGCCTGGGGGTCGCCCTCGCCGAGTCGGGGGAGGAGCGTTCGGCGTCCGCCGCCTTCGAACGCGCCCTCGTCCTCTCGCGCGAGACGGGCGAGAAACCGCTCGAGGAACCCCTCCCTCCGGAGCCCGCGGACCCCCACCTCAACGAGGCCGGCGAGGTCGAGACGGGCCGCGAGGCGGAGAGTTGGATCGACCTCGCCCTCTCGCTCCTCTCCCTGGGCGAGGAGGAGGAGGCCGTCGCGGCGTACGAGCGGGCGTACACCCTGGACGCCAAACGGGCCACGCATTCGCTGTTCCGGCCGATGCTCCATCTCGTGACGGCCGCCGCGGGCCGCCCGATCGACGAGGAGCCGGGGGACCGGGGCGGACCGCGCGGGCCCCGACGGCCGGATCCGTTGAAGTCGCCCTACTCGGTGCGCGCCGACGCGCCGCCCCGCACGGACGTCGCCTAGGGGCGCTCCGGGCGGGCGGTGCCCGCGTCCGCGGGCGCCCGCTCCACGATGAGCGATTCCGCCCAGCCCATCGCCTTCTCGCGAGCCTCGTGGTGCTCCTTCAGGAATCCTTGGACCCGGCCGATCAGGTGGGCCTTGCAGTCCCCGCACAGGAGCGCCCCGGAGCGGCAGTCGCCGGTGATCTGCTGGAACTCCGCCTCGCTTTCGGCGAACTTCGACCGCCAGGCAGCCCAGACCGAGCAGATCTCGGGGGTGGCGCCCAGGCGACGCTGCTCCTCGACGGTCGCCCGTCCTCCGGTGAACGCCTTGCGGAGCTTCCGGTCGACCTCCTTCGGAGAGTCGTTGAGGAACAGCGCGTTGTCGCTCTGGTCCCCGGTCGTCGACATCACCCGCTCGCCGAGGAGCCCCGGGAGCATCTGGCTGTGCAGCAGCGCCGGCTTTGGGTATCCGAGCCCCTCGGCGATGTCGCGCGTGACCCGGAAATGGGGGTCCTGATCGATGCCGCACGGGATCAGGCAGGGCGTCGGCCGACCGCTCACCCAGCTCGGGTAGAACGCCGGGACGGTCTGGAGCGCCGTATAGAAGACGAGGCCGATGTTCGTGCTCGGCGGAAACCCGAACACCGCCTTGACCGTCGAGTACGGGATCTTCTTCGCGACGTCGACGGCGAGGGAGTACATCGCTCCGATCGACCGCGTGTCGAAGAAGACGTGCGTGTTCTTCGGATCGAAGCCGACGGCGAGGAGGTCTGCCAGGTTCTCCATCCCCCATCGGCGGGTCTCGTCCCGGGAGAGCTGGGGGCGGAACCAGAACTTCTCGTCGTCGGTGATCTGGATGTACATCGGGACGTGGAACCGCTGCTGCAGCCACCGGCAGAGGTCGAACGGGACCAGGTGCGACGTGTGGAGCGGCCCGGAGGGCCCGCGACCGGAGTAGAGGAAGAACGGGTTCCCCTTCTGGTACTGGTCGAGGATCCATCCGAGGTCGCGGTGGGAGTAGTAGATCCCGCGCGAGAGCAGCGGCGGGAGGTCGGCGCCGGCCATCGCACGCAGTCGCTCCAGGAGCGGGGCGTCGAGCTCCTGGGTACCGAACAGTTCGCGCAATCGGGCGTAGTCGACGCGCCCCTTGACCTCGTAGGGGGTGACCGTGAACTCCTCGGGAGCCATGGCGGGAGGGGATTCACCCCTCGGGGAACGTGATCTTCGCCAGGATCGACTCCCGTTCGCTCAACGGGACCCCGGCCATGGCGAGCGCCTCGGCGACGCACGAACGGCTGTGGTTGTGATGGATCGTGTGGCCGCACGACGGGCACGCGCACGAACCCTGGATCAGTCGTCGCAGACCTTCCCGGTTCGCCGAGGAGTCCCGACGCGCGAACCGGTCGACGAGGACCGCCGCGCCGCTCGAGGTTTCGAGGTTCGAGAGCGGCACCCGGACCGGAGTGTTGCACACCGGACAGCGAGCCGGGTTGCGGCACGAGCAGGCCATTGCCGGTTAGGGGACCCGGGGGTGGATTAAAAGGTCGACCGAGTGGCGGCGGCACGGGCGGCCGAGACTTCGGCGCTTCGCCTGGCTCGACCTTCGGCACCCGGCGTTGGTCGGATCTCGAACTCCCGATTGGAACCGGGTCTGGGCCGTGCGACGGAACCCGGTGAACCCACCGGCCGTGGCGACGTCTTGGAGCGACTTCTCGTTCGCCCGGGGCCCCAGACCGGCGCCGTTCGGCTCCGGAAGCGACGCCGGAGTGCCGATCCTCGCCGAGGCGCTGGGAAGACGCGTCGGACCCGGTTCAGGTCCTCCCCGAACCTTTCGCCGGCCATCGGCTGGACAAGCATCCACGTCCGTTCGGCCTCGGCGTCGGAGGGAGGGGCGTCGGGGAGGAGCGCGTCCACCGAGACGCGAACTCAGAGCCCGGGCTCGGATGGGGATTGGCGCCGGGCGGGGTTTAAGAGCCGACCCC
>Ga0210384_10001532_pt1 | contig 31159 bp, 26 predicted proteins | sample IncBWH2MmetaG_FD_160574 | JGI IMG/M metagenome (GOLD analysis project Ga0210384, IMG submission 160574) | Forest soil microbial communities from Barre Woods Harvard Forest LTER site, Petersham, Massachusetts, United States - Inc-BW-H-2-M | ecosystem: Environmental > Terrestrial > Soil >...
TGTACCAGAGCGACCGCTATCGCCGCACCACGTCGGAGACGGAGCGCTTCTCGGTGCAGACCACCTTCGCGCAGTTCGTCTCGGCCGTCCACCAGCAGCAGAACAGCCAGGATTCCAGCGCGCTGCAGCAGGTCCTCAACAGCCAGACCTCGAGCACCAACGTCGGCGCGAGCGGCGGCATCAACCTGGGGCTGTTCAGCCTGGGCGGCAGCGGCGGCTCGAGCTCGTCGTCGAGCTCGAGCTCCCTCCACAGCCTCGCGACGCAGACCAGCGCGAGCCAGTTCGTGTCGGTGGCGCAGCAGGCGTCGCAGTACACCGACCTGCAGCGCTCCATCACCGTCAGCAGCTACGAGGACTCCGAGACGGTCTCCACCACGCAGCGCACGCTGGTCAACAACAACCGCTGCTACGCGGTGACCTATTTCGTGCGCAAGGTGGTCGACGTCTACCAGAGCTCCACGCGGGTGGTCGCCGTCACGTTCCAGGTGATCGAAGGCAACTACGTCTCGCCCGTCCTCACGCCGGCAGAGATCGGGCAGATCCCGGCGGCGCTGCGGCAGGAGGTCGAGGCCGTCCTCAAGGGCCTGCCTCCGGCCGGCGACGCGACGCAGCTGGCCACGCTGGTCACCGTGCCCACCGACGGCGTGGTCTACGACCCGGAGCTGGCGCACTGCTGCGCGCAGGATCCCGAGCTCGAACTGGCCGATCGCATCCGGCTCGAGCGCGAGCAGGCCGAGGCGCAGCGCATCGGGCTGGAAGTCCAGCTGATGGCCCTCGAGGTGCAACGCCGCCAGGCCTTGCTGGCGGCGGGCACGTTGACGCCGTTCGAGCCGGCGCCGGTCGAGGCTTGAGCGCTGGCGGCGTCAGAACCTGTGAATGAATCCCGCGCGCCGCTCGGGTGTGTGGGATTCGTTCACAGGTTCTCAGGCCGCGACACGCGCGGCCTGCGCGTTGATCTGCTGGATCAACGCCCGATGGCTGGGCAGGTCCACCAGCGCGCGGTCGCCGAAGCGCCGGATCTTGGCGAAGATGCGCTCGGCCTCCGCCCCCTGCGTGAAGTCGGCGCGCGCGGCGCCCATGTCGGTGGGGTACCCCATGCCGTACAGGATGTACTGGTAGTTGAAGAAGGCGAAGGTCTCGGTGTCGAGCATGAAGTCGAAGCGCCCGGGCGGCCGGTGCTTCCACTGCTCGAGGAACTCGGCCAGGCGCTCGGGTACCGAGGACAGGTCGGCGTTGTCGCACCAGAACGGCTCGTCGCGCCGGCTCACGCAGTAGTGCAGCTTGAGGAAGTTGACGATGTTCTCGAAGCGCGCGTTCATCAGCTCGTTGAAGCGGCGCGCCGGCGCCTCGACGGGGCCGCCGTGCGGGAACATCTCGGCGATCATGCCCACGGCCGCCTCGATCAGCACCAGGCCCGTGGACTCGAGCGGCTCGAGGAAGCCGGCCGACAGCCCCACCGCCACGCAGTTCTTCACCCACTGCTTCTCGCGCCAGCCGGCGGCGAACGGGATGCGACGCGTCACCAGGTCGTCGTGGCCGGCGCCCACGTAGCCGCGCAGGATCTCGGCGGCGCGCTCGTCCGACATGTGGTCGCTCGAATAGACGCAGCCGATGCCGCGCGCGCCGTTGAGGCCGATCTCCCAGGTCCAGCCGGCCTCGTGGGCGGTGGCGATGGTGCAGCTCTCCATCGGCGCGTCCGGGTCGTCGCAGGGCAGCTTGCAGCTGAGCGCGCGGTCGGTGAACAGGTGGTGGCGCACCGACTTGAACGCGGCGCCGGGGGCCTGGCCGATCATCTCGGCGCGGAAGCCGGAGCAGTCGACGTAGAGGTCGGCCTTGAAGGCGCCGTGCTGCAGCGTCTCGATGTGGGCGATGGCGCCGGCGGCGTCGCGCACCACGCCGCTGAGCGTGGCCTCGACGTGCCGCACGCCCAGCTCCCGCGCGCGCTCGGCCAGCACCTTGGCCAGGCGCACCGCGTCGAAGTGGTAGGCGTAGTTCAGCGGGCCGGCGTACGGGGCCTCGTGCGCGCGCTTGGGCGCGCGCCGGGCCTCGGTCACGCGCTGCTGCAGCGTCACCGCCTGCGCGAACGGCGGGCGCGTGGCCTCGTCCTGCAAGAGCCAGTACGGCACGAGGCTGGTGCCCTCGGTGTAGAACGGCGCCTCGAACGGATGCAGGAACTGGTGGCGCCGCCCGGCCGCCGGCGCATGCGCCCAGTCGACGAAGCGGATGCCCTGCTTGAAGGTGGCGGAGGTCTCGCGGATGAAGCGGCGCTCGTCGATGCCCAGGAACTGCAGCGTGGTGCGTATCGTGGGGAAGGTGCCTTCGCCGACGCCGATGACGCCGATGTCGGGCGACTCCAGCACCGTCACCTCGAGGTGGCTGCGCTCCGACAGCGCCAGGTGCTTGGCGAGGTAGGCGGCCGTGAGCCAGCCGGCGGTGCCGCCGCCGACGATCAGGATGCGGCGCTTGCGGGTCGCGTCCTGCATCAGGCTCTCACGTACAGGTTCTTCAGCCACAGGTGGCCGGTCTGGGTGCCCTGGCCCCAGTCCTCGTCCTCGTCGGCAACCGGTTGGGCACTGTAGCCGGACGGGTTGAGCAGCTTCACCCGGCCGGCGCGGAACGCGGTGACCTTGCGGGTGACGAAGGTCAGACCGTGCTCCAGCGCCGTGGCGGCCAGCAGGCCGTCGCGCGTGTTGGCGTAGGGCAGCTGCGCGCGGCGGCGCACGATGGCGACGTCCACCGGCAGCACGCGGCCCTCGAACGCGGGGACGACGTGGTTGTCGATCCACTCGCGCACCACCAGGCCCGCCGAGCGATCCTTGCGCGCCAGCCGCGCCGCGGCGTTCTCGATCTCGAGCAGGTTCAGCGCCGAGATGAACAGCTTCTGGCGAGCGACGGTGGCGGCCCAGGCGGCCAGCCCGGGGTCGGACTGGCCCGACTTCGCCTTGCGCAGTTCCAGCACCACGCCCGTGTCGAGGAGGTACATCAATCGATCCTTTCGCGGTGGTCCCAGGCGCCGTCGGACAGGTCGTCCTCGTCGAGAGGCACGGGTTCGGGCAGCGCGAGGATCTCCAGGATGTTCTCGCTCTCGCCGGTGAAGCGGCGGAAGTCGGCGATGCTCATCAGCACGTGCGTGGGCTGGCCGCGGTCGGTGATCAGCACCGGCTCGATGCGCGCCTCGCGCTTGGCCAGGCTCACATCGCGGTTGAACTCGCGGCTGGTGATCAGCTTCATCCGGGGCCTCCCGATGTACCTACTTGCCTACATCTTATCAAACCGCATGTCGGCAAGTAGGTTCAAGTGGGTCGCCCCGACTCGACAACTCCATAGGCAATGGCACAGTCCGCCCCGACGGGCACAAACCCTGTTGCAGAACTACAGATGGAGATGACATGGGAAACGACATGCTGGGCGGACTGGCGGACATCGCCGGCGACGTGTTCGCCAAGCACGGCCCCGCCGCCGCCGCGGTGGCCAGGACGTACTCGCCCGGCGACTTCAGCGTCCACTTCTTCCTGCAGCTGGGCGTGATCCTGCTGGCCTGCCGCGTGGTGGGCTGGTTCGGCCGCAAGTTCCTGGCGCAGCCGCAGGTGGTGGGCGAGATGATCGCCGGCGTGTTCCTCGGCCCGTCGCTGCTGGGCCTGTTCTTCCCCGACCTCCAGGGCGCGATCTTCCCCAAGGAAACCCGCAACGTGCTCTACACCGGCGCGCAGCTGGGCGTGGGCCTGTACATGTTCCTGGTGGGCACCACGCTGCAGCTGAACCACTTCCAGTCCAAGGCGCGCAGCGCGGTGGGCGTGTCGATGGCCGGCATCGCCGCCCCGTTCTTCATCGCCTTCCTGATCACGCCGCTGCTGCTGAACGTGCCGGGCCTGTTCGCCGCCGGCATCTCGCCGACGAACGCGACGCTGTTCATGGGCGCGTGCATCGCGCTCACCGCGTTCCCGATGCTGGCGCGCATCATCAACGAGCGCGGCCTCGCCAACACCTCGCTGGGCACGTTGTCGCTCACCGCCGGCGCGTTCGACGACGCGTGCTCCTGGTGCGTGCTGGCCATCGTGCTGGCCACGTTCGGCGCCGGCCCGGGCGTCGCGGTGCTGGCGATCGGCGGCGCCGTCGTCTACGCCGCGTTCATCACGCTGTTCGGCCGCCGCCTGCTGGCGCCGCTGGGCCGCATCGTCGAGCGCGACGGCGAGATGAGCCTCACCGTGCTGGGCATCACCCTGGCGCTGTTCTGCTTCTCGGCCTTCCTGATGGACGCCATCGGGATCCACGCCATCTTCGGCGGCTTCATCCTGGGCGCCGTGATGCCGCGCGGCCTGTTCGCGGCGGAGCTGAAGAAGAAGGTGGAACCGGTCGCGGTGATCCTGCTGCTGCCCATGTTCTTCACCTACTCCGGCCTGAACACGCGCATGGACATGGTCAACTCGGGCTCGCTGATCCTGGTCGCGCTGGGCATCCTGGTGGCCTCCGTGGTGGCCAAGGGCGGCGCCTGCTACCTGGCGGCGCGCCTGGCCGGCGAGGACAACCGCACCGCGCTGGGCATCGGCGCGCTGATGAACTCGCGCGGCCTGATGGAGCTGATCATCATCAACATCGGCCTGCAGAAGGGCATCATCGGCCCGGCACTGTTCTCGATGCTGGTGCTGATGGCCATCGTCACCACGATGATGGCGAGCCCGCTGTTCGAGTTCGTGTACGGCCGCAAGGCGCGCGAATCGGGCGAGCTGGGCGCCCTCGGCGCGAACGCTGCGGCCTGAGGATCCCCTGCTCGTGGGGGCGCGTCGCCTTGACGCCCACCACGGTGGGTCACTAAGGTGGCTCGGCGCCCCGGGCCGCGTCGCCGCCCGGTTGCATCGCGCCGAGGAGACCCGCCTTGCCCACCCCCCGCGTCGCCGTCATCGCCGTCCACGGCGTGGCGGACCAGCAACCCGGCGAGACCGCGCGCGCCGTCGTCGACCTGCTGGTGTCGTCGGCGCCGGACGGCACCTGCTACACGTCCTCGGCCACCGAGGACCTGACGCTTCGCGTGCCGCCGCTGCAGCCGCAGCCCCACGCGCAGCCGCGCGCCGCCCACGCGTCGCCGGCCACGCCCAGCGGCGCGGACCGGCCGCTGATGAAGTCGTTCCTGCAGTCGACGCGCTCCGACTTCCAGACCCAGCAATGGGCCGCGCCGGCTCCCGTGGCCGCCCGTCACGCAATCGACCCGGCCGCCATCCCCGCGCCGCGCGCCGACGAGGATCGCGGCATCGCCGTCACCAACTACCTGCTGTCCAAGCACGTGCGCAACGGCGCGAGCCCGGAGACCTACGAGACCACCTGCATCACGCTGGATCGCCACGATGTCGGCCCCGACAAGCTCGAAGGCGACGCCGACGACACGACCGCCCGCGTCGACGTCTACGAGATGTACTGGGCCGACCTGTCGCGCCTGTCCGGCTCGATGCCGCGCATCGTGTCGGAGCTGTTCACGCTCGTCTTCCGCCTGTCCAAGCTGGGCCGCGAGACCGTCGACGAGATGCGGGGCCAGCTCGCGCGCTCGCGCGATCCGAAGGCGCGCGGCGCGGGCGTGTTCCGGCGCGCGTGGAGCACGGTGGCCTGGCTGCAGATCGGGCTCGACTGGCTGTTCGTCAACGGCCTGGCGCTGCTGTTCACGCAGCTCGCGCTGCTGGGCATCCTGCTGGTGTGCCTGGGCTTCACCTCGGGCGTGGCGCCGGACGTCGCGGCGGATCCCGCGGCGGCCGCCGCCGCGGCGGCACGCGAGCTGTGGCTGCACCGCGGCGTGGCCGGCGCGCTGGTGCTGCTGTCGCTGCTGCGCCTGGGCTATCGCTGGGGCGACGGGAAATGGCTGCAGGCCACGCTGCCGGCCGCGCTCGCCGCCGCGGCGCTGGTCGCGCTGTTCCTGGTGCCCGGCGCGCTGCAATGGATCACGGCGGTCACGTTCCTGGCCCTGCTGACGATGGCCAACGAAGTGGCACTGCGCATCGCCGACGACCGCTTCCCGCTGGTGCACGTGGTGGGCCGCTGGATGTGGGCCGCGGCCACGCTGCTGATGCTGGGCAGCGCCTTCCACGAGACGCAGGTGCTGGCCGCGCCGGCCTGGCGCGACGTGTGGGTGCACGCGGCGCTGTTCTCCACCGAGGCGGTGCTGCTGATGATCAAGTGGTGGTGGATCCTGGCCGGGCCGCTGCTGGTGGCGTGGTTCCTCGCCGGCGTCGTGGCGCGCCGCGAATCGGGCTATGCCTCGCGCGCGAGCATCGGCACCGGTCGCCTGGGCATCACCGTGTCGCTGGGCATGTTCCTGGCGGTGGCCATGACCATCTGGGCGCTGGTCAACAACGTGCTCGACGCCTCGGTGGAAGGCGCCGGGTATCGCCCGTGCATCTTCGCGTTCGAGCCGTCCGACACGGCCCCCAGGCCGGCGGCGTCGGCCGGCACCAACGTGTGCATGTGGGCCAGCCAGAACGCCAGGCAGGCGGCCGCGCGGCAGGCGCTGCCCAGCGCGCATGCCGTGCTGGACGACCGCTACGTCAGGAGCACCAGCGCGTTCTCGCTGCTGGCCACGCTGCTGCTGGTGCTGGTGGCCTGGCTGCTGGCGATGTTCACGCCCAGCGTGGCCGCCGAGCTGAAGCTGATCGCCGATTCGCGGCGCGACGCGCACCAGCAGGCGCTAGACAGGCTGCGGCCGAAGCACGCCGCCGCCACGCTGCGCCAGCGAACGCAGCACGCGCGTGCGCTGGGCCGCTGGCTCACCGCGGGCTACCGCTGGCTGGACCTGGTGGTGGCGGTCATCAGCTTCCTCGGCGTCGCGCTGAGCCTGGGCATCGCGCTGCTGTTCCTCGCCACCGTCTTCGAGCAGGGCATGGTGACGAGCCGCCTCGACAAGATGGGCCTCACCGCGCTCGTGGCGCTGCTGGACGCCACCGAGTCGGTGGTGGCCGGCGCCACGCAGACCCTGTTCAATCCGCTGCAGGCGCTGGTGTTCAGCGCGGCCGGCGTCGGCGCGACGCTGTCGTTGCTGGGCGGGCAGCTGTCGCGCCGCATCCCCTCGTTGCGCGGGCCGCTGGACGTGGCCATGGATGTCGACAACCACTTCCGCGAGTTCCCGCGCACCAACATCCCGCGCGCCCACATCTTCTCGCGCTACGCCGCTCTGCTGCGCCACGTGCGGTCGCAGGACTACGACCGCGTGGTGGTGGTGGCGCACAGCCAGGGCACGGTGATCAGCTCCGAGCTGCTGCGCTTCCTCGCGAGCCGCGCGCAGCTCGCGCCCACGCCGGACGACGAGCCGCTGCTCGATGGCCGGCCGCTGCCGCCGGTGAGCCTGCTCACGCTCGGATGCCCGCTGCGCCAGCTGTACGGCGCGCGCTTCCCGGGCCTGTACGGCTGGGCGACCGCGAGGAACGGAGACGTGTTCGGCCCGCGCGCCACCGACATCGGCGTGCAGCGCTGGATGAACGCGTTCTGCAGCGGCGACTACGTGGGCCGCTGGCTGTGGAGCAGCGCGGCGGACCAGCCGGTGTTCCAGCACCCGATGGCCAACGCGGTGGGCCACGACCCGTTCGGACGCGTCGACGTGTACACGGGCTTCAATCCGGCGCCGCCGGCAGAGGCCCGGCTGCACGCGGCGCGCGAGGTGGAGGTGTGCCTGGGCCTGGGCGCCCACACGCACTACCTCGAGCGCGACCAGGCCACGGTCGCCTGGATGATCGACTGGCTGGTGCGCGCGCGGCCGCTCGGGCAGGACGAGGACCCGGCCGATCTCGCGCGGCCGGTCACGCTGGACGCGACGGCGACGGTGACGGCGGGGACGCCGGCGAAGCTGGCGACTGTGGAGGCGTCGGCGCTGTCCGATGGGCAGGCGGCGTCCGGCCGGACGCCGTGAAAAGGCCGCATCGCAGCATCGCATCGACGTCGCGAAGGTCGGCTTCGAAGGGTCGTCCGTTCGGAGCGACGCGATAGATCCTTCCGCTCGCGGGGCCGCGCAGGGCCAGTGCGGCATCTCCCGTGTAGGTGAGCAGTGCACCGGCGGCCGGCATGCCGCGACCCGGAGGAGGAACGGCGGCCGCCAACAGGGGCGCGACGACGGCGGCGCGGCGGCCGGAGCAGCAAGTCATGGTTCGATCTCTCCTGGTGGTTTGTCGTGCGGCGGCAATTCCGCGACCGCCGGCTCGGCCCGGGCGACGAGCAGGGCCGACACCTGTTCGAGGATGCAGGAGCCGCCGGAAATGGCAAGCCAGAGCGTGAGGCCGTGCGCCCAGTCGCGTGCCAGCCATGCCGCGAACGGCACGGCAAACCAGAGGCTCACGCAGTAGGGGCAGTCCATCAGGCGCCCCAGGCTACCCGGGCCTGCCGCGATCCTGCACCGGGCCACGATGTCGAAGGGGCCGTCCTCGCGGGCGACGAGGTGGCTGACCCGCCAGGTCGCGAGGACCGCGAGCAGCGGATCGAGCCAGCCTTGCACGAGAGCGCCGCTACCGGTTGATGACGGAGAACGCGCTGATGGGCGTGATGTAGACGTCCTGCGGGTCGTACTGCCACGCCGGGGTTGCATGCTGGCCGCCGTCCCCGCCGTCGGGGTTGAATGCCCGGCTGGCGACCACCCCGCTGAAGATGTAGGTGCCCTCCTGCGCACTTGCCGGCAGCAGGTAGATGGCCGTCAGCGCCTGGGCGTCGACCGTGACGTCGGCATGCCAGTAGTCGTACGTGGTGCTGCCGGCCGGCTCGTTGAAGCCGCCGGTGCCGGAGATGAAGACGAAATCTCCGGCGCCGCATCCCGAGGCCGTCATGGACACCGACCGGAGATGCGCGCCCGCCGCCGGCAGCGTCACCCGGAAGTAGACGTCGGTGGGGGTCGCGCCGCGCGACACGACGGGGCAGACAGCGTCGATCGGCGTGAACGGCCCTGCGGCCGAGGAGGCGGTGGCGACGGCGAACGTGCCGGTGGGCGCCTTGTTGTTGACCGTGAAGGCGACCGGCGCGGCACTGGACGAGACCACGCCCGCGGATCCCAGGTCCAGCGTGACGACATACAGGCCGTCGGCGAAACCGGTGGTGTCCCAGTCCAGGAGAAGGCTCCCGGGCAGCCAGGGATTGGGCCCCGCCGGCAAGGCGATCGGATACCAGCCCTGGGCGTCGGCCGAGACGGCATGCCACTCCTCCGTTCCCATGCCGTTCAGTCGATAGAGCAGCCACGTGAGACCGACGAAAGGCGTCGGGGCCGTGAACGTGGCGCCGCCGTCGCTGCTGTAGGTATAGACCAGCCGATACTGCGTGGCACCCGGATCGGTCTGGTTGCAACCATAGAGGAGCAGGTCGCCGCAGCACGGTGCCTGCCCAGCCGGCAGGGGCAGCGGATCGGTGAACATCCCCGACGGATGGGGCCGGTTGGTGCGCACCGCGAAACCATTGACGCTGTCATAGACGGACGGGTCGCCCGTGACGGGCAGGAGCCCCGCCGTCACGATCGCCGGCTCGTCGCCGCAAGGTATCGAGGTCGGGCCGCACGGCACGCCCGCCAAGGCGTTGGGGCCCGCCTGCAGGGTCAACGGGCCGATCGGCGTCGTTTCCCAGGAGACGCCGAAATTGACGGGGCCGCAGATCGGCACCGGAGTGCCCGTGCCGGTGGTGTCCTGAAGCACCGTGATGCTGATGTCGGGCACCTCGAGGATCGGCACCCACTCGGGCACGATCACGTCGTGGCAGCGCATGAAAGGGCCCATCCAGCGGCGCGGATCCACCGATGCGAGATCCTTGGCCTTGACCCCCAGGCGGCCGGCCAGCGTCGCGACGCCGGGATGCACGCGATCGCCCGCGGCCGCGGACACGCGCAGTTCGGCTGGCAAGGGCGGACGGACCTGCGACAGCCGCGCCGGGGCGCCGAGCACGGCACCGGCTGCCGACGTGCTCGCGCCGAACCCGCCACTGGATCGCAGGCCCGCGACCTGCGCGGCCGCGTCGCCCCCGAACTTCTCGGCGACGGCGTCGACCAGCCGCCCGAATTCGTAGTCGCCCAGGGTGGCCGGGTCGCCCTGCGGCACCAGCTGCCGGATGATGTCGCCGAGCGTCGGGCGCTGCAGGATGACCGGATAGCACCGCCGCTCGAGGCGATACCTCAGCACCCATTCGATGTCCCAGCGGGGCACCCAGACGCAGAACTTGCCACAGGCGTCGGTCCGGGTCGTCGCGATGACATGCGTCGTGCAACGAATGGGGAAATGCCAGGCCCAGGGCGAGCTGGCGGGGAAATAGCCGAGGAACGAACACTCGGTGTCGTCGACGTCGACGGTGGCATACGGTACCGGGTACGCGACGCCGGTGCCGGGATCGGTCTTGACGACGGTTCCGCAGATCTGCTCGAACCAGAACCAGCGGGGATTGAGCTGGATCGGGAAGCGCTCCCTCACCTGATCGATGGTCAAGCCACTCAGCGATTCCTTCGGTACGCCCATCAGGGAAGCCAGCCGCGCGGCCGACTGGCCCGCGATCGTGTACTTGGCGGCGTCGGGCAGTCCGCGCGATCGGTCGTTTGTCATGGTGCCTTCCTCGGTTTCGGGGTCGAGAAGAATTCGAACGCGACATCGCACTGCCGTCGACACGACACATCGAGTACCGTTGCCGAGACATGTCGAAGCAAGTGCAGTCCGGGCAAAGCTTCAACCTCGCGTCGGACCTCGCCTATCCCTATGGCCGCAAACCGGACCGGGCAAACAAGGGGGCTGCATCGGACCGATCAGGCCGGCACCGGCAGCTCGTAGCGCACCGTCTCGCCATCCTCCGGCACCAGCACGCGAGCCCCCAGGCCGGCGGCGTCCGCCAACTGGCGCACGCACTCGCGCGTGCCCGGGCAGTGGTCGAGCGCCTCGAGATGGTTCGCGATCACGAGGCCGTCCGTCAGGCGGGCGGCGGTGCAGACGTCGGCGGCATCCATCAGGATTTCGGAGCCGAGGTCGAAGCGCGCACCACCGGCGGGGAGGATGGCGACATCGGGCCGCTGGTCGGAGAGCAAGCGCGCCACGTCGTCGGTCAGGAGGGTATCGCCCGCGATGTAGACGCTGGGTTCACCCGGCAGCTCGAGGTACCAGCCGACGCCATGCGCCATCAGGCGGCCGATCCAGCCGCGCCCGTGCACGCAGGGCACCGGCGTGATGTAGCCGTCGAAGAAGGGTTGGCGGTCGACGGCGGACAGGGCGACCGAGGCCAGGCCGTGTTGCGCCAGCCAGGCGGCGTCGCCCGGCGTGCAGAACACCGGCGTCGCACGCTCGCGCAGGAAGCGGCGACCCGCGCTGTCCAGGTGGTCGAAGTGCCCCCGCTGGCAGTGCGTGATCAGCGCGTGCGTGGTGCGTCCGAGGAGATTCGAGGCGGCCGGCGGCAGCTCGACCAGCGGATTGCGCCGCCCCGCCCCGCCGGCGAGGCGAAGGCGCGGCAGGGCGCCACGCGCGGCGAGCATCGGGTCGACGAGCAGCGCCACGGGCTCGGAGCTTGTCTGCCATTCCAGCAGCAGCGTGGCATTTCGCAGGGTCGTGATCTTCATGGCGGCGAATGATTGGTGGGGACGACGCCACTTTCGCGGACGGAGGCCGTGACGCCAATGGCCTGAAATGACAAAATACTTCCAATTCATGCCAAAGCCACGCCTGCCTCGTCTCGACCTCGGATTCCTGCTGTTCGACGGTTGCATGCCTTCGGGCCTGTTCGCCGCGGCCGACATGGCGCGCGCGGCAAATCTGCGAGCCGGACGCGAGCTCTTCCGCGTGACCTGGGCGAGCCTCGACGGCGCGCCGGTTGCAGGTGCCGAAGACGGTCCGCGGCTGCTGCCTTCGCGTGCGTTCGCGGAGGCGGCCTGCGACGCCTGGCTCGTACCCGGCCTGTGGGCGATGTCGGAAGCCGGATTGGAAGGGGCCATCGCCTCCCTGGCGCCGGTGGTCCGCGCTCTGCGTGAGTTGCCCGCGTCGACGCCGCTGTGGAGCTACTGCACGGGCGTCGCGCTTCTGGCCAGCGCGGGACGGCTGGACAGGCACGCGGCCACGGCGGCCTGGTGGCTGAGAGGCGCGCTGGCACGCCGGCACGGGCGGGTGGATTGGCGCTTCGACGAACCTCTCGTCGAGGATCGCGGCGTGCGCACGGCCGCCGGACCGAGCGGGTATCTGCCGCTGATGACCTCCGCTCTCGGCGAGCGCCTCCCACCCGACGCGCTGCGCGATATCGAGGACGTGTTGATGCTGCCGCGCCCGCGGGAATGGCTGCCGGTGTTCCGGCCCGTCGAGCTCATCGCGATCGAGGATGCACGCCTGCGCCGGGCGCTTGTCTTCGCGCAGCGCTGCGCGGCCCAGGAGCTGACCCTGGCCGCCGCGAGCACGCACCTGCGAATGGCGCCACGCAGCTTCGCCCGCCACGTGCAGGCCGGCACGGGACTGGCTGCCGGCGACTGGCTGCGCCGCGTCAAGCTTCGGCAGGTGGGCGAGGCGCTGGCCGCCTCCAGCGAGCCCGTGAAGGTCATTGCCGATCGCCTCGGCTTCGGCAGCGAGGCCAGCCTGCACCGCGCCTTTCACCGCACGGTTGGATGCACGCCCGCTCAGTTCCGTCGACGGCTCGGCGGCGCGAGGGCGACCGACTGAGGCCCTGCCCCGGCATGCCGCCGGTCGCGAACGACAGCCTTCCGTCGACTCACCGGCCTCGAGTGCGCGCGGCCGACAATCGGCGAGCGACGTGGAACAGGTCCGACGTCGGCTCCGCCTTGCAGAGCGCCAGGATGCGCGGCTGCAGCTCGTCGTAGGCCGGCACCTCGACGTCGGACGTCCCGTCGAGGGCGGTCGCCACCGCCGCGATGCCGGAAAGGTATCCCTGGGCCCACGTCAGGAGCGGCATGCGGTCGACGAGTTCCGGGCTCGACAGGCGGCTGACCACGACGGTGCAGCGCATCAGTCCGGGCCCCGACGGCACGTTCATCGCCAGCGCCGGCTTGCTCGACAACGCGCAAGCCGTCGCCAGGACAAAGAGCATGGAAGAAAGACATTTCATGATCGCATCTCCAGAATTCGCAGCTGCGAGCACGCCGCTCACCAACATGTCGCAAGCATGGCACGCTGGCCGCGCGGCCAGTCCGGCGAGCAAGGTCGCATTTGCGGCGCTGTTCGCCGAAGCCCCGTGTACTTCAGTTCCCGCGCCGCCGGCCGAAAACGGGACCGGTTGGAATTCAAAGGCCAATGATGAGCGGTTTGAGGCAACGCCTGGGTGCGCTGTTCGGGGCGCGTGGCACGCCGGCCGACGCGGCGCACATGGCGTCGCGCGTCGCGTCGCGGCCCGGCGCATCGCCGGCGGCCGTGTTGGCGGCCGGCGAGCCTGCCGCCGTCGAGGAGACGGCCATCGTGGTCGACTTGCGCCACGCGTTCTTCGACTGGGTGCTCGGCGCCGTCTCGACGCCATCCGACGTGTTGCTGGACGGCGAGCGGCGCCTGCTCGCGCAACTCGACGCCGTGCTGGCGTCCGACGACTCCCGAGCGGCCCTGTTGCCGCGCGCGCCGGCGGTCATCCCGCAGTTGCTGAACAGCCTGCGCGACGAGGGCCAGTCCGCCACGGCGCTGGCCGAGCGCGTGATGCGCGACCCGCACCTGGTCGCCGAGGTGATCCGCCTGTCCAACAGCGCGCACGCGGCCGCCGCCGAGCCCATCGTCGACATCGCCCAGGCGATCGGTCGGATCGGCACCAACGGACTGCGCCGCGCGATCGCACGCGTCGTCCTGAAGCCGATGTTCGGCGGCACGGCGGACACCTTGTCGGCACGTTGCGCGCAACGCCTGTGGGACCACTCCGATGCCCAGGCAACGGCGTGCCAGCAGGAGGCCGGCATGCGCGGCCTCGATCCGTTCGAAGGCTACCTGGCGGGGCTGATGCACAACGTCGGCTGGACTGCCGCGCTGCGTTCGATCGACCGCAGCAAGCCGGGTGCACCCATCCGGTTCAGCCGGGCCTTCGCCGCCGAGTTCGACCAGCGTCGCGAAACCTTCTTCGCGCTGCTGGTGATCCCCTGGCGACTCACCGCCAGCCTGACCGCGCTGGGCACCGCGCTGCGAGATGGCGACCACGCCGGGGCGCGTTCGCCGCTCGGCGAGGCGCTGCGCGCGGCGAACCAGCGTGCCTCCCTGCAGATGCTGAGGTCAAGCCAGGCTGTCCTTCCCCATTGAGCTTTCGGAAGAAGCCGTGGTGCCGCGCGATCCGGGCCCGGCCGGAACGCGTCCACCACCTGGCATCGCGATTGCCCTCGGGATTCGTCAGCTCGAGCGCGCCGGTCGTCGACCGGCCGCCCCACCCCACCAGGACTCGCCCATCATGAAGACCCCTCGCCTCTTCCCGCTCGCCGCGCTCATCGCCGCCGCCGCCCTCGCCGGCTGCTCGGCAACCGCCAGCGTCACCAAGCCCTCCGAAGGGGGCGGACCCAGCACCGCCGAGTCGCGCCACGCCGTGGACGCGAGCTACCAGGAGACGCTCGACCGCCTGTACGCCAGCAACGCCGGCTCGCGCGAGCTGGTGGCCAAGGCGCGCGGCGTGCTCGTGTTCCCGCGCGTGATCTCGGCCGGCCTCGTGGTGGGCGGCGCGTACGGCGAAGGCCAGTTGCGCGAGCACGGCCGCGTCGAGGGCTACTACCGCACCACCACCGGCTCGCTGGGCTGGCAGATCGGCGCGCAGTCGCGTGCGCTGGTCTTCCTGTTCCTGACCGAGGACGCGCTGCAACGCTTCCGCGACAGCCATGGCTGGTCGGGCGGCGTCGACGCCTCCGTGGCCCTGCTGACGGTGGGCGCCAACGGCGCGATCGACGCCAACGCGGCACAGGCACCCGTCGTAGCCTTCGTCATGACCAACGCCGGCATCATGGCGGGCGCGACGCTGCAGGGTACCAAGGTCACGCGCATCGACGACTGATAACCGTTCCGGCATGGCAGGCGCTCGATTCTCGAGCCCTGCCGGCCTCCGGATAGCACGAGAATCGCGGCTGTCTCCACAGAACCTGTCCGCGATGACCTACTCCGCCGAACCCCTGCGCTACGACGGCCGCATGCCCTACCGGAGCTGCGGCCGCAGCGGCCTGAAGCTGCCCGCCATCTCGCTGGGCCTGTGGCACAACTTCGGCGACGCGACGCCGCTGGAGACGCAGCGGAGCATGCTGCGCACGGCCTTCGACCTGGGCATCACGCACTTCGACCTCGCCAACAACTACGGACCGCCCTACGGCAGCGCCGAGACCAATTTCGGCGAGCACCTGCGGCGCGACTTCCGGCCGCATCGCGACGAGTTGCTGATCTCCAGCAAGGCCGGCTGGGACATGTGGCCCGGCCCCTACGGCCAGGGCGGCGGCTCGCGCAAGCACGTGCTGGCCAGCCTGGACCAGAGCCTGAAGCGCATGGGCCTGGACTACGTCGACATCTTCTACTCGCACCGCTTCGACCCCGACACGCCGCTGGAGGAGACCATGGGCGCGCTCGCTTCCGCCGTGCGCCAGGGCAAGGCGCTCCACGTGGGCATCAGCAGCCACTCGGCGGCCAAGACGCGCGAGGCCGCGGCCATCCTGCAGTCGCTGGGCGTGCCGCTGCTGATCCACCAGCCGTCCTACAGTCTGCTCAATCGCTGGATCGAGCACGACCTGCTGGACGCGCTGGACGACACCGGCGCCGGCTGCATCGCCTTCAGCGCGCTGGCGCAGGGGCTGCTCACCGACAAGTACCTCGCGGGCGTGCCCGACGACGCGCGCATCAACCGGCCCGGCGGCGGCTCCCTGAAGCCCGAGCACCTCAACGCCGCGAATCTGGCGCGCGTGCGGGCGCTGAACGACATCGCGCGGTCGCGCGGCCAGACGCTGGCGCAGATGGCCACGGCGTGGGTGCTGCGCGACGCGCGCGTCACCTCCGCGCTGATCGGCGCGAGCCGGCCCGAGCAGATCGTCGACCTGGCCGGCGCGATGGCGCGGCTCGATTTCACGCACGAGGAACTGGCGGCCATCGACCAGCACGCGGTCGATGGCGGCATCAACCTCTGGCAGAAGCCGTCCACCGACCAGCGGCCGGGCTGAGGGTCAGGCCCTTCGCCCGGACTGTCCCGCCGGCGTCGACCTGGCACGCCGTTCGGGTCTATGCTGCGGTCCCCGGCGCCGGCCGGCAAGAAGGAGACCGCCATGCACATCCCGTCCCTGAAGGACAAGGTCAGCGCCGAGGAATGGCAGCTGCGCTGCGACCTCGCCGCCTGCTACCGTCTCGTGGCCGCCTACGGCTGGAGCGACCTGGTGTTCACGCACATCAGCGCGCGCGTGCCGGGCGACGACCACAGCTTCCTGATCAATCCGTACGGCCTGATGTTCGACGAGATCACCGCGTCGTCGCTGGTGCTGATCGACCAGGAAGGCAACAAGCGCGGCGACTCGGCCTTCCCGGTCAACCGCGCCGGCTTCGTGATCCACAGTTCCATCCACGCGGTGCGCGACGACGCGCACTGCGTGCTGCACACCCACACGCGCGCCGGCGTGGCCGTCAGCGCGCAGGCCGCGGGCGTGCTGCCGATCTCGCAGCAATCCACGTTCGTGCTGGCCTCGCTGGCGTACCACGACTACGAGGGCGTGGCCCTGCGCGACGAGGAGAAGCCGCGCCTGCAGGCCGACCTCGGCAAGGCCAACTACCTGATGCTGCGCAACCACGGCCTGCTGACCGTGGGCCGGTCCATCGCCGATGCGTTCCTGGCGATGTACATGTTCGAGACCACCTGCCAGATCCAGCTCGCGGCGCAGGCCGGCGGCCCGCTGACGCAGGTGCACCCGGAGATCGTGGCCGGCGTGGCCGAATCCATGCGCGTGCAGACCGCCAGCCAGGGCGGCGCGTTCGTGTGGCCGGCGCTGCTGCGCAAGCTGGACCGGATGGACGCCAGCTACCGGACCTGAGCCTTCGGCGGCGGGAGCACACTGCGTCCCGCGATCACCGGTCGGGGTCCCGCGTGGTGGGCACCCGCACCGCCCGCAGGAACCTGCCCGCGACGCGCATCACCGCCGTGGCGGCGGCCTCGCTCGCGTAGATGTCGGGCACGCACACCGCCGCGCCGCCGGCCGTCAGCGTGCCCGGATGGCGGATGCGGAAGAACGGCGCCGGTGCCTCGAACGACTTCGGGAACGCGTGGATCAGCGCGATGTCGGTGCCCGGGCCCCGGTCGGCCTGGCTGCCGGGCGGCAGCTCGCAGCTGGTGAGCACGTGGATCGCGTAGAACTGCCCGTAGCCGGCCACGTCGACCGGCAGGAACTCCAGCTCCGGGAAGTGCGACAGCTCGTCGCGCACGCCCTGCGACACGACGTGCGCCGTGGGGTGGAACAGCACCGCCGTGGCGATGCTCTCGGAACGGTAGAGCTCCAGCGACGGCGGCGCCCAGCGCTCGGCCAGCGGCGCCGTGGTGCGCAGCAGCGGTTCGTTCCAGGCGGAATGTTCGTTGTCCACCCACTCGGCGGCGGCGTCGGTGCCGTCGATGAAGACGGGCTTGATCTCGAAGACGGGCATTTCCAAGTGTAGGGCAGGCGCATCGGGCCGACCGTCCGTGGCGCGGGCACGTCAAAAGCGATGGCCGCCTGCCAGGTCGGCCCGGCCACCGCGGGTCAACCAGGGGTCGAACCGTACGCCAGGGGCGCCGCGCCGACTTAGACTGGGGCCAGGGGCGGCATGTTGCACGCAGTCCGGCGGAGACCGGCTCGGGCACTTCCAGGCTGCTGCGAGCATGAACCGATCTTCCGCGCGCTTGCGGCGCGCGCTTGCACTCGTCGTCGGCATCGGGGTGGTCGTCCTGGGCGGAATCGCCTGGACGACCCATGAGCAATCCGTCCGCCTCGACGAGACCGCCGGCTGGGCCGATCGCACGCGCGCCAGCGTGGCCGCCGTGCAGGCGGTGCCGCTGGCCGCGCTCGACGCCGAATCGGCCCAGCGCGGCCACCTGCTGGGCTCGCCCAGCGGCCTGCCCCGCTACCGGGCGGCCGAGGCCGCCGCGCGGCGCAACCTCGACCTGCTGGCGCAGGCCATGCGCGACGACCCCGCCCAGGTGGCAGCGCTGGCGCGGCTGCGCTCTGCCGTCGAGGCCCACTTCAAGCGGCTCGACCGGGCCGTCGCCCTGGCGGCGGACCATCCGGACCAGGCCCGCGCCCTCCTGCTCGACGGCCAGCGCGCGGAGCTGAGCCGCGAGATCGAGGACACCGCCGCCGCGATGAGCGCCACCGAGGGCCGCCTCTTCGACGAACGCATCGCGGCCAGCCGGAGCGCGCGCCAGGCCGCCGAGGCCTGGGCCGGCACCACGCTGACGCTGCTGGCGGCGATGATGGCCGCCGTGGCCGTCTTCATCCTGCGCGAGCTGCGGCTGCGCGCCGCGATGACCGGCGCGCTGATGGACAGCCGCAGCCTCCTGGAGCTCGGCGAGCGCCGGCTGCGCGCGATCGCCGACAACATGCCGGCCTGCATCGCCTACGTCGACAAGACGGAGACCTACCGCTTCACCAACGCGGCGTTCACCTCGCTGTTCGGCGTGCCGAGCGAGGCCTTCATCGGCCGCACGACGGCGGAGATGATGGGCCGGCGCACGCGCGACGAGCTCGCGCCCTACGTGGAAGGCGCGCTGGCCGGCCACACCATGCACTTCGAGCGCCGGGGCATGGCGCTGCAGGCCGACGCCACGTTCATGGTCAGCTACGTGCCCGACGTCAACGCCAGCGGCGGCGTCGACGGCTACTACGTGATGTCGCTGGACATCACCGCGCGCAAGAAGGCGGAGCTCGAGCTGGCCAACAGCGAGCGGCGCCTGCGCACGATCACCGACAACCTGCCGGCCACGATCGTGCGCATGGACACGCAAGGGGTGTGCACCTACGCCAACGAGCACATGCGCCGTCTCTACGGGATCGACCCGTCGCTGCTGCTGGGCATGTCGCACCGCGCCTTCCGCGGCGAGGAGGAATGGGCGGTCATCGGGCCGCACGTCGACGCGGCGCTGCAGGGCGAGCTGCGGCGCTTCGAGGTGCCCGCGCGCGTCAACGGCCATCAGCATTGGGTGCAGCAGAGCATCATCCCCGACGTCGACGCCCAGGGCCGCATCGTGGGCTACCTGTCGGTGTCCTTCGACATCACCGAGCGCAAGCTGCAGGAGGAGGCCCTGCGCAAGAGCGAGCTGTTCCTCGATCGCACCGGGCGCATGGCGGGCATCGGCGGCTGGGAGGTGGATCTCGTCAGCGGCAAGGTGGTCTGGTCGGAGGAGACGCGGCGCATCCACGGCGTCGACGCCGACTACGTGCCCGAGCTCCACACCGCCATCCTGTTCTATGCCGGAGCGGCGCGGGCGACGATCGAGCAGGCGATCCAGCGCGCGATGGCCGAGGGCACGCCGTGGGATCTCGAGCTGCCGTTCACCCGCGCCGACGGGCGCCGGCTTTGGGTGCGCGCGGTGGGCTCGGCGGAGTTCGCGAGCGGCGTGCCGGTCAGGCTGGTGGGTGCATTCCAGGACATCAGCGACAAGATCGCGCAACGCCAGGCCCTCAAGGAAGTCAACGACCGCGTGGCGCTGGCCACCGAGAGCGGCGGCATCGGCATCTGGGAACTCGACATCGACTCCGGCGAGCTGATCTGGGACGCGCGCATGTACCAGCTGTTCGGCGACGCCAGCGGCGGCCGCGCCGCGCCGGCGCTGGTGTGGAACCAGCGCGTGCACCCGGACGACCTGCCGGGCCTGCGGGAGGCGTTCCGCGAGACCGCGCAGGGCGGCCGGCTGCTCGATCGCGACTACCGCATCGTGCTGGACGACGGCCGCATCCGCCACCTGCGCGGCACCGCGCGCGCGATGCGCGACGGCGACGACGAGCCGGTGCGCCTGATCGGCGCCACCTGGGACATCACCGAGCTGCGCGAGTTGGCCGCCCGCCTGGCCGAGGATCGCTCGCTGCTGAGCGTGACGCTGGAGTCCATCGGCGACGCCGTCATCACCACCGATGCACGCGGCCAGATCACCTGGCTGAACCCGGTGGCCGAACGCCTGACGGGCTGGACCTCGCCGGAGGCGATCGGGCGCACGCTGACGCAGGTGTTCCACATCGTCGACGAGCGCACCCGCGAGCCTTCGCCCGATCCGGTCGAGGACTGCCTCGACCAGGGCCGCCGCGTGGCGGGCAGCAACAGCACGCTGCTGCTGTCGCGCAACGGCGAGGAGTTCGGCATCCGCGAGTCCATCGCCCCGATCCGGCGCGAGGACGGCACCGTGCTGGGCACGGTGCTCGTGTTCCACGACGTGAGCGAGCAGCGCCGACTCAGCGGCGAGATGCACTGGCGCGCGACGCACGACGTGCTCACGGGCCTGGTCAATCGCGCCGAGTTCGAGACGCGGCTCGGCCGCCTGCTGCAGGCGACGCAGGACTCCGGCGGCGACCACGCCCTCCTCTACATCGACCTGGACCAGTTCAAGCTGGTCAACGATGCCTGCGGCCACGCGGTGGGCGACCAGTTGCTGCAGCAGATGGCGCGCATGCTCACCGACAGCGTGCGCGCCCGCGACACGGTGGCGCGCCTGGGCGGAGACGAGTTCGCGGTCCTGATGGAGCGCTGCGCCACCCCGCAGGCGCAGCGCGTGGCGCAGAAGCTGTGCGACCGCATGGACGACTTCCGCTTCGTGCACGAGGACCGGCGCTTCCGCATCGGCATGAGCATCGGCCTGGTGCCGCTGGATGGCCGCTGGCAGACCACCGCGGCGCTGCAGCAGGCGGCCGACACCGCGTGCTACGCCGCCAAGGAGGCCGGCCGCAACCGCGTGCACACCTGGTTCGACACCGACGTGGCACTGCGCGAGCGGCAGTTCGAGATGCAGTGGGTGACGCGCATCGAGCACGCGCTGGACGAGGACGGCTTCGAGCTGTACGCGCAGCGCCTGACGCCGCTGAAGGCCAGTCCCGGCGCGTCGTGCGGCGTGCACGCCGAGGTGCTGCTGCGCATGCGCCAGGCCGGCGGCCCGCTGGTGGCGCCCGGCGCGTTCCTGCCCGCCGCCGAGCGCTTCCATCTGGCCTCGCGCATCGACCGTTGGGTGCTGCGCCACGTCGTGGCCTGGATGGCCGCGCTCGGCGACCCGGCCCGCATCGGCCTGCTGGGCGTGAACCTGTCGGGACGGTCGGTGGGCGACAGGTCGTTCCACCGCTGGGCGCTCGACCTGCTCGCCAACGCCGGACCGTCGCTGTGCGGCGCCCTGTGCCTGGAGATCACCGAGACCGCCGCCGTCACCAACATCGCCGACGCGTCGGTGTTCATCGACCAGGTGCGCGCCCTCGGCGTCAAGGTGGCGCTGGACGATTTCGGCGCCGGCGCGGCCTCGTTCGGCTACCTGAAGACGCTGCGCGTGGACACGCTCAAGATCGACGGCCAGTTCGTGCGCGACCTGGTGGACGACCCGCTGGACGAGGCGGCCGTGCGCTGCTTCGCCGACGTGGCCAAGGTGATGGGCCTGACCACCGTGGCCGAGTTCGTCGACAAGCCCGCCGTGCTCGAGCGCCTGCGCGCGATGGGCGTGGACTTCGCCCAGGGCTACCTGCTTCACGAGCCGGCGCCCATCGCCGACCTGATCGAGGCGGCGGAGTCACCGACAGTTTCGATTTCCTGAGCAGGTAGCGCCGGCGCGGGCGGCTACCATCGCCGCCTGAAGACGCGCGGCCCCTCGCGGCCGCGCCCAAGACCCCAAGGACTCCTCGTGAACATTCATCTCGGGCTGACGCCCCTCATCTCGCTCATCGCCGGCATCCTCATCCTCGTGATGCCCAAGCTGCTGAACTACATCATCGCGTTCTACCTGATCGCCGTCGGCCTGATCGGCATCCTCGGCGTCCACGCATTGCGCCTCGGCTGACGGGCCTGTGGCCGCAAAGGGACAACACCAGCGCGGCACGCTCCGTTCATGGGTAGGATAGGCATCAAGCAAGCACGTGCGGATCCGCCCGGAGGCGGCATCCGGAGACACCTGAAAGGACCCTGATGATCACCAAAGCCCTGCTGTTCCGCTTCGAGTCGCAGACCGACGAAGACACGATGGACACGTTCCTCGAGGATCTCGCCACGGAAGTCTCCTGGGAGAAGACCACGCAGGCGTGGTTCGGCATCCGCTACATGCGCGGCGAGTTCGGCGTGTATTCGTGCTTCGACGATGAGGCCGGCCGCGAGGCGCACATGGGCGGCACCGCCGCCGCCTCGTTCTTCGGCGCCCAGCAACGCCTGATGACCTCCACGCCCGTCACCACCCGGATCGAGATCCTGGGCAGCAAGCTGCCCAGGGTGCTCGAGGGCGTCGCCAAGGGCCTGGTGCTGCGCTTCAAGGCCAAGCCCGGCAAGGAGGCCGAGGTGGCCCAGATGATGCGCGACTGCCAGCCGCTGGTGGACAAGGAGGCCGGCACGCTGGCCTGGTTCGCGAACCAGTACGGCGAGAGCCACTTCGGCACCTTCGCCGTGTTCGCCGACAACGGCGCCCGCTTCGCCCACCTCACCGGCCAGATCCCGCGCGCGCTGGGCATGACCGGCCTGGCGCTGCTGGGCGGCGCGCCCGAGGTGAGCATGGTCGACATCATCACGGGCACCGCGCGCCAGCGCGACTGAAGAACCTGCTCTACACGCCCGCGGCGGCGCGGTCGATGAAGCGCGCCAGCTCGATGTCCTTCATCGTCAGCCCGCGCGCGGCGTGCGTGCTCAGCGTCACGTCCACCACGTTGTACGAGTTCGACCAGTCGGGGTGATGGTCGCGCCGCTCGGCCACCAGCGCCACGCGCGTCATGAACGCGAAGGCCTCGTTGAAGTCGGCGAACTCCAGGTGGCGCGAGATGGCCGAGGCGGCCGGATCCAGCGACCAGGCCGGAAGCTGGGACAACAGCCCCGGCAACAGGGCGGGATCGAGCTTGGCGGTCATGGGCGGCCTTTCGGGAATCGGAGAAGCCACTCTAGGGCCTCGCGCCGGCCCTCGCCGCGTCGCGGGTTCTCCGGTGGCCAACGGCCGCTTCGCCCGCGGCGAAATCAGCGCGCGCGCGGCCGCTTCCACGCGCGCGCCACCGCGGCGCGCAAGGCCTCGCACTCGGCCTGCAACGCCGCCTCGAAGCGCGCCACCAGCGGGTTGCCCGGCCGGTGCGCCGGCCGCACCGCGAACACCCGGAACGGGATGGAGAACGTGAGCGGCCGCACGGCGATGCCCGCGCCGGCACCGGACAGCGCCAGCGCCGTCAACGGGTTGACGATCGCCAGGCCCAGGCCGTGCTGCACCATCGCGCACACGGCCACCGCGCTGTCGGTCTCCACCGCCAGCTGGCGATCGACGCCGGCGTCGGCGAAGGCCTTGTCGACGATCTGTCGGTAGCGGTCGCGCGGGTGGAAGCTCACGAAGGCCTGGCCCGCGAAGTCGGCCGGCGCGAGCCGGGGGCGAGCCAGCAACGGGTGCCCGGCCGGCAGCACCGCCACCTCGTCGAGCTCCAGCAGCAGCCGGGCGTCGGCGCCCGCCAGCGCGCCGTCGTGCTCGGTCAGCCCCAGGTCGTGGGCCTGCGCGGCCAGGCGCTCCTCCAGCAGCGGCGATTCGTACGGATTCACCGACACGCTGACGCCCCGATGCGCCGCCTGGAAGCGCGCGCAGGCGCCGGGCAGCAGCGCGTGCGAGAACGCGGGCAGGCAGGCGAGCGACAACTGGCCCTCGGTGAACTGGCGCAGGCGCAGCGCGGTGTCGGCCACGCGCTCCAGGCCGGCGTACGAGCGTTGCACCTCCTCGAACAGGGCGTACGCCTGCGCGGTGGGCTGCAGCCGGCCGCGCACGCGCTCGAACAAGGCCAGGCGCAGCAGCGACTCCATGCGCGAGAGCTCGCGGCTGATCGTGGGCTGCGAGGTGGACAGCGCCTCCGCGGCGCCGGTGACGCTGCCGGTGGTCATCACGGCGCGGAACACCTCGACGTGGCGGTGGGTGAGGTCTGGCATCCGCCGACCATATCAAATATGAAAGTGATTCACAAACCAAAGCATTGGACTGATATGCATTGCAGGGCCATCATGCCGCCATGACCACGCTCCAGCACCCCGCCCCCGCCGCCTTCGCCGCCGACCGCCTGCAGGCGCTGGCCGCCGCCCACGCCACGCCGCTGTGGGTCTACGACGCCGACACCATCCGCGCCCGCGTCGAGCGCCTGCGCCAGTTCGACGCCGTGCGCTTCGCCCAGAAGGCCTGCTCCAACACCCACGTGCTGCGCCTGCTGCGCGGCCTGGGCGTGCAGGTGGACGCGGTGTCGGCCGGCGAGATCCAGCGCGCGCTGCACGCGGGCTACGACGCGCGCGCGGAGCACAGCGGCATCGTGTTCACCGCCGACGAGATCGACGCCGCCACGCTGGCGCTGGTGGCCGAGCACGGCATCCCCGTCAACGCCGGCTCGGTGGACATGCTGGACCAGCTCGGCCGCCACCTCGGCGACGGCGCGCGCGGCCATCGCGTGTGGCTGCGCATCAACCCCGGCTTCGGCCACGGCCACAGTCGCAAGACCAACACCGGCGGCGAGCACAGCAAGCACGGCATCTGGCCGTCCGACGTGCCCGCCGCGCTGGAGGCCATCGCCCGCCACGGCCTGCGCCTGGTGGGCCTGCACATGCACATCGGCTCGGGCGTGGACTACGGCCACCTCGAGAACGTGTGCGACGCGATGGTCAGGCACGTGCGCGAGGTCGTGGCGCTGGGCCACGACGTGGCGGCCATCTCGGCCGGCGGCGGCCTGTCGATTCCCTACCGCGCGGGCGACGCCACGGTGGATACCGCGCACTACTTCAGCCTGTGGGACGCCGCCCGCCGCCGCCTGGCCGCCGAACTGGGCCATCCGGTGCACCTGGAGATCGAGCCGGGCCGCTTCCTGGTGGCCGAAGCCGGCGCGCTGCTGGCCGAGGTGCGCGCCGTCAAGGACATGGGCGGCAACCACTTCGTGCTGTGCGACGCCGGCTTCAACGACCTGGTGCGCCCCGCGATGTACGGCGGCCACCACGCGATCAGCGTGCTGCCGCGCGCCAACGCGGCCGTGCGCGGCGACCTCGGCCTGGCCGGCGAGCGCCGCCCGACGGTGGTGGCCGGCCCGCTGTGCGAGTCGGGCGACGTGTTCACGCAGGACGCCGGCGGCGTGGTGGAGGCGCGCGCGCTGGCCCCGGCCGAGGTGGGCGACCTGCTGGTGTTCCACGACGCCGGCGCGTACGGCGCGTCCATGAGCTCCAACTACAACACCCGGCCGCTGGCGGCCGAGGTGCTGGTGGACGGCGCCACCGCGCGCGTGATCCGGCGTCGGCAGACGGTGGCCGAGCTGATCGCGCTGGAGGATTGACGGCCAGCGTTCGATATTCCCCGAGAGAGCTCCAGGGGATTTCCTGGCCACCTCCAGCTTGCAATATTCAGCCTCGATACAGGTCGTTGAAAGGCTCGGGAACCATCCCCGAATCCGGGTATTGCAAGCTTCGTGATTTGATTTTCCGACGAACCGCCAATTGAAATTGCACCCTGTTTGCAATTGCGCGATCGAGTTGTTTCCGGCAGTGCCCGGATTGCCTTTGGAAACCACGTCGACGGCCCGATACCGGGGCAACTCCCCCTGAAAATGTCAATCGCCCGATCCCGCGGCCCGGGTATCGGTGGCGGCAGCGGCCACCTCCGCTTTGGTTTCTGGCAACACCGGCGCCGCGCGGGTAAACGCCATGCTCGTTATCGAGTAAATCAACAAATCAAAATCGGCGCTTATATTCTCTGCCCGGGGATCACGAATCCTCTCAACCATGTCCTTTATTGGGGTTTCATATGTCCAAAATGGGGAATTCGGGAACTCATCCTGGTGCGCGCCGCAAACTCGCCGCGGCGCTGATGGCGGCCTTCGCCGGCACCCTGGCCGCCACCGGCCAGGCGAGTGCCGAGACGGTGGGCACGCAACACGTGCACGCCGCCGTCAAGGGCGGTGAAGCGCAGATGGTGGGCAGCCCGGTGGCGAGCCAGGTGATGAACCTCGACATCGTGCTGCCCGTGCGCGATCGCGAGGCCCTGAAGACGCTGGCGGCGAGCGTGTCCGATCCGCAGAACCCATACTTCCGCCACTACATGACGCCGGCCCAGTTCACCGAGCGCTTCGGCCCGACCCAGGAGGACTACGCCACGGTCGTGAGCTACATGGAAGAACGCGGCCTCAAGGTCGTCGGCGGCTCGCGCGACGGCATGGAGGTGCAGGTGCGGGGCACCGTCGACAAGGTGGAGCAGGCCTTCCACGTGACGATGCGCAACTACAGGCATCCCACCGAGAACCGCGTGTTCTTCTCGCCCGACCGCGAGCCCACCACCGACATGGCGGTCAAGCTGTGGCACGTGTCGGGCATGGACAACTTCTCCATCCCGCACCCGAAGTACGTCAAGCGCAGCGACGTGGCCGCCGCGCGCGGCATCTCGCCCGACGCGCTCGTCACGCACGCCACCACCGGCTCGGGCCCGTCGGCCTCGTTCCTGGGCAGCGACATGCGCGCCGCGTACTACGGCGGCACCGCGCTGACCGGCGCCGGCCAGCACGTGGCGCTGTTCGAGTACTACGGCACCGACCTCGCCGACCTCGCCACCTACTACAAGAACATCGGCCAGACCAACACGGTGCCGGTGACGCTGATCTCCACCGACGGCACCAGCACGTCGTGCACGGCCGCGGCCAATTGCGACGACGGCGAGCAGGAGCTGGACATCACGCAGGCGCTGGGCATGGCGCCGGGCCTCGCCGGCCTGGAGATGTACGTGGGCTCCACCGACACCGCCATCATCAGCGCGATGACCACGCACAGCCCGCTGGCGCTGGCCATCGGCTGCTCGTGGGGCTGGACGCCCGCCGACGCGAGCACGCTCGACCCGTACTTCGAGAAGATGGCCGTGCAGGGCCAGAGCTTCTTCGTGGCCTCCGGCGACAACTCCACGTGGAAGAAGACGGGCGCGGCCGAGGCCTGGCCGGGCGACGATGCGCACATCATCTCGGTGGGCGGCACCGACCTCGTCACCGCCAGCGCGGGCGGCGCGTGGAAGTCGGAGACGGCCTGGGTGGACTCGGGCGGCGGCATCTCGCCCGACAGGGTCGCGATCCCGAGCTGGCAGAAGATCTCGGGCGTGATCACCACCGCCAACAAGGGCTCGACCACGCTGCGCAACGGCCCCGACGTGGCCGCCAACGCGAACTTCACGTTCTACACCTGCGACAACCAGACCACCTGCCTGGCCAACCAGTACGGCGGCACCAGCTTCGCCGCGCCGATGTGGGCCGGGCTGGTGGCGCTGGCCAACCAGCAGGCGGCCAGCCAGGGCAAGGCCTCGGTGGGCTTCTTCAACCCGAAGATCTACGCGCAGAACGTGACGTCGAGCTACGCCACCGGCTTCCACGACATCACCAGCGGGACGTCGGGCAGCTATTCGGCTGGCACCGCGTTCGACCTGGTCACCGGCTGGGGCAGCCCGAAGCCGGCGCTGATCACGCAGCTGCTGCAGTAGGCGTCGCGCGCCGCGCGTCCGGCTAGCCGACGTGCTTGCCGAAGTGGAACAGCGTGCGTTCCAGCGCGGCCGCCGCGGCGCCCGGATTCCAGGCGCCGCGCTGGTCGCAGTTGAAGCCGTGGTTGGCCGCGTACAGGTGCACCTCCACCTCGGGGTGCGCCTGCTCGAAGGCCTTCACGCTATCGACCGTGATGTGGGCGTCCAGGTCGCCGAAGTGCGCCATCGTCGGCACCTTGGGCTTGCGCGCGGGCTCGTCGCCCACCGTCATGCCGCCGCCGTAGTACGCCACGGCGGCCGCCAGGCCCTTCAGCTGCTCGGCCGAGCGCCATACGAGCAGGCCGCCCCAGCAGTAGCCGACGATGCCCACCTTGCCGGCGCGCGCCGCGAAGTCGACGGCCGCCTGGATGTCCTGCAGCACGCCCGGCGCGGGCAGCGCCTGCACCGCGGCCTTCAGCGCGGCGCCGCGCTTCTGGTCCTCCGGCGCGTAGCCCAGTTGCACGCCGGGCTCGACGCGGTCGAAGGTGGCCGGCGCGATCGCGAGGTAGCCCGCCAGGGCGAAGCGGTCGGCCACGCCGCGGATGTGCGAGTTGACGCCGAAGATCTCCTGCAGCACCACCACCGCCCCCTTGGGCGCGTGCGGCGGCTCGGACACGTAGGCGGCGCACCGGAAGCCGTCGGCGGCGGTGAGGGTGATGGTGGAAGAGGTCATGGCAGGGATCCTGTCGAGTGAGGCGGCATGGCGCGGCCACCGTTTTACACCCACGCCGCGGTCGTGCTGGCCGTTCGCTGTAACCTAGCACCTGAGACAAACCCCGGAGCTCTTCAAATGCACATGGAATCCCCGCCGCCGTCGCCATCCGCCGCAGAGCCGCGCAGCTCGTTCCTCGAGGAAAAGGCGTTCAAGTCGCGCACGGTGCTGGTGTTCGGCACCATCAACGACCAGTCCGCGGCCGACACCGTGCGCCGCCTCATCGCGCTCGACGCCGACTCGCCCACGGAGCCGATCGACATGCTGGTGTCCTCGCCGGGCGGCCACCTCGAGTCCGGCGACACGGTGCACGACGTCATCCGCTTCATCTCCGCGCCGGTGCGCATGATCGGCACGGGCTGGGTCGGCAGCGCCGCCACCCACCTGTTCCTGTCCGTGCCCAAGGAACGCCGCTTCTGCTTGCCGCAGACGCGCTTCCTGATCCACCAGCCCAGCGGCGGCGCCGGCGGCCAGGCCACCGACATCGCGATCATGGCGCGCGAGATCATCAAGGCGCGCGAGCGCATCGCCCAGGTCATCGCGCGCGAGACCGGCCAGAAGCTGGAGAAGGTGCTGGTCGACATCGAGCGCGACAACTGGATGGGCCCCGAGGAGGCCATCGAGTACGGCCTGATCTCGCGCATCATCCAGAACCGCAAGGATCTCGGCTGAATCTTTAGCGGACGTCGAGGCGATAGGTCGTGGAGAACACGGTCGCATCGAAGCGGGCCCCGACCGCGATCGTGTGCGGCCCGGCCGGCAGCGGCTGCAGCATCACGTACCAGCCGTCGGCCACCGCGGTCTTCGCGCTGGAGCGCGGCACCTGGCGCAGCCCCGGCGCGAAGCAGGCGCCGGTGGCCTGGCGGTGGTTCTCCACGCCGTAGACGGGTTGCCCGTCGATCGTCATCGACAGCCCGCCCACGCGCGTGAGGTGCTCCCCGGCGATGCGCAGCAACGCCGCGCAGTCCGGATCCTTGTTGCCCGATCGTTCCACCGTGACCGCGATGGGCACGAACAGCGTCTTGCCCTGCGGCACGCTGCAATGGCGTTCGACGGCCTCCGTGCCGTCGGAGGCCGCAAGAAACCACACGTCGCCGTCCTGCCTGGCGCCGCACAGCGCGCCGGTGGTGTCGGTGACCGGGCTGTTGCCGCGCGGGAAGGCGCCGACCCATTGCAGGTAGGCCTCGGCCCACTCGGCTTGCGGATGGTCGGACACGAAGTCGTCGGGATCGATGACCGGCGAGGCGGGTCCGGCATCGGCCGCGAACGCGCCGAGCGATGCCGCGGCGAGCGCCGACAGGAGGAGGGAGCGGAAACGCATGCCCGCATTCTGTCGGGTTCCCACCCGTCTTGCCGGACCCCGGCCCGATGCCACTGCGCGGCACTGCAGGTAAGCTCACGGCCACCGATGACCGCCACGCCCCCGCCTCCCTCCAATGCCTCGCGGCGCGGCACGCAGGCGTTCTACGACGACTGGGCCGCAAACGGCGAGGAGGCACCGCGCAGCGCGATGTCGCGCCGTTTCGAGACCGCGTTCGCGCCCGGCGCGCGAGTGCTGGACGTCGGCTGCGGCAAGGGACGCGACGTCGTCGCGTTGCTGGACATGGGCTTCGAGGCCTTCGGCGTCGAGCCGAACGACGCCATGCGGGCGCAGGCGCTCGCGCGCGACCCGCGCACGGCCGCACGCATCGCCGCGGCGTCGCTGCCCGCGCTCGGGCAGCCGTTCGGCGGCGGCTTCGACGCGGTGGTCTGCAGCGCGGTGCTGATGCACGTGGCGCCCGAGGCCCTGCCCGGCTCGCTGGCGGCGCTGGGCGGCGTGCTGGCGCGCCGCGGACGCGTGTTGATGGCACTGCCGGAGATGCAGCACGACTTGCTCGTCGACGGCCACGATCCCGAGGGACGGCTGTTCGCCAACCATCCGCCCGAGCGCGTGCAGGCTCTGATGGACGCGCTGGGATTCGCGCTGACGGAAAGCGACGACATCGCGACGCCGTCCACCGACACGCGCTGGCGCGTGTTGCTCTTCAAGCGCTATGGTGTTCGATTCTTGAGATGACTTGAATGCGCCAACGGTCGTTTCTCTTGGCGCTGGCGGGGTGCGTGGTTCGCTTCGCGCATTCCGGCTGCCCGCGCTGCGACGCGGTGGGCGCGCACTTGGCTCGCCTCGAAACGGGCGCCTGAATCCGGCCTGGACGGCCGGCTTCCGAGGGCGTTCGGTGAAAGTTCGTCCGCGCATGCCGCAGGGCCGCGCTCGGCACTTCGGACACGCGCCTCAATGCCCTCGACGACCCGGTTTCTCGGCTCACCAAGTACACGCCCACCGCGCCGCCGGTACGGCCTGGCGGTTGGGACAAATACATGCTGCGATCCTTTAAAGATGAGTTGGCATCGTCGCGCCATCGAGGCCGCGACGATGCCCGCGGCCATCACCCGTGCAGGTCACGGGGCTTGACGCGAACCTCGGACCTGCGCGCCGGCGCTCCGACTCGAGACCGACAAAGGGAGCGGCTCGGCTCTCCCTGCTTGAACTCCACATTCGCGACAGCAGCGCCCTTGGCCTGCAAGCGCTTTGCTCGCGATGGTGAAGTCTTGTCAAGGCAGGCAGCGTCGCAGACGCTGACCTCGTCAGTCTCGAGTCGCAGCGCCGGCGCGCAGGCCCGAAGTTCGCGTCAAGCCCAACGGCGTGGGTCACGGCCGGCCGCGGGCATCGTCGCGGCCTCGATGGCCCGACGATGGCAGCTTACTTTCTAAAAATGCAGAGCCTGTATTTGTCCCAACCGCCAGGCCGTACCGGCGGCGCGGTGGGCGTGTACTTGGTGAGCCGAGAAACCGGGTCGTCGAGGGCATTGAGGCGCGTGTCCGAAGTGCCGAGCGCGGCCCTGCGGC
>Ga0210384_10001533_pt1 | contig 31155 bp, 25 predicted proteins | sample IncBWH2MmetaG_FD_160574 | JGI IMG/M metagenome (GOLD analysis project Ga0210384, IMG submission 160574) | Forest soil microbial communities from Barre Woods Harvard Forest LTER site, Petersham, Massachusetts, United States - Inc-BW-H-2-M | ecosystem: Environmental > Terrestrial > Soil >...
GCACCGGCGTGAACTAACACCAGGCTTGCGAGCGCATCGGCCCCAAGGTTGTGCAGTCCTTGGAATGTCGTGGCCAACGCCTTGTGTGAAGCCATCAGCGATGGCACCTGGATCCCGAGCAAATCGAACGGTCGGCCATAAAGCACAGTCGCGGCCATCCCCGTGAGCGGTTGCGCGATTAACAGCCCGTAGAGCCCGCATTCGCTCAAACGCGCCCCCCACTGGTGCCACCTCGCCATGCTCGCAGGGAAGGCGGGCAGCCGCATCCCCAGGAGCCGCCACGCCAACCGAACCATCACTATGAGCCAAACGGCGACACCCAAGGAACGGTGTGCGGCCAGAACGCCTCGCCGAATCTCGGTGTCATTCACGTGATCATGCAGGAGTGACAGGGCGAACTGCCCGAACACCAGCAACGCTGTCACCCAGTGCAGCACGATGGTGAGTGTCTGGTGTCGCCCGCGAGTGGGGTTGTCCGCCGCCGGTGTGGCGTTCCGTGAACTCAGTGCCCCTGCTTCCGTTTGGCTCAACGCATCCATGTGACACCTAGTTGAACGAGCCAGCCGGTGGCCGGTCCCGCATTGCTTTGGCTGGTACGAAAAACATGCCCCTACCGCTCCTGCCACCACAAACGGGCGACCGCAACTAACGGTTGCACGCTACGCACCGGTCAGTAAGGTCAAACTGGCCCCACATCCTGGTGCGCAGATCCTAATCATGGCCGGCGGCGGCTTGGACTTCTGAGAGTCCGCGCGAGGCGCGTGCAGCCTCTCGGAAACCGGCTGACCAACCTGTGGGAGTGATGGCATTCGCAGGGAGCGAAGGCGCTCGATAGTCAGCACGGGTCCCCTCATTTCAAGTCAAAACGATCGGCGTTCATGACCTTCGTCCACGCCGCAACGAAGTCCTTCACGAGCCTCTCTACGATCAAGCCGCTGCGACCTGAGCCACAAACTTCTGCAGTAGCGAAATGACTGCCCTATTCGGACTCAGCGATCTGACCACAAACGAGAGCAAGGCGATGCAATCAACGCGTCTTCGGGGGCATGTTGAGCGGAAGCTCCCTTAGAGTGAGAATGGAGCATGCCAAGGATTGTCTTGTTTCGTGTCGCTCAGGATTTGAGCGTGAGCCTCGTGTCGGAACTTTCTCGTGCTGGGTACGACGTTGCCACGCCGGAAAGCGCGGACGTGCGGACAGTTCTTCAGCAGCAGCCTGATCTGATCCTGCTGCAGACGGATGTGCGCACGCTCGACTGCTGCGGTCTTCTTACGCAGCTAAAGGGCAATGAGGCCACGGCGCCAGTGAAGATAATCCTTCTTGCTGACGGTGGGCCTCTGGAGCGCAGCCGTGCTCTCGATCTGGGTGCGGATGATGTTCTGAGTATTCCCTTTGAGCGGGCTGAGCTCTTCGCCAGAATCCGGGCGCAACTGCGTGAGAAGGCACCGGATGATCGCTTGCGCCTGGAGGTACTCGACGCCAAGAGGAAAGAACTCGAAGCTGAAGCGGCGTTGGCCGCGATTGTCACGCAAAAAGAGACTGGGAAGAAGCGCTGGATTGCACTCGGGGTGGTGGCTGCTCTTGCGGTGACTGGCGTAGGTATTGCTGTCCGCAACACCCAGGTCAGTCGAAAATCGAACGCGAGGCTGGTCTTGCAGCTGGAAACTCTGCGGTCACAGATACTCACTCAAGATCAGCTACTGGAGCGCACACAAAAGACCCGCGAAGCCCAGACTCAGGAATTGAGTGCTTCGGTGAGCAAGCAATTGGAGGAGTTGCGCGTAGAGGGCGCGGACCTGCGCAAGCAGATCTCTAACTCGGCCGGGGCGTCCGTGGCTGCTCTTGACAGCCGTTTGAAGCAAACTGACTCCCGGATCGGAAAACTCGAGAACGAGTCGCGCATCGCACAGGAGATCGTCCGGGATTATTCCAACAGCGTTTGTCTGATCTACGCGATCGTAGGATTTCGCGACAGGAAGAGCGGTGCTCGACTCATGTTTGCCGGCATTGACGCGAATGGCAATCCGCTCGCCGATGATAAGGGTAATGTCATTGTCACCACTGAAGGCGGCAGCCGGCCCGTTTACCTACACGTATTTGGAAGTGGCTTCCTGATCGATACCGCTGGTCACATTCTTACCAATCACCACGTACTCCAACCGTGGTGGCACAACGCTCAAGCGGTCCCTGTTCCCAGCGACACTTTCGAGCCGACCATCGTGTCGATGTGGGCTTATTTTCCGGGGTACGCAACACCGATGCCCCTGCACGTACGTAGCTTGAGCGAGGATTTTGACCTTGGGCTAGCATCAGTCGATCTGCCTCAGAGCCGTCCGCGGCCGGTCGCGATCGATCAGCAAGCCGCAATTTCGGGCAGCCCGGTCGTCTTGATTGGATACCCCACGGGAGTCGAAGGGATTCTTGCACGTATCGACGAGCCCACTCTCAAACAGATCGCCCGGGCAGCGGGGAACGAAACGCAAGGTCTTGTGGAAGAGCTTGCACGCAGAAAGCTGATCCGACCACTGGTGACGCAGGGTCACCTCGGCGTCGTTGGCCCCGATCGACTGGTCTACGACGCACAAACAACTCATGGGGGATCGGGTGGCCCGGTATTCGATGCCAGTGGAAAAGTGATCGGAGTGAACTTCGCCATCCTGTCGGACTTTTCCGGCTCGAACTTCGCCGTGCCCATCTCACGTGCTGCGAGCATGTTGGAAACGTCAAAGCGGCGCGTTGATGCCGGTCTCGGACAACCGCACTCGGCCCGATAGCCGACCTTCGGGGACCACTTGCTGGCGGCGACCGTCGCGGGCTCGGGGGCTACCTCACGCTTACGTTGGTCATGTGGTCAAGGCAGCCGCGTCGCGCATGCCTGCTAATTCGTAAGCGGCAGGTCGGTCAACGATCGAGCACCGATTGCGCTTTGGGTTTATGAACTCGCGGCAGTTCTCGCCATTGCCGAACGACCATGTTGGAGAACGCAGAGCAACTCAGCTCTAGCGCACGAGACGCTGCCTAGAATCGCCATTACATGATTCTGGTAGCGCCAAAACTGCTGCTCAGACGAGGAGCCGCATGTAGCGTCGCCCCATACCCCATCCAATTCCGGCGGCGATCGGATCACACTCAATCTGACTCTGGTGAAAACTCGCTTTACTAGGAACATGTAATTTATCGAGCTTCTATGACTCGATACCGTCACACCTATGTTAGACGGCGTTTCACTGGATCAACTGCGCACCTTCATTGCGGCCGTGGACGAGGGGAGCTTTTCGGCGGCCGGCCGGCGCCTGAGACGTGCCCAGTCCGTTGTCAGCCAGACTCTGGCAAATCTGGAAGGGCAACTGGGCGTGAAGCTCTTTGATCGCAACGCTCGCCGCCCGTCGCTGACCGATCACGGTCGCGCACTGCTTGCCTATGCGCGCGACGTAGCTGGCGACATGGACCGCTTCAAGGCGCGCGCCAAGGGCCTGGCCCGAGGGATTGAACCGGAACTCGGCGTGGTCGCCGACGTCATGTTTCCGATCGCGCCGATCACTTATGCGGTGGCCGCCTTCCAGGAAACGTTCCCAGGAACTGTGTTGAAGCTCTACGTGGAGGGACGGTGCGCCGTGGCCCGGCAGGTGTTCGATGGGCACTGCCCCGTCGGCATCGTGGCGTCCTTGTCCCCTGCCCCCGCGCTTCTTACCACGGAGCGGCTCCTGACGGTCAGGATGGCCATGGTCGTTTCGCCGCAGCATCCGCTGGCTATCCACGACGCTCCGATCGCCACTCCCCTTCTGGCTGAGCACCTCCAGCTCGTGCACACCGATCCTTCGGATGGGCAGCATGAGCGTGAATTGGGGCTGGTGTCACCGAGGACGTGGCTCCTGGCCCATCTCGGGGCCAAGCTTGCGTTCCTCCGCGCAGGGTTCGGGTTCGGCTTCATGCCGCACCACGTAGTCGAGGCGGACCTTGCGAGCGGCGAACTCGTGCAGATCTTCGCCGAGGAGATACCGCCCGAGGCCCACGTCGTAGCCATGTCGGCGATCTACCGGACCGACAGTCCGCCGGGGCCGGCAGGTCGCTGGCTCATCGACCGTCTCAAACAAAAAGACGTCCTGCGGCTGCGACCGCATGCCGCGAGCGCACCGCCGAGCACTGCAACCTTCCCGCCCGCCGCACATGCGATGAGTGCTCAATGGATGGGGGAACTGCAGGAGTAATGACGATGAAGCGGGCGCGAGCGCCGTATGAGTGACGACGAATTAGGACAAGTAGTTGGCAAGCAGCGAAAGCTCAGGGAGCTGCGCCGCGCGCGAGAGCGCGTCACACAGTTGGAGCGGCAGTTGCGTGGAGAGCCGGCAAAGCCAGAGGAGTCAACCGACGTCCCTGAATTCCTGGGTATACCAGCTCCAGATTCCTTTCGGCCGGCGCTTCGCGCGCGATTTAGCCGGTAGTGCTGCGGTAACCGCGCGTCGGAAAGATCGCCCTCATCTTGCTCAGGAACTCAACTGATCAGCAATCGGTAGCTTGCGGATGCGCTTGCCCGTGGCGTTGTACAGCGCGTTGACAACGGCCGGGGCGATGACGGGCACAGCCGTCTCGCCAACGCCGGTCGGCTTCTCCGCCGAGGGTACGATGTGCACGTCCACCACCGGCATCTCGTTGATGCGCAGCGGGATGTACTCGTGGAAATTGCTCTGCTCGACCACACCGTCCTTGAGCGTGATGGCACCGTGCAGCGCCGCAGCCAGCCCGAAACCGATGCCGCCCTGCATTTGCGCTACGATCACGTCCGGGTTGATGGCCAAACCGCAGTCCACTGCGCAGACGACGCGGTCGACCTTGAAGCTGCCATCTGACTTGACGGTAACCTCGGCCAACTGTGCCACGCAGGTGTTGAACGCCTCGTGCACCGCGATGCCGCGGCCGCGCTTCTCGCCGGCGGCGCCGGATTTGAGCGGCCGCTCCCAGCCTGCCTTGGTAGCAGCCAGGTCCAGCACGGCCTTGAGGCGCGGGGCCTGCCTCAGCATATCCCGCCGGTACTGGTAGGGGTCCCTGCGCGCCGCCGCCGCCGCTTCGTCGACTAGGACCTCTGATACGAAGGCGTTCGACGAGTGACCCACCGAGCGCCAAGACAGTACCGGCACGCGGATATTGTCCGGGGTGGTCAGCTCGACCCGCAGGTTCGGTACCTCATAGGCCATGTCTGCCAGGCCTTCGACCGACAGGCCGTCGATGCCGTTCTTGATCGCGAAACTCTCGAACGAGGTACCTTTGATAATCGACTGCGCCACTACGTGGTGCTGCCAAGCCACCAGCTTGCCGTCGCCGTCCAGGGCGAGCTTAGCCTTGTGGTAAAACGCCGGGCGGTAGTAGCCGCCGCGAGTGTCCTCCTCGCGTGTCCACATAAGCTTGATCGGTACCCTCACACCCTTGTCCCAGGCCGCCTTGGCGATGGACACCGCCTCCAGCAGGTAGTCGGAACTCGGATTGGCGCGGCGGCCGAAGCTGCCGCCGGCGTAGAGCTGGTGGAGGGCGACTCTGTCCGCAGGCACTTTGAGCATCGCGGCGATGGCGCTCTGGTCGCCGGTCTGGAATTGCTCACCGTTCCAGATCTCGCAGCCGCCCTCGCGAAGTTGCACCAGGCAGTTCATCGGCTCCATCGGCGCGTGTGCCAGGTAGGGGAGCTCGTATTCGGCCTCGATCAGCCTGACATTGTGGGCCGCGAATGCGGTATCGGTATCGCCTTCGTTGCGTGCCACCAGGCCGGCCTTGCTCGCCATGTCCTTGTATTGCGCCAAAATCTCGGCACTGCCGAGCTTGAAAGCCTGGCTCTCGTCCCAGTCAATCTCCAGCGCGTCGCGGCCGCTACGCGCGGCCCAGGTGTTCCTTGCTAGCACCGCAATCCCGGAGAAGCGCGTCCGGTCGCCGCTGAACTGCACCACTTCCACGACGTTGGGCACGGCACGGGCCTTTTCCGCGTTGACCTTCATGGGCACTGCGCCGAAGCGCTTCGGATGCGCAGCTACCGCCACGAGCATGTCCGGCAGTTTGTAATCCTGGGTGAACACCGCGGTGCCGTTGGTCTTGTCGGCGTAGTCCTTGCGGTGCAACGCGGGCTTGCCGATCAACTTGAAGTCTTTGGGGTCTTTCAGCGCTACGCGCTGCGGCACCGACTGCTGCGCCGCCTTCGCGGCGAGCTGCCCGAAGCTGGCCTTGTGACCCTTGGCGTATAGCCAGCCGCGCTCCACCGTGATGGAGTCGCGCGATACCTTCCATTCCTGCGCCGCGGCCGCCACCAGCATGGCGCGCGCGGCCGCGCCGGCGCTGCGCATCTGCTCGAAGGAGTTGGCCATAGCGGTGCTGCCGCCAGTGGCCTGGATCCCCAGCAACGAGTTCTTGTATCGGGTGACATCGGCGGGCGCGCCTTCGACGTGTACTTGCTCCCAGTCAGCATCCAATTCCTCGGCCAACAGCGTGGCAAGGCCGGTGTAGGTGCCCTGCCCCATTTCGAGATGTTTGGACACCACCGTAACCGTGTTGTCTGAGGCGATGCGTACGAAGGCGTTCGGCGCGAAGTTCACCGCCTCCGCCGGCTTCTTGTCGCCGCTGCTCAGCGTCGCCCGGTTTTGCTCGGCTGGTGCCACGCCTGCGTAGACCGCGAGCGCCAGACCACCCATTCCTTCCAGGAACCGGCGGCGGCTTTCGTTGACGATGAAGATGTCGCGCGCGGAATCACTCATGGTCTGCCTCTAGGCGCTCAGCGAGTTGGCTGCTTCATGGATCGCCGCGCGGATGCGCATGTAGGTGCCGCAGCGGCAGACGTTGCCGGCCATAGCGACGTCGATGGCGGCGTCGCTAGGGTTCTGGTTGGTGTGCAGCAGGACGGTAGCCGACATGATCTGCCCGGACTGACAATAGCCGCACTGCACCACGTCCAGCTTTTGCCAAGCCGCCTGCACCGCGTGACCGACTTTATCGTCACCCACACCCTCTACGGTGCTGACCATCTTGCCTACCACGGCGCCAACCGGCGTGACACAGGAGCGCACAGCCTGGCCGTCCAGATGCACGGTGCAGGCGCCGCACAGCGCCATTCCGCAGCCGTACTTGGTGCCGGTCAGGTTGGCGATGTCGCGCAGAAACCATAGCAGTGGCATCGCGGGATCTACGTCCTCGTAGCTGCGAACCCTGCCATTGATGTTGAGCTGAATCATGTGGGGCTCTCCGAGATAGAGGACCTGTGGTCAAAAATGTGGGTCACGGCGAGCGCCGCTTAGCTATATCTTCTGACGTAAGCTTGCTTTGCTTGCCGCCGAAGTGCGCCAGCACGAAATTGCCGAGCGCGGCGACCTCCGCATCGCTGTAGGCGAGACCGAACGACGGCATGAATCCCTCGCTGTGCGCGGTCCGCAGTTGCGAACCCTGCAGGATGACCTGGGTGAAATTGCGGGCCTCAGGGTCATTGACCGCCTGCGTGCCAAGCAATGCGGCCGCCTCGTTCTGACGCCCCCGCCCGTTCCACAGATGGCAGCCGGCGCAGTCTCCCGCGAACAACTGTCGGCCGCGATCCTCGCGAGCCAGCTCGTCTGCACCTGGGGTATCGGCGGTTGAAGCCAAAGCCAGTGGCGAATGATCGTTCACTTCACTGCCGGCCTCACCTTGCTGCGGTCTCACTTCGCGAAGATAGGTCACTAGAGCCGCGACGTCTTCCTGCGTGAGATATTGAAGACTGTTCTCGACCACCTCGCCCATCGGACCGGATGCGGCACCGCGTCCGTTCGCATACCCCTTGCTGAGGTAGTCCGACAATTGCTGATCGGTCCAACTGCCGATGCCGTACATCTTGTCGGACGTGATGTTGTAGGCCTTCCATCCTTGCAGGACTTCGCCGGCCAGTTCCCTGTCGTGCTTCAATGCATACAGGAGGTTGCGCGGCGTGTGACACTCGTTGCAGTGGCCGAGCGCGGTCGCGAGATATGCGCCGCGATTCCAGGCAGCGGATTTCCCCTGCGCGGACTGGAAGCGCTCCTTTCTAAGGAACAAGGCGTTCCAATAGCTCAGGCCCCAGCGTTGATTAAAGGGAAAAGACAGCTCGTTTGCCTTCGCTCGCGCATGTGCAACCGGTACACTAAACAAATACGCCTTGATGGCGAGAATGTCCTCCCGGCTCAACTCCGTGTACGAGGGGTACGGGAAGGCCGGATACAACGGTTCGCCACTCCTGCCGACTCCCGCGCGCAACGCCCGCACGAAATCATCGTCGCTCCAGGCGCCGATGCCGGTCTCCTTGTCCGCCGTGATATTGCTCGAATAGATGGTGCCGAATGGCATCTTGAAGGCGACGCCGCCCGCGAATGGTTCTTTACCGGCAACGGTATGGCAGGCGATGCAATCCGCAGCACGCGCCAGGTATTCGCCTCGCGCCAACGGGTCAGTGATGCTTGCCGGTGCCCCGGCCACGGCTGGTTGCGGCACGTTGGTTTCCCGGCCGTCACCGACCGTCAGCAAAGCGTAAGCAGTGAACCCGGCTCCGGCCGCGATCGACACAGCCGAAGCAATGAATACGACGCGCCGGATCTTCATGCAGCTTTCACTCTTGGCTATCCCGGAGCCATTCGCATCTCAATGGCGAGACTTGATGTCGGTGCATTCGCTCCGCGGATTGATCGTGCGTTTCCGTACGACCAAGCGGGCAATAACGCCACGTTCGCCAGAAAGCCGAGCTGCGTTGCGCGCACCACTGCCTCAGCTCGCGTCTTCGAACCGAGCTTTACAAAAACGCGCTTGAGATGCGATTTCACCGTCTCCGGCGTGATCTTCAGCGTCTGCGCAACGCGTTTGTTCGACTGCCCTTTCGCGATGAGCGCCAGCACAGCACGCTCGCGCGCACTTAGGTGTTCGCTCGATCGCCGCTCCACTCTCCGAACGAGTTGTCGGCTCTGAGTGTCCCCTCCGCGACTCGATAGAAGCGCAGTTATGTAGGAGTTGAGATCGCTCAACGCATGGCACAAGGCGTGAAGTGGCGGGACTGAATCTGAGTCACGGCCTTCAAGCAGCGCCAATCGCCATCGTGCCAATTCACAGGCCCCCATGGTCTGGTCGTCGACACCTCGGGTTCGTGACCACAGGTCGGACACGTCAGGTGAGGCAATACTGATGATTCCAGACAGAGTCTCAAAGAGTTTACGGAAATGTGCTTCAACTTCGGAATCGTCGCCCAACAAGCCTGACTCCCACCTCTGGTTGCCGGAGCACGCTTCGACGTCGGCAGCTCGCGCGACGTTTGTGTCTCCTTTCATAACGGCCTGTCCGGAAGCTAGCCCGCTCGAGGAACGTTTGATTCAGTTGCAGTGTGCTCCTGCAATCCGCCGCCGAGGGCCTTGTAGAAAGTCACCAGATTTTGAAGGCGCAGGAGCCGTATGATTTGCAGCTGCTGCTGGCTGCTGTAAAGCGATCGCTGCGCATCGAGCGTACTCAGATAGCTGTCGACACCACCTCGGAAGCGCATGTCGGCCAGGCGATAGGCGTCCTGCGAGGCCGCTACCAGAGCCTGCTGCGCATCTAGCTGCTCGTCGAGTGTGCCGCGCGCCGCAAGCGCGTCGGCGACTTCACGGAAGGCAGTCTGAATCGCCTTTTCGTACTGCGCCACAGCCGTATCGCGAGCTATTTTGGCCACCTTCAGATTGGCAACGTTGGCACCGCCGGCAAAAATCGGGATGCTGATTTGTGGCGAAACTGTCCAGGCCTGCGAGTCCTGCTGAAACAGGCCAGATAGCTGCGCACTGGCGGTGCCGAAATTGCCAGTAAGGCTTATGGCGGGGAAGAATGCGGCGCGTGCGGCACCGATGTCCGCATTAGCGGCTTGCAGCAGATGCTCGGCAGCCAGTACATCCGGCCGCTGCACCAGAACGTCGGATGGAATTCCCATCTCAAGTTCCGACACCATTGAAACCCGATCGAGTCCGGCCGAAAAGTCGATGCCCGCGGGAATCCGTGCGCCCAGCAACAGTTGCAAGGCGTCGCGGTCCTGGGCGAGTTGACGGGCGTACTGCGCCACGTTTGCCCGGGCCGTGTCCACCGTGGACTCGGCTTGCCGCAGCGCCAGCTCAGTTGTCGCGCCGCGCTCGAACGTCTTCTGAGTCAGCGCATAGGAATCGCTTTGGCTCTGCAGAGTCTGGCGGGTGATGTCCAGCAACGTCTGGTCGGCCAGCACTGTCAGGTATGCGCTGGCCACCTCTGCCACCAGCGTGATCTGGGCACTGCGACGAGTCTCCTCGGAGCCGATGTACTCCTCGAGCGCAGCGTGACTGAGGCTACGGATGCGCCCAAAGAAATCCAACTCGAAACTCGTGAAACCCACCCCGACGTTGTAGTAGTGGGAAATGACCCCGCCTCCTGTTGGCGATGGTGGAACAAGCACGTCCGAGGGAACTTTTTCAACTTGCTCCACGCCGCTGGCAGCGATCGTCGGGAGCAGATCGGCCCGTTGTATGCGGTACCGCGCTTGAACCGTTTCCACGTTCAGCGCAGCGACGCGTAGGTCGCGGTTGTTGGCGAGGGCCAGCGCGATGAGCTGCTGGAGCTGCGGGTCCGGAAAGAATTCGCGCCAGCCCACCTCGGCAGGAAGCGGCGTGGCCACACCGGCTGCGCCGGGCGCCGACATCGGCGCGTCGGGCCGCACGTACTTCGGCTCCAGCGTACAGGCAGATAACATCATCATGGTTCCCAAGACCATCACAGCGAACCGGCGTCTGTACTTCATGCTCGGGTCTCCACCACGGGCGGCCCGATCACCACTGCATCGCGCGCCCGTTGCCCTTTGAAGACCGAACGCACAGCGACGAAGAACACCGGCACGAAGAACACTGCGAGCACCGTGCCTGCAACCATGCCACCGATCACCCCGGTGCCGATGGCAATGCGCCCGCCTGCGCCGGCGCCGGTGGCAATTGCCAGTGGCATTACGCCCAAGATGAAAGCAAACGAGGTCATGAGTATCGGGCGCAGGCGTTGCCGCGCCGCGCTGATCGTCGCTTCGATCACTCCCATCCCTTGCTCGACGTTCCCCTTCGCGAACTCGACGATGAGGATCGCATTCTTCGCGGACAGTCCGACGGTGGTGAGTAGGCCGACCTGAAAAAACACGTCGTTACCCAGACCACGCAGCAAAGTCGCGCAGACGGTGCCGATGATCCCGAGGGGAACCACAAGCATGACGGCAACCGGGATTGACCAACTCTCGTAGAGTGCCGCCAGGCACAGGAATACGATGGCCAGGGAGATCGCGTACAACGCCGGTGCCTGCGACCCCGATTTCTTCTCCTCATAAGACAGCCCGGTCCATTCGTATCCGATGCCTTTGGATAGCTTGGCTACCGCTCTTTCCATCGCGGCCAATGCATCGCCACTGCTGCGCCCAGGCGCCGGGGCGCCGAGAAACTCCAACGACGCCGTGCCGTTGTAACGCTCCAGCTTGGGCGAGCCGACGCTCCAGTGGGCTGACGAAAAGGCGGAAAACGGCGTCATCCGCCCCGCGGCGTTTCGCACGTACCACTTGTCCATGTCCTGCGGCAGCATCCGCGAGTCGGCCTCCCCCTGCACGAAGACGCGCTTGACGCGGCCATGATCGACAAACTGATTGACGTAGGCCGAGCCCCAGCTGATACCGAGCGTTCGGCTGATATCGTCGATCGACAAACCGAGCGCGCTCGCTCTCTCCCAGTCGATGTCCAGCTTGTACTGAGGCTCATCCGCTAAGCCGTTCGGCCGAAGCGAGCCGATCGCCGGGTCCTTTGTCGCAATCTGCACCAGCTGTTCACGAGCCTTCATAAGTGCGTCGTGTCCGACGTTGCCCAGGTCTTCCAGTTCGAAATCGAAGCCGGTAGCGTTGCCGAGTTCCAGGACCGCCGGCGGCGGGAAGGCAACGACGAACGCGCCGCGTATGCGGTGGAAGCGCCGGTTGGCGCGCTCCGCGAGGCCGAACACGGAATCTCGCTTGCTGGTGCGCTCCCTCCAATCCTTAAGGCGCACGAAGGCCAAGCCGGCGTTCTGGCCCCGGCCGCCGAAACTGAATCCGTTGACCGTGAAGACGTCGCTGACGATTGCCGCTTCATCCTTCATGAAGTAGTCGCGCACCTCGTCCAGCGTTTGCTGCGTCAGCTCGCTGGCTGTGCCCGGAGGCTTTACGACCTGCAGGAACAGAATGCCCTGATCTTCGTCCGGCAAGAACGACGTCGGTATTCGCGCAAACAGTATTCCCAGGCAAACGACGATGGCGAGATAGGCCAGGAGGTAGCGCCCCGTCCGCACCGTGACATGACCGACGCCTCTTTCGTAGCCTCGATTCATGCTTGCGAAACCGCGATTGAACAGCCCGAAGACGCCGCGCTTGCCTTCGTGCCCGGCGCCGTGGCGCGTGCGCAGTAATGTCGCGCAAAGGGACGGTGTGAAGATCAGCGCCACCAGCACGGACAGCGTCATCGCCGAGACGATGGTAATGGAGAACTGTCGGTAGATTACGCCGGTGGACCCGCCGAAGAAGGCCATGGGCAGAAACACCGCCGACAGCACGAGAGCAATTCCGACGAGCGCGCCGGTAATCTGGCCCATTGACTTGCGCGTGGCTTCTTTCGGCGAAAGCCCTTCTTCCGCCATCACGCGCTCGACGTTTTCAACGACCACGATGGCATCATCGACGAGCAGACCGATGGCCAACACCATGCCGAACATTGTCAGCGTGTTGATGGAGAAGCCCGCCACGGCAAGGACGCCGAACGTTCCGAGTAGCACCACGGGCACGGCGATGGTGGGAATGAGCGTAGCGCGGAAGTTCTGCAGGAAGAGGTACATCACCAGGAACACCAGCACGATCGCTTCGAACAGCGTCTTCACCACTTCTGCGATTGAGACGCTCACGAACGGCGTGGTGTCGTAGGGGTAGACCATCTTCAGACCGTGTGGAAAAAACGGCTGCAGCCGATCCATCGTGGTACGGATCGCCCGCGCGGTGTCCAGCGCGTTCGCGCCCGTGGCCAACTTGATGCCGATGCCCGACGCCGGGTGCGAGTTGTACTCGACGTAGATCGAATAGTTCTCTCCCCCCAGGGTGACGCGAGCGACGTCGTTCAAGCGCACTTGCGAGCCATCGGGGTTGACCTTGAGCAGAATCAGTCCGAACTGCTCCGCGGTTTGCAGCCGTTGTGGCCCGACAATGGTGGCGTTCAGCCGCTGGCCCTTGGCCGATGGCAGGCCGCCCAGTTCGCCGGAGGCGATCTGTACGTTCTGTGCCTGCAGAGCATTGCTGACATCCACGGGCGTAAGACCGTAGTTGTCCAGCCGGGCCGAATCGAGCCAGATGCGCATGGCGTATTGGGATCCGAACAACTGGTAGTCACCGACACCGGGAGTGCGGCTGATCGGATCCTGGACGTGCGATGCGACGTAGTCGCTGATGTCATTGTTGTTCATGGAGCCATCGGCGGAGTAGAAGCCGATGACCATCAAGAAATTTCGCGTGGCCTTGGCCACTCGAATGCCTTGGGCCTGTACTTCGGCCGGCAACAACGGCGTAGCCAGCTGAAGCTTGTTTTGCACCTGCACCTGAGCGATGTCGGGATTCGTTCCCTGCTCGAAGTACAGTGTGATCGTCATGCTGCCGTCCTTGTCACTCTCGGACCCGAAGTACAGCAGATGATCGATGCCGGAGAGCTGCTGCTCGATCACTTGCGTCACGGTGCTCTGAACGGTTTCCGCCGACGCGCCCGGGTAGATGACTTGGATCGAGATCGCGGGCGGGGCAATGCTCGGGTATTGCGCCACCGGCAAGGTGGTGATCGCCAACGCGCCCGCCATCATGACCACGATCGCCAGCACCCAGGCGAACACCGGACGGTCGATGAAGAACCTGACCATTCGCGCCCCCTACTTTTGAATGGCCGCCAGGCGTTCACCCTGGCCCGCTTGCGCCGTCTCGCGGATTTCCTCCGCCTGGACCTTGGCGCCAGGCTGTACGAGTTGGAGCCCCTCTACAACCACCCGATCGCCTGCTTGCAGACCAGCACTCACCAGCCAACGGTCGCCGACCGCACGGTCCGTTTTCAATACGCGCAAAGCGACGGTGTCGTCGGAGATAACCACCAACGCGGTCGCGTCTCCCCTGTCGTTGTGACTGACGCCCTGCTGCGGCACCAGAAGCGCGCCCATGCGAACGCCTTCCTCAATGCGCTCGCGTACAAACATGCCCGGTAGCAAGATGCGGTCGGGGTTCGGAAACAAGGCGCGCATGGTCACCGAGCCCGTGCTCTCATCCACCGTCACCTCCGAAAACTGAAGTGTCCCCGCTCGCGCGTAGTCGGTCGCGTCCTCGAGGCGAAGACTCACGGGTGTCCGCCCAGACTCGTTCTGATGCAGCCGCCCGCTTGCCGCCTCGCGCTTGAGGCGCAGCAGAGTGCCAATGGGTTGCGTCACGTCTACGTAGACGTGGTCAAGCTGTTGCACTATCGCCATCGCAGCGGGCTGGTTGGCGGTGACCAACGCGCCTTCGGTTACGGTGGAACGGCCAATGCGACCCGATATGGGCGACAGGACCCTGGTGTAGCGCAGGTTGATGCGTGCCGCCTCCAATGCCGCTTGCGCTTGAAGGTCGGTGGCAACGGCGTTGTCGTAGTCTTGCTTGCTGACTGCGTAGGCGGCCGCCAGCGGTTTGTACCGCTCTGCCAAAGACCGAGCCGAAGCCGCGGCAGCGACCGCGCTGTGGTAGCTGGCCTCATAGGGCGCCGGATCGATCTGATAGAGCTGCTCGCCGGCTGCAACCTCGCTGCCTTCCACAAACAGCCGCTTGAGGATGATGCCGTTGACCTGCGGGCGGACCTCTGCCACCCGGAAAGCGGCTACGCGCCCAGGGAGTTCGGTAGTGACCGGCAAGGACCGTGCCTTAACGGTTATAACCGTAACCCTCGGCGGGGAGGTCAATTCCGATGTGCGCGCGGGTTTCCGACCGCAACCGGACAGCGTCAGCGCCGCAACCAGCGCCAGTTGCAGTGGCAGACCGAACGTCGTTCTTTTCATGGTAGATCCTTGCAGTCGCACACTCGACGGATCGCCGGCCGTCACGACATGGCGCGCTTTTCCGTCCAGTCAACGTAGAGCCGCCGCTCGGCGAACAGCCAAGCGCCGTCCTGCTTCACGAATGTATCCAGGTAGCCGAGCGCGGCGACCATCAAGCGGCGCTTGCCCTCGGCGACCGTCACGTGATGTGCCAGGCAGTACGTTTCGCCGCTGGCCTTTGCATCGGTCAGCGAGAGGATCGTGCTTTGTCCGACGAAGTGCGTGGTGGCGTCGTACTGGTCGAGGTCCGCGAAGACTGGAGCAAGCGCATCACGCGAGCGAAGCTCCCATGACGGCCTTGAATCCTTGGCGTTCATGAACAACACGAAGTGCGTGTCGGCGGTAAACAGTGACATCTGGCCCTGCGCGTCGCGACGATCGGCGCAATGCGCGTAGGCGTCGACGAGCTCGCGAATTGCCAGGCGGTCCGCTGCTTCGGTGGGTGTGATGGCGATCTGTCGGCTCATTGCTCGTTCTCTTGGTGATTCAAGAGTGGAGGCAGCGATCACTCCAGGATCGCGCGCGGCTCGAGAAACGCTTGGATGCCGAAGGCGCCATACTCGCGACCGATGCCCGAATGTTTGAAACCTCCCCAGGGCGCCTGTGGGTCGTCGCGCATGCCGTTGATGACGACGCGGCCGGCGCGGATTTGGCCCGCCACGCGCCGTGCTCGCTGTACATCGCGCCCGCTCACAAAAGCGTGCAGGCCGTACTTCGAATCGTTGGCGATGCGTACCGCCTCATCGACTGTGTCATAGGCGATGACGGACAGCACGGGTCCAAAGATTTCCTCCTGGGCAATGGTCATATCGTTCGACACGTTCGTGAACACCGTCGGCTTGGTAAAGTTGCCATGCTCCAGGCCCCGCGGATGGCCCTCCCCACCGACCAGAATCTCTGCGCCCTCCTCCACTCCCTTGCGAATGTAGGACTGCACACGCTCGTATTGCTTTGCCGACACCAGCGGACCGACCGCCGTCTTTGGATCGGCAGGGTCTCCGACGGTAAAGGACCGCATCGCGTCGACGACGGTTCGCTTGACCTCATCGAGACGGCTCCTCGGCACCAGGAGGCGGGTCCCCGCCGCGCATGCCTGTCCGCTGTTCAAAAACGCGACGCCGAGAGCCATCGGAATCGCCTTGCTGAAATCAGCATCGTCGAGAAGGATGTTGGGCGACTTCCCGCCCAGCTCCAGCGTGACGCGCTTCATCGTGGACGCGCCGTCGCGCATGATCTTTTCGCCAACGGCAGCCGACCCAGTGAACGAGATCTTGGCGACGTCGGGATTGCGCACCAGCTCCGCACCGACGGTTTCGCCGAGGCCGTTTACGACATTGACAATTCCTTTCGGCAATCCTGCATCATGCAGACAGTCCAGCAGGACCTGGGTCTGCAGGGAGCTCAGCTCGCTGGGCTTGATCACAACCGTGCAACCCGCCGCGAGCGCAGAAGCGGTTTTGAGGCAGATGAACAGCGTGTTGGCGTTCCACGCGGTGATCAGACCGGCGACGCCGACAGGCTCATAGAGAACCGTTGTTTTATCCCATTTTCGCTCCAGCTCAAGCTCCTGCAGCGCCTTCTCGGCTTGCCGAAACGCTTCGACGCCCGTTTGCACAATGAGCGAGGCAAATTGAGAAACGCCGCCGTACTCCGTGACCATCGCGTCCGTGAGGTCTCCGACGCGCGCTGAGGTCACGTGGTGCATTCGGCGCAGGATTTCCGCGCGATCACTCTTCGTCGTCCGTGAGTACGCCGGGAATGCCCGTTTAGCCGCCGCCACGGCGCGCCGCGCATCCTCCTCATCGCCCAGCATGACGCTGCCGAGCACTTGTTGGTTGGTAGGGTTGATGCTTGCCATGCTCTTTCGGCCGTGGGACTCCACGAACGCTCCGTCGATGTAGTGTTTCGTGATGACTTTCATCGCGCCTCCTTAAGCACCGCGCAGCACCCTGGGGCCATCGTAGAGGGCGCAATCTGGCCTTGCTATGACATGTTCCTAGTAGGCGCTTCCGGGGCAGCGAGCCATGCGCGAGTGCTATCCTTGCAACGCTCGCACGAGCGGACTGCACATGAACAAGAGCATCGCCGTCTCCCGCCTCACTTGCACGGTTGACCTCGCCGGAGCGGCCCGTGTACTCCTGGGCGCGTCACTTAGCGGCCTGCAGTGGAAAGCGACGATGGATGTTCGCCTCCCTTCGCTATTGATTCAGTCGCTGCATGGGCGCGAGGGCGATCAAGCGGAAGGCTATGTATAGGATGTCAGCTTCGTCAAACGGCTTGCGCAGACGCTGGCGCAGAGCCCAAGAGACGCTCGGCGCGGCACTTCGGCTCCTAAGAATTCAGAACGCTGAGCGAAGCAAGGCGCTTGAGAAGGCCAACGATGACCTGAAGGCAGCGCAGGCTGACTTGCAGAGACGGTGGGAGTACCTCGAAGAGGCTCAGAAGCTAAGCCACTCGGGAACGTTCGGATGGAAGGTCGCGAGCGGCGAACTCGTTTGGTCGGAAGAGACCCGTCGCATCTTGGGGGTGACTGACGAAACGAATCCGACCATCGATCTGGTATTCGAAAGAATTCACCCCGAAGATCGGGACCGCATGCGGCAGGTTAGGGAACATGCCGTCAACAACGGTACGGACTTGGATGTCGAGCACCGACTTTTGATGCCCGGCGATATCGTCAAATACGTCCACGCAGTTGCCCATGCTGGAAAAGACAGCTCCGGGAACCTGGAATACATGGGCGTACTCACCGATACGACCGAGCGCAAGCGCGCCGACGAGGAACGACAGGCGCTGGCGCGCAAGTTGGAAGAAAGCAACGCCAGACTTGAAGAAGCCCAACGCGTCGCTCACGTGGGCCACTGGGAATGGGACCTTGAGACGAATGCGATCGTCTGGTCGGACGAGACCTATCGCATCTTTGGCCTGAACCCGCAAGAACTTCCAATGGACTTGGCCACCAATCGTGGAATGGTTCATCCCGATGACCGAGAATCCCTCTACGGCGGAGTAGACGTGGACCTTTCCGCTGGCACCTACCCCATCGCTGAGTTTCGGATTGTTCGTCCCGACGGCGAAGTCCGCACCGTGCATGCGATTACCTCAAAGCTCTGGAACGCGCCACCGGCAGTCTCGAATGGAGAGCCGACGGAACGGCCGCGCAAATTGTTTGGTACCGTACAGGATGTCACCGAGCGCAAACGCGACGAGGAAGAGCGACAGGCGCTATCTCGGGACCTGCAGGAAAGCAAAGCCCGACTTGAGGAGGCGCAACGGCTGGTTCACATCGGGTACTACGAATGGAACCTGATCACGGGTCGCGTAACCTGGTCCGACGAACTCTATCGTATCTATGGACTGCATCCACAAGGTGGCCCCGTCGACATCGCCTTGATTGGGGAAATGATCCACCCTGACGATCGAGAACGCGTCTTTCGAGCAGCCGAGGAAGCGGTTCGTAGCGGAGTGCACACCGCGGCGGACCATCGCATCATTCGGCCCGACGGCGAAATACGCATTGTCCAGGGCCTCGGCACTGTGAAGAGAGACGCGTCGGGTCAGGCGTATGAAATGTTTGGCACGACTCAGGACATCACTGATCGCAAACGCGCCGAAGAAGCATTGCAGCGGAGTCAGTTCTACCTCAGCGAGGGAGAGCGTCTCGCCCATATCGGGAGCTGGGCCTTCAATGATTCAGGCCACTACTGGTCCGACGAGCTCTACAAAATCTACGGTTTGGATCCCAAGAAGGGGGCGCCAACCGTAGATCAGTATCTGGCTCTCATACATCCACAAGACCGCGATGCCGTCGCTGAGTCGATCAGGCTCATGCTGCAGGAACGTCGCGGATTTGACCAGGTTGAGCGAATCCTACGATCTGACGGCCAGGTGCGCTACCTTCGCGCAGTCGCGGTCCCCGTCGTAGAAGGGGGAGTCTTCACAGGCTTCATCGGCACGACGATGGACGTGACAGAACAGGAGCTGTTAACGCAGGAATTGCGTAGGGAGCAGGGATACCTCGCGGAAGCGCAAGGCCTTACTCACATCGGCAGTTGGGCGACCAATTTTCACACAAACAAAAATCATCATGTGTCGGATGAGATTTATCGCCTACATGGATTTGATCCCAGCCAGGGCTCAGTTCCGCTCGCGGACTTCTGGAAAACCGTTCATCCCCAAGATGCCCCAGTCGTGAGGGCAGTTATAACGAATGCGATCCATGGGCGAGTGGACTTCGACCACGAGTACCGAATTTGTCTTCCCGATGGAACCGTCCGATTCCTCCGCGCAATAGGACATCACAATCCATCTGGCGAAATGGGTGAGTACGTCGGCATCAGCATGGACATAACCGAACGAAAGCGCGCCGAAGAGCAGCGGGAAAGACTGCGTCAGTTGGAAGCTGATCTTGCGCGCGTCAACCGGGTCAACGTAATGGGAGAGCTGGCCGCCGCGCTTGCTCACGAAATCAAGCAGCCGATTGCTGCCACCATCACGAGCGCCAACGCTCTGTTGCGCTGGTTGGCGCACGAGCCGCCCGATCTGGAGCGAGCACGCGCAACGGCGTCCAGAATTGAACAGGATGCCAACCGCGCAGCCAACGTCATCGACAGCTTGCGTTCTTTCTACAAGACGGGAACGCCCGCAGATCGCCAACTCATCGACGTGAAGGAGATAGTTGGTGAGATGACCGATCTGCTGAGGGGCGAAGCGGATCGACACGCCGTGACGATCCATTCCGAATTGGAGCTAGATACGCCCAAACTCCTCGCAAACCGCGTACAACTTCAACAGGTCTTTATGAACCTGATGCTTAACGCGATCGAGGCCATGAAAGGGCCTGGCGGCGAATTGACGATCCGGTCGCGGTCGATTCCCGACGGTCGTTTGTGCATTTCCATCAGCGATACAGGCATTGGCTTGCCGGCGGGATCTTCCGACCAGCTCTTTCAGCCCTTTCATACAACCAAACTGCAGGGAACTGGTATGGGTCTCACGATCACCCGCTCGATTGTGGAGTCATGCGGTGGGCGTGTGTGGGCTACTGCCAATGCGAGCAGAGGCGCGACATTCCACTTTATTCTCCCCTGCGAGCTCGGGGCTCAACCATGACGCTACCAAGCGTTCCGACCGTGTTCATCGTGGATGACGATCGCGGCGTGCGGCAGGCCGTGCAGGACCTCGTCGAGTCCGTTGGTCTGCATGCAGAGTCCTTTGCTACTGGCCTGGAGTTTCTGAACAGAAAACCGACTTCGGACCCGAGCTGCCTGGTTCTGGACGTGAGGCTGCCCCAGATGAGTGGACTCGATTTTCAGCAAAAGCTGGCGGATGCGGGCATGCAGATCCCCATCATCTTCATTACGGCACACGGCGACATACCCATGTCTGTCAAAGCGGTCAAATCTGGTGCCGTTGAATTTCTGACGAAACCGTTTCGAGACCAGGATTTGCTGGACGCAATTCAACACGCGCTCCGGCTTGATCGTGCCGCACGGGAACAACAGGATGAAGTTCATGTGCTGCACGGGCGATATCAGGCCTTGACCACCAGAGAGCGCGAGGTTATGACGCTGGTAGTAACTGGAATGCTCAACAAGCAGATCGCCTCAGAAATCGGAACAAGCGAGGCTACCGTGAAGATCCATCGGGGCAATGTCATGCAGAAGATGCAGGCTGCGTCGCTAATCGACTTGGTTCGCATGGCCGACAAGCTCAAACCTGTTCTTCCTCAGTAGGGTAGCCCCTGGCCTCTCTTGGTGGACAAGGAGCCTGCTGCTAGACCGCTCCTCTCGTTCTAGTCAACTACCACCTGGGTCGTATATTTCAAACTATAGTCCGATTGCGCACCCCTGAAAGAAGGGATTAGCGTTGGCCCGTGAACATCGAGCACGCCCCGAGCCTTCTGGCAATCCTCGATGATGACAAGTCGGTTCAAAGCGCGCTGCAAGATCTGATCGAGTCGGAGGGTATGTCCACGCTCTGCTTCGATTCTGCAGAGCGGTTCCTGGATTCCGGAGCGAGGTACAATGCGTCATGCCTGATTGCCGACATTGGCATGCCCGGCATGTCGGGCATTGAACTGCAAGCACGGCTTAAGATCGAACAATGTCGCATACCGATCATCTTCATCACCGCGCGTGCCGACATTCCGTTGGCAGTAGGCGCGATGAAGGAGGGTGCAATCGATTTTTTTACCAAGCCGTTTGATGATGGGGTGTTTCTAGCGGCTGTGGAACACGCTGTGGAAAAGGACCGAAATACCAGACGGAAGACTCTCGAACAAGCCGCTCTGCTGGCGCGCTACCGTTCGCTCACGCCACGAGAGCAAGAAGTGCTGCCACTTCTAGTCAGCGGCCTATTGAACAAACAGACTGCGGCAGAGCTTGGAATCACCGAGTACACAGTTCAAATTCACCGCGGGCACATTATGCGCAAGATGGAAGCCGACTCCTTTGCAACTCTGGTCAGGATGGCGGGAAAGCTCAGTCCCTACAGCGTATAGCAGCAGTTAGGTGCGTGGATGCCGGACCCGATGCCGCCTGATCTATCGGTCGTAGTACATGCCGCGATCGCCCTCGCGCTCGGCTGGGCGATCGGCTATGAGCGCTTCTTCCGTGGACGCGCCGCAGGTACCCAAGTCTACTGCCTCGTCAGCATTGCGTCGTGCGCGCTGACCTCGGCCGCCGGTCACGGGGATCACTGGTTCGGCCGCTCGCTCGCAGCAAACGACGTGAGCGCGGTCAGTATCGTCGCGAGCCTGCTCACCGGCATCGGCTTTCTGGGAGCCGGCATCATCGTAAAAAGCGGCGCCAGCATTCGGGGCCTCACGACTGCGGCATCAATCTGGTCGTCGTGCGCGATTGGCATATTGGTCGGCATCGACTTCATCGCCGCCGCCACGGCGCTGGCGGCAATGTTCATCGTCTGCATGATCGTCATTCCGCTCCTGGAACGTCGATTGCCTGGGCAGGCAGCAATCGTGGTTAAGGTGCTCTATCGCGAAGGTGCGCGGCCGGATGAGGACCACATCCGTTCGTTCCTGAAGGAGCATAGTTTGTCGGTGCAGCCCGATTCCTTGTCAATGGGCTTCGACGGCACGCACTACGCGCTGGAATTTCTTGTGAACGCGAGCGGACCGAAACGCGACTATTCGTTGGCGCGCGCCGCAACCGCATTGCCTGACATGCCGACGGTCGCAAGCTTCACTGTCACGCGTACGAGCCGCGGATGAGAGAACCAGACCGTCGCCAGCGCTGCGGGCAGCCGATCCGTTAGTTCCTGATTCAGTCGCGCGGTATCGAATTGCGCTAGCCGCTAACGTTGTATCTTTATCAACTCGTCCATCGACATCATATTGTGGTTCAGGTGGGACATGATCATCATCGAACCAAACACGATCAAAGCGGTTACAAACACTCCGAAGGCTAACGCGAGTAGGTTATTCGTTTGATCCGGTGCGCTTGAGATATGGAGAAAGAACGCTACATGGACGCCCATCTGTGCGATCGCGAGCGCTGCGAGGAGCACTGGCACTGCCGGAGGATACACGAGCGAGGTTTTTGCGGCCCAGAAGGACGCCACGGTCAGCGGGACGGCGTATAGCAAGCCGATCAAGTAGCTACGCGCACCGTGCCGTTCGCGAGGATCGACCCCAGGCGCGGCGCCCTGTGGTTGTATGTGCGAGTCCACTATGTCGCTCCCAGATACACGATGGTGAATACGCCAATCCAGACGATATCGAGCGCATGCCAGAACAAGCCGAAGGAGAAGAAGCGCCGGCTGACCATTGGCTGAAAGCCGAGCGTCTTCACCTGCAGCAGCATGATGAGGAGCCAGGCAAGACCCAGGCTGACGTGCAGACCGTGCGTGCCCACGAGCGTGAAGAAGGCCGACAGAAAGGCACTGTGAGAGGGGCCGGCACCTGCAGCGACCATTGCTGCGAACTCCTGGCTCTCCATCCTGAGGAAGCAGGCTCCCAGAGCGAAGGTAGCTCCCATCCAGAAGTACAGCGGTCGGGCATCGGCTCGTTGCACTGCCAGCGAACCGAACCCGCATGTCACACTGGATGCCAGCAAGCACATCGTCTCAAGGAAAACGTGCTTCTGATCGAACAACTCTGCTGCTGTCGGACCTCCAGCCGTTGAGCCTGAGAGTACGGAATAGGTCGCAAACAACGCCGCAAAGAGGATGATGTCGGACAACAGAAACAGCCAAAATCCGAACCCCGCCACGACGCGCACCGGTGCCGGCCCCCGCAACGCAAGCGGCATCCCGGACCCCGTTGAGAGAGCCTGCTCCGCAGCGCTCACGCCGGGCCTCCGGATGCAACCCGATTACCTTCGAGGCCAGCGGCATGCGCGTGCTCAAAGGCGGCAACCTCCTCGCCCGGCACACGAACCTCCAGGTCAGTGTTCCAGGCTTCCCTGAGGACGACTGCAACTGCCCCTACGAGTCCAACGCCCGCAAGCCAATCGATTCGCCAGATCAACGCGAACCCCAATATCACCGTAAAGAACGCGAGGAAGACCCCGATGGGTGAATTGCGCGGCAATTTCATGTCCGCGAATGATCCGGGGGGCGCCCGTGGGGTGCCCAGCTTTTTCATATGCCAGTAGGCATCGGTCCGCTCGACGTTTGGCATTTCGGTGAAATTCCAAGCCGGCGGCGGCGACGGCATGGACCATTCGAGCGTTCGTCCATTCCACGGGTCGCCGGTTCGGTCATGGTGAATTCGACGCTGTCGGACGCTCACCGCCAGCTGAACCGCGGTCAGCACAATCCCAAGCAGGATTACGACCGCGCCAGCGAGAGCCACCAACATCATTGGCTGCCAGTGAGTGTCCGGGTAGTGTTGCATCCGCCGCGTCGCGCCCATCAGACCGAGCGCATACAGCGGCATGAACGCCAGGTAAAAACCGATGAACCAGCACCAGAAGATGGCCTTGCCCAGGCGTTCATTCAGTTTGAATCCGAATGCCTTCGGGAACCAGTACGTATACCCCGCCATTGCTCCAAACACGACGCCACCGATCGCGACGTTATGGAAGTGCGCGATTAGGAACAGGCTGTTGTGCAGCACAAAATCTGCAGGGGGAATCGCCATCAGCACGCCCGTCATGCCGCCGATCACGAACGTAACGATGAAGCCAATCGTCCAATATATTGGCACCGTGTACTGGATGCGCCCGCCGTAAAGCGTGAACATCCAATTGAAGATCTTCACGCCCGTCGGCACGGCGATGATCATGGTCATGATGCCGAAGAAGCCATTCACGTCTGCCCCGGCGCCCATCGTAAAGAAGTGATGTAACCAGACCATGAAGGACAGCACGCAAATGGCCATGGTGGCGAGCACCATCGAGCGGTACCCAAACAGCGGCTTTCCGGAGAATGTTGCGACGACTTCGGAGAACACCCCGAACGCCGGCAGGATCAGGATGTACACCTCCGGGTGACCCCAGATCCAAATCAGATTGATGTACATCATGGGGTTGCCGCCGAGCTCATTCGTGAAGAAGTGGAAGTCGCAATAGCGATCCAGCAGCAACATCGCGAACGTGGCAGTCAGCACCGGAAACGCCGCGACGATCAACAGGTTCGAAGCCAAGGCGGTCCAGCAAAAGATAGGCATCCGCGAATAACCCATGCCGGGCGCGCGCAGCTTCAATATCGTCGTCGTCAGATTGATGCCTGCCAGTAGGGTCCCCATGCCCGAAAGCTGCAGCGACCAGAGGTAGTAGTCGACGCCAACGCCCGGGGAATAGGCCAGTTCGCTCAGCGGGGGGTAGGCCAGCCATCCGGTCCTTGCGAATTCGCCGACAAACAGCGACAGGTTCACGAGAAGGACTCCGGAGGCGGTCAGCCAGAAGCTCACCGAGTTGAGCTTCGGAAAAGCTACGTCGCGAACTCCGAGCTGCAGAGGTACGGCAAAGTTCATCAGTCCGACGACAAAGGGCATCGCTACAAAGAAGATCATGATCGTGCCGTGCGCCGAGAAAATCTGGTTGTAGTGCTCGGGCGGCAGATAGCCCTGGGCGTGGCCGGCGGCGAGGGCAAGCTGGGTCCGCATCATAATTGCGTCAGAAAACCCACGAACCAGCATCACCAAGCCCAGAATCATGTACATCACCCCGATGCGCTTGTGGTCAACACTGGTGATCCATTCACGCCACAGGTAAGGCCACGCTCCCTTGCGAGTCACGAGCAGGAACACGGTCAACAGCACGAGTCCAAGCACTGCGCCTGTGCCCATGACGATGGGTTGGTCAAACGGGATTGCGGCCCAGCTGAGTCTGCCGAACATCGTCACAGCGCCTCTTTGAGCGACCAATGCGTCTTCGTGTGTCCACCAGCAACCGATTCGAACGGGTCCTCCGCCACTGAACCGTAAGTCAGCTCGCCGCCGCCTCTCGTCGGGCGCGCCAGCTCCGTGAAGGTCGGGCTGCTAAGTACGCCGCCCCGCTCGCGCGTCTGGGCAATCCAGGCAGCAAAACCCGCACCCGACTCGGCGCGCAGGGTGAACCGCATATCGGAGAATCCGGGTCCGCTGAACTGTGCTGAGAGGCCGGGGTAAGAACCAGCCTTGTCGGCCTGCAGATTGAGCTGCGTGGTCATGCCGGGCATCGTGTAAATCTGACTGCCGAGCTGGGGGATGAAGAAACTGTTCATGACACTCGTCGACGTCAGGCGGAAGTGCACGGGTACATCCGTGGGAATGACAAGATAGTTGACCGTGGCAATGCCCTCGCCTGGATAGATAAATAACCAGCGCCAATCCAGTGACACCACTTCGACCTCGAGCGGGGAAGCGGTGGACGTCAGAGCCCTGGGAGGGTCGAGCTCATGCGAGCCGATCCACGCGATGCCGCCCAGGAAGAGAATCACGAGGGCGGGAATGGCCCAGATGATCAGCTCGATCCGGCCCGAGTACTCCCATTCGGCACGATAGGTAGCCCGCCTGTTGCCCGAGCGAAACCACCAGGCAAAGCCCAGTGTCAGAATGATGACCGGAATGACGACGGCCAGCATGATGGTGGTTGCGTCGTAGAGAATGATGCGCTCTGCCTGGCCTATCGGACCGTAGGGATCGAGCGGCCCTTCGCGGCACGAGGCAAGCAGCAGGCTGCCGCACAGGATGCCGGTGACGTGTGTCCATTTGCGTCGCGACGCCCGCGGGTCATTCGAGAGACTTGCGCCGGAGCAAATCCGATCTCGGGTTTGGACGGCCACGTGTGCCCGCGGGTGCCGTTGCGTCGAAACTGCCATCGCCGGATCCTCTCTGACGAGGCATCCGGGCCCTATCCCCCCTTCGGGGGGCGGCGGCGGTGCGCAGCAGCGCGCATATTGCGGCGCTGTAGCTGAGCCATTCCCCCTGGAGCGTGCAGTGACATGCGGCTCCCCGAATGAGGGATCTCCATCGCAATCAGCTACGTCGGCAACGCAGCTAGTATCCGGCTCTGGCGCTAACCTCGGGGGCGATCTGCGAAAGGATTTCCGCGAACGCTGTTCCATAACCGCGCACCAGTGCGTCCGCTGATGCTCGCGGCAAGTCGACACGACGGGCGACCGTGCGCCCGTAGATCAGGTGCGGCGGGCCGACCTGCTCGATCAGAGCAAAATGCATAACCAGCACCGCAGCAGGAGGCCTGCCCTCACGGAAATCCCCGTACAACTCGACAATGGTCGTATCAAGCAGGTACGGCGCGGACCGGACGCCTCTTGGCTGGGTGACAAGGCTGAAGAGACCGGTCTGCTCAAGCCATGCGGCCATGCGGCTTCCGAGCATCGCACCCGGTGCAGCACCAAAGGCATGATAGGGGTCCGAAACGTAGCGAACATCGTCAAGACGGTAAACCAGCGCACTGTCGGCGTAGGGCGCCGCAACATGCATTGGACCCATAGAGAGCGTGGTTGAGCGCCCGGGATCCGACTGGAATGCCGAGTCGGCGGGGAGATCGACGATGTAGGTGGTCACTGCAGGGATCGGTCTGCTGATTGAGCAGGCTGAAAGGACGAGCACCGCGCACGCTGCGACTGCCGCCTGTTTACTGGCCATGGACGCCTCCGGGGAGCTCGATCCTTGCGGGCGGCGGCCCGAACAGCGCGCCCGCGGGGTAGCGCTTGAGCGATTCAGACAAGCCGCGGACATTGGCTGCCGTGACACGCAGATCCTCGACAATTCCGCGCACGTCATTCTGGTTATCAGCCAGGAGAACGTCGAGGCGCTCGGCCGCCTCGTCGATGCCTTTGAGCGTCCGATCGAACCCTCCATCGTCGGCGGCCTTGCGCAACCTACCGCTAATTACCGCAACGTTTTGCAGCGTATTTTTCAACGATGGGTCGCTCGCAAGCGCGTCGAGCGTGGTTGCAGCGGCAGCGAGCTTGCGTAGCGTGTGATCGGCGTCTCCCAGGACCTCGTGCGCCTGGGCAGCAAGTTGCGCAACGGGCAGGCTGCCGATCTTCGTGTCCAGATCGCTCATGAGCGTATTGAGGTTCCTTCCCAGCGCCTTGATGTCGGCATCGTTAAGGCTTGCAAGAAACACTTGGGCCTTGGCGATGATCTCCCCAGCGATGCTGGGCGCGGACGGCACGTACGTGTATCTCGGCGTCCAATCAAACGCCAACGGCGGATATTTCGCAGCATCGAGGAAGTCGAGCGCCAGATACTGCTGACCTGTAACACCGGCGAGTTGCGTTTGGGCGCGCAGGCCCCTCCTTATCAGGATCACAGCGTCCTGCCTCATCTGTGCCGCTTCCCGCCCGGATAGATTCACCTCCACCCGCACCACGATGTACATCCGACGCCGCTCGAGTGGGATGTCCCGTTCGTAGGTCGCGGCTGATGTCAGAATCTCGGAGACATGCCCGAGAGGCACGCCACGGAAGCGTACCGGCGCGCCGAGTTCGAGCCCGGCAATGGACTGGTTGAAGTAGGTCTCAAACGTAAAGGTCGGCTGGAACCACTTGCGACCGCCGAGCGCGAAGACCCCCGCGGCCAGAATGGCAACAGACACCACTACGAACAGCCCGAGTCGAGTGTAACGGCTCCCGTCGTCCACGACCTACCGCCTGCGATCCGCCAGTGGCGCGTCGGGCTGGCGGTTGAAGAATTGATGCACGCGCGCATCGGTACTGTGCTCACGCAACGCAACGGGCTCATCATCCGCGATGATTGAGCGCGAAGGGCCATCCAGCATGATGGCGCGATCGGCAATGGCAAAGATGCTCTGCAATTCGTGCGTGACTACGACGAAGGTGACGCCGAGATTCCCGCGGAGCGAGAGAATCATCCGATCGAGATTCGCCGCGGTGATGGGATCGAGGCCTGCCGAGGGCTCGTCCAGAAGCAGAATGTCACAGCCGAGTGCCATCGCACGAGCAATCCCCGCGCGTTTCAGCATCCCGCCAGACAGCTCACCAGGCATGAGCGATTCTGCCTGTCCCATCTCGAGTGTTCTCAAGAGCATGCGCGCGACCAGAGTCTTCTCGGCGGGCGCGAGGTCGGTGAAGCGATCGAGCGGGAATCGCACGTTCTCGAGCACGTTAAGCGAGCCAAACAGGGCTCCGCTCTGGTACATCACCCCGAGCTTGCGCTGTAGTTGTGCCCTCTCCTCCGCAGCCGCCCTCACCAGACTCACACCATCGATGAGAATGTCGCCGTCCATCGGCCGGTAGAGCCCGATCAGGGTTTTCATCAGGCTCGACTTACCGCTGCCCGATCCCCCGAGGATTACCACGATCTCGCCGCGACGCACGTCGAAGGATGCGTGTTCGAGCAGAACGCGTGCGCCGTAGCCCATGCGCAGATTGCGCACGCTGATCGCCAGTCGCGAATCCGGCGCGCGATCCGCCAGGGGATCCGAGTGCGTCAGGATGCCGCTCACGCCGCCTCGCTCAACTCGTGAACACGGCGAATAGACCGTCGATCACGACGACAAGGACGATGCTGGACACGACCGCGCGCGTGGCCGACAAGCCAACCGAGGTTGCGCCGGCTCCGGTCTCAAAGCCGCGGTGGCAGCCGACAATGGCGATCGTCAGTCCGAACACGGCCGCCTTCACGATTCCGAGAGCAAAGTCCCCCACCGTCACGACACCGAGCAACCGGGTGTAGAACTCCAGGAAGTCGACATCAAAACTGCTCATGACCAAGGCGCCCCCGAACAGCCCGACGACGTCGGCCAGAACCGTAAGCAGCGGCACCACCAGGACCGCCCCAAGAATCCGGGGCAACACCAGAAACTCAATGGGGTCGATTCCAAAGGTCGAGATCGCGTTCAGCTCCTCGTTGACCTTCTGCGTACCGATCTGGGCAGCGAATGCAGCACCCGTGCGTCCGGCGAGTACGATTGCGGTCATGAGCGCGCCGAGTTCGCGAAGCACCGCGATCCCGACGCCATTCACGACGAAAATCACCGCGCCGAATTGCCGGGCCACGAGGCCGACCTCGAACGAGATGATCACGCCCATCAGAAAGCCGATGAGCAGGACAATGGGGACAGCGTTGGCCCCGGTTTCAGTCGCGATGTTGAGTACGTCGTGCCACATCACGCTGCTGCGCCACGTTCGCGCCCGCCGCAACGCGCGCGCGCAGAGAGCGAGGAACCCCATCACCTCCGCTAAGTACGCCAGTTCACGAGCCGCCACCCGACCCACCTGCTCGAGCATGCCCACGTGCCGCCGGCTGTCAGCCGCAGCGGCAAAATCGCGCGGGTCATACCCGGCCAAGAGCGCAGACAGATTGGGGGCGAGTGCCCGCAACTCTACCTTGGCCTCCGATGAGCGCTCGTGTCGGATGAGATCAAAGAGAAGCGCCAGGCCGACGTTGTCGACGTATTCGACTCGCGACGCATCAAACACAACCGGTCGGTCCGGATGACGCGCAAGCGTGGCGCTGGCGGCCTGCCAGATGGGCGTTGCCGTACGGGCGGTGATTCGCCCTTCCAGCACGACTTCCACGTCGTCACCCGCACTTGTCACGTAAAGCCCCTGTTGCGCCGGTTGCTCATAGATGCGGCGCTTCCGGTCGGGGCGGGCTCATGGCCGCGTGGTCCCGACCGGCATCAGCGCGACCTGTACGCCCTCGGCCGACAACTTGAATTTCAGGCCTACATCCGTGGATAGGAGCTTAATGACCACACCGTGTTCATTCTTGAGGTACAAGGCCGTGCCCCCGCCTGCGATGGCAATTCCGGCGCCCGCTGCGACGTAGTTTCCCGCGAAGTCAGAAAGCCGGGTCAGCTTGTAGACGTTGCCCGTGGCCGTGAAGTTTGTCGCGCCGACATCGACCACCGAAACTCCTGAAATGGAGAACTGGTGCAAGGTCTCCTGATAGGTCAGGTCACCGTGACCCCAGGTATAGCCAACTCCGACCGCAACGCTTCCGCCCTTCAGGATCACGGTTGCGTCGGGCCTAGTGCCCTCCGCAACCGGGGTAGATGAACCAGGCGCTCCCGCGTATGCCGTGGTGCAGAGTAGAACGGACGCCACGAGTGAAACCAACTTGCCACGCATGAATGTAACCTCCGAAAAAAGACCCTGAATCGTTCATCGGGAAACCGTGGACCTGGAGTTATCCGGCCCCTCCTTGGAAGACTAGAGGGGGCGCCCCTGCCGCGCTTCCCCCCGAACGGGGGAGTGCGAGCTCCGCCGGCGCGGGAACGGGCATCGGGCACCGCGATGCGCTTCGGCGCAATGGAGCCACCGATGTGAGCGGGGCAACAGCGGACGTCGCTAAGGTCGGTAGAGGGTCAACAGCCACCCTGCGCCGCCTCGGAACGACTGTCAGAAAACTAGTGGATACCGTCCGCGTGTGATACGTCAGCTCATTGGAGCCCGACCGATGCCAAGCGGTCCCACCCCAGCGCGCTATTGAGATGGGTAACTTTCTGGGTAAGAATCTGCCACTTAGCGTCCGAGAGGCCTGCGGCGTGAGTCGAGCAGACTACCCAGCTCAGTGGCAACGCATCGCTCGGACGCGCGACGGGATCGGCTACCGCATCCGTCCGATCCGGATTGAAGATGCGGAACGCGACAGGGCCTTCATCATCCATCTCAGTGAG
>Ga0210384_10001534_pt1 | contig 31145 bp, 24 predicted proteins | sample IncBWH2MmetaG_FD_160574 | JGI IMG/M metagenome (GOLD analysis project Ga0210384, IMG submission 160574) | Forest soil microbial communities from Barre Woods Harvard Forest LTER site, Petersham, Massachusetts, United States - Inc-BW-H-2-M | ecosystem: Environmental > Terrestrial > Soil >...
TGCACGAACATCCGCTTGATAGAACCGTCGGGATTGGCTTCAAAGGTCATCGGACGAACGCCGCCATCAAATTTGAGTTCCCAGGCCACTTGTTCGCTGCGTAGATCGATCACTGTGGCGATTTTTGCTTCGATGGATCCGGTAACAGCGTAGCGGTCGTCAGGAGTGACAAACACGTTGTGCACGCTTCCGTGGATGGGAATGGTTTTTGACACGGTCAATGAGCGCGTGTCGATAATGTCGACTGCACCGTTGCCGGAGCGTATACCGACGACGACGCGAGAGCCATCATTGGTGACAGCGATGTTGTTGGGACGGCCGCTCAATGGAATTTTCTTGAGGATCATCGTGGATTGTCGATCCACAACATCGAGAATATCCTCCGCTTCGGTGCTGACATATACGCGGGAACCGTCGGGGGAGAACCCCACGCCGTGGGGCAATTCGATGTCGTGGATTACCTGCACGACTTGATTGGTAGAAGCATCGATTACGTCAACCGTGTTGCCCGCGCTGTTGGTGACGTACACGAGAGCGGAAGAAGTCGCCGGAGACGGCTTGGAACGAGAACTGCCGGCGCGAACCCACTCCACCAGAGTCACGAAGTCGGGATCGTCGTAAGAGGAAAATTGGCGGCCACCGGAGTGAAAAGCGTCGCCGCCCGCTTCTGCTGCCAGTGGGTGTAAGAGAAACAGGCTGGATTCCGGATGTCCGGGAACGACGAGCTGCGAAACAGTTTGAAAATTCTGTCGCGATTGTTCTTCCGTCCACTCCGTCGCACCGGGAGCAAGGGGTTCAAGGTGAAACGCGCGGTTCGAAAGGATGTGGCAGCCATAACAGCGGGCGTGACCGAGCCGGTGCTTCAGGAAAATTGGCTGGATAGTGGTTTTGAAAACATCGAAATCGAGATGTTGCGCTCGAGGATTTTCGCGCGGCGTCTCTGGCGAGTCGCTCTGGCACCAGGCTGGCATGGTAAAAAATACCGACGCCACGGCGCCCGCGAGCAGCGCCCGCTTTAACATGTTACTAATGGGCAATTGACGGACGTCAACTAGCGAGCGTACAACCACCGCGAGCTCGCAAACGCAACGTTCCCGATTGTTGCGCAAGTTGCGCATGCGGCTAGTCGGCGGCAGTCTCACGTTGCGCTAAAAAATAACCTTGATGGCAAATTGAATCTGCCGCTCGGCAACCGTGGTGCGTTGCAGCGCTCCCGCGGTACCTGCAGGAGGAGCGCCCGAAGTCCCAGTGGGATCAAAAATGTCCGTGTTCCCATCACCCGGCCCCGGAGGGGCAAAATTGGGATGATTCAGAATGTTAAACATCTCCATGCGAAACTGCACGTTGAAAGTTTCGGAGATGCGCCTGATCTTGTTGTTCTTGAAAACCGAGAAATCCAGGTTTGTCACTCCAGGGCCAATGAGAACGTTGCGGCCCGAATTGCCGCGCAGATTGAAGCACCGCAGGTCTCCCGGAGGCAACGGACCGCCAAAAGTAGGAGGAGCCGGATCGCAATTCGCATTAAAGAAGGCCTGATCGGGCGCCACTGGAACGCCGAAGCACTGGGTCTTTATATAGCTCGTGGGATTGCCCGGATTCGTTGCGGTGCCACAGCCCGGCCCTGTCAAACGGTTGGGATAAGCAAAATCATCGCTGCTAAGCGTGCCTGCCGGATCGCCGCCGGTTCCCCACGTAGGAGTAAAAGGTACGCCATCACTTACGGTGAAGATCATTCCAAGCTCCCATCCATTGGTGAGCCACTGGACGGGCCCTGCGAAAGATTTAGACGTTGGTAGTTCCCAGGTAGTATTGATCACCAAAGTCCGGCCGACGTTGAAGTCCGATAAGCCGCGAGTAAGCTTCATATCGAACCAGTCAAGGCTGGAAATAGAATTACCGAAGGCATCCCCAGCGAGCGTAGCTGAACTAGTGTCGACGCTTTTGCCCCATGTATAGGTGCCTTGCATCTGAAAGCCGTGGCTCAAGCGCTTGGCCAACTGCAGCTCGAGAGCGTTGTAGTAGGAGCGCCCTTCATAAAACATTCCGCGCACCGAGCCAAAAGCCGGGTTAATGGTATTTGGAGGTGCGCATTGGCCCGGATCGCTCCCATTGGGATCCGTCTGATTACATTGGGCGCTGAAGACGTTCCCTAGAACATCGACCTTCGGCCACAAATACCCGGCAGGGGTCTTGGTTGGTATCACCAGGTCAGCTTCATCAACGCGGAATGGTTGATGAACTCCGCGAGATCCCACGTAGGCCACGAATGCCGCCAGCGACGGAGTCAGCTGGTACTGTACGTTGAGGTTCCATTGAGCCACGTAATTGCGTTTGGGATGTGATTCGACATAGGTCGAGCGCAATTTATTGTTGGTGATGAGCGCAGGGTCGACAAATGGGAAAGTTAGCGGCGTGGGAGTGGACCCTACCTTAAGAGACGTGTACTGGAAAAACGGAGCAGATTGCGTGGTGAGCAGGATGAACTGGTAAGGCAAAGGCAGGACGTCAAACAGACCGGCTCCTCCCCGCACCGCCATCTTGCCGTTATGGAGTGGGTCCCAGGCAAAACCGAAGCGCGGCTCAAAGTTGTGCAAAGTTGGATTGTAGAAAAATGGACCGGTGCCCGAACAACTGCCCTGCACCAAAGTGCCGCAAACGGGGAGTGGATCGGAAAGGTTCCGGAGATTTGCAAATTTTCCGTTGGCTTCGGTGGGCACCGTGGTCATTTCATATCGTAGTCCCAGATTCAAGGTCAGATTCGGTTTCCAGCGCCAATCGTCTTGAACATAGCCTCCAATTATCGATTGGCTGATATTTCGCGGAGTGAGCGAACTAGCGACGCCGCCCTGAAACTTGTTGGGAGTGTTTGAAAGGAAATCCGTAAGGGTGTTGAAAAACCAAATTCCATTAGGGTCGGTGAGAGCGCTCACTTGCAACTTCATGCGTTCGAAGGCGGCACCGAACTTGATGGAATGTTTTCCGACCGTATAAAAGGCATCATCGTAGCCTTGAAAAGAATTCCAGCGGTACAAGTAGGTAGGCAAACCGCCTACACCGCCTGGCAAGGAGGTCAAGACTCCGGTTACGTTGACGACCGACGCGTCTCTGCCGGCGAACGCTCCTAGCGAGGTGTCTTTTGCGGCTGGATTGAGAGCCGCCACGCTGGCGTCGTTGTCTACTCGTTCATGGTTGTAACCGAAACGCAGAGCGTTCACAAAAGTGGCAGTGAAACCATGGGTTTCTTCCACCGCGACGATTTGCCTGGACGACAAGGTGTTGAGGCCAACGTTGCCGAAAGCATCCGGAGAATTGTAGGGCGTCTTATCGTAGAGATACGTTCCGAACAAACTGTCTTTTTCTGAGAACTTGTGGTCAATTCGCGCGGTCACAAAGTTTTCCGTGACGACTTGTTTCCCGTTGAAGACGTGTTGGCACACCAGCCCGCCGCCAGCGCACTCCGTAGCGGTAGGCACCGGGTACAACGCCAAATATTTCAGGATGGCAGGATCCGTGACCGTAGCACGCGCCGCGGGCGACGGCACAAAGTCCACGTTGGCAATTCCCTTGGATTGCCGAATGCCTTCGTAGTCCACGAAGAAAAATGTGCGGTTGGGTATGATGCGCCCGCCGAGGGCGCCGCCGAATTGGTTGCGCTTAAAGGGCGCTTTCGGAGCGCCTGCCGATTCGAAATAGTTTTTAGCATCCAGCGCGCTGTTGCGCAGAAATTCGTACACGCTACCGTGAAAATCGTTGGTACCAGAGCGGGTGACGGCATTAACAACTCCGCCGGAAGTCTTGCCGTATTCCGCGGAGTAGTTGCTTGTCAGCACCGAAAATTCCTGAATGGCATCGACACCAAGATTCCCACCCAGCACGCTGCCAGGAGCACCGTTGGCGTAGTCGTTGAGGCTGACGCCATCGAGACGGTAGTTGTTTTGTTGCGGGCGCGCGCCGGAGATGGTCAGCTGTTGCCCGAAGCCGCGGTTGCCGCGGTCGGACCCAGTCGCAAAAGTCGGCTGCGTTTCAATGGTGGAAACGCCAGGTTGCAGCGCCGCCAGGTCCGTCCAGCTGCGACCATTCAGCGGCAGTTCGCGAACGGTGGTGGCATTGACGACCGCGCTGATATCGGAGCTGGTGAGTTGCACGGCGGGTGTTTCGGCGGTGACTTCGACGCGGTTCGAAACGGTGCCGACGTGCAACAAGACGTCCAGCGTTTGCTGCGCGCCGACGGTCATGACGATGCCAGTGGTTTCTTCCGGATTGAAACCAGTTGCGGTGACCTTGAGTTGATAGGTTCCCGGCAACAGATTTACTGCCGTGTAGAAACCGTCTGAGTTGGTAGTCACCTCGCGGTCGACACCGGTGGCTATGTTGGTGATCACCACGCTGGCTTTGGGCACACCTCCACCATTCGGGTCGGAGACGGTTCCCGAGAGCGTCCCGCCAGCAACTTGCGCGTGAGCTGCAGCGGAAAAAAGCATGCTGAGCATGAAAATAATCGCTGCGATGCGGCCGGACGAATGCGCTACAGAAGAAGTTTTGATTGACAAGGACACAACCCCCAGTTGGGCGGAGCCTAGACCCATCGGCGAAGCGGATGCCTTAACGCCAGATTAATTTATATTTAGCCGTGCGAATGCGACAAATTTCCCACAAAAAACGAAGCAAAGTAAAGGTAAATTTCGCGAGGAAAACCGGTGGAACCCGGTGAATGGCATCAGCAATTGAAATAAGCGGAGGTACGCAAGTGGCAGTTGAGCCTACATTTACTTGGTATCGTCGCGAATTACTTTCCCACCCTTCATGACGAATTTAACCCGCTGAAGTTCCGAGATGTCCAGAAGAGGGTCACCGGAAACGGCGATGATGTCCGCGAACTTATCTTTTTCGATAGAGCCGATTTTGTTTTGCCACCCCATCATTTCCGCGGCCACGGTGGTGGCTGTTTGAATGGCTTGGCTCGGTGACATGCCGTACTTCACCAGGTAGGTGAATTCCATCGCCTGCGTACCATGCGGAAAAGGTCCAACTCCGCTCCCAAAGGAAATTTTTAATCCCCGTGAGATAGCCAGGCGCCCGCTCTTCTCCCGGAGCGCTTCCAGGCTGTACTTTCCGCCCGTGGATTTGGCGTCGCGAGCGGTGTACTCACTGAGCGAGTAGTGATAGGCAGTCAGTTCCAGGTACAGGCCCTTTTTTTTGATCAAGTCGGCGGTCTCCTGATCGAGTTCGATGGCATGCTCGATAGTGTCTGCGCCAGCTTCCACACAGTTGCGCAACCCTTCGCCTCCAAACGCGTGACAAGCGGCTTTCTTACCGTGGCGATGGGCTTCGTCAACGATGGCTTCCACTTCTTCCTTTGTAAAAGTTGGCTCACTGAACAGCGCGCCGCTGGGCTCAAACTCGTAATCGGAGGTGGAGTGAAACTTGATCCAGTCCGCTCCATAATGAATTTGTTCGCGCACCGCTTGACGCGCTGCCCAGGGCCCATCCACCGTCTGGTAATTGCGCGGCAGGTTCACTTCGGGCGAACCAAGAATGCCTTCGCCGGTGGCTACCAGGCCCATGGTGGAAACCTGCAAGCGTGGCCCTGAGAAATAGCCTCGGTTGATGGCTTTCTTGATGTCCACGTCCGCGTAGCCACCACCGTGACTCATGAGGTCGCGAAGCGTTGTAAATCCGGCACGCAAATCCTTCTGCGCATTGGCCAGAGCGAGCAGCGTGCGGTATTCTCGCGTGTCATTGATAGGGCTGGCGAAAGGCGGTCCTCCGGACTGCACCCCGTCCAATCCGAAGCCGAATATGTGTGTATGGCCGTCAATTAAGCCGGGCAGCACCGTATTTTGAGACAGATCGATAATTTGAGCGTCAGGCGGAATTTGCACGGTGTCTGCGGCACCGACGGCAACAATTTTTTCCTCTTTAACCAGGATGATTTGATTGTTGAGGAGCTTGCCTGACTTACTGTCAAACAAATGGCCGGCGCGGATGGCAATCACGCGGACCGTCTGAGACCGAGCCGTCAACCCAAGAAGACATGTAACTACAACACTTGCCGCAATGCATCTTGCGAGTTTCACGTTTGCCTCCGACATCGTTGCACTAATTCTAGAAAGCTGCGGTCCGCTGAAGACCTACTGTGAAAAAGTCCGCGAAGCGCTCGCCGTCGCGGAAATATCACGCCGAGCGCCTCGGAATACGTGACCTTGCTTAGCGGCTATTGGACTTCATAGACCTTGATTTCCGCGCTGTTGCTTCCCTTTTGCGGCACGGCCACAAAATAGCGATTCAGTTTGGGCACCAGTAAAGCGGTTCTCGCCAATGCGCCAGTAGGAACTTTGCCGAGTAACTTATACGTGTTCGCGTCCGTTTGCTGGTAGACGTCAGCGTCGCCGTCGCAGGAGGCATACAAACGCTTGCTGCCAGGATCGAAAACCATATCGTCAACGCCTTTAGTTATCTCCAGCACGGCGATTTCTTTTCCAGAGTCGGTATCAAGAACAACAACGCCGCCTCCGCGGCAACCGACGAAGAGACGATGATTGGCCGGGTCATAAGCCATGGCAACATTGGTTTTGGATTTAGTGATGGGCCAGCTAGTCAGCAGGGTGCGCTTGTCGCGATCAATTACATCCACCTGGTTCTTGGCTTTATTGTTCAAGAAGATTCGTGGACTGGCATTGTCCAGCACCATGGCTTCCAGGGTTTCGCCATCTATTTTTATATCGGTCAATTTTTTACCGGCAGTAGTGTCGACAACACTGAGCATGGAATAGGTCTGATGCACGTCCCCGCCGCCGTTGACGATATATAGAAATTTTGTTTTAGGGTCGTAGCCGATGGAGTCGGCATCCTCAAGAAGCTTTACGCTGGACAAAATCGCGTAGCTGTCACTGTCCACGATTTTAAGGTCGCCACTCTCCCCATCGGTGATGTACAGGCGCTTTAAATCCGGGCGGTAAAGAATAGCGTGCGGTTTTTCAATTCCGGTAATTTTATGAATCAATTTCCCAGAATTTGGATCAAGCACCAACACCGCCTTGTATTCCTCGGGCGTGGTGAACAGGCGGTGGCCGCTTAGATCGATGGCAAGATGGTCGAAGTTCCCTTTCACATCCGCAGGAAGCTTGAAGGTCTGAACCAACTTGAGTGGCGCAGACTCCTGACCGCAGATTTTCCCCGCAAATAAAAACAACACAACAAAACAAACTGAAAACGATTTCTTCATTTCGCCCCCGAAGACGCGATTTAGCAAGTTTTGTAATCCAGTTCATTTCAAAAACCGACGAGCAGCGTTATGCAGCCACGAGAAAGCATAATCTCTACCAGGCCTGTTACGAACTTAAAGGAAGATTAATTTATGTTTAGCCGCATGTAGCTAGGCAGGCGCAAATCCTTTCAAACGCGTCAAATATGGGCCAAAATGTGTGCCGGAAAAAGTCCGCTGTATGGCTGGCGTTGACGCGTCCGGCAGGGTGTCGTAGCATCCGCGTGGTTTTTGTGGCGCGCAATTTCTAGGTCCGCAAACCTTCGAACGGAGACAACTTCATGAAGCGCAAAATGTTCGCCGTAAGCACCCTGGCTGTGTTGACGCCGCTTTTGTCGTTTGCGCAAAGCAAACAGCCACTCAAACAGGTCGCCACCATTCCGCTACCTGGCTTGAAGGATGGCGACTTCGATCATTTTACGCCCGACGTTGATGGGCACCGGCTGTTTTTGACCGACGAAGAAAACAACAAAGTGGACATCCTCGACACCAATGCCAACAAACGCGTTCACACCATCGACGAGGCCAAAGCGCCGCACGCCATTTTATATCGCAAGGATTTGAAGAAATTGTTTGTAGTGGAGGGCGACGCTTCAGAGGTGAAGATTTACGATAGCGATAGTTTCAAGCCAGCGGGCGAAATCAAAATGGCCGTCGATGCCGACTCCATCGCCTACGATCCGGCCACTTCTTATTTATATGTGGTAAATGGTGGCCGCGAAGCTAAGACTCCCTATTCGCTGATCAGTGTCATTGATACCAATGAGAAAAAAAAATTGCGCGATATAAAAATTCCCAATAACCACCTCGAGGCCATCACCCTCGAAAAGTCCGGTCCCCGCATGTTCATAAATATTACCGGCAAGAACGCGGTTGGAGTGTTGGACCGCAACAAGTCGGAACTATCGGCCACTTGGCCGTTGCCGGCTGGCGATAAAGCGAATGTGGCGATGGCCTTCGATGAGCCGGATCACCGACTCTTTATCGTCACGCGCGAGCCGGGCAAGCTGATTGTGCTGAATTCTGACGATGGCAAGGTCATTGCCGAGCTGCCGGCTGCAGGGCTGGTAGACGACGCAGTTTATGACTCCCAAAACAAGCGCATATATGTCGCGGGCGATCAGGCGCTCGATGTCTTCCAGCAGAAAGATGCCGACCACTACGAGCTGCTGGCCAAAATTCCAACGGCGTTTCGCGCGAAAACTGGTGTGTTGGTGCCGGAGTGGAATCGGTATTACCTCGGCGTGCCGCACCACGCGGGCAAGGAAGCGGAAGTGCGCGTCTACGAGGTCCAGCCCTAGAGATGTGCCGACTCCGGGTGAACTATGCGAAGGCGTGAATTTGGCAAAACGTCTTTGGGAGTACTGGGCGCCACATTACTTGCTGATCGGTCCGAGGCAGCGGAGGCGGAAGAAGCAGCCGTAGTGTTTCCAAAGACTTCAGGATTGACGCAATACGTTGGACAATTTGTCCTGCAAACCAAATACGAAGATATTCCCGCGAAGGTCCTCGAGCTGGGCAAAAAATCTATCCTGGATGGCTTTGGACTGGCCTTAGCTGGTTCGCGCGCGGAGAGTGGGCCGATTTCGCGAAAGTATATCGAGCAGTGCGGTGGCAATGGCAAGGCCACAGTGATCGGCACCGCAATGAAAACGTCGGCGCGTTTCGCCGCGCTGCTGAACGGAATTTCCATTCATGCCGATGATTTCGATGACACCCAGCTCGCCGCCGCAAAGGACCGCGTGTACGGATTGCTGATGCATCCTACTGTTCCGGTGCTGCCGGCAATCTTTGCGCTTGCGGAACAAAGGCCAGTTAGCGGCAAAGAGTGGCTGGTGGCCTATCAAGTCGGCGCCGAGGTGGAATGCAAAATCGCCGAAGCGATTGCGCCGCGGCACTATCAGGATGGCTTCCACACCACTGGTACCTGCGGGCCGTTCGGTTCCGCGGCGGCATCTGCAAAGCTGCTTGGATTTGATCTGAAAAACACTTTAAATTCTTTTGGATTGGCTGCCAGCCAATCAGGGGGCCTGCGCGAAAACTTTGGCACCATGACCAAGCCGTTTCAGGCCGGGCATGCAGCGGAGAGCGGATTGGTTTCCGCAGAAATGGCGGCATTAGGATGGACTGCCGCGGAGCAAATTCTTGAAGCCGAGAGAGGTTTTTTTCACGCGGCTGGCGGTTCCTACGATCCATCGGCGATTATGAATCGGCTCGGCCAACCCTGGACTTTTGCCTCCCCTGGCGTTTCGTTGAAGCCTTATCCTTCGGGCTCACTCACACACCCGGCCATGACCGAACTCGCGCGACTGATCCAGGTCAACAATATCCAGGCGGCCGAGGTAGAGAAAGTTGACGTCGGCGCTAACCACAACATGACCACCACGCTGCTTCATCACAATCCAAAGACTGGGCTTGAAGCAAAATTCAGCATGGAGTTCTGTATCGCCATTCTGCTGCTCGAGCGCAAAGCCGGTTTGAGTCAATTTTCAGACCAAGTGGTTCAACGCCCAGACGTACGCGAAATGATCCGCAAAATTAATTTCTACGTCGATCCGCAGGCAGAAAAGGCCGGTTTCGACAAAATGACCTCGATTCTTAAGATCACCGTGGAAAACGGGAAGGTAATCACCGGACAGGCGGCGTTTGGAAAAGGCAGCCCAGCGAACCCTATGAGTTTCGATGAAGCCTCCGAAAAATTCCGCGGATGCGCCGAATTTGCCGAGTGGCCGCAGGCCAAAACTGAAAAAATAATTGCTTTCGTCAAAGCGCTGGAGACTGCACCAGATATGTCCGCGTTATCGCCACTGTTGTCAGCCGCGGGATGAATGGGAAGATGAAAACTTTCAACATTGCAGTGATCGCGGGCGACGGCATCGGCAAAGAAGTGGTTCCCGAAGGCGTTCGCGTGCTCGAAGCTGCGGGTCAGCGTTTTGGTTTCCGGTGGAAGTGGCACGAATTCGACTGGAGCTGTGAAACTTACGTGCAGACCGGCAAAATGATGCCGGATGACGGTCTGCAACAACTGCGGCCGTTTGACGCGATTTTTCTCGGCGCCGTGGGCCACCCGAGCGTTCCCGATCATGTTTCGCTTTGGGGACTATTGATTCCTATTCGCCGCACCTTCCGCCAGTACGTCAATCTTCGTCCGGTGCGCCTCTTTGAGGGTATCGAGTCGCCGCTGAAGAACTGGAAACCTGGCCAAATCGATTTCACCATCGTTCGCGAAAACAACGAGGGAGAATATTCGAACATCGGTGGCCGGCTGTACGAAGGCACCGAAGATGAGATGGCCGTTCAACAAACGGTATTTACGCGCCGCGGCGTGAATCGCGTGATGCGCTTCGCATTCGAATTGGCCCGCAAACGCAACAAGCATCTTACGTCCGCCACCAAGTCTAACGGAATCATTCACACCATGCCTTTTTGGGATGAATGCTTCCGCGCGATGGCCACCGCATATCCGGACATCCGCACGGATCAATATCACATCGACATTCTTACCGCGCACTTCGTGCGGCATCCCGACTGGTTCGACGTGGTGGTGGGGTCAAATCTTTTTGGCGACATCCTCTCCGACCTCGGTCCAGCGGTGGTCGGATCGATTGGCATCGCGCCATCGGCAAATCTCAATCCGGAAAAAGAGTTTCCGTCCATGTTTGAGCCGGTCCACGGTTCCGCGCCGGACATCGCAGGAAAAGGGATTGCCAATCCCATTGGGCAGATTTGGTCCGGTGCCATGATGCTGCGGCATCTCGGTGCCGAAGAAGGCGCCGACGCAATTGAAGCGGCGATTACTACGACGTTAGCAAACTCAAAAGTCCGCACGCCCGACATTGGAGGGAAATCCAGCACGCGAGATCTGGGTGAATCTATTGCCAAGCAAGTCAGCGGAAATTAGCCGCTCTTCGTGAAACGTGGCCGGCAAAACCAACAATTCCAAGTACGCAAAATGCCAACCGCATGAAATCTGAATATAGGAAGCCGAAAACCTTCGACTCTTCAGGCATTAGTCGTCGCGATCTGCTTGAATGGGCGGGCCTGGCGTTCGCCGCCACAGCTGTGCCCGCTCCGGCGCTCGGCGCTTTTTCATCGCCGCAACAATCCACTGCGTCAAAATCTGGCGACGGCAGCATCATGAACGCGCTCAGCACGTACATGAGCGAAGCTGCCAACCGTCCGATCCCCGACGAAGTCGCAGAAAAAACCAAGCATCACCTCCTCGACACGCTCGGCGCCATGGTCTCCGGATCGAAGTTGCTTCCGGGCCAGCGTGCTTTGCAATTTGCGCAGTCCTATGGCGGAAAAGAAATCTCCACCGTGGTCGCCTCCAAGATGGTGTGCGGACCGATCGAGGCCGCGTTGACCAATGGCATGTTGGCTCATGCCGACGAGACAGACGATTCCCACTCGCCATCGCAGTCCCATCCCGGTTGCGCTGTTGTGCCCGCCGCGTTCGCCGCAGGGGAGCAATTTCAGATTAGCGGAACGCATTTGCTGCGCGCCGTAGCGCTGGGTTATGACGTTGGAACTCGCGTCACTATGACTCTGGGCGGGCAACAATTTGAAGTGGAGAGCCACTGGAGCACCCACAGCATCTCGCCTCACTTTGGCGCTGCGGCCGCCGCTTCCTGCGCGGCCAGCCTGAACGCACAGGAAATGCGCTGGATGCTAGGCTACACCGCGCAGCAATCTTCCGGCCTGGGCGCCTGGAATCGCGACCCGGATCACATTCAGAAAGCATTTCTTTTTGGCGGCATGAATGCCCGCAGCGGCGTCACCTCTGCACTGATCGTCAAATCAGGCTGGACCGGCGTCGACGATATCTTTTCCGGGAAAGATAATTTTTTTCAGGCCTACAATCCCAACGCGGATCCATCAGGCTTGATCGACAAGCTTGGCGAACGTTACGAAGTTACTCGCACCAACATTAAAAATTGGCCGGTCGGTTCCCCGATCCAGGCCGCACTGGACGCGCTGGAAATTCTGCGCAAGCAGCATCCGTTCGACGCCAGCCAGGTACAGCAAGTCAAAATTAGGCTCGCCACCGACGAAGCGGCTATCGTCAATAACCGAGCGATTCCTGACATCTGCGTGCAGCACATGGTAGCCGTCGCCCTCCTGGACAAAACGGTCACGTTTGCTTCTGCCCATGACAGGGCGCGATTAAAGGATCCCGCAGTGTTGCGCGAACGCGCGAAAATTACTTTGATCCCTGACGACCAACTCGAAAACCTCATGCCACTGCGCGTGGCCATACTGGAGCTCACCTTGAGAGATGGCACGCAACTTCGACAGCGCGTGGACAACGTTCGCGGCACGCCCGAAAATCCCATGACTCGCGAAGAAGTTCTAGCCAAATCTCGCGACCTGATCACTCCTGTTCTGGGAGAACGCAAATGTACCGAGCTCATCGCCAAGGTGATGAGTCTCGAAACCGTGCGCGACATTCGCGCGATTCGTCCCCTTCTTCAACTCAAATGACCCTTCACCAAGCTACGCCACAGGTGCGCTCGTGAGAATCGTCGACATCCGGGAGACCGTGGTGCCGATCAAATCTCAGATTCGGAACGCCTTCATCGACTTCGGCCAGATGACGGTGAGGGTGCTTGCGCTGATTACTGACGTGGTCCGAGAGGGCAAGCCCATCGTCGGCTTTGGATTTAATTCGAATGGACGTTATGCGCCAAGCGGGCTTTTTCGCGAACGCTTCATACCCCGGCTGAAGGCGGCGGATTCGGACTCTTTGCTGAACTTCTCGCCGATCGCTATCGTGGCGAAAAAACCGATGCCAAAGTATTTTTATACGCCGCGGGCGGATATTTCTATCCCGGCAAGGATTTAACCGCGCTTCAAAACGAAATGTCAGGGTACCTCGACCTTGGCTATTCCGTAGTGAAGAGAATCGGTTTTGAAGCTAAGAATGCAGTGTTCCGCGTCATGAAAGTGCTGGTTGAAAATTAAAAGCGCAAAATCTGAGCTTGCTCGGCAGGAGAAATAAGAATGAGCCCACCACGCGAAACCGTAACTGAAGCTAGGCGCACCGCCGCCATGACGCGCCGGCAAATTATCCGCCTCGGGGGCCTCACCGGCGTGTTAGCCGCGCTTTCGCCGAATTTCGCGAAAGCCGCTGAATTTCTCTACCAAGACGAAGCGAATTCTAAGGTCAGCCAAATTATGCAACAGCTCAGTGCCTATATGAGCGCCGCTGCCACGCGCCCCTTACCGGAAGAAGTAAACGAGAAAGCCAAGCAGCACATCCTCGATACATTTGCCGCCATGATTTCGGGTTCAGGCCTTGTTCCCGGCCGTGCCGCGTTGGAATTCGCTCGCGCTTACGGCGGAAACGCGGTCGCCACTGTGGTGGCTTCCAATATTGTTTGCGGCCCCATTGAAGCAGCATTTGCTAACGGAGTACTTGCCCATTCCGACGAAACCGACGATTCGCACGGACCGTCGCGCGCGCATCCGGGCGTATCCACGGTGCCAGCCGGTTTTGCCGCGGGGGAACAATATGCCATCAGCGGAGCACGGTTTGTGCGCGCAGTTACGCTGGGATATGACATCGGAACGCGCGTATCGATGAGCCTGGGTGGACCAGCGTATCAGGCCACTACGCACCGCAGCACGCACGGAACGGCGGCCTGCTTCTGCGCCGGCGCAGCTGCGGGATGCGCTGCAGGTTTGAATGAAGAGCAAATGCGCTTGATGTTGGACTACACTGCGCAACAAACATCCGGAATTGGTGCGTGGTCGCGCGACGCGGCGCATATGGAAAAAGCGTTTCTCTTTGCTGGAAAACCCGCGTCCGTCGCGGTATTGGCAGCAACTCTCGTTCGTGCAGGCTGGAGCGGTGTGGAAGATATTTTTTCCGGCTCCGACAATTTTTACGAGGCCTTCGCACCGCGCGAAAATGGAACAGTGAAAGCCGATCCGTCAGTTCTAGTCGACAAGCTGGGCGAGCGCTACGAGATTACCCGCACTAACATTAAGAAATGGACGGTCGGGTCGCCGATTCAAGCGCCGCTTGACGCTCTGGCAGGATTCTTCAAGCAGCGCCCCTTCTCTGCCGACGCCGTGAAAAAAGTTACCGTGCGCATCGCTACCGACGAAGCCAATACCGTCAGCAATCGCGATATTCCCGACATTTGTATGGAGCACATGGTAGCCGTGATGCTCCTGGATAAAACGGTGACTTTCGCTACCGTGCACGACAAGGCGCGCATGAAAGATCCCGCGGTGCTACGTCAGCGCGCCAAGGTAGAAGTGTTGGCCGATCCGCGCATCGACGCACGCCGTCCGCGGCGCGAAGCCATCGTCGAACTGACTCTTAACGACGGCACGCTACTCACGCAATGGGTCCGTGATGTTCGCGGCACGGCCGAGAATCCCATGACGCGTGAAGAAGTCGTCGACAAAGCCCGCGACCTCATCGCGCCAGTTCTCGGCGCCGCCGTAACTACGACGCTGATTGATAAATTACTTGCGCTGGAAACTTTGCGTGACGTGCGCGAACTCCGGCCGGCACTGCAAAAGAGCTAACTCCCGTGACCATGATCAGGCCCGCCGCCAACGAACCAGAAACCTCTTCACCCCTACGCAAGAAGCCCTTCTACATGAGCCTTTCTTTTCAGGTGCTCGCCGGCGTGGGCATTGCCATCATTCTCGGCTACGCGAGCCCCGCCACTGCCGTGGCTATGAAGCCACTCGGCGATGCCTTTATCCGCCTGATCACCATGATCATTACTTTGGTAATTTTCTGCACGCTGGTAACCGGCATCGCCGGAATGGACGACATGAAAAAAGTCGGCCGAGTCGGCGGCAAGGCGCTCCTCTATTTTGAAGTGGTATCCAGTCTTGCGCTGCTCGTCGGACTTCTCGTGGGGAATCTCGTACACCCGGGCGGCGCTTTCAACGTCGATCCGGCGACGCTGGATGCCGGGGCCGTTGCGCAATACGCCGGACAAGCTAAAGCCCAAAGCGTTACGGATTTCGTCATCCACATTATTCCCAATACCGTCGTGGATGCGTTCGCCAAGGGCGACATTCTTCAGGTACTCCTGGTTTCCCTGCTATTCGGTTTCGCACTCTCGATGGCTGGCCCGCGCTGCAAACCTTTAGTAGATGCGTTGGGCGCCCTCACTCAAGCGGTCTTCGGAGTTGTAGCCATCCTGATGCGCTTTGCGCCCATCGGCGCGTTCGGCGCCATGGCTTTTACGATCGGCAAGTACGGGTTGTCGTCGTTGGGGCCGCTTGCAAAGTTGATCGCGACGCTTTATATCACGTCAATATTCTTCGTCGTTGTCATCCTCGGCGGCATTGCGAGATTTTCGGGCTTTGGGATTTTTCGCTTTCTGTGGTTTCTTCGCGAAGAAATTCTTCTAGTGCTGGCTACCAGTTCCTCTGAGCCCGCGCTACCGAGTCTCATGAGCAAGCTAGAAAAGTTGGGATGCTCTCAGGCGCTTGTCGGCCTGGTGGTACCTACCGGCTACACCTTCAACGCCGACGGCACCAGTCTGTACATGACCCTTGCCGCGCTCTTCGTGGCGCAAGCGACAAACACCCATCTAACCTTGCTTGAGCAGTTCACGATTCTAGGCGTCGCGCTCCTCACCTCCAAGGGCGCGAGTGGCGTGCAAGGAGCAGCGTTTATCGCCTTGGTGGCTACCATGATGGTCATCCCCACCATTCCTGTGGCGGGCATGGCGCTAATTCTCGGCATCGATCGTTTTCTGAGCATGTGCCGCGCGGTGGTCAACCTGATCGGCAACGGGGTCGCCACCCTGGTCATTGCCCGTTGGGAAAATGAACTGGATCAAAACATCCTAAGGGCCCAATTGCAAGGTGGGTCAGAAACGAACTGAATGAAGATATGTTCTCCAAAACTTGAATTTGAGTAAAACATTGTCTACGGTGTAGTTCGACCCATAGAAGTCCAGCGTCCGACGAAAGTAATGAGCTAGATGAGAATCCTGGTTGTAGAGGACGATAAAAAAATTGCCTCCTTCGTACAGAACGGCCTGCGCCAAGCCGGATTCGCCGTCGACCATGCGGCCAATGGAGATGAGGGGCTTCACCTCGCTCTCACCGTGCCCTACGATGCCGCAGTAGTCGATGTCATGCTCCCTATCCGCGACGGCCTCAGCATGATTGAGCAGATTCGCCACCGCAAAATTAACACCCCCGTGATTATTTTAAGCGCAAAACGGACCGTCGATGAGCGTGTCTACGGATTGCAGATTGGTGGAGACGACTACATGATTAAGCCGTTCGCCTTCTCAGAACTGCTGGCCCGGATTCAAGGACTCATCCGTAGATCCACGGGCGCCGCGGAATCAACACGAGTAAGCGCAGGAAATCTCACCATCGATCTACTCAAGCGCGAGGCCACCTTATCCGGGAAAGTAATTGACCTGCAACCTCGCGAATTCTCCTTGCTCGAATTTCTTATGCGTAATGCCGGCAGGATCGTCTCAAAGACAATGATCTTGGAGCATATTTGGGATTACAGCTTTGATCCGCAAACAAATGTAGTCGACGTTCTCATTTGCCGCCTGCGGAGTAAATTGGACAAAGAAGGAGTTCAAAAAATCATTCGGACAGTGCGTGGCGCGGGGTATGTCCTCAAAGCTTAGAAAAATCTATAAGACTTTTCGCTTTCGTCTCACCATTACGTTCTCGTTGGCATTCATTGTTCTTTCCCTTCTTCTATTCGCTTTCGCCTATTTCCTGCTTTCTTCTTCGCTGCAGGCCAATGACCGCACCGCTGTCACACTCAAGCTCAAGGAATACTCAGACGAATACGGGAGCGGCTCCATTGACGGATTAATGCGCAAGATTAAGACGGATTCCGGGGCCGGAAGCCTGAGGTACTTCATGGTACGTTTAGCCGATTCGCAGAATAAAACCGTCTTATTGCAGAAGCCCGCCGAAGACGTTAGTTACGACTTTCTTCAGCTCGAACGAATCGCCCCAAAGAGAGAAAGTTGGATTCAGCTCAAAGCCAACGGCGAGGACGACGTCTTGGACATCGCATCCGCTCGATTGCCAGACTCAAACCTAATTCAAGTCGGTAAAGGTCCTGAGCAGCGGGAAGAACTCTTGACCCATTTCCAAAACAATTTTCTGGAAGAGCTTTTTGTGGCAGTTCTCCTAAGCATCGCGGCCGGAGCGCTTCTGTCCCGTCAAGCGCTACGCCCGGTGCAAAGGTTAACCAAGGCGCTTGGACCCATCATCGATACGGGGCAGGTGAAAGCCCGTGTCTCAATTTTGAGCAGTGGAGATGAATTTGAGGAACTTGGGGTCCGCTTTAACCAGGCTTTCGAGAAAATTGACACACTCATTGAGGGTATCCGCGCCTCGATGGACAATGTTGCGCACGATTTGAGGACTCCGATGACGCGGCTTCGCGCGGTGGCCGAGAACGCTCTGCAATGGAACCCTTCGCCCGAGGCATATCGCGAAGCATTGTCGGATTGCCTGGAAGAGTCCGAGCAAGTTTTACGCATGCTGAATATGCTCATGGATATATCCGAGGTGGAAACCGGATCCGTTCAGTTACGCATTGCGACGGTTAACATCAGTGATCTGGCAACCCAAGTCATTGACCTGTATCGCGCAGTGGCCGAAGACCGAAATATTTCCCTGACCTCCAATTGCCCGCCTTCGTTAATCGTTCAAGGGGATCAAGCACGTTTGCTTCAGATGCTCGCCAATCTGGTTGATAACGCTATCAAATACACTCCTATTGCTGGCCGCGTGGAAATCAACGCATCGGCTAACGACAGTTCGGTACTTCTAACAATTTGCGATTCCGGTATAGGCATTCCTCCGGAAGACGTACACAAAATTTGGGATCGCTCTTTTAGAGGGGACAAGAGTCGTTCTCAACGCGGGCTGGGCCTGGGCCTCAGCTTGGTGAAAGCTGTGGTGATGGCCCACGGTGGAACCATTGATGTCACCAGTCTTCAAGGTCAGGGGACGCAATTTTCAATTCGACTGCCACTTATCTCCGTTGATCAGTCTAGATACGTTAAAAATCTTTCAAAACTGTAATCCTCGAGCAAGCCAGCGGCAATGTCCTTCGGCTAAAACCATATCTGGTCGATAAAAGTTTAAGGCGGAGGGCGAAGCCACTCATCTATGATAAAGAAAAATCATGCGTCTCGTTTAGCGCTTATCTGGATACCTCTCGGTTTTCTCACTTGCGGAGCAATCGTCTGCGTTTTGTCGTTAAGTGCAGAAAATAACAAAAACGTAACCCCCAGAATATACGCACAAAAAATCGTCGACGATACACTCGCAACACACCCGGAGATTGCCGGACTCGAGTTGTCCACCACTCCGCCCAACAAAACCAACTGCATAACCATTGCGTCCAGCGATCTAAAGGAAATTGGCGAGAAATGCGACAAAGAAGACTTCACCGCTGTGAAAACCAATTCGCCTTTCGTTGAAAAAGAAAAAGAAAACGGCAAGGAAATCTTTGCAGTCACCCTTCCTATTCACGACCGTTCAGGCAATATCATCGGAACCGCAGGAATCGATTTCCGGCGCGATTCCCAAAGCGAACTGGCGAAAATCACCGCGCGCGCCAAGCAGATCGGCGCGGAATTAGAAGCCAAACTAAAATCCAAGGCAAAGATGTTTGAGTTTGTAAAGTAGCGGAGTTCTTAGCTAATGAAACCGCTACCGAAAACTTTGGTTGCATGGCTCAAAGACTTCCTGGGGTTCTGCGTGCTTGGTGTTGGAGCGGGCGCAGGCGTTGGATTTTTCATGTTTGTACGTCTTGGATTTCCTAAAGAATTCTACATGATCGGCTACCTTTCCGGGTTGTTCGTGGTTTCCGGAATGAAATTCGGTGTGAGCCTTTGGCTCGTACGCATTAGTTTTCGTTTTCTGTTACAGCTGTGGGCCCAAGGTTATTTTTGTGCATCTCACTACCATTTTCGAGACATGGATCTGCAGTCCGGCGGTTTTGATCGATTGACAAAGCAATACGCGCCCGAACCGAACCCAAGTTTCCATCCTCAAATCAGTCACGCGCATATTGACTCCACCAATCTCAATGCTGACTCTTTTTGTCGCGATGACTCGTTTGTAAGTTGAAGCGCCAGGGCTGTTTCTTAGAACGGAAATCCAAGTTTGAGCGGCGAAAGAGTCTGCGCGTCGCTACCCCGGCTGGAATGTGGGTGTCGTGGAAAATTGAAAAGCGACGCATAGTCTCCCGCGTCCTTAATCTTAGCCCTCACGGCGCCCTTATTGATTCGCAGGAATGGGTGGCAGTGGGCACTCACCTAGAACTGCTTTTCGCCACAACCGAAGGCGAAATAAAACTACAGTCCGTGACTTGCAGTGTTCAACCCGGCAGAGGTCTTGGAGTTCAGTTTGTCTGCATGAGGGCGAGAGAACTTGACCTTGTACTCAAAGTAGTGACACGCCTTCTCGCCCTTCGCAGATCGGACTTTACAAGATAATGGGCCCATCTCGCCCAGGTGCTTTCCACCAGCACGACGCGATAGCGGGCGATTTCGCTACTTTTTGGTGAAAATGGATTTCGGGACCATGCAGTGGACGCCTTTTCGGATATCGACGACCTGGGAGACTCGGCAGTCACCAATGATGGAGGTAAGTGCGTAAGCTTCTTCGCGCGACATGGGCGCCATTTTTTGTTCCGCCAGAAAATTCACTGTTTGGCGCACAGCAATTTTCATAGCTTCGTTTAAATCCTCATCGAAGCCCATGAAAACCCAATGCGTGGAGGTTTCCGCGCGTGGCCACTCGATGTGCAGATCCTTGCGCACGATGGGCTTGATTTCGATCGATTTGTAGGAGCATTCCAGGGCGGTCAGGTTCACTTCGCCACCGCCCTGCAGGCAGTGCGAATCTCCGGTCCAGATCAATCCGCCTTTCTGAAACACGGGAACATAAAGTATCGAACCGGCTTGAAGTTCGTTCACGTCCATGTTCGAACCGTTCTTCCAGGGACGCAGTGTGCTGGTGCGGCCTTTGGCGTCATGAATGGGCGGCCCAGCTTTTTCTTTCGGCTCCCTAGCATCGGGACCGACGGCGATCGTGCCAGGGAAAGGTCTGAGAGGCAGAATGATGCCTGGCTTGAACTCGGTGGTCATGGCTGCAGTGTTGAGTTTGAAATATTGCACGTGGCCTTCAGGAAATTCGGAGGCCAGCAAACCGACGGTGGGAAATTGTTTGCCCGGGAGATTGAAATTGAAGCCCAAGTCCTTCATGACAATTTTGGTGATGTGAATTTCCATGGTGTCGCCAGGTTCGGCGCCGTTCACAAAGATGGGACCGGTAATGGAATGTGGTCCGCCACCGTCATTGGCGAGACGCAGTTTGACGATTTCGTCGATGGTAACTCCCGGCTTGATCTCATCCATGCCGTGGAGCCAGGTCTCGATGGATATGCTATCGCCGGAATTGACAATAAGCTTGGGTTTCTCCGTGGGATCGTACCAGCCCCACTGCACGGTGTCTTTGTTCGCGGGAAGAACATAATGTTTGCCAGCCGATTTTTGTACGGCGGTTTTTTCCGAAGAATTTTGCGCTCGGGCATCCGTCCCGAGCAAGCTAGCGAACATCAAAAGCGCAGCGGCCAAAGTTTTATACCAAGATTGCATGATTCAACTCCTTATCATGTGGAGTTCAAAATAGGCCTGAGAGTATAAAGGCGGTACACTCAACAGGGCACGCCGAAAAAATGCTGCAATCTAGCGGTGAAGTGACTCGGAGCGCGGCTAAACGGGTTGGTAGAAGGCGCGACGGCTTGTGCCGATACATGTCCCCCGATGAAATCAACGAATAGCGCTACAACGATAGCGCAACACGGCAAAAACCAATGGGCGCCGTAGCGCCCATTGGTTTCAAGCATCAAGTCTTACTCACGGCCTGATTTCCAGCGGTTTCACTAACCTGAAGGTCAAACCTGTTTCCGCGGGAAGCGTAACGTCGCGATTCCCGGTGAAGGCCGCGCCCCCCGTTCCCGCGCCAGCGCCGATCAAGCCGCCGATCAACGCGCCCTTCCCTCCCCCCGCTAAGCCACCAATCAACGCGCCACCGCCCGCACCGCCGCCAACCAGCGCCCCAGTACGTTTGCCTTTTCCTTTTTTCGAAAGCTGTGGTGTGGAAGCCGCTATTTCATATCGCTGCCCATTTATCTCGATGTGGCGCAGCGCCAGTCCAAGCTCGGATGCGCCCTTGAAGCGCCCAGCCGCTTTGACGCTGGTAACTGTGCCCCTGGCGTGCGCGCCTTTGGGAATGACTACTTGTCCATCCACAACGACGGGATCAACAACGGTAGCGGAAAACGATTCTCCCTCGGTGCTGGTTTTCGAACTTAGAGATTGATCGAGCACAACTTCAATCGCCGTGCCCTGGGGAACAACAATTGGCGCGGGCGCCTGCACTGGAGCGTTTACCGGCTGATTCGCCGCGCTTTGCGTTTGCGTTGGGGCTTGCGCGGCGTTGTTACCGCTCGAAGTGGTCTGTTGATCGGCCGGCTTCTGACACCCTGCCAAAATGAAACTCAGATTGATGAACGAAATCGCGAACGATGAAAGGGAGCGAGTCATAGTTACCCCTGGCGGGCGCCTGGAATCGTACCTGTAGGAGGTACGCGGCCCAAGTATCCCGGTTTAATTTAAACGCACCTCAAATATAACTCTGTTAGCCTCGCGCGGGTTTTGTTTATATTGCGCCACACCAGGTTGGTTAAATGAACCGGAATCAGATGGGCATGTGGAACCGTGGCAGGTACCAAATTTACAGTATGGATCAGATGCCCCTAGAAATCAGATAATATTGCTGCGTCTCAGATCTGGTGGTGGCTGCCATTGCGCCATCTCACCTTACTGCTCATAGTTTTCAACAATTTTGGCGGGGCGCTTTTTCGCTTTATCAGGATTTTCCCCAAACTCTTCGAGTACCCGGCGCTGCCTCAACAGATCCCAATACTGGTCGAGCTCCACTTTTAATTCCGCCAAACGCTTCTGCTCTCCGGCGCTTAGTTGATCTTTGGCGTACAAGCGCTCTTCCTCTTTCACCAATTGATCAATGTGGTTCAGCACAGATTTGTCTTTATTCTCTTTTGCCATGAATGTCGCTCCTGAAACGCATTATGAGAATTGGATGACAATGACCCACGGAAGGATCGGCCCCGCAATTTCAGCTCCCGTGTTGCGGTAAAGCGCGGCGACGCAGTCTGCCACCATGGTCATTGCCGACCGCGCTCGCCGCACCTTAGATCCAGCCTATGGCAATGAGGCCATGTCAATTACGAAGCGGTATTTCACTTCGCTTTTGAGCAGGCGCTCGTAGGCTTCGTTGATTTGTTGAATTTTGATCATCTCGATGTCCGCGGTAATTCCCTTTTCCCCGCAAAAATCGAGCATCTCTTGCGTTTCGCGCAGCCCGCCAATGCCAGACCCGGCGAGCCTGCGGCGGTTTATGAGCAAGCTGAAGGCGCCCACCGGCAAGGGTTTTTCCGGTGCGCCTACCAGAACCATGGTGCCGTTCCTCTTCAGCAAATTAAGATACACGTTCACATCATGTTCAGCCGAAACCGCATCGAGAAGGAAATCGAAGCTGCCCGCGTGCTTTTGCATCTCCGCTTCGTTTTTGGAGATGACTACTTCAGCAGCGCCCAGGCGAATTCCGTCCTCCGTTTTCTTGGACGAGGTGGTGAATAGCACCACATTCGCACCCAACGCCTTGGCAAATTTCACGCCCATGTGCCCGAGTCCGCCGAGACCCACGATGCCTACTTTTTGCCCCTTGGTGACGTTCCAGTGACGGAGCGGCGAGAACGTGGTGATGCCTGCGCAGAGAAGCGGTGCAGCACCCGCGGGATCTAACCCATTCGGTATGCGAAAAACGAAGTCTCCATCCACCACAATGCTCTCCGAGTACCCACCGTATGTTACTCCGCCAAGAATCTTGTCTTCGCCGTTATAGGTGAAGGTCGCACCGTTTTCGCAATATTGCTCGTCCCCATCCAGGCAAGCGGCGCACTTACGGCACGAATCCACCAAGCACCCGACCGAGGCGATGTCGCCTTCCTTCAATTTTTTCACTGCGCTGCCTACCTTTACCACGCGGCCAACAATTTCATGGCCTGGCACGCAGGGATACACAGTGGGTAGCGCGTGCTGCCACTCGTTTCGAACCTGATGTAGGTCGGAATGGCACACTCCGCAATACAGGATCTCCAACTGAACGTCTTGGGGGCGTGGGGCACGTCTTTTGATGCTGTAAGGTGCCAGACCGGAAGTAGCGGACTGAGCGGCGAAGGCTTTTGCGGGAAAAGTTTGAGGTTTCTGGGTTTCTTTCGCTGGCTGTTGAGCTGCATCCGTCATATTTTTCTTCTCCTTGTTGACGTGGCAAAGTGCCAACAAGGCTTTTGATGCCCCGTCTCAAATATTAGGTAAATACGAGGAGGGCGCGGTCACCACGGCGCGACAGGCCCTATGGCTGCCCATTGAATCGAATAGCGCCGCAAATGCCAAAACAGGAAGCTCTGGGCGTTTACTTTTAGGCTCTCGTTGGTTATGACGGACACGCGGGCGTTCCCATCGCCAATTACAATGGACACGAGGGAATTCTCATGTTGGCCGAGCGACCACGGGCGCGTAGGCATATATTTTCCGCGCATCTCGAACTTTTGGATGTCGAGTCGGAGTCGAGGATAGTTACCAGGACGCGGGATTTGACCATGTTTGGGTTCCGGGCCGAGATTAAAGATTGCTCATGGCCGATTGGTACCAGGGTCCGCGTGAAGATTACCCACAAAGCTTCCAACTTTACAGCCGGAGCGCGAATCGTATGGGTGCGCAAAAATAGCGATTTAGGGGTGGCGTTCACGGATGTGACACCCAGGGACCAGCTAATTTTGGAGAAATGGATCGCCGAACTGCGCGGCACCGAAGTTTTAGCACACTCTGACACTGCGTAGTTCGCCGCCAGCTACCAAAGGTTTGTAACCAGCCGGGACTTCACCAAGTACCTATTCGCAAAACTAAACTCGAAGAAAGCCGCAAACCATTCTCCGGGTGTATCTGGTCGACCTCGCCAAGCCAGGAACGTGTGTATTCCAAATTCCCGACGCGCCAGGCGAACGCTCGCCCTAAAGCGACATCCACTCCCCCACCAGCCGACAATGCCAGGCCATTCAGCTGACGCTCCACCGACCAATCCTCGCGCTTGGGATAATGAATCGGCCCAGCGCCGTCCGCCCACTTCTTCATTAATGCATCCCGTTTAGCCGGATCGTCAATTTCATGGGTTATGCGTCTGCCACCTGCCATCATTTGCAGAAATGGTGAAACTCGCCGCGCCGCTCGAGGCGTCCAGCGTGTTCCAACCTGGTACATCATGGAATCTCCACTTTGATTCTTAGGCATATTAACCACCAGGCATCCGCTAACTTCGGTAATCAATTGCCACGAGGGCTTGATTCGAACGGCACCGGAGCCGCCACCACCGATACAGCTTCCTCCTCCTAGAAAAGTTTCATAGTGTGTGGCGCTTTCGAGCTCGAGGGGGGCCGCGAGAGGATAATGCGTGGCTTCTCCGGGGCGTTTCTTTGGCGGCGTGTATTCAAAAACTTTGGGGCCAGTGCCCTCGGCGTAATCTCGAAGCATTTCTCGCCGCAATTTGTTGTTGTCGCCGGAAATTCCCAGTCGACCTTCGCGATGCCACGGATACTTGAAGGCCATGAGATTGGCGAATGAGCGCGTCGGCGACAAAAACATTCGTGAAAACGCAAGCACCGGTCTGTTTGCGGTGCGATTTTCCAGCGGGGCCACCAGGTAACGATCCGCAATATCTTCGGCAATCATAACCATGGTGCCAAATATGGGAGTTCCCACCAAATCGACAAATCCAGGCGAATCGCGAAGCTGCACATTTCCGATAGACGCTTCGCTCGCCGGGCCGAGTGTCCACTGCGTGCTCATTGCAGTTGAGAAGGCCAGGGTCCGCAGCCTGGCAATCCAATATTTCCTGCCGTCACCCCACATCACCCGGCGGTAACGCGGATCGTTTTGCTGTGCGATGTAACCAAATATCGCGCCTTCAAATGGATGCGCGATATAGCTGGTCATAAACGTGTCGCCGTCGTCCCAGCCGCGCAGCTCTCCAATGGAATGACGGTAGTTGCGCCACCAATGCCCGTTCAGCGCATCACGGGTCTGCGGCTCAGTCGCTAGCCGGTAACCATGCATGAAGCCCGTGAAAAAGAGAGCCTGCCGCAAGGCATTCTTCCATTGAAATGGAGCGGCGTTGTCGGCGTCTGGATCGAGATCAACACCATATTGAGCCGGCGAGTCGCTTCCGCCGAGAGGCAGCGCGGAAAGCGCAGAGTTTTCGTGCAGTGGTAACGTGGGTATGGTGTAGACGTACAGGTCATCAGCAAGGGGTGGCCTCTGGGTGGCCGGAGACGCCGAACCCCACGGAAACGCTAGTACCCAAAACAGCAAGAACAAGGTGCGGTTTACGTATCTGGTGACCACTATCACTCCCAGTTGGACGTGAACTGGAGAAGTGCCCTGACATTCTCCAAAACTTGTAACGACAAGATACACGCTCTTGCGGGAATTCACATTGGTGAAATCGTGTAGGCGCTGAGAAAAAATTACATCGCGGATTCATGGGAATGGTGCTGCCACCCCTGCGCCGCTGCTGGCTTGTCATGCTCCGTGCCGGATTATTGCTGGCTCGCCGCTCTCGTTAATTTGTAAGAGTGGTGAGTACTTTACGGCTTACCGGGATGCGCATGCCGATGAAACTTCCAGAAATCAGTCTTGTCCTTCTTGGGCGGTTCTTTCAGCGGCTCCAACAGACGACGTGCATCATTCACAAAACCTACAAATCGGTGCGCCAGCTCTCGAATTCGCGTGGCTTCACGGTGCTCAATGGCCCGCGAAGGGATCAAGTCGGTGCCCACGCCAATCGCTGTTGCTCCCGCTAAAATAAAATTCCCTGCGGTCTGTTGTGTTACTCCTCCAGCGGCGATCAATGGAATCTGAGGTAGTGCCGTCTTTAACGCCTTGATGTACTGGGGTCCGCCAAGCGCACAAGGAAACACTTTGACGAAGTCCGAGCCAGCCTTCCACGCCGTGACTATTTCAGTGGGTGTCAGCGCGCCAGGAAAGACCGTGACGTTGGCCTTCGCTGCGTATTCGACGATCGCCAGGTCAAAACCAGGCGCGGTCAAGAAACTTGCACCCGCGTCCATGCATTTCCGCGCTGTCTCGGTATCCAGCACCGTGCCGGCGCCCACAATCATTTTTTCGTGACGATGAACCAGATGGGAAATCAGCGCCACGGCGTCCGGCACCGTCATGGTGATTTCCACAATGGGTATGCCGCCTTGCATCACCGCTTCCGCCGCAAAGTGTGCTTCCTCTGTAGAAGAAACACGAATTGCTGGGATGATGCCTATGTTTTTAATCTGCTCGCAAACTTCAACTTTGTTCATAGGCGGACCCTTCGTCGCGATTCAACCGGTGAATCAAGCATGAGAGCGTGGAATCGGATTTTACACCACATCAGACTCCGGCTCAGGCAGGTGATCACCCTCACGCGCAAACCAGGTGTATAGCGTCGGCAAGAGAAAGATACCTATGACCAGGTTCGAGAGAAGGCCCCCAACGATCACGATGGCAAAGGGCCGCTGAGAATCTGATCCGATGGCGTGGGAAAGGGCAGCGGGTAGCAGACCCAATGTCGCCACCAGCATGGTCATCATGATCGGCCGCAGGCGAAGCACCGCTCCTTCCGCGGCAGACTGCTCGATCGTATATCCCCGGGCCCTCAGTTGATTGATATATTCCACCATGATCACGCCGGTTTGGAAGGACACTCCGAAAAGAGCTAGAAATCCAACTCCCGACGACACACTCAGATTGGTATGCGTCAGCAACAAAGCCAGCAAACCTCCCAACGGGGCCATCGCCACGTTGGTCAAAATCAGTAGCGCCCATTTGACGGACCCGAACATCAAGTACAGAATGATGAAAATGGCCCCGATGGTAATCGGTAACACGATCATCAATCGCCGCTCGGAACGCTTCTGGCTCTCATACTCACCTGCCCAATCGAGGTGATAGCCCACCGGAAGCTTCACCTGCGAGGTGACCCGTTGGATAGCTTCCTCAACGGTGCTGCCCAAATCGCGCCCGCGAACACTGTATTTGATCGCGACGTAACGCGAGCCGGCTTCGCGATAAATCTCCGACGCGCCATCTCGCTCTTCAATTTTCGAAAGCTGCGCTAACGAAACGCGTTCGCCGGTACTCGACAACAGCCGGATATTCTGGATGGCCTGCTCGGTTTCGCGGTACGGCGCTTGATAACGCACTACCAGATCAAAACGGCGTTCCCCTTGCAATACCTGGCTTACAGCTTTTCCGCCCACAGCGGTCTCGACCGCATCCTGAACGTCCGAAACGTTGATACCATGCCGCGCCGCCTGCTGCCGGTCGACGGTAATATTGAAGTTTGGCTGTCCTAAAACCCGGAAGAGACCCAGATCTTCAATCCCTTTAACTCCCCGCATTACACTTACAATCTCGTCGCCCTTTTGTTCGAGCTGCTTAAGATCATCTCCATACAATTTCACCGCTAGCTGCCCTTTCACTCCGCTGACCGCTTCCTCCATGTTGTCGGATATGGGTTGAGAAAAATTCCACAACACGCCGGGCATCTTACTAAGTTCCCGGTCCATCGCGCCGATAAGTTCTTCTTTATCTTCGCTGAATACCGATCGCCACTTCTCTTTGGGTTTCAAATCAACAAAGAATTCCGTATTAAAAAAACCTGTGGAATCCGTTCCATCATCGGGTCGCCCAACCTGGCTGGTGGTTACGGTCACTTCGGGGAACGAGTTAAGAATCACGCGCGCTTGGTTCGCCACGCGCACCCCTTCCGTCGGGCCCGTACTGGGCGCCAGCGTTCCACGAACCCAGATAGCTCCTTCATCAAGGTGCGGCAAAAATTCTGAGCCAATCACGCCGCTGAAAAAAATGATCATGGAAATCGCCAACGAGGCGACGGCCACGCCAACAGTGATGCGCCGGTGTTCGATGGCGTGCTTCAGCGCGATTCGATACCGGTCTTTAAGAAACTGCATGACCGGGTTATGCCATTCGCGCACTCCGTGACTGAACTGCAACAAGGCCAGCACCGGGGCAATCAGGAGCGAAAAAATTAAAGCGCCGAGAAGCGCGAAGGAAACTGTCCAGGCCATGGGTTTAAATAACCGGCCTTCCACGCTTTGCAACGTAAAGATGGGCAAATACGCGGAGATGATGATGGCAACCGCAAAGAATACCGGTCGCAGCACTTCGCTGACGGAATCGCGAATGCGCTCCAATGGCGTCTTAGGGGCGTTCTCGGGCAGCCCAAAATGACGAACTATATTTTCGATTATGACCACCGCACCATCCACAACCATCCCAAAATCGAGAGCGCCGAGTGATAAGAGGTTTGCCGGAATTTTATTGAGGTCCAGGCATATCGCCGCAAAAAGAAGCGAAAACGGAATGGTTAACGCAACTATGAACGCACCGCGGATATTTCCCAGGAAAAAGAACAAAATCACAGAAACAAGCAGCATTCCCACGGTCAAGTTATGCAACACCGTGTGAGTGGTCAGGTGCACAAGATCGCTGCGATCGAGAAAGGGCACGATCTTCACGCCCGGAGGCAGAAGGTGGTCGTTCAACTCCGCGACCTTGGCATGAATGGCGCGCAGCGTTTCATCGGCATTGGCGCCCTTGCGCAGCAGCGCGATGCCCTCAACCACATCGTCTTCGTCAACAACGGTCCCATCCGCGCGGTGAATGGCTTTGCCAAATTGACCTAGCCTAATTTTAGGGCCTTGCCTAACCTCTGCGATGTCCTGGACGCGAATGGGAGTGCCATTCTGTGTTTTGATCACCGTTTGCGAAATGTCCTGCGTGCTGGTTACTAACCCGACCTCCCGGACGTTGATCTGTTGCAGGCCGGATTCGACAAAACTTCCACCCGCGTTGGTATTGTTGTTGGCGAGTTGCTGCTCCACCTGGCCAATGCTCAAGCCGTAGGCTACGAGTTTGTTCGGATCCACTCGCACCTGGTATTCCCGCGTCGGCCCTCCGAAACTGGAAACATCCACCACGTTCGGAACCGACCTGAATTGTTTTTCAAGCTCCCAGTCCTCGATAGATTTCAACTCCATCAGGTCGTACTTGGGATTTGTGCTCTTCAGCGTGTACCAATAGATTTGCCCTACCGGGCTCCAGTCCGTCCCCATTTGCGGCTGCAACCCGTTTGGTAAAGTAACCTGCGTCAGCCTCTCGAGAGCTTTCTGACGATTCCAATCGTTTTGCGATTCATCATCAAAAATCAGCATCACGCTGGATAACCCAAACAGTGACACCGATCGCAAATGCTGAAGATGCGGAATCCCATTCATCTCAATCTCGATGGGAATGGTTACCTGCTGTTCGACTTCTTCCGCAGCGCGTCCAGGCCATTGGGTGATGATTTGCACGTAGTTGTTAGCGACGTCCGGGTAAGCTTCGACGGGGAGATTGTGAAACGAAACCGCGCCCCACAGGAGCAACAACACCGCCAGCGCTAAAATCATGAAACGGTTTTCAAGCGCATAGTTGATCAGTTTTCGGATCATCCGTTCGTCCGCGCGTTTCTGCACGCCGCTGTCATCACTACTGCTCCACAGCGTTCTGCATCACTAAAGCATTAACCACAACCTGTTGACCTGGGTTTAGACCCGACAGGATTTCTTGCATGCCATCAGGTAAAAGATTTCCCACGACAACTTCCATTCGACGAAATCGCTTGTCTCCCTCCGGCACATACACCCAGTTGCGGTCGTGCAAATGGAGAATTGCGGAAGCCTTAACCGCCGTGTGCGTCTCTTTCTTCAGCCCATGCAAAGTAGCGGAGACAAACATTCCCACTTTTATGATCCCCGGATTCTTCACCTCGATGCGCACCTTGGCAGTCCGTAAACTGGGGTCAAGAATCGGACCCACGTTGTTGATGCGGCCCGTGAGGCTTCTATCCGGATATGCGTTTAGGCGAATTTCAGCGCTATCCCCGAGGTGCACGTTGATCAAGTCGTTTTCATATACGTCGCAAAGAATCCACACATTCGATAGATCCGATATTGTGAAAGGATTGGGCGAAGCCAATCCCTGAACGCCTGCGGCGTTAGTCACTTGCTGGTCGGTGATCACTCCGGAAATCGGCGCGTGGATATCGACAACTGTATCGGGGTGATTCGGGTCGCCACCGAGGACATGAATCTTGGCCCTGGTGTTTTCCACATCCGTCTTGGCCTTATCTTCAGTGTCCTGCGCAATCTGAAGATCATTCAGTGAAACGGCGCCTTTGTCATAGAGAAGTTTTGACCGCTCCAACTGTGTACGCGAGAGCTGTTCGTCCGCCAGCGCTTTTCGATAATCTGAAAATGCGCCGGACATGTCAGCGCTTTGCACGCGCAGCAGTACTTGGCCCTTCGTTACGGTGTCGCCCAGACGCGCCTTGATCTCCACGACGCGTCCCACCGCCAGCGAAATGACCGGCACGGTTCGCGAAATGTCGGGACTCACAACGCCGGTGACCACCAGCTGCGAGGTCGATACATGCTCGACCGCAGTCGCTAGCGGGAATTGCTCGCGGTGCTCCACCTGCACGACGTTGACGTCCTGCTCACGTTCCACTTTCACCGGTGCGGGCGCTTCAGCCTTGGGGTCGGCCTTTTCTTCCTTGCAACCGGAGAACAATAATCCACACCAGAGCCCCAAAGCCGCAGTTTTGTAGCGCATCTGTTTCTTCATGGAATGACCTCGCGGCC
>Ga0210384_10001535_pt1 | contig 31123 bp, 22 predicted proteins | sample IncBWH2MmetaG_FD_160574 | JGI IMG/M metagenome (GOLD analysis project Ga0210384, IMG submission 160574) | Forest soil microbial communities from Barre Woods Harvard Forest LTER site, Petersham, Massachusetts, United States - Inc-BW-H-2-M | ecosystem: Environmental > Terrestrial > Soil >...
GCCCCCGCCCGGATCTGCCTTGTCCTTTCTCACATAGCCGATCTCATTTCCGGAAAGCGGAGAGGGATTGATTTTCACTCCCGGGCCGGCGGGTAGATCGGTGGACACTCCGGTGTCGATGTCGATCGAAACCAATCTCGTGTCATTGCCGGGCGCGATTTTTGACAAACGAGTCCCGAGCGTCTGCTCCGCCGTCATGCAGTAAGCTACGACGTGCCGGCTATCCGGCATCCATTTAGGGCTACCGCAGAAGCCGCCGCTTTCGGCAATTTCCTTGAGCCTTGAGCGGTCGGGGTGAATGATGTAGATATCTGTCAACTGAAGGCGCTCCCAGCGCCCGTGAGCAAACGGCGCACTGTGACCGCGGCTGGAAGAGAACGCGATCCATTTGCCATCGGGAGACCACGAAGGCCGGAAGGCGCCGCCCTTTTCTGAAGTCAGAGCCTCCACGCGTAGCGTCGCGAGATCCATCGTCCAGAGCCTCGCCGTTCCGCCGCCGCGAGTACTAACGAAAACCAGTTGTTTGCCATCGGGAGAGAACGCCGCCTGATCATCGTAGGCTGGATCAGTGGTCAGTCGTTCGAGGCCAGTGCCATCCGGTCTAACGCGAAAAATATCCGCCGATCCAGCGCGATCTGAAGTAAACACGATGGATGATCCATCCGGAGCCCATACCGGATCGTAATCGGAATCCTTCGAATCGAGCAGCGGACGTTCGTCGCTGCCGTCAGATGCAGCGATAAACAGTCCAACCTGGCCGGGGTTCCCAAACGAGCGGGACACGGCAATGTTCCGTGGCATGGGTGTTTGGGCAGCGAGAGCTGCAAACAGGGCACCCGTGATCAGAAGGGAGCGCATTGGGGAGGATTCTAACTCAATCGTCGGAAATTCACCGCCTGACACGCCCTTCGACCCACCCGGCATGGTCGAACAGTTGTTAGCGTGCGTCCTCGTAGTGCTCCTAACTTTTGAAACCATCGTGTAGCTCGGGTTTGTGCCTTCGGCTTGGGACAGGCATTTCGACCGGCTTTATGAGCAAAATGAACCACAGGGGGAAATCCTGCGGCGCGTTTAGTTATACGTTCGGCGCTGGATGCGGTGGCTGCTCGGCGGGTCAGAGTCGTGGTTGTGGCTGATGCGTTCAGGTGGCCTGCGGCTGGCGGAGTGCATCCTGTCTTCGCTTCCACATCAACACAGCGATCACCCCTAGCCCGGTCAGCGTGAGCGGGCCGGTGGCAGGCTCCGGTGTTGCTACTACGGCCGGCGTGAAATTCGCCCAGAAATCCCTCTGGGGTGTGGCATCAACAAGCCCCTGCCACTCAAACAATTCGATAGGGGTAATACCACTGACAACCCACGGCAACGCGCCGACCCCCTCGCCCCCCCACAGCCACGAGTGCCCGCGAGCCCGCCGTTGCGACTCCATATGCGATACCAGTGGGGTCGTTTAAGGACTTTCTCATCAGGGAAGTGTCGATCGCAGTGACGATCGCAAGGAGCGTCGGATCATTATAGGCATATGCATTAAAGGTGTTATCGATGATGCTTGTGAAGGTGACGTTATATAACGACCCGTTGAGGGTGATGCTGTCGATCGCCGTTACATCCCCGCCCCCATTCAGGACGACGACGCCGTCGGCATGGGCTGGCGTGCTTCCCAAGGCCGAGAATAGCAATATTCCGGTTATCAACCAGAGGGACTTTCGCATTGTTGAAATACCTACAGCGCACGAGTTAGGCGCACACAACCACTCAGCCGCAAGTTTACCGCCAATCCCACCATGCTGATAAGAAACGACTTCCCGCCGCACCCTGCGCAAATAATTGCAGCATAGTGGTAAAGGGGTTCCTTAATCCGCTCGTTCTCGGGAGCGGGCAAAGGAACAAGCCTCTTTCCGCGGACTTCTTTCTGTGGTCACCGATTTCTTTCACGCGGCCCGCTGGCGGCGATTCTTCCGCTGTTCCCTCGCTCGTAGAGTCAAAAAATTCGTCATGGTCGCTGCCCCGATCCAGATCATTGCTCTGCGTATGATGATGATGAATCAGGCCCGAGAGGTCTTTTTGCTAGAGAGATTCCGGCATCCTTAATATATGTGCTGATCGTGTGCCCGCCGAAAGCTGTCCCGTCGATTCTTATGCCGCGTCTCTCTCGTAGTACTTCAGCAGGCCTCCCAGCCGTTCTCGACACCGCACATCTCCCGTGTTCCCCCTTGCCTCCGGCGAAGGAAACAAAATCCGATTGTCTTTGCCCTGATGGTCGCGCTCCCCGTGGTAATGTTCCATATATTGCTGCAACGCTCGCCGCAGCGACCATTCTCCAAACAGGATCAGTCTCGACAGACATTCCTCTTTGACCGACCTTACCCAGCGTTCCGCGTACGAGTTCAGATTCGGGCTTCTTGCTGGCAAGCGAAGCGGATTCACACTTCCCGTCTTGATCAGTTCCCGAAATGATTGGCAGAACTTCGCATCTCGGTCGTGCAGTAGATAGCGGCAGCCTTTCAGGCATCCCCACTCCTCCATCGTCATGTTTCGCCCCTGCTGCTCCATCCACTCCTGATCCGGGTACGGCGTGAATCCTGCCAGTTTCACTTGGCGAGTCTCCAAGTGGAAGAAGAACAGCACATAGTAGGTCGTCAACCCTTTGAGCGTCAGGACTTCCGTCGTGAAGAAGTCCATGCCCACCAAGACGTCCCGGTGTGAGCGGATAAAGTCCTTCCATGAGACCGTTTGCTTTCGCTTCGGCGCCGGAGAAATGCCGTGGCGACGCAGGATGTTGCCCACCGTCTGATCGGATAGACGATGCCCTAGATTTGCTAAGGCACCTACGATCCGATCGTAGCCCCAGCTCGGATTTTCCCTCGCCATCTGCACCACCAAGCGTTCTGTTTCCTGATCTACCTTGGGGCGCCCTACACTTCGACGGGATTTCGACCCATCAAATTTGTTCGCGATGAGCTGCCGATACCAACCCAGAATCGTATCGGGCTTGGCCGTTGCCGCCACGTCCTCCAGAGCCTTTCGAGGCAGGCGGTGAGCGATCGCGGCCAGTGTCGCCTTTTCTGCTTCCGAAAGCAGCAGCCGATCCTTGACCTGCCCTAGCAGGATCCGGTTCTCCGCCGCCAGATATTCGTTTCGCAACAGGAGTTCTTGATTCACTGTTCCGCTGACATAGGCGAGCAGGCGCGCCCAAAGCATTCCAGAGCCTCCCTAAACTTGATCGTCGAACCGGATTGTACATGCTCTTGAGGTTTCAGAATCAAGCTGTGCGAGGAAATTATGAGACCGGAAAACAAGCCTTTTCAATACGTTTGAGATTTTTGACCATACGGCCACCGTTTTGGTCACGGGCGAAACCGGGACAGGCAAGGAACTTATCGCGCGCGCGATCCATCGACAGTCGCGGCGCTCCTCTCGCGCTCTTGTAAGTGTCAACTGCGCAGCCATCCCGCGCGATTTGATCGCCTCAGAATTGTTTGGACATGAGAAAGGCTCTTTCACCGGAGCGGTGCAGCGGCGGGTGGGCCGGTTCGAATTGGCGGAGGGAGGCACGATCTTCCTCGATGAAGTGGGAGAGCTTCCTATGGAGACGCAGATCGCGCTATTGCGTGTCTTGCAGGAACACGAATTCGAGCGTGTTGGCGGAAGTCGATCCATCCAAACAAATGTTCGAGTGGTTGCTGCCACGAACCGCAACTTGCAGATGGCCATCGCGGCTGGATCCTTTCGCAGTGACCTGTTTTACTGGCTCAACGTTTTCCCGATTGATATGCCTTCTTTGCGGGAACGACGAGAAGACATTCCTGCGCTGGTCGAATACTTCGTCGATCATTGCGCGAGGAAAGTGAAAAAGAGCATACGCGGGATAACCAAAGAAAGCATCGACTTGCTTCGCTCCTACGCCTGGCCAGGGAACATCCGCGAATTGCAGAACGTGATTGAGCGATCTGTCATCATGTGCGAAACAGAGAATTTTTCGGTCGACAAGACCTGGTTGCTGCCCCAAACGATTCCAACGCAACCTACAGACCAAGCCGAATTGCACCAAAGACTGCAAGCGCAAGAAAAGGACATAATCGAGGCTGCGTTGCGGGAGAGTCGCTGCAAGGTATTCGGTCCTAAGGGGGCCGCCGCCAAGTTGGGGATCGCGAGGTCTACACTGGAGTCGAAGATTCGATCCCTGAAGATCAACAAGAATCGTTTCAAGTCTTAGCCGAACATTTCGGAATGCTCCCTGTAAAGTAATCATCCTTATGCGAAGGGTGATCAGTGGACTTCACGCCTGTGGCTGGCGAATTGTTATTTCTCCAGCCACAGGGCATGTAACGTTGTTACATCCTTTCGCCGGGTTAGCGCGGGTTGTACTGGTGGTCGCTGATTTTAAAGGCATTCGCGACGGATAGCATTTTCGGCAGGGACAACTTCCGCCGTCTTCAGACTCTCGATCGTTAATTCCCGGAGACATCCAGGCGAGCCACTTTTTTGTCCCTTTCGATTGACGTTTTCCAGAAACCAGTACTCTGTATAGGTAGGGGCAAGATTGGACTCTTCGTTTCACTTCGTCCCAAGTTCTAGCCGAGTCGCTCCCCCGGCCGCGCGGTTGCTCCGGATTGACCGATTGACCGGTCATCGATGCCCAGCGGAATCGGCGTTTCTGGGAAACCAATCTTGTTCCACTGTCACGGCAGGATCTGTCACGCCAGGATCTTGACAGGATGATTTCCCGAAATGCGAGATCGAAGGAATTGAAAGTGATCTGAATGCGCAACTGCCATATGGAGCGGGCGATGGGAATCGCCGTCCGAACATTGGGAAAACCTTCGGTACAAGTTCGGTACTATTCAGGAGTGCAGAAACAAGAGGTGGTTCCCGTAAGCGACACCAGAGAAAAGGCTTATGGTTTTTGCTCACTTGGTTCGTAGCCAGATGCTCTATCCAGCTGAGCTACGGGCGCGCAGCGAAACACTTCACTGTCAACAGTTTACGGCAAGTTCTTCCCCGATTTCAACCTCGAGTTTTAGCTCATTCTGAGCACTTCTGAGAAATCGCAGGGCGCGTTATCTATCTCATACGAAAAAACTTAAATAAATTCACTTTATGCGTGAGCGTCTAGCGATCTGCCAGACGCTCGACTCGCGGGGAGCAACCGGACGAGGGTGTTGAAGTGGATGAAAAGAACGCCAGATTGAGCTTCGGAATCGTAGCAGGACGGGAAATCCTCAGGAATGATGCGAAATAGCAATTCGCCGCCGCCGACACACGGAGGCATGTAATTCCGGAGACCTCCGCGTCAGAAAGAGCTCAATCCTTGGTGGGCTGCATCATGAATACCGGCTCGAGAAGTTGCTGCATGAGCGAACGAAGTTTTTTGCCAGCACAGTCACGCAGGCAGGAGCTGCGATGCTAACCACTGTCTTTCTTGAGTTAATCCCGCCAAATCGATGCATGGCGTCTCGTTCAGTACAAGCTGCGCGACAATCTTGCCCGTGATTGGACCAAGTGCAAGTCCCTGCATACCATGACCAGTTGCAATGATCAGGTTTTTCCACAGTCTTGACCGTCCGACAATCGGAAGGCCGTCTGGTGTTAATGGACGCAAACCACGCCAGATTTCTACCAATTCGCACTTGTCGATGCCGTCCAGATACTCGCCGACAGCGCGTTGGATCGCTCGAACCCGCCTCTGATTGATCGAAAAATCGAGACCGGTCAATTCGAGCGTGCCGGCAAAACGCAGCACACCGCCCATGGGTGTGACAGCAACTTTGCGTTCACTTAAGAGTAGTGGAATGGATTCGTCGCGCTCAACAGACTTAACTGTAATGCTGTATCCCTTAGCCGGTTGTATCGGCAGCGTTAGGCCAAGATCTTCCGCCAGTCGCGAGGACCAAGAGCCCGCCGCTAATACGACGTGATCGGCTGCAAAGTCACCTCGGGTCGTTCGAACTTTGGTCACCGTCCCTTGCGAAACTTCAAAGCCCAATACTTCGGTCGAGGTAAGAAATTGTGCTCCCTTATCGCGAGCGTGAGATGCGAGCTGGCACACGAATTGAAATGGATTCAGATGCAGATCCTCTGGAAAGTATATGCCGCCGGCGACGTGTCGGTGCACATTCGGCTCGATCTCGCGAAGACCAGCGTAATTAAGCACTTTGGAGGGTATGCCGTGCTCTTCTAATAGTTGCAGCTCCTCGATCGCTGCATCAAGGTTCGCAGCGCTTCGGTAAAGTGCCAGCGAGCCTTTGTGTTTGAGGCTAAAATTCAAGCCGTAGGTAGCCCCCAACTCTTCGTAGAGAGCCGCACTAGACCGAGTCCAGCTGCGTAGCACCGCCATAGTCTTCAACATGGGCGCTCTTCTACAAGCGACCCCAAACCGCCAGAGCCACGAAAACAACGCCCAATTTGATCGAGCCTTTATGTATAACGGGCTCTCGGGATCAAACATCCATTTGATCCCCCTTGTGAGTGCACCTGGAGCAGCTAGAGGCACGATGTGACTGGGGGCGACAATGCCCGCGTTGCCATAAGAGCAGGCCCCTCCGATCTGTCCCTGATCAACTACGACGACCTGCGCACCCTTCTCCGCAAGGAAGTATGCTGAGCACACACCGATACAGCCTGCGCCTACAATCAAGGTGTCTGCTCGTCCAGCCATATTCAGAGTCTTCTGAAGTTCATACCCGCTTCATCCTCAAATCAGTGAACCCATTGAGATGATGCGTCGGCAATGCGCTATTCATGCCTCATGGCCAGCACCCTCGTGGACTTCCTTCGCGAGAAGCTGAGTCAGAGATCGGATGTCTTCTACTTCTTCTAGTCCGTACTCACTTCTCCCTCGCCTCGGTGAACGGCGGCGCGCAACAGGACCGCCACACAAGCGTCCCAACTCGGTCAGGGGGGTAGCGACCTTCCTCGCGTCTCAGTTGCAAACGGAATGACCAGCAGACCTAGTCCAAAAGCTAGCGCCGTATATGCGACCGGTTTTCCAATTGTCCCGCTATCGCGCACCATGGCAGCAATTAAGAAATTAATTCCAGCGCCAACAAAACGCCCAACGGAAGTTGTAAGCGCAAACGCCGTCGCACGAACGGAAGTCGCGTACTGTTCTGGTAACCAAAGACTGAATATTGCGAAGTTGCCTCCGAAGAACCCAAGAAAAAACAGGCTCACGATGAATAGGCGTAGGCCGTCAACCATGTAGAAAAAGCGGCCAAAGCTAATAGAGATACAGGCACACATCCCCGCGAAGTAGATGGCTAAGGCCTTCTTACGCCCTAGATGTTCAGACAAGACAGGCGCAGCCAAACAGCCAAGAATCGTTCCTATGGAGAGGAGTGCTGTCCCCAAGGACGCTTGCTTGGTTGCGGTTGATCCAGCCATGCCTGCGCGCTTTGCCAATGTGATGATGGCAGTGGGTTCATAGACCACACCAGCCCATAAGCCGACAATTGCGATGGTCAGTAAAGCTATGTTGACGATGGTTGAGCGCCGATATTGTCGACTGAAAACATGAACCAGCGGGTTTTGCAAACTGCCGACATGGTCAACGCGTCGTTCCCATCGTTGGGGCTCTTTCACACGCGCAGCGATGAGAAGGGAAAGAGACACAGGAGACAGGCCACAGAGAAACATCGCGCGCCACCCAAATCGGACGCCAATCGTGTAGTTCAAGGCTGCGGCCAGGAAGAAACCAAAATAGTAACCGGTTTGCAGGTACCCAGCCCCTTTTTTTCGTCTGTCTTCAGGCCATGCTTCTGCAACATAGGTCCCTGCTAGGGCCCATTCCCCACCAATGCCTATGCCAGCCAGGAACCTCAGTAGTGCCAATTGCCAAACTTTCTGTGCTAAAGCCGAAGCACCCGAGAAAACAGCGTAAGTAAGAATGGTAGCTGCGAGGACTCGGACCCGCCCGAATCGATCTGCGATCGGCCCCCACAGAAAGGAGAGCCCCCAACCAATCAGGAACAATGCAAACAGAACGGAACCAGCCTGCCCAATCTTTTCAGGAGTATTGGCGTATCCAGATTTGGGCAGTAGCTCTGTAAGTGCGGGACTGAGTACCAGAGCAAAGATGAATGAATCCATGCCATCTAGCGCCCAACCGCTCCAGGCAGCCCAAAATCCAATGATCTGTTGGGCAGTCAACCTCGTAGCCATTGGTGCCCCCGAGCTACCGCGGCCTACTGTCCAGGCAAACGGCGCGATTCAGGCAAGAAGGATTTTGGGCAACGCTGCGAGCAGGTATTGATGAGTGGCGTTTGGCCAGTCCGTCGTCTCTCTGCATGCATCGCCTCCGATTTGGATTCAGGTGCAGGCACCCGAGCTAACTACTTTTCAATTACTCCCAATCGCGTGCCACCCAAGACACTCGGGCTGAACCAAGCGACTTGTTTTCGTGCAAGCAGCATAGGAGAAACCAGATTAAAATGTGCAGAGCTACTCCTGAAGTTACTCGTCCATAAAAGATACGCTGCCGGTTTGTCTCCGAATTTCCGAAGCCGTTCTGCCAGCCATCCGCTAGCATCTAGTGGGGTGGCGAGCATCACCGGCGTCCCCTCGAAATATGCCACTCGTGCCCCGAATTCCGGTTCGTCGTGGATCTCAGGTACTCGAAAGCCGTATGCCTTGCGAAACCGCGAAACCACCGCGTCAAGATCGCTTACGCCAATCACAACGATTCCGACTCCCTGTAAATCGCTGCCTACCAAACTCGCCGATGGCAGAACACGCTGGCGCCGATCGGTCTTGTCGTGGATAAAGAAAGGAAGCGATGAGCCGGGTTCTCCCGGTCCTACCATGCCTGTTTCCCATTGAAGGAGCGTTCCATCCGGTTTTCTCCTTGAACCTTGCAGAGGACCTTTTCCTTCGAGACCGGCCTCCGACAGCCGCTCTATTTCGATTTCGACGTCATGTACGTTGACTGCCCACGCACAAGGTCCGGCGTCCCCAAGCATTGCTGTTCTCCACTTTTGATCCTCGGATATTCGAGCTTGGGCGTCCTGAGGCGCGATGAGCTCCAAATACGAACCATCGCCAAATCCAAGTAGCGCCATGTGGGTTACTGCCGTGTGACGTCCTCCATAATCGGTTGGCAAACCAATCTCGGCAAATTGCTTTCTCATCTGCAGGAGATCGTGCCCACAAAAGGAAGCGTGGTCCACGGAGATAGCGATCTCTTGCGCCGCCGCGCCGACCGCTGTTGCCAAAACGGGACATACAGAGATCATCAGCAACAATAGTCGCGTCTCTTTCATAAGGTCATTCACCTCGTACCGCTGACCGTCACAAGAGCGCGTACGGACTTGGTCAGGTACTCACATGTTAGGACGGTCGCCGTGTTGAGGATCAGGGCGACCAGACCGACGTTGATGCCACTCAAAGTATTCAGACCCAGCCGTCCAAACGCGACGAGAGTAGTGAGGGCCACCACTATTCCAACCCCCACGCTCATTGCCCTCGGAGGCTTCTGGAGGAATGACAAGACTACGCCAGGAAACAACTGCACAATGATGCTATAGCCCCATAAAACGAGACCGATGATCGTCGTGTCGGCAAAGGCCCACAGACCAAATGCCAACACGGCTACCAAGACAGCAAGCCAGCGCGTGACACTTGCGCGATGTTGTTCTCGAGTAGTGCCGAGCAAGGGACTGACGACATTTCGGGAAATAAGACTGGCCGCTGCGAGAACCTGGGCACCTGCGGGCAGAAGAGCGGCCAAACATCCTGTGCCAGCGATTGTTCCCAGAAGCCATGGTGGGTAGTGCTCTTGCACGACAAGCATGAAGGACTGATCCACCGCCGCGCCGGTTAGTCCTGGCCGAACGAGCAACGCTGTGAAGCCGGCGAAATACACCAATAACAAGAGCATCTGGTACAAGGGCAAGCGGACAGCGTTCCAGCGAATTGAATCTTCGTCGCGGGCAGAAAAGCATGCCCCCACGGCGTGTGGCCACATGAGGGCTCCGAACGCAGCGAGAAATGTCGTGGACACAAACCATCTCAGTCCATATTCACTGGCTCCTGGCGAAAGCGTCATCCATTGAGGATGCCCTCGCAAAACCTGGTTGATGACAGCTAACGGGGATCCTGCAAAGCGCACCGGCAGCACGATTCCAGCAAAAACCAGAGCACCAACCATCATCGAATCTTTGAATATGCTCGCGAACGCAACACCGCGAATACCACCGACCAAAATAAACGCAAGGATTGCAAAAAACGCCAGGCCGGCGGCCCCAATCGAGTTTAACCTTCCGTAGCTACCGATATGTAGAAGGATTTGGATTCCAGTTAGCTGGAGGGCCACAAACGGCACGAGAGAGAAGATCCCCACGAGTCCCACGACAACGCTGAGCCAACGACTCTGGTAGACCTGTCCAAAGTAATCTGCATTTGTCATCAAACCATGGGCTCGACCGCTTCTCCACAACGGAGGAAAAACGAAAAAAGAGAGAATGCACGTGATCGTATAAGACGCAAATACATAGAAAGCGCATATCCCCTTTCCATATGCCCAGCCTGCTGCTCCGAGGAATGTGTAGCTGGTGTAATTCTCTCCCGCCATTAGCAGCCACAGGAGCAACCCGCCTAAAGACCGACTCCCCACAAGGAGGTGCGAGAGATCCATCTTTATGTTTCGTATCCCGAAAAGGCTTAGACCACCTGTTATAGCTATGATCGACATCATGATAGTCAACGATAGAAATGGAGGCCTCATCTACGTATCCATAATCTATGAGTTAGATACAAGAACACAGGAGCTAGCGCCACCCAGACGGTCAGATAGGCCATCAAGAAAGGAAACCCACAAATTCGCGGTTCGAGACGATTTGCAAAAGGGACGCCGGCCGTCAAGGCGAACCCAGGCACGGCAGCTATTACTCCTGACAAGACTAATCTACGCCGACGGTTGACCGGAGCCTTTCTCATCGGGTTACGCTACCCACTCACTTACGGGCGCGTTGGCCTCTTCTAGAGGCTGAACTGTGATGTCGACAAGTGTCGGGCCAGCAGCTTCAGCGGCGGCGACTAGGGCAGTATGCAGTTCGTCGGGTGTATGCACCCGCCAAGCCTTGATTCCGAAGGCTTCGGCCACACTGGCGTGGTCCGTCCGCGAGAAGTCAACTGAGTAGTACCTTTTGCCGTAGCCCGTTTTCTGGCCCGCCTTAATCCAGCCATAGCCACCGTTCGATAGAACCACCATCATGATCGGGACACGAAGCCGACCAACCGTTTCAAGCTCGCCAGCCGTAAATCCGAAACTTCCATCGCCCATGATCGCGACGGTCTTCGTTTGAGGACGGCCATAGTGCGCGCCAATGGCTGCGGCCATCGCAAAACCTAGGGCGCCGTGTGCCCGGTTAGAAATAAGATGGCGCCCAGGCTCAACAAACTCATAGTAGGCGGAGAGATAAGGACAAGGTGTCCCTGGATCGCAAACGACGACGGCGTCGCGAGGCAAGATTTCGTGTAGGGTTGCTATAACACGCTCTGGAAACAGGGGAACAGTCTCCTGATTTGCGAGCTCGCGAAAAGCAGCGAACTTACGGGCTTTGCTCTGAGCGACCAAGGTCGCGCCGTCGCACGACTGCGGAACGCTACCGGCAGGTAATTCGTCGATAAGAGCGCGAAGGGCAAGCTTTGCGTCACTTACGAGTGTGGCCTCAGTTCGATATGTTGCGCTAACCACCATCGGGTCCACATCGATATGAATCACACTAGTGCCCGGGCGGGGGGATCGCCACCGTTCAGTTGCAACGGATCCCGCCCGACACCCAACAAAAACCACCAAATCGGCCGTATTCAGCGCTTCCTGAACAGGGGCTGTCCCGCCATTACTGCCGACAACACCAAGGCAGAGGGCGTGGTTTTCACTCATACTTCCCTGGCCACTGATGGTGGTAGCAACAGGTGCTTGTAATCTCTCTGATAACTCTCGTAGTTCCGGCTGTGCCCCCGAGATGACTACTCCTCCCCCGGAAACGAAAATCGGTCGATGAGCAGACAGCAGCAGCGAAGCGGCTCGCTTTACCGCTTGCGGGTCCGGTCCGAATCGCCACGCCGGGAAACTCCCGAGCTCCGGCTGGACCCATAATTCATCCGTTGAGAGAGATTCATTTTGTACGTTGAAGGGGAGTCCAATGTGCGCAGCCCCCGGTTTCCCTGTGGTCATGGCACGGAACGCCGCCCTAACAACGCTGGGGAGCCTTTCGGCTCGATCAATTACGTCGTTCCATTTCGTCAATGATCGAAACAATGCCTTCTGATCGAGCTCGGTGAGTGCGTAGTGACCCACCGAGACCGTGCTGATATCGGTAGTTATCGCTAATATGGCTATCGAGCTCTCATTAGCTTCGACAAGGGCAGGGAGTATGTAAGTTGCTCCGCCGCCCGATGGTCCTTCGCAGACACCCACTTTTCCGCTAACGCGAGCATATCCGTCGGCCATGTACCCGGCAGAACGCTCGTCTCGCGTCAAGATATGGGTGATCCCATGGTCTAGTCGATAGAGGGCGTCATAAAACGGTAAACTCGTATCGCCACACAGCCCGAAAATATGCTTTACGTTGTATAGCTGCAGCATTCGGACCATTGCTTCCGCGCCTGAGATCCGATCCATCCCAAAGACCTCCCTTAAAAGCATCGCGCAGCGGGGCGGCTAAACGACGTGCCGTTATTCGATCTGTACAGTCTGCGTCCGAGGATCACTGAAGACCTGTTCCCAATACTTCTCAACATCGTTGATGAGCCTCGTGATATGCCGCTCCATCGCCTCTCTTGCTGACGGTTCATTGCCACGCATGATCGCATTCAGGATTTCTTCGTGATCCACGATCCGCTGCCCTCCAACCTTCGCCCTAATGGCGTTAATTAAATGGTTAAATTGAGGATGGGACCGAAGCAGATGTACCATCGAAGCCAAAACAGAATTCCGAGACGCCTGCGCAAGAGTTTCATGGAAACGAACATCCTCGCTTACTCCCGTCTCTCCACGCGCGATCGCCCGCCGCTGATCCTCGATTATGTGTCGCAGAGCGCTTACGGTACGGGCGGAAGTGTTGTGAGCGGCTAGTGCCGCGGTCTCACATTCGATGGCGCGCCGTGCGATCAGTTGATCAACAAGATCCTTACGGCTATCACGGCTAAGACATAGCAACAGCTTCCCCGTGGATCTTTGAATGAGGTGTTCTTCTTCTTTGCCTTTGAGCAGCTTTTCGCCAGTCCGCGTCAGGCTCCGCCCCTCGACTGTTGCTGGAGTAACCACCCCACGTTTTTCCAAGTCACGCAGTCGGCGACCAATCGTCGGAGCGCTAACCGTATAACCCCGCTCTCGTAGAACGAAGTGCAAGGTCCAGGAGCCTAGTGGCCGACCATGCGTCCTCATCGTCTGGAGGATATCGTATTCGAGGTGCGCCACCGAAGGTTCTAGCGAAACAGAGGTTTGCACATTCGGTCGCTTCTGGTTTCTGCCTCTCATTTTCCTTACCTGATTGGGTTTTTTTGCTTGCAGCCTGAGCTTATCACCCTTTGCTCGCTTGGCGCTCCGGGGAACGCGAAACCTGCATTGGAGTTTGTGTTGCGGTTGCGCGTCCGCGTCGATCTTTCGCGAGTTCCTCCCGTTCGCTCTATCATTTTCGTCTCTCTCAGACCGAGAATCCGTTGCTATGCAACTCCCGCGTACTTGCAGGTGATATTCATTAGCCCCACCAACGCTTTAACAATTTTCCTGGATTCTTCTTTAAGCAAATTCCCCTCTTCGTCGAGGGTGCCCAAGCCTGGAGAGATAAAGATGTTGGCATCATAAGCGATCGTCGGGATGATTCCCATCTGAGTCATACCTGCGTCGAATATACCCGTGCCGGCATAAAAATCTTCAATGGTGAAGATTGGAATCCCCGCGTTTCCGTCCTTCCAGGTGTTCTCGTAATTGATTTCAACCGCAAGTGAGTTAAGACTTTTAGTAATTAGTAGGCCACTCTGAAACTGCTTGGGCAACGCCTTGAATTCCTCGACGACAATGCTGAGGAGCTCGTTGAGGGGATCAAGCATAGTCTTAGGTTTGTCGCGAAGGACTTTAAGGGTTGCAATTAGGCCAACGAGTGCCTCTTTGCCAGGATCGTTTGTAACGTAGGCTGCTTTGCCATACGAATAGCCAGTGCCGCCGCGATCGGAATGGTAGCCGAGGGCACGTCGTATTGGCACCATCAAATCTTCGCGACCAATTATCAAACCGACAGTCGGGGCGCCAGCCGACTTGTCCATCGAATAGTTGATGACATCGGCGCCGATCTTGCGGGGATCAGTACCGATGAAGGGCGTTCCCCAGGCATTGTCAACAATGTAGGGCACGCCATATTGCCGCGCTAAGCGGGAGATGCCGGTTTGCAGCAACGGCACACCTTCGGAGTCCTGTGTTCCATAGCCATAACCGATGGTGTCGTAACCCAAAGAGGAGAATGCGGTCACGGACGGTGCTTGGCGTGCCGCAACTTCTTCGAGACGCGTCAGAGTTTTTTTGGCGTCGTGTCCCGCAATTAACACGGCGGGGTGCTGCTTGATCCCGTGAATCTCGTACTTGGCCCCTTCGAGCGGCACGAAGACTGCCTCAGTGTTCTCAAGGCGCTTACCGGAAAAACCAAATTCGCCGGCGGTAACACCTCGGTCAGCGAACAAATCCTTAAAGCGTGGCGGGAAGGGTCGGCCGTAAGCACCGTGGTGATGCAAATGCCGTTCGAATGGAACGATGTAGCGCGAGTGATAGTTACTACCGCGTCCCTGCATTGGGGGGCTCACCAGACAGTCGAGGCTGACCCAAAGCCCCGCTTCGCACGTGTTGATGGGAGCAGCATCATATTCATCACCGTACACGTCTTTCACGATCTCACGGACTTCCTCGACCAAAAACTTGTTTGCAATAACCTTCCGCGAAGCACTGTCGATTGCGTTGCTGACTTCGCGCGTCAAGAGGCCATGACAACCGGAGACGGCTCCTGTCAGCCCGAGCTTTCCGGCGATGTCGCTCGTAATCCCGATGTCCTTGGCAAAGCTCTTTGCCTCGGCATAGATCGCCGGGATATTCTTGTGGAGTTCCTTGTACATCTGAAAGCGATACTTGTGTGCTGACACCTTTTTGCTCCTTAGTTTGCTCTCCTCAAGCCGATGCAGAACTTGGCCCGGCACTACTTGCCTCGAGGCTGATTGGCGTCCCGAGCTCAAATCTCAACTGCTTTCCTGTTCGGCGCTGGAGCACGCCGATAACGATATTCATGTGGTTCGGTTGATGAGTATCGTCGAACCCAAGGATCGTTCCGATAGCATTTTCGCCAGCCTTTAATGTTTCACCGATGATAATGCACCCGCTGCGCAATACTTCGAAGAACGCTAGAAAGGCAACGCGATCGACCGTCTCTCCCGGCTTCTTGCCGATTTGATCTGTAACGACCAATTCATGGATGGAATGTGCGATGACCACACGGGAGTAGGTCGGGATGAGCCGCAAGCCGCGCGTTTCGAGTTCTAAGTCCAGAACTGTAACGACTTCTCCGTAGACGCCTCGGTTGGCGCCATACACATTCAGATTAACGTGTCCAAGCACGTCGGCGTCGTTTCTTGTTTTAGCCATAAAAGCCTGTTTCTAGGGATTGATTTGATACACCTGCAACTCAGCATCTTTCTTGTCTTTGCGCTGGGCGGCAACGAAGTACCTGTTGAGATCCGGCACCAATAGAGAGGTCGCCGATGCTGATCCCGTCGGTATCTTTGCGAAGGGTTCGTAGTGGTCTGCATCCAGCTGTTGGTACGCGCTGATATAGCCTTCCGGATCGCTTGCAACGCCTGCAGAGATGTAAATGCGTTTGCGGGCGACGTCGTAAAAAATATCGTCGGCTCCAGCTGCCGTCGGGAGTTTGGCAACAAGCTCACCGCTGTCTGAATTCAGGACGATCAACTGTTCAGGCCTCCGAAGAGCGATGAACAACCGATGATTTGGTTCGTCCATGACCGCAGCGTACGGCAGACCTGGCACGGGTATCGGAAAAGCTCCAATTTCAGCACGCTTAGCACGATCAACGATGCCAATCTCATGTCGGCTCGCAACGCAAATGAAGAATCGTGATCCAGAGGGCTCTATAGCTACCTCCTCAACATGGCCACCTTTGAATGGGATGTCACCGATGTGTCGCCACGTCTTGGTGTCGACAATTGCAAGATAGGACTGGTCTTCCGGATCTTCGCTGCTCTTCTTGACATTTACGATGTAGACGTACTGTGTCACCGTATCGTACCGAATACCGTCTGCATAGTTCAGTGTCAGGTGTTCTGTCCTCTTCAAGGTCAGCGTCTTCGCATCAAAAATTTTGTAGCTACCGTCATCATCTGTGACAAGGAATTCCCCCGTGGCTGGGCGGTACAAGATCGCGTGCGCTTTAACGAACCCTTCGATCTTCTTGATCAGGGTGCCGCTCCGAAGATCGATTGCAAGCACACCGTGATCCTCTTCCGCTGGCAAGAAAAGGCGCCCATCTTTGATGTCAATTGCCATGTGGTCGAACCGACCTTGGACGTTTGGTAGCGCGATAGTCTGGATGAGCGCCAGAGGTGGCTTCGTCTGATCCCCGAAAGCTATTGCGCAAATGCCCCAGGCAACACAAATCATAAGAGCAGCGATGCCAGACATATGGCCTGTTCTCATCTTTATTTACTCCTCTCTCTTCTCAGATCAGCATCACGGTTGGCGGAGCACGAAAGACCGCTCAAAAAATGAGTTTCAATGCGAATTGGATTTCACGCCCGGAAGTTTGCAACGCGTCGATACGCCCAGCGGCGCCCACCCGACTTCCTGTGCTGGTGAAAGCGGTGTCATTGTCAATCGGAGGTGCGAAATTCGGATGGTTGAGCACGTTAAATGATTCTGTACGAAACTGCAGGGTAAATCTCTCGGTTAGGCGGAAGTCTTTATCAAGCGAAACATCAAAATCCGACAAGCGCGGCCCGATGAGGACATTGCGTCCCAAAGTGCCTAGGCTATTTGAAGGGTTCGGAAACTCCAGGCAGTTCATGTTCACATAGGCCAGTGGGTTTCCTGTGGTTAGCGGGCCGCACCCAGGTATAATGCTTGGCAGTTCGGAAGGTTGGTTGCTCTTCAAGCCCACCGGATCACCAGCCAAGAACATGTTGAAGGGGACTCCAGTAGTGAACGTGTAAGTACCCCCAAGTCTCCACCCCCCGAGCAGCGCGCGCTCGTATGAATGTGATCCTGGAGTCGGAATGTTCCAAATGCCATGGATCACAAGATCGTGGGCGATATTAAAGTCCGACAGCCCCCGGTTCGTTTGCGGTGCAAACCAATACGGATTACTAATGGAATTTGCGAAACCGTTGTCTGCCTCGCTGGTCGAAGAATTGTCGATACTCTTACCGAATGTGTAGGAGGCTTGGATCAGAAGCGCATGGGTCTTTACCAGGAGTCGCGCTTGCAACGCATCGTAGAATGAGTTTGTTTGCCACAACTTCATGGCAATCCGTCCCCAGTTAGCATTGATTTTCTGACTCGTCGCCTTCGAAGGCCACACGTACCCTTGCGGGGTTAACGTCGGAATGACCATATCGCCGTCGTTGTCTGTCCAAGGCTGGTGTACACCTCGTGAACCAACATATCCGATGGTGGTAGAAACAGTGGGGGTTAGTTCACGCTGCGCATTCAGATTCCACACCATCACGTAGTCCCTCTTCGGATGGGGCTCGATGTAGCTCATGCGAAGAATGGCCGGTGTAGGCACGGCTAGCTGAAAAGCTTGAGTGGGGAACGATCCAGTCGGCAAGGAACTGATGTTGGCCTGTTCGTAGAAGGGTGCCGCGAATGGCGTAAGGATTTGGAACAGGTAAGCCAACGGCAGAACATCGAACATTCCGAACGCTGAACGGATCGCAGTTTTCCCGTCGCCTATCGGATCCCAAGCTAACCCTATGCGGGGCTCAAAGTTCCGCAAAGTCGGGTTTGAGAAATATGGGTTGCCCAAATGAGGCTGGGCGTCAGTGATATTGATGAGCGTGGCCTGTCTGCCGTTCCTCTCACTGGGAACCGTGGACATCTCGTACCGCAATCCAATATTCGCTACCAGCTTTCGAGATACGTGCCAGTCATCCTGTACATATGTTCCGAAGATCAGCTCCCGCACATCGCGTGGGATGAAAAGCTGCGACGGGTCGAAGACAAATGTCGCCTGGAACGCATTGTTGGTCAGAAAGTTCGATAACGATGTGAACGCAAAAGACCCGCCTGGATACGATCCGATCAGGCTGTAGACTCGCGTATCTTCAATGTCGGCACCGAAACTCAATTGATGTTTACCGTGCGTCCAAAACAAGTCGTCATACGCTTGAACAGAATTCTGAATAAAGTGGTGCGGAGCAATACCCGCAGCGTTTGCGCCTCCTGTAAGAGTCGCGAGTCCCGTTACAGTGAGCAAGCCCACCGGTTTGTTGGGAACGAATCCGTAGGTGGTATCGCTCATGGCCGGATTGATGACCTGTGTGACGAGGCCATCTTCGCCGCGCGAACGGTTGTATCCGAGCCTCGCGGAGTTGACTAAACTGGACCCAAAAGTGTGACCCTCCTCAATCGTTACGATTTGTTGCCCTGCATCCAAGCCAAACCGTTTTGAATTGAATTCGTCCGGCTGGCTCGAAGTCGACGTATCGTGGGTGTAGGTGCCGTTGAGAAAATCGTGCTTCGAGAAGGTATGGTCAATACGAGAGGTTACGTAGTTCTCCGTCGTGATTTGTTGTCCCGACACAAGGTAGATCCCTGTGTCACCATTGCCAACAAGTCCGTCATTTGGCAAGGGATAAAAGGCATTCAAAAAACGGGTGACGGCTGGATTCACTGTGACCGGTCCTGTAGCCAGATTTCCAGCTCTAGCCGCCGCTGACGGCGTTAAGCTATTTTCGGTTAAGCCAAACGACTGGCGCAATCCTTCGTAATTCAGAAAGAAAAATGTCTTATCCTTTTTGATCGGGCCGCCGCCTGATGCGCCGAATTGGTTTCGCTTGAAAGGCAATTTCTTGACATCGAAGAAATTCTTGGCATCCAACACGTCATTTCGCAAAAACTCGTATGCTGATCCATGTAACTGGTTCGTCCCGCTCCGAGTGACCGCATTCACAACACCGCCCGAAGTACGTCCATACGCGGCCGAATAATTGGCAGTGATAACCGAAAACTCTTGGATCGCGTCAACTCCCATCGCAACGCCGAGAACACTGCCGGGTGCTGCATTCGAGTAATCATTGATGTTGATTCCATTCAGGCGGTAACTGTTTTGCTGCGGGCGTCCGCCCGAGATAGTCATCTCTGTACCAAACCCGTGCTGTGCCCGAAGGTTTAACGACTGTTCCGTTTTGATTGCCTCGACACCCGGTTCTAAGGTCGCCAAATCCGTCCATGATCGGCCGTTGAGCGGAAGGTCGCGGATAATTGAGCCAGTGACTACCTCCGATATCGTGGAATCTGTTGTGTCGACGACATTAGCGGTCCCGGAAACCTCAACCTTCGCACCCGTTCCCGCCACCGATAGAGTCGCATTCATTTCTGCTGAGGTGCCGACGCTAATCTCTACCTGCTGGACGCGCGGCGTAAAACCCTGAGCCGAAATCTTGACCTCATACAGAGCAGGTTTAAGGTTGGGAGCCAAATAGATACCATCGCCGTTCGTGGTGAACTCTCGAACAACACCAGTAGAAAGGTCCGTAATTGCAACCGTCGCTTTCGGGATAATGCCGCCCGACGCGTCCTCCACCCTCCCCTGTATGCTACCGCCCGCAGCTTGTCCATATATCGTACTTGCCAAAGCGCCAGCTAACAGGATGCACTCAAATACACACAGCAGTAGATGAAGCGGCATGTGGCGTCGATGCATTGTTCACCTCAAATTCCTGGCACGTTCCACTACGGGAGCTGCCAAGATAGCGGTCGACCCCGGGGTTATTGTAAGTACTCATCGATGGGCTGATCATCGCTGATGATTGCATATACGCTTTGCTCGTCCGGATTGTCAAGCTTTTTTTAGGATCTCGCGACAAGTGGGGTTCAAGCCGCTTGGCAAGGCTTTGTGCACCAAACCATGGGGGCAGCCTTCTCGCGTGACTGATGGGCTGTAGATCCCCACGGGGTGGCGGGCCGAGTAGCAGATTTATCCGAGGGCTGTTCGCGCCGGAACTGATCCCGACAGTTCGCCAAGAAATGGAACGAAGCTAATCGCCGAACGACGCCACCTAGGACAACGACATTTTGTGGACCTACGTGATGTCAACGCGAACGGTTCGTTGAATTCCGCCGGCACGACAGTTCAAGGCGGAGGCATATTCCGCCTGTTGAATTCTACTCGACGGTGCGTGTGTGAAAAGAGGAACCCTTGACCGAGAAAGATACTCCTTGCAGCCTTTAACATAAATCACTTCGGCACAATGGTCACTTCTTGAATAGGAGTTCCTTGTTCTAGAACAACCTGCCATTTCCCGTCATTTCTGACGAATATACGCACAAATCGAAAATCGCCAGAGAAAACATGTCCCTCGTTGGTACCTCTTGTCGATGTACGGTCGGTCATGATGGCGACATCTCCGTAAAGCCGAATATTCACGCTATCCGACTTAAGAAACTCGTATGTGTGTTCGGGGGACTTGACTCTGATCAATAGTTGATCCTTGTTCATCACATCGCCTTGCGTCTTGACGTAAAGAAAGTCGTCTGCAAGCACTTGCTGGAGGAAAACGGTGTTGCGCTCCACCTCGGCATTGAGCAGCTGGTCTTTGAATTCGGTCAATTCTCGTACTACGGACTGGCTTGCTATCTGTCGCTGAGCTACCAGGGCAGCTGTAAGAGTTGCGAAAAATCCAATACACCACATATATTTCATGTTGTACGTCCTTGTGTCATTTTCATTCATCTATGCTTATTGCCGTCTCAAGACGCGAACTTCTCTAGGCAACCAATCCCAAGAATACCTACAGTCACCTAAGGCAGAAACCTGCCAACTACACCGCGGTCTTCGCTTGGTGCACTGGTTCTAGTGATGAAGCACCTCGGTGTCCGAGCGCCTGACGCGTTGGGGCAACTCGCCCCGCCACAGGCGCCCGGCGGCCTTGTGGTCGTGACGCAAACGAGGAGATATGCAGATGTCTCCCCCCTGCACAAAGCGCTCATGGTTTCTCTCGAGCTCCCAAGATATGTAACGATAGTTGACCATAACGCCGTATGATTGCTGCAGTCCGTAGGGCCGTCGATTGGCGAACGTGTCGATCAACTCCAGGCGTGCTCCATTGGCAAAATGGAAGCGGGCTACTGGATCGTAAGGTTTGCCGTCTGCTCGCAACCGTGTGAGGTAAACGAGTGCGAGTCGGTGAAGTGGCGGCGAAAGGACTTTGCTGCAAGCAACTGGATCTTTGAGTAAGAGGAACAAGGCGTCGATAGGGTCCGAATTGCCAGCCCGTGCAGTCAATTCGCCGGCAAAATCCGCTAGCAAGCGTGAGAGTCGCTCTCGCGTAAACCCGTTTTGATCCTGTTGTTCATGCAATGCCTGGGCAAAACCTGGGAGAGGAGAAATGGTGCTGTAACATCTGATTCGAGGCAGCTCGGCGCTAAGTTCGTCTACGACTTGCTTAATCAAAAAACTGCCTAGCGGAATCCCTCTTAAGCCATCAAGGCAGTTGTTGATCGAATAAAAGACGGCCGTATTTGCTTGTTCAACCGGGAGTATAGGAGCACAGATGTCGAGCAGTGGGTCAAGTTTGAGGGCTAACCCGCGTGTTAATGCCACCTCAAGGAATATGATGGGCTCCTCGCTCAAAGCTGGGTGGAAGAACGCGAAGCATCTTCGATCAGCTTCCAATCGGCGCCGCAGATCTGGCCAGCCATTAATTTCGTGCACAGCTTCGTAGCGAATCAACTTCTCGAGTACGCGTGCGGGAGTATGCCAGCCGATGCGCTCCAGCCGTAGGAAACCAGGATTGAACCAAGACTTGAACAAATGCTTAAGATCAGTGTCTAGGACGCTTAGATTGGGACAGCGGTGGAGCAAACGGAGCAAATCTGCTCGCATGGCAAGCAGGTTTTCAGTTCCAGCTGGCGCGGTATTGATGCGTCGAAACAATTCCTGGCGAAGTGGCTCGATCGCGGCGAAAAGGGCGGAGGCTCTAGGCGGATTCGCAACCTCACGATATTCCTCGAGTGCGCGCTTGAGTGCCGGTTCGTCTGGACCGAAATCACGAGCCAACATTTCGAAGAACGCTAACTGTTGATTGGAATCCATCCCCCCATACAACTCGATGATTCGTTGCGCCAACGCGACTTGTTTCACTTCGCCTCGGTGGGAAAGGAGCTGGTGACACAACGGCTTCATGTCGGCGCCACGCTTGCGCAGACCCCTAATTAATGTGGCAAGAAATTGCGGCATAGACTTGAAACTTAGGACTTGAAACTTAGGTCTTGACTTTGCTCATTCGGCACACTATGTTCTCGCAATCAAATCATCAATGATGATCGCCTAAGGAACAAAATGCAAGTCGTGCCTAAATCTACCTGACGCCGCTTCGGGAACAAGCTGGGAAGGCAGATTTCTAATGCGGAGGACCGTATGATGCGATGGAAGACTCTCTTCGGGATTCTGGTTGGGATTCTGGCTGTGGCGGTCGTTTGTCAGGCCCAAGGCCAATCGGAAGTGGCGATTCGGGCAGGGCGACTCTTCGACGGGAAATCGGACAAACTGCTTACGAATCAAGTTGTCCTCATACGTGGTGACCGTATCGCCGAGGTTGGTCCCGCTGATCGTGTCGCAATTCCCACCGGCGTAGAGGTCATCGACCTAGGAACCGCGACGGTTCTACCTGGAATAATTGACTGTCACACACACCTTCTCGAGACGGGGCTGAATACTGAGGAGCAACTCGTTAAGCAGAGCAACCAGTTCAAGACAATTCTCGCTGTAATCAATGCGAAAACCACTCTGAATCTGGGTTTTACGACGGTGCGCGATGTGAAGACTAACGGTGCTGGGTACAGCGACGTTGATCTCAAGAAGGCGGTCAACCTCGGCATAATTCCGGGTCCGCGAATGCAGGTTGCCACTGAGGGGATCACCGCCACAGGCGGGTTTGCGCCGGCCGGTATGGGCTTTCCGCCGGGTATGCCTATTCCCGAGGGAATGCGATTTGTCGACTCTCCTTGGGAAGGGCGTAAGGCGGTTCGCGAACAGCTTATGTATGGGGCCGACCTCATCAAAATCCAGAGCATGCTTGAATACGCGCTCGACCACAGCGGGCATCATCTAATCTCAACACCAACTCTTACACTCGAGGAAATAGAGGCCATTGTGAACGAGGCGCACCGCAGATTCCGGAAAGTAGCGTGCCATGCTTACGGAGGTGAGGGCCTACAAAACTGCGTTGATGCGGGCGTGGACTCTATCGAGCACGGCTTCGACCTTGACGACGCGGCCATCGCGAAGATGGTGAAGAAAGGCATTTATCTGGTTCCCACCGCTTATTGGACGATAAATAACGAGAAGATTAATCTGGCGAGAGCTAACAGTCAAGGCAAGTTCAGCCTGAGGCGGATTCAGGACGAGACCTTTCCGCGCGCTATCTCAGCTGGAGTAAAGATCGCTTTTGGAACTGGCGTTGGGGGAACTGTTCCATGGGGGACTCAGTTGGCGGAGTTCGGGAGGTTGGTGCAATTGGGAATGACTCCGGTTCAGGCCTTGCGCGCCGCTACGAGCTCCGCGGCTGACCTGATGGGTTGGCAAGATCGCGTAGGCTCAATTGAGCCTGGCAAATTCGCGGACTTCGTTGCCGTTCAAGGCGACCCAACTACCGATATTACCGAAATGGAGAAAACCAAGTTTGTCATGAAGGGCGGCGTAGTCGTTCGAAATGATTTAAAGAAATAGTCTTTATCCAAGAGCTTCGCCGCGAGTGGAAAACGCAAAACTCACTCTCGATCCGAGCACACTGAAGGGTAATGGCAGGTGAAGACGAAAGCGTCCTGGCGGCAGTCGAGGTCATGCTCCTGCTTTCCCGTCGGGTATGTGTAACCCGAATTCCACATGGAGGCAAGCTTCTCTGAACAAGCGAAATACGGCGAATAACGCGAAAGACGGACCGGCGGTGGAGCGCCATCAATTAGCAGTGTGTGGCTCTCCGACAGAACGGGCAGGTGGCGATGTGTCGCAAGCTAAAGCGGTCCGCGAGATCGCACGGGCGCTTCGTGTGCGTCTTTCAGGCGAGGTGTTGCAGCCGGGCGACGCCGCGTTTGTTGAGGCGAGTTGGGTCTGGAACGCGATGGTGGCACGTACGCCCGGGTTGATTGCGCGCTGCGCGAATCTTGCCGACGTTCAAACCGCCGTGCGCTGCGCGGCCGAAGCCGGCATTGCGCCGGCCGTACGCTGTGGCGGGCACAGTTTGGCGGGCTTCAGCACTTGCGAAGGCGGGCTGGTGATCGACCTTTCGCGACTACGAACCGTAAGCGTTGATGAAACCGCACGACGAGCGAAGGCGGCCGGTGGTTGTCTGCTGGGAACGATTGATACAGCTTTGCAGCAAGGCGGCTTGGTCTTTCCGGCCGGGGTGGTTTCGCACACCGGCGCTTCGGGACTGATCCTGGGCGGCGGGACGGGCTGGCTCACGCGTGTGCTCGGACTTTCGTGCGATAACGTTGCTGAATACAAGCTAGTGGTTGCGCGTGGCACACTGGTGCGAGCGAACGCGGTGGAAAACGCGGAGTTGTATTGGGCGCTGCGCGGGGGTGGCGGAAACTTCGGTGTAGTGGTGGAGTTCGAACTAAAGGTTCATCCGCTGACGTCCTGCCTGCTGGCCACAGCCTTCACTCTGGAGCATGAAGTTGTGCGCACATTGGCTTTCTGGCGGGACTTTATGGGCGATGCGCCTGACGAGCTGCAGTGGAACATTTCATTGCGGCTTGCTCCTCATGCTGCCGAGGTTCCGCCGGAATTGCGCGGCAAACCAGTGCTCACCACGTCGGCGGTCTGGTTCGGGGAAGATGTTGCAGGAAAGAGGCTGCTGGGGGAAATATTCAGTGTGGGACGGCCAGTCGCAGTCGCACAGAAGCGGATTTCGTATCTCACTTTGCAGACCATCGCCGACAAGAACTATCCGCATGGACAGCGCTATTATACGAAATCCGGCTACTTCATGTACTTGAATGAAACTTCAATCGAACTGCTAGCCGACGCTCTCCTCACTATTCCCTCCGCGAACACGCAAATCGAGTTGGCCTACCTGGGAGGAGCCGCCGCGAGGGTCAGAGCATCTGAAACAGCTTTTGGTGGTCGCGAGGCGCCTTTTATTCTGAACCTACTGGCGAACTGGACCGAGCCATCACAGGACGCCGCGCACGTCTACTGGATAAGGAGCGTGTTTGAGAAGTTGCGGCCAGCCATGACTCCCGGCGTATACACGAATTTCATGAGCGGTGACGAACAGGAGCGCGTCCGCGAAGCCTATCAGGAACGCTGGGAACGACTGGTCGCAGTCAAGACACAATATGACCCACAGAATGTATTTCGGCGGAATCAGAATATCCCACCGCGCGCCGATACAACTGCCCACAACACAGCAGACGTGCGCTAAGTGAGGGTACACGCCGGCGGAAGACCGATGAGGCGAGTGCTCTCCGGTCTGGATGCCTAGATGAGCGAGCACGAATCTTTGGGAGAAATCAGGTAGCCACGGCTGTCTGATAGAGAGGGCCCGACAGTCTGGTTGCCATCGAAACGAGCGGGGATTGGCGATTGGGGGGCGTATCCGGCCTTCGCCCTTCCCGTGATTTGTGCGTGAAGTACTCCTGAAATCGACCAGCTTGTTTTCGAGATCTGCCGTCGTCCAGAACAAGATGTGATCCAAGTAATGCTCCAGATATGGTCTGAAATCCCCGCTTCCATCGCAGGCGTAACACGAATCGCCTGATTGACCTTGGCGAAATTGTAGAATACCGCATGCAGCGCGAAAGCGTGTTGGTGATTCTCAATCTTCTTGCTGTGGGCATTCGTCAGGCCCGTAAAACGGCGCTGCCAAGGCGGTGAGGCCCGCGGCCTTTTTAGTACGGACAACAGGGGTTTGCGATTCTGGGTTAGCACTCTCTGCCCATACTAACCATCTTTCCTTCCACTATGAACTTAGTAATTCCTCACATGTTGGCTGGCAAGGCGTAGACTATTCATAGAGAATTTATTAACCTTGCACGATTCATATCCAAAAGATTAGAATCGCACCGTTTTGGTCCCCTTTCGACGGACATTCCAACACTGATATGACTGTAACCCCAAGCTACCGAGGAAACTTATGAAATCGAAATGCCTCTTGGCGTGCCTTTTCGCGTTTTCTTGCATTTTAATGCCGACATCAACTAGTTCCACAGAGCAAACGCCGAGTACGACTGCACCGAGTAGCGCGACCCAGACCGGTCAACGGATTGGAACCATCGTCTCGGCTGCCGTTGACACGGCATTTCCCATCATCGGCAAGATCATGGGCCTGTTCAAAACGACAAAGCCCGACGAGAAAACTACTCAAACCGATGTCGCTACTGCGGTTAAGAAAGCTCAAGCGGACTTCAAGGCTGCGGCGAAGCAGCAGCTACAGCCTGCGGCTACAATTGCAACCGAGATAGGAGTCATACAGATATTCGCAACGGCAGGAGTCGCCGCAAGATCAAATATTGCAACGATGAGCAACCTGCTTTCGCAAGCTAGCCCGGACTACGACAAGATCGGAACGGAGTGGACCATCGCAAAGAATAACTTGGCCGATGTATTGACGTTGAAAGTAGAAACTATTCGAGCTGTCCGTGAACCAACTATTCAGGAGCGGTGCATCGCGCTGCAGAATGCCAGGAAAGATTTGATGGTAAGAATCGACGCGAATGTTGACGAGGCGAAAAAGAAGACTCCTGGCTACTCAAAACAGGACCTTCAGGATGAGATCACGGCGATGGCAGCCTTGTTGAAAGGATTTGATGCTTTAGCAGCTATCGAGTTTGCAACATTGCAAGATGACATTGACAACCTCGGGAAGTGGGCGAATTCCGCGCAAGGGTCTCCGTTGGATACACCCCTCAAGAAGCCGAGTCAGAAGATGCTCAGATTTATTACGGATGCCGAGACGAAGGCCAACAAAGCTGCGAATAAGAATTAAGAAGCCAATGCGTTCCAGCGTGCGCTTATTTCTCGGATTGATGTTATGGGCCAGTGCGCTAGTCCCACTCCGCGCCCAGAGTCCCGGTGGTCGACTAAAAGTATCTATCGTAGCTTTAACTGACTTCGACCAGAAGGATTTGCAGGAAGAGGACCTCATAAATTCAATCAAGGAGGCTAGGGACGGGTTAGCGAACTTTTTTAAGACGAACTATGGCGTCACGGCTGCAATCTTGACCACCAAGGATGAGACTAAGGCCGATTTCTTGCGAACGTGGTTATTCAGAGATCTCGGGACAGACACAGGAGCTGACGTGCAACTGATCTTTGTGTTGACCCACGGCTTCGCCATAAGAAATCCTGATCCCAGTGCTTTCAACAATGAGATTTTTCTGGCTACCTCAGACACAGATCCAGCGGACTTTTACGGCAAGGCTATTAGAGGCTCAGAACTAATCGAAGCGTTTAGAAAAATGCCAAAGAGACCCGTCATATTTTTATTTGTGGACTCCTGCGGTGCCGGGGCGATCGATGGCGACAATCTCCAGAAAACATTGCAACACGAACCGGAGTTTTCAAGTCGTCTCATGATACTTGCGGGCTCAATGCCGAACCAAGATGCCTACCGGGCTAGGTTTACGAAGGCGCTGGTGAAACTCTGGCAGAACCCAGTTCCGGCATGCCACAGTGGCCGCCGACAGATCGAAAAGTTTCTGACAGAAACCGTTAAATCAATTCCTGGCGTTTCTCCCGATGTGAAACAAAATGTCAGGCTTGTCGCGCCTTTGGGACAGGATTTCTGCGTTGAATCTTTTAACTACACTGAGAGATTGGCCTTCGTTTTTAACGCAGCACCGGATGACGTAACGTTGAGCTTCCAAGCCTCTGATTCGGCCGATCAAGAACCACAAATCGACATACGTCCATCAGAACTCATCCCAGTCGCTTTGAGACCAAAGAGTTACACCATGGTCGCACAACGCAATAATCCAAACAGCGACAACTCTTCACAGGTGGAATCAATCGACCTGAAGAATGATCCGGTTTCTGTCAAGATAGTATTTAAGAACGATAAGCTTGATGACGCTGATGCACAGGAGAAAGCAGCAAACTACCTAGATTCCCGTCGTCTCCATTTAGATATCGCAAATGCCCTCAGAACCTCAGCTGATGGCGTCCGAACAGAAGTTCAAACTGAGATTTCCGCGAACCGCGCCCAACTCGAAAAGGGCGAGACCGATGCCAGCGCTACTTTGGTAGCGGCCGAGATGAGGATGGTTGATTCAAAATCCGCGATTGAAGCGGCCACGGCTGAGCGGCACGAGATTCTAAAGGGAATTCCGCAAGATTGCCAGTTGTGCGCTGTCGCCCTTCCGCCCGAGGCGCTCCAGAGGTTGAAGAATGTAAAGTACAGTTTTGACGCTGCGGAGGCCCAGTACAAAAGTGCGGAAGAGCAGGATCGCTATGCGCGAACTGAGTTACAAGCGTTGAACCAGGCTATGGCTCAACTGCACGCTCGGAGTGTCAGGCTAGAACTACTGCGACAACAGGCTGAACTGACTGATCTAGTGAAAACGCTTGAGCAATCGACGGCGAAGTCCCTTGCTGAACAGCTGCAAAAAACCTTTCCCGGAACAAAGATCACAGACCGGGGAATCGTTGTCCCACTGCCAAACAATGATGAGAAGAACTCGAAACACACTGAGGATTATCAAGCTCTAGTTGCCATCCTCAATCACCAATCCTTGCATGTCGAGTTGGAGCTCTTGACGCGGCAGGCGGCATCGAGTCTTGGCCAGGTGAGGGCGCGAGGGCGAATCCTAGCGTTTCTGACGTTTCTACAACAACTTGGATTGACGGCCCAGGCGGGCGCACGAGCGGAAATGCCGGCCGGAACTGCCCCGAGTAAGCAGTCACGGACAACGATTCAGCTAGTGCTTTCCGATAATCATAATTGAAACACCAACAATTAGAACCCGCTAGACTATGCGCGTTGTGAAGTCCTTTCTAGCCAACACCTTTCTGCAAACTAAATGGGTCTCGTGCCCGAAGAACAGTAGTCGGGGCTAGCAGCCATGTACCGCATCTAACCGGGGTAGCCCCACGCGCCTATGCTCAGAGCTTTTTGCACCACGTCAGCAGAAGAGTAAGCGTCATCTCATGGCCGTCTGGACGAATTGAGAGTAAAGAAGGATGCTGCCCGTTGTGGGCACATCGATAAGTGTCCACGAGGGGATAAGTGGACACTTCCGGGCAGGTGGCGATTGAGACTTCCAGTCATACAAAGAGGCGGCGGAGAACGGTCGAAGAAAAGCGCCGAATCGTCGAAGAGACATTAGAGGCCGGTGCGTCAGTAGCGCGCGTAGCGCAGAGGCATGCGGTCAACGCCAACCAGGTTTTTTACTGGCGCAAGAACTATCGTGAAGGAAGATTGGGTAAAGGTCGGTCCAGCAATCTCCTGCCTGTAACGGTCTCAGAGATCCCGTCGACTAAGTCTGGACAAGTTCGTTGTGTCTCGTCGCGATGCAGTTTGGGAGCGATGGAAATCAAACTGCCGAAGGGGCAGGTTCGCATCACGGGCAGTGTCGAAGCAGAAGCACTGCGCACCGTGTTGGAATGTTTGCTCGGATGATCGGGCTGCCGGCGGGAACGCGCATCTGGATCGCGGCGGGAGTTACCGATCTGCGACGAGGTTTCACGGGACTGAGCGGGATGGTGCAGACGGCTCTCCAGGAGAATCCGTTTTCAGGACATGTGTTTGTGTTTCGTGGACGGCGGGGTGATTTGATCAAGTTGTTGTGGTGGTCCGGCGATGGGCTGTGTCTTTTCGCGAAGCGGCTCGAGAGCGGGCGCTTCATCTGGCCGCAAGCGACAAGCGGAACAGTGTCGCTTACACCAGCACAGTTATCGATGTTGCTGGAAGGGATCGATTGGCGGCGACCGGTACGCACGCAAACGCCGCAGCTGGCGGTGTAAGCAGAATTTATCAACAATTTATTTGCCATGAATTTAGTTGCTTGGCATACTGCGCGCAAGATGAGTGAGCGTGCCGCACTTCCTGATCTCGATACGCTAAACCACGAAGCATTGAAGGCATTGATCGTCGCACAGCACGCACAAATCCTTTCCAAGGACGAACAACTGACCTCGCGAGACGAAGAGATCGAGAGGTTGAAGCTGCTGATCGCTAAGCTGCGGCGAATGGAGTTCGGGCGCAAATCGGAGAAGTTGGACCGGCAGATCGAGCAGTTGGAGTTGCGGCTGGACGAATTGGAGGCGAGCCGAGCAGAGAAGATGGCTTCTACTTCCGCTATCCCGGCGGCTGCGTCGGTTGTGAATCAAACGGCGAAACGTGCGCGGCAGCCACTGCCGGCGCATCTGCCACGTGAGACGCGCAAGGTTCTGCCAAAGCAGGAAGCATGTCCGGACTGCGGCGGCAAGCTGAAACAACTCGGTGAAGATGTCTCGGAAACGCTGGAGTATGTGCCGGAACATTTCAAAGTGATCCGGCAGGTTCGGCCGAAGCTGGCCTGTGCGTGCTGCGACAAAATCGTGCAAGCGGAAGCAGCAAGTCGTCCGATCGCGCGAGGGATGGCGGGGCCAGGACTTCTGGCCCACGTGTTGGTTTCAAAATATTGTGACCACTTGCCTTTGTATCGGCAGTCGGATATCTATGCGCGCGAAGGAGTAGAGCTGGATCGCTCGACCATGGCGGAGTGGGTCGGAGGATGCAGTCGGTTATTGGAGCCCTTGGTAGAGGCGTTGCGACGTCACGTGATGAACGCCGAGAAGCTGCACGGCGACGATACTCCGGTGCCGGTGCTGGCACCGGGCAATGGCAAAACAAAAACGGGGCGACTGTGGACCTACGTGCGGGATGATCGGCCCTGGGGAGATCAGAGCCCACCAGCGGTGTGGTT
>Ga0210384_10001536_pt1 | contig 31102 bp, 29 predicted proteins | sample IncBWH2MmetaG_FD_160574 | JGI IMG/M metagenome (GOLD analysis project Ga0210384, IMG submission 160574) | Forest soil microbial communities from Barre Woods Harvard Forest LTER site, Petersham, Massachusetts, United States - Inc-BW-H-2-M | ecosystem: Environmental > Terrestrial > Soil >...
CGACACCCGTAAGCTTGGTGAAGGGGCTTGCAGCAAGATTGGAGATGACCTCCCCCAGCATGGGTGGGTCGGCTCCGCGGCGTATTCCGATTCGATAGCGCTTGCCGAGGTTATCAACGCGAACAGCGATATCGGTCATGGTCTTGAGAGGAGCCGGGTGGAATGGTGCTTAGACGACATCCGCGAAGGTGCGTTCGACGCGGCGGAAGAAGAAGGCACCGGTAACCAGGATGACCAGCGCAGCCAACGCCGACGCGGCGACCATGGGGCCAGGCGCGCTTCCGCTGCCCAGGAGTGTCCAACGAAAACCCTCCACGACGCCAACCATGGGGTTGAAGCCGTAGACCGTGCGCCAGGATCCGGGCAGGAGGCTTGATGGGTAGGCGATAGGAGTGGCGAAGAGCCAGAGCTGGACGACGAACGGCACAGCGTGTTGGACGTCACGGTACTGAACGTTGAGAGCGGAGAGCCACAAGCCAACGCCCAGAGCAGTCACGAAGCCCAGCAGCGCGAGAGCCGGAAGCCACACGAGAGCAGGCCGACTTTGAAGCAGTCCGTACCACCAGATCATTCCTAGCAAGACGAGGAATGACAACGCAAGGTCGGGTAGCCCGGTCAGGACGCGCGCCAAAGGGACCAGAAGCCTCGGGAAGTAGACCTTGGTGATCAAGTGACTACTGTGGACCAGGCTGTTGGCTGAGAGAGTCAGTCCATTTGCGAAAAAGGTCCAGGGTACAAGCGCTGCGAGGACAAACAGCGGGTAAGGGGTACCATCAGACGGCATCTTGGCGAGCCTGCCGAAAAAGACGCTGAAAACAACCATCGTCATGAACGGCTGGATAATGGCCCACGTCACCCCGATTAGGGTCTGGCGATAGCGAACTTTGATGTCTCGCCAAACCAGGAAGTAGAGAACCTCCCGGTATTCCCAAAGTTGGCTGAGTTTCAGGGGCACCCAGCCACGTGACGGCTCGATCACCGTGGTCTGTAGCTGTGACGGCGGCGAGCCCGAAGTACCGAATCCTTCGGACAAGACCTCTCTCGCAGTGGCAACACCCTCGTCAAGATCCTTGGCCATGTTCGGCAATGTGTCTCTCAGGTAGTGGGTGTCAGACGCTTCTCTCACCTACAACGAAGTATACGGCAATGAGATCTGGCGACAAGGTTTTCTGACATGGCTAACTCTGCGCGGCGGGCGGTAAAGGATGCTGCGTGGGCGGCGAAGAGACGAGCCTGGTCGTGCCTTGCGTCGTCTAGGACGGGATGGGTGAGTAGGTGCCCCGGCGGGTCTGAACTGTTGTGCCAGCCGCGTCGTCTCAACTCGCCGCGACGTCCCTGAGGAGAGAGATCGGCCCAGGCGCAAGAGGAGCTCGTGATCTTCGGTGGGCTACTTCGCGATCCATTGTCTGCACGCGCGCGCAAACATGCCGATCGGATCCACCGCTCACCGGGAGGAGGCATTGGCCGTGATGAGCCGACTTGCTGCGGTGACGTGAGGGGCTCGTCTCCATAGTGCAGAAGGGCCGGCGGCCCCCAATCCTCCTTGGTAAGCCCAGGGGCCACTCCAGCTTGCAAGAACTTGCCGCCTATGCACTGTCGAGGCTCGAACACGTATCGGACGCGAGGGGCTACTTGCGAACGCGTCGATCACGTGACGAGTGCATCGGTGCATTCTTGTCCACTCCCACGATCTCGTACTGGTGCAGAATCAGGGTCTTGCTCGAGGAGACTTTGAAGGGCTCATGGCAAGACATCTGCACGATTGTAGGCGCCGATTACGACGGAAATATCGCGTGGCGGCGAGCTAGTCTGCACGAGGCTAAATCGGACCCGGTTTTCCTTGGCCATCGACGCTGAGGAGCTCCCCGAACGGTGGATCGTGCAGCGGAAGACCGAGTTGGTGCTGCGTCTGCTGCGCGGCGAACCCCTCGATGCAGTCTCGCGGGACAGCCCGATCCCCGCCACGAACTGGAGAGGTGATATCCCCCGCTGGTGTCCAGGAAACCGTGAGCGGTACAGTTGAAACGTACGGCAACTCTCTTGCCGCGGCGGCTGAGATGAGGGGCTCGCCTCGGACGAAATAGCACCATGGGAGTTGAACGCCAGGGCCGATCTCTTCCAGGTCGAGGTGTGCGGCCTAGCCGTTAAGTCCAGTGCGTGAGCGCTTGCAACGCGGAGGCTAACAATGAGTCTCTCGGCCCGCTACTTCGGTGCGCGATGCTGCATCAGGAGGGGAAGAACATCGGTCTCCGCGTTCTGGAGCGCGTGCTCTGCGTACATCCGCTTCAGCTTCGCCTTCTCGGCCTCCAGCTCCGTATCCGTGCTCTGAGCGGCTGTAGCATCCTCAGGAGCCGGCGTAGGACACGCTTTGCCAACCCCGCACTCCGTTTCACCGCCAGGGCGGCATACACGCCGCTCAGGATCACTGTATCCAAGAGCAGCACCGTCTTCCGGCTCGGGCCCTCGGCATGGTAGGGTCCCCACTCCCGGCGGGACAGGCTGAGGAACGCCGCGATGACGGCACGGCGACTCTTTTGCTGGCGACGGAGCCACGCGTAGTCGCGCCAGAGGTTACAGGCGTAGCCGAGCTTCCACCAGAGCGTCTTCCTGGAGGGACTATGTTCAGTAATGAAGAGATACTTGTTCCGGATGTTATAGAAGCGGATAGTTGGATTGGCGATGCCCCCGGTGCTCCGAGAGACCTTGTGCCATGCCTGTGCCGGCAGGACGACGGCGTTGATCCAACCTCGTCGCGCGGCGCGCAGAGTCCACTCGGTGTCCTCGAAATATAAGAAGTACCGCTCGTCCAGCGGGCCCACATCATGAATTGCGGTCACTCGAGCTAGGAGCACGCAGGTATCGAGCCACTCGCTCTGTCTCACGTCCCCGCTGACCGGTAGGCCGCGGGAATCGTGGGGCGTGTCGCCCGTGTCCCAGTCGATGGTCCCGCCATCCCAATATACTTCGGTGGGGCGATCGTAGTAGAAGACCCGAGGGGTGGCGAATCCGACGCGCGAGTCGTCCTCCATGACCGCCACTAGCCGTCGGACCATGTCGGGGGCGACGACGGCATCATTGTTCATGAGAAGGATGTAGGCGGCTCCTTCCTGGACTGCCAGCCTCAGTCCTGCGTTATTCCCTCCGCCATAGCCCAGGTTGCCAGCATTCCGAACGACGCGTACCCCTGGGTATTGCTCACCCAAGGCCTGTGTCGGGTCTTCATTGCTGTCGTTGTCCACCACCCAGACGTCGAGTTTCGGGTACTCCGACCGGCGGAGAGAAGCAACGCACTCGAGAGTATCCGGCAGATTGTTCCAGTTAAGGACGACCGCGATGACCCTGGGTGCCTCGAGGCCGCCTACACGTGCTGCCAAGTCCAGATCCGGCGATCTGCCCGGCCCAACTCCCCGTCCAGTCCGACTGCACGGACATCCTTGCGCCGAAGCCGGCATGTTTCTAAGCTAGTGTCCTGACCCAGAGATTCGCTGCCAAAATCGAGCCACACTGGCCAAGATCTCGTCGGCGGTCTTTGTCCGCACGAAGGGCTTCGGTGCCGTATTGCTGAGGGCGATGTAGGCGAGAATGGCCGCCTCAAGGGTGTGCGTGCTCCGGCGCGTCCCGCGCTTGATCTGTTTGTGGGTGAGCAGGACGAACCAGCGTTCGACGAGATTCAGCCAGGAACTACCGGTCGGGGTGAAGTGCAGATAGGACCGCGGCCGACGGGCCAGCCAGCGGTGAATGCTCGGGGTCTTGTGCGTGCCGTACTTGTCGAGAAACAGGTGCACGCCGCACTCAGCGGGCACGGCGGCGGCGATGGTGTCGAGGAATTTGCCGAACTCGCCGGCCCGACGGCGCCGAGTCAGCTCGCCGCCAATCTTCCCGCTCTTGGCGTCCAAGGCAGCGAACAGCGACGTCGTGCCATGGCGGACATAGTCGTGGGTGCGCCGCTCCACATGGCCGGAGCGCATCGGCAGCAGCGGTTGGGTCCGATCCAGCGCCTTGACTCTCCTCATCGACACACAACACAAGGGCTCTGTCCGACGGATTCAGATACAGCCCGACGATGTCGCGGACTTTCTCGATGAACAGCGGATCCTTCGACAGCTTGAACGTCTCGGTGCGATGCGGCTGCAGCGCGAAGGCGTGCCAGATCCGATTGACCGTGCTCCGGCTCAGCCCGCAGACCTGCGCCGTGGACCGGATGCTCCAGTGCGTGGCGTCGGCCGGCTTCGTTTCCAAAGTGCAGGCCAGCACCCGCTCGACATCCGCATCGCTGACGGTACGTGGCGCCCCGGGGCCGGGGCTCGTCAAGCAACCCGTCGAGCCGCTTCGCCAGAAAGCGCCTGCGCCATTTGCCCACGGTCTGCTTGGTCACATGCAGGCCGCGGGCGACCCGTGTGTTCGTCCGGCCTGTGGCGCAGCTGAGAATCGGGCGCGCGCGCTGGGCCACCGCTTGCCCCGTCGTCGGACGAGGCGCCCAGCGTTCCAACGTCTCGCGCTCCTCGTTGGTGATCGTCACTGCCGGAATCGGCCGTCCGGTGCGCACGCGCGTTCTCCTCTCACCACTGAGAACACGCAACACGCACATTGCTTCACTCATTTCTGCGTCAGGACACTAGCATAGAGACCGCAGGCGCCGCATCGTTGAGCCCAACGATCCTATCCAGACGGAGCCGACATCCCGGTACCTTCCCATGTACGCGGACTCTACAACAGATTCGGCTTTTGGCGGGTGAGGTTCGTGGGGTTGTTAGCCGAAGGTCCCAGGTGGTTTTTTCGCCAGGGGGTAGCCCTTACGTCTGGTACCATGCATATGGGGATTCAAGCGCCCGAAGGCATGCATAATCTCAGACATCTCAATCGCGTCACCACCGGGCTCAGCTACTTGCTCCAGCGCGATCGCGTCTGGGGCCAGCCCGTCTTCTTCACCATCGAGACTATCAACACGTGTAACTTTCGCTGCATCTACTGCCCGCAAAGCGACCAGGAGAATCATTTCGTCAACGGGCGAGGCGTCATGTCGTTCGAGGATTTCAAGCACATCATCGCCAACCTCCGCTCGTGCTTCGATGTGCGCATCGTCTCGCTGCATCGCGACGGCGAGCCCCTGCTGAACAAGCGCCTCGAGGCGTACATCGCGCATCTGACGGAGCTGGGCATCTACGTGACCGTGTCGTCCAACTGTTCCCTCCTCTCGGAAGAGCGTGCCCGCCGGTTGATCGAGGCCGGCTTGCGCATGGTGGGTACCGACTTCTGCGCCGACGCGGGGCTGTATGAACGGCTTCGGGCAAAGGGGATCTGGGCAGAGACCCTGGACGGTATCCGTCATCTTCTGCGGGCAGGGGTGCAGCTGGGCGCCGACTTCCGCGTGGTGATCAAGGACATGGCGACACACGGGATCCCGTCCACGGACGCAGCGGCGCTCATGGAGCGCACGCGACGGTTATTTGCGCAGTGGGCCGATCGCGTAACCGTGATGCCCGTGTATTTCCACAACGCGCTCGGCGAGAGCCTCGTGAATCTGAGCAAGGGGCCCGAAGCCGTGGAGCGCACCCCCTATACCCTCTGTCATCAACCCTGGGTGAATTTCACGATTGATTTTCACGGACGCGTGGTCGGATGCTGCCGCGACCTCCGGAGCGAATACGTGCTCGGGAACCTCCTCGAGCAGTCAGCCGACGCGATCTGGAACGGCGAGAGGATGGTGAATCTTCGGAGAGCCCTCACCGAGAAGCGACCGCAAGACATTGGCATCTGCAAGGCGTGCGACGTCCCCTGGCAAGGCTCGTACTCCGGCCGGACTCCCTTGGAGAAGGTCCGGAACTTCTTCTTCGCGGGCGCCTGGCGCCGATAGCAGCACCGACCATGGCGCGATCACCTCGCGAGCGACAATGAAAATCCTGTTCATTCCGGCCGTCTCCTCGGTTCTTCGGTGCCGTTCCGGATGCGACTCCACATCTCAACGCGGCGGGCATCGTCATCGTACCAATCCGCGTTGGGGGAGGCACCCGACTCAAGATTCTCTAGGCGTTCGCACACCGGAAGGCGGTCGTGTCCACAACAACAGGTTCCGAAGCGTTGGCCGTGGAAGACGGCGTGCACTTGTCCCGAGCCGCCACGCCTCAAGAGTTCGCGGCTAAACGTCTCGCATTGATGACGGACGCATCGATGCGTCGCGCCCTTAGCAAGGCTGGGCGAGAACTCGTTGAAACCCACTACAGCCAGGATGTCTTTCAACGCACGGTCCGTCGGTGTGTCTCTGACCTAGTCAGCTCTCGCTGAGAGAATTGTCGATGCTGTCCTCGGCCTCGGTTAACCCGCTGCGGCATAGGCCTCTGTGAACGTCCCCCAGCTTTGCCTGAAATGCCAAACACCACTGCGGCACGGCACCCTGCGCATGGAGTGCCCCGCCTGCGGCGCGCATTGGCCTCTGAACCAGACTATCCCATTGTATGGTTCCGCCACGTACCCCGGCGACGTCACCCAGGAGACGATGCATGAATTGATTGCCCTGGCGGAGCAGGGGTACTGGCTGACAGCGGCTCGCACCATGTTCAGGGACTCGAATCCGGAGCTCTACGACCATGTTGCGGATCTGAACCGGGCAAGCTGGATCCCCATACTACCGATTGGACCGAACAGCACGGTGCTCGATGTCAGCTCTGGACTGGGTGCGGTGACCCATGCCCTGGCGTTGAACTATCACCACGTCGTGTCCGTCGAAGCCGCCGCCGACATGGTTCGCTTTGCCAAGGTCAGGCTTGAGCAGGAAGGTCTCAAGAACGTCGATCTCATCCAGACCAGGTTAGCCGATTTACCGTTTTCCACAGACACCTTCGACCTGATCGTCCTCAATGGTGTCCTTGAGTGGGTACGTGAGTGGCCCAGTAGCGGGACCTCTCGAGAAGCGCAGATCGCGGTCTTGTCGGATCTTCGTCGCCTTCTCAAGCCGCGCGGCGTACTCGTCATAGGAAGCGAGAACCGCTTTGGCTACACTTCATTCCTGCGCCGCAGAGGTCACCCACGTGTCGAGGGCAAGAATCGCATGTGTTCATGGCTTGACGCACTCTATCGCAGACTCGGGAAACCTGGGTTCTACCGGTCACTGGCGGATTCGGCAAGAGGCGATGGACCGTACACCCATAGCCCAAATGGATATGCTGACTTGTTGCGACAGGCCGGCTTTCCAGTGGTTGACCTGTGGTGGCCGCCGAATGGGTATAACTCACCGCACACGATGTTACGCGCCTCGAATCGCGCGGCCATCAGGTCGTACTGCGACTCTGACCGCAGATACAGGGATCGGTTCCACGGCTACGCTCTCGCGAGGCAGCTCCGGCATTGGGCCGTCGTCGATACGAACCTCATTCACCGAATGTTTCCCGATGTGATCATGATTGCCGCGCGCAGCACTGAGCGCGGAGGGCACCTGTATAGTAGCGTTCCACTACTCGCGGTTCTCGAACAGCATCTTGCGGGTGACCGGTACCACGCCGATTCCCTCGCGACCCACCCGTACAAAAACAAAGCCGTACTAACAGTACGCTCCGACAACACCGATACTCGCGCCGTGATCAAGGTTGCAAATCTCAGACTGTCGGGTGCCGACATTGTTCAGCGGAGCTATCAGAATTTGCAGCGTCTCCATTCCAGCTTTGCAGCTAGCGATCCGGTCCCGGCCGGTTCAATACCTTCTCCTATGGGAGTGGTCCGGGTCGGATCCCTATTGGCGACCATGGAAAGCTCGGCCCGCGGCTCCCGCCTCGTCGACCTGGTCCTGGACCGGCGATACTTCGACCATCGCGATCGCGTACGGCGCCATCTCGAGCAGATCACCTCGTGGCTCATCGTCTCCAAGCCAGCATTGGATGCGAGTGGATCTGAAGGCCTTATCGATCCCATACCGCCTGAGTGGCTTGTTGCACCAGATCGAGACACCGGGGTCGGGCCCGGGTCGGCTCCAGAGCGTTTCACTGGGACCCAGCACGGTGATTTCAACCCGGAGAATATCTTTATCGATGAGGATTCACAGCAGCTGTGCGTAATTGACTGGGATAGCTGTGCTACCGGATATCCGCCGCTCTTTGACTGGTTTTGCCTGGTCACCGGCCTTTACTACACGCATGAAAGAGTCCGTGGTCTGCCTAGAGGGCAAACGGTAGATGCCATCTCCTTTCGTCAGACCTACTTCGAGGCGAGTTGGTTTTCGGAAGTGATTCGGTCGCTCTCGCACCGACTCTGTGAACGGCTCGGCCTGGATAGTGCCAGGCTCCTCGACTACTTTCTGCTATACATCGTGGTCCGCTATCGGCAACTCGCTTCTGTCTGGCCAGAGAATACGTATTGGGGGCCACTCAGCCAGCATCTGTATGAGCAGCATTATCAGTTATTACTCAAAAACCAGACGCAGTGCTGTTTCTGGAAGTTTTCCGCCCCAGGACCTCTCTGACACCTCTGTCGATGACTCTTGTGCCAGCCGCGGACCTTGCGGAGCCCGGACCGCCGAACGGCGGATTCGTGATCGTTGTGATTCTCAACTGGAACAACCTGGCCGACACTCTCGAGTGCGCGGAGTCGGTTCTGAGGTCGGACTATTCGCGGCTCGCGGTCTGGGTTGTCGACAACGGCAGTGACGAGGATCCGAGGGACCGCCTGGGCGAGTACTGCCCGACGGCGCGTGTCATTCGACTCGCCAAGAATCTCGGCTACTGCGGCGGAAACAATGTCAGCCTGAAGCTCGCGTTGAACCAGAAGACCCACGACGTGCTTCTTTTTGAATCATGACGCACCCGTGGCGCCAGACACGATCACTCGCCTGGTAGCCGCTATGCGAGAATCGGAATGGCGACCCCGCGTGTCTTCTTTTACGATCGCCTCACCCTGGGGTGGCGGCATCATCGACTGGACAGCAGCCATCGAGCCACTCGCTGGAGACTATTCCGCCGGACCGTGGGAGGTCTTTCGAGCTATGCGGGGTCGGACCGGTGGTCCCTGCTGTCTCTTTGTCAGGTTGGCTGCGCTTCACGATGTCGGACTCCTCGACGAACGCTACTTCCTCTACCACGAGGATGCCGAGTGGACCGTCCGGGCCTCGCGCCGTGGCTGGTTGAACGCGGTTGTCCTGGATACCTCCGCGCGCCACAAGCTGTCTCGAAGCACCGGCAGCTTATCTGGCCCCCTGGCCAGTTTCTACTTCCGACGGAATCGCTACCTTCTTCTCCGGACCCACGGTCCACTGCGCACGCATTCCACGCCGCGCCTGTTCTATGCTTGGACCGCGTACGCCGAGTATCGTCTCAGGCAGAGCTCCCGCGAGAGCCGCCGAGCCGTGCTGGAAGCGTACTGGAGCCTGCTGCGGAACAAGTGGGGAGCCCATGCTCCGTGTCGGCATCAGCGCCTTCTCGCGCTCGCCGACTACCTCCTGCTTGGCGTGACGGCAATCGGTAGAAACACGCATCGCCTTCTCCGTGGCCTGGCACCTGGTCGCGTCCGTGCCAAACTCGGCAACACCAAGCGCTGCTCAGGGCACTCATAAGGACCTCGAGCTCTTACTTGCGCATCACATGACCGATGAAGACTGGCCGACCGACGAACCTTCTGGATGGGAAGGTCGAGCCAAGCGTAAGGCCGGGTGACAGACAGATATCAGGCTTGAGCAGGTATCGAAGGGAGTATCTGGGGCCGTGGAGGTAGAGAACCGCCACACCGCGCGGGGCCAGAACCCGCCCGATCTCCGCGATCGCCCGTTGCTCATCCGTGTACGGAATCACCACGTTGCAGAGAATGCCGGGGCAGCTATGACTGCGAAACGGCAGGCTCTCGGCACTGGCGACGATGAACCGCCCCGGGTTTGCTGGAGAGCTCGTTACGTGAGAACCGCCATGCCCACTGGAGCGGCCTGACGGTCATGGTAGGCCTTCTCGAACTCGGCCGGCGGAACGTAGCCGAGCGGTTCGAACAGGCGGCTGCCGTTGTACCACGCGACCCACTCGAGTGTCGCGAACTCGACCTCCTCGAGCCCCTTCCACGGTCCGCGACGATGGATCCCCCGTGCTGCCGACCGACGGCTCGATGCCCGCTTGGGCCAACCGCTCTGTGTACCGGATTGACAGGTACTGGGTGGATTCAACCGGTCGTCGCAACACCGCACCGGAAGGGGTTGCGATGACTACACAGAGGCGGCGTTCGGAGGGGGCAGGGCGAGCCAAACTGCGCTCGCCAGGCCGACCCTCGGTTGGGCGGCATGAGGAGCGGCGCTGGTTCTGGGCGGCGAGTGCGGCCCGACGCTCGAGTGAGGACGCGGCGGTCGGCGCCGGGGTGTGGCCGGCGGTCGGGACACGGTGGTTTCGGGAGGCAGGCGGCATGGCCGCGTCACACCTCATGCCATCGGCACCGCCGCCGTCGGGGCGGTATCTGGCGTTGACCGACCGGGAGCAGATCGCGCACTGGCGCGCCCAGGGGCATGGAGTGCGCGAGATCGCCCGCCGGCTGGCCCGGGGGAGTTGCGCCGCAACGCCGCCACGCGCGCCGGCGGCTTCGAGTACCGAGGGCCGACGGCGCAGTGGCGTGCGGATCGCGCCGCGCGCCGGCCGAAGCCGGCGAAGCTCGCGGTCAATGCTAAGCTGCGGCGGTACGTGCAGGAGCGGTTGGCCGGCATGGTCATCGCGCCAAGCGGCGCGATGGTCCGCGGGCCTGTGGTGCCGTGGAAGGGGCGCCGGCAAGGGGCGGCGGCAGCCGCAGCGGTGGGTCCGGGCGTGGAGTCCAGAGCAGATTGCCCGGCGCCTCGCGCGCAACTTCCCCGAGGATGATTCCCTGCGCATCAGCCACGAGGCCATGTACCAAGCGCTGTATGGTGCAGGGGCGCGGCGCGCGGCGCCGTGAGCTGACGGCGTGTCTGCGCACCGGGCGGGCGCTGCTGCCGGGGCATTGGGAGGGGGATCTCATCCTGGGGCTGGGCAGTTCCGCCATCGGCACGCTGGTGGAGCGCGCCACCGGTTCACGCTCATGCTCCACCTGCCGCGCCTGGCGGGCCACGGCCCTGGCGTTCGCGTGAAGAACGGGCCCGCGCTCGCTGGGCATGGTGCCGAGGCGGTCCGCGACGCTATTGCGCGCACGATCGCCACACTGCCCACCCAACTCCGCCGGTCGCTGACCTGGGATCAGGGGGCAGAGATGACGCAGCACGCCCGCCTGCGGATCGACACCGGGGTCGCGGTCTACTTCTGCGATCCGCATAGTCCATGGCAGCGCCGGCACGAACGAGAACACCAACGGACTGCTACGCCAGTACTCTCCGAGGGGCACGGACCTGAGCGTACACAGCGCCGACGCCCTCGCGGCCGTCGCCCTCGCCCTCAACACCAGGCCGCGAAAGACCCTCGGCTGGCGAACACCGGCCGAGGCGCTCGATCACGCCCCGGTCGCTGTGATGCACCAGCGGCTCTGCCTCGAGGAGCGGGCGATCGTAGAGCGCCTGCTCCAGCGCATCGAGGGCCAGGTCGCTGCGGAGCGAGTTCGACGGCCGCCAGCCGACGATCCGCCGCGAGAACACGTCGATGACGAACGCCACGTACACGAACCCGCGCCACGTGGCCACGTACGTCAAATCGGCGACCCACAGCTGGTTCGGCCGACCGGTCGTGAACGGCCGCGTCACCAGATCCAGTGGGCGCGCCGCCGCGGTATCCGGGATCGTCGTCACGGTGAACGTCCGCCCGCGCGGGCCGGCGGCTCCTGGGCGTGCTCGAACACCATCCGCACTGCTCGCTCCCGCACCTCCTGGGAAAACCGACTCGGTCTCGCCATGACCCCATCCTCTCAAGGAATGGAGCCTCCGGGAAACCCGGGGCGGTTCACGACGACGGTATGACCGATCCACGTCTGCGGGCCAAGCGTAGCAGCTGAACGGGCCCACATCCCCCTTTTCTGCTGTACGAATGTAACACCGTCGCCACGGTACATCTTCCAGAAGGCCGCGGGGCCACCGCGGTACCGCATCTCGCCATCAGGCGGACGCGAGTGAGACTCTGTAGGTCGTGGAGGGACGCTCAACGGGTAAGGGTCGATCGCGCCGGCCTAGTCGGCTGTTCCGTACCAGACACTCCCGCCGAACGTGGTGATGAAGATCCTGGCCGGGTCGCGCGGATCGACGATCACCCGGTGGGCCCACTTGAAGTCGAATCCGGGAATGCGTCTCCACGTCAGGCCGCGATCGGAGGACCGCCAGGCGGAGGACTCGAAGCCCGCGGCATAGAGCACGCGGGGGTCTCGCGGGTCAATCGTCACGTCGTACACATGCTGGTCTTGCGCGAGGACGCGGCGCCATGTTTCGCCGGCATCCGTCGACAGATAGATACCGCCGTCCTCCGCGCCTTGCCGAGTGCTCCGGCCCCAGGCAGCCAGGTACAGACGACGGGAATCCTGTGGGTCGATGGCCAGACCGTTCGGACCGTTGACGCCCTCAGGCAGCGGGATGCGGGTCCAGCGCTCCGCGCTGTCGGTCGAGCGGTAGAGGGCGCCGTCCCCGGCGTTCGCGAAGCTGCCGTCGTCGCTCCGGCGAGCCACCACCAGATAAAGCGTGCCCTTCGTATCACGCGCGAGGCGCCACGCAAAAGGCTGCGCACCTTCGACGCCGACGTTCTTGAGGGCCCAGCGCTCTCCCCCGTCGGTGGACTTGAAGACGCCTCGCCCGAAGCCGGTGACGTACAGCGTGCCCACGGGATCGCGTAGGATGTGAGTGGCCGCGGTCTGCGGCATGCCGGTGTTCTGCACGTGCCAGGTGCGTCCGCCGTCGTCGCTGCGCACAACGCCACCGTCGTACGTCTCGGGCGATCGCTGGCGCCACATCTTCGCCCGCGGTAGATCATGCACGCCGCTCATGACGGCCCACATCCGCCCACGTACGTTCGGGTCGAATTCCATCCAGTACGTGGTGTTGACCCACGACTCGGGCACGCCGCTGCGCGTCGCGCTGTACCAGCTGGCCCCGCCGTTGTCGCTGGCAAAGAGCCCGATGTCCGTGTAGCCGATGAACATGTGCCGCAGGTCGAAAGGATCGAAGTGCACACCGTAATTGGTGGTGATGTCGAGACCGTTGGTCGTCCAGCCGCCATCGGGCGTGCGAGTGGAGTAGACCGCGTCCCAGGACGCCCCAGCGTCGAGGGTCCGGAGCGTCCGCCCATCGTCCGTAGCGTAAACGACGTCGGGTGTGCCGGGTGCGACGGCGAGGCCGCGGGGGTTGCCCGGCCACTCAACGTCGAAGCGGTCGGTGAGCCAGGCGTCGCGAACGTCATGCCAAACAGGTCTCCAGCGACGACCCCCGTTGACGGTCTTGGCGACGCCGCTCGTCGCCCGGATCGGCGCGCGGAGCCCTGAATACGAGACATACGCGACGTCGGGCTGCTGGGGACTGGCGGCGATGGCGGTAGCGCGGCCCTGGAAGCCGGGTAAGGAAGAGGGGCTCCACGTCATTCCGCCATCAGCGGATACGAAGATCTTGCCGGCCGCGGTCGCATAGAAGCGTGGGGGAGTCCCCGTGACGTCCGTGAAGACGCCGGGGGACGCACCGCTGCGCCAGACACCGGCCTGTCGGCGATACATGGTATCGTGGCCGGCCACGTAGAGGGTGCGGTCGGCCTTGCTCGAGCGCGGGTCGATCCATATCTGTCGCGCTCTGCCGGCCAGGTCGGCGGACTTCTGCCATGTGGCGCCGCCGTCGAGGGACGTCCAGAGGGCGGACTCGATCGCGAGGTACAAGACGCGAGAATCTCCCGGATCGATGGCCATCGCGCCGATCTCACCGCGGGGACCGCTGGCGACGTGAAGCGTGGGAGCCGCGTGGTCGTCGCCCATCGTGATATTCGTGACGGTGCTCGGAAAGAATCGCGTCCAGGTCGTGCCACCGTCGGTGCTGCGGAATAGCGCCCCCGCCTTGGCGTAGATCACGCGCGGATCGATCGGGTCGAAGAGAAAGAACTGGGCGGATAAGCCGAGATTGAAGATGTGCCAGCGACCTCCGGCGTCGGTCGTGATGTAGCTGCCGGTCATGTCGCAGGCAACGAGAACGGTGCGCGGGTCATGTGGGCTGATCGTCGGATGGAACAGCGCTCCCCCTCCGCCGGGCCCTATGCCGCGCCAGCGGTCCTCACGCGTAGCGGCTGCGGTCAGGACAAAAGCGGCGGCCAGTATGAGTGTCAGGTGCTTCACCAGGGTCCGATTCACCCGGCTTCTATGGCCGCTCGAGACCGAGGCAGTTTGACATCCCTTGGCGATCAGGTTGGATCGCCGCGGTGCGTCGGCGCCTTGGCACGACTTAGGCGACCCGGCCGGGCAGCGGGTGAGGAGCCACCGCATGTCGTGGTCGTGACCTAGGATGCCCTGGAAGAGCGACCAGCAGGTTAATATGGTTCCCCGGACTCATCGAGTTCCTAGTCGTTGTTCTGCTGCTCCTGAGTACTGGCCACGTCATGATCGAACGACCCGCAGAGCAACCTGACGGGCTATTCCACCACCTCGTCCTCTGGGAAGGTTGAGTCTTTCCAACACGCGCGGGAATCGGACCGGATACGAATCATCCGGGCACGGGTTGCGGCCTCAGCGCGCGTTGCAACTCGTCGAAGTCAACGCCGATGTCCTTCCCATCGGTCGCACCACGACGGAGGGGACTCGTCGGCGCCAGCGTTCCGTCCGCGTTGATGCCAGCCGACGCCGCATTCCGGAAGGCCATGTACATTGTCGCGGCGACGCCATGGCGCACGTTCCGAATTTCGCCTTGGCCGTCTCCGCTGTCGCCTAAGTTGATGAGCGCATTCTTGGACACGATCGCGGCTGGGGCAACCTGCGCGAGCGTTGAGTCGGCACCGCCGCCGACCACGCCATAGGCGCCGAAGCCCGCCACATTGTTCGTCAACCGGAAGCGAATCAGCGCCGGGGAAACGCGGGCCTCGAACAAGTAGGTTGAATAGGCACAAGGCACTGCCGTGTTGTGCTCAATGAGCAGATCCTCGAGGACACCGGGCCCGCTAAGCAGAGCGAAGAATGTTCGGCGGACTTGCCACAAGTTGTTCACGATGGCAACTCGCTTCATTGGCTGGCTCGACCGCTCGCTATCACTGAACAGGGCGACAAACCCGGTGCCGCTGTTCCTCACCAGGTTGTTTCGGATGAGCACATCCTGCACCACTGACCAGGGTGCCGAGCCGCTCTGGTTTCTCGGGGTCAGGACGAGGGCCGTCTCGGTGTTGTTCTCGAGCAGGTTGCCTTCGATGAGAACGCGCTGAGCGTTTTTGAGTTCGAGGAGATTCTTGATGGGCCACGTTACGCCTGCAAAGTTCGGGTCGTCCGGGAGCCAGCTCAGCGGCTTGAATATGTGGTTGCGACGGATCTCGATGTCGGAGGGCACGAGACCGGGAATCTTCGGATCGGCGCCGCCGAACATGATGTTCTCCGTGGCGCCCTCGAGGAAGTTGTTGACGATCTTGAAGGGTCCAGGACCGTTATAGCCCAGGATCGCCTGAGCGTCGGACCCCGGGGCGTGGATCTCGGACACATGGGAATCAATGACCGCGGCCGAGGCACTGTTCAGGAGAACTCCGCGCTGGCTCGTCAAGCCGCTATGACCATGGACGTAGGAGCGGTCGAGTATCAGATCGTGCGGCGTGTCGCTGTCCGATTCCTGCGTGCCTCCGAACGCAACAATGGAGTAGATAGTTTTCACGTCAGGTGTGGTGCTGAACTCGATCCCGATGAAGCGATAGTGATGGGCGGCGGGTTCCGTGTAGAGGGCAGGGTTCTGGTTCGGACTCAGGATCTTTGGCATTACGGAAGTGAAGGCTGGCGTCACGCGGGCACCTGGCGCCGGCAGCCTGTCGTCTGGTGCGCCGGAGCGAACGATGAGCCAGCCAGAGCCGGTCTTGTTCCGAAGAGCGAAGTTTCCCTGAAAGACGGCACCCGGTTCGAGGGTGATGACATCGCCAAGGCGTGCCGCGTTCAGCGCCGCCTGCAAATCACCACCAGCGCGGACTGCGATCGTTTGGCCCGATGGCGGATGGTACGAGGTGTCAAGAAAGACGCGCGGTGGAGCTGGGGGCACGGGCTGGACGGCGGGCTCGGCCAGAACCGCCACGCCGACAGCCAGATGGGCCAATACGACGGGAGGCAGGACTGCGGCGACGAAGAACCGGCGGTCGCGCATTGCACCCATTGTTAATCGCCTCCAGGCATCGGCAAGGACGGCAGCAGCCAACCAGTCGCCCGGCAAGATCACCGGCAAAATCCGCCCACGGCTGCCGATGCGCGGTCCGAGATCTTAAATTTTACGCTTGACCATGAGAAGTTGCCAAGTGGAATGAGACAGTCCGCATCGGAACTTTGTGACTCGCCGTCCTGAGCCCGCCCCCGTGGCACGGCAAGAATCCGCGCGGGGGTTGTCATGGGAGACGTGGGGTCGGGAGTGCGAGCGCACCACACCCCGGGTCGCCAGCAGTAGCGCACGGGCTGCGACGTCATCGAGGGGCCGGGTTCAGCATGAATGGTGAACTTGTCGGGGGCGACGCGCAGGCGCTCACAACAAGGATCTCGGAATCGACGTTGCCGAGCTGCAACGCGCAATGAGCGGTGGTCAGTCCGGCCGCCAGTGAGCAGGGCCGCACCGCCCCCAACCCCTTGACCGAGGCCCTTCTAGGGCGCATCATGACTCAAAACCCTGAGCCGGCCATTCCAGGAGGCAGCCGATGCTCGACCAATTCAGGCCTCGCCTGACCTTGTTGATCGTGGCTCTCGTTCTCGCGCCGGTGGTGGCTACCACCTGGGCAAAGGACACCATTTCGGATGCCAAGATCGTCCGCTGGGTGGAGAAGACGGTCGCCGAACGACAGCCCCCGTCGGAGGATAAGCGCTTCGACGAGATCGGTTGGGCCCCTGACATTCGTACCGCGATCAAGCTTGGCAAAGAGCACAACCGACCAATCCTCCTCTTGACCGTGGAGGGCCGGGTCAACACCGGCCGGTGCTGAGGCGGCGCTTTTGACCTGAGAGCGGGTCCGCTCTCTGACCGGCGTGTGATCGAGGTGCTGAACCGGAGCTTCGTCTCGGTCTATATCAATAACCAAGACTACGACTCCAAGGGAGGCAGTGCCCCGCCCGAGGAGCGGGCAGAGCTGCAACGGATCCACCAGGAGGGCTACGCCAAGAAGCTCTCCGTGGGCACGGTAACCGCCTTCATGCTAAGTCCGGACGGGCACACCTACGACATCGTCACACCTCCAATGTTGGCCACCCTAGAGCGTACGGTTGAACACTTCAAGCCGACTCCTGGCAAACCGGTCGTGCCACCGGCACCCCAGTCGGCACCGCCCCCGGCCCCGGCCGACGCTGTCACGTTGCACCTCGTCTCGCGCGGGGATGACCGAGGCTCCTGGGGTCAATTCCCCGCGGAGAACTGGATCATCCTCGAACGAGCTGACTGGTTGAAGATTGTGCCCGCCGTGGACGTCGAACCGGGCCAGACCTGGGAGTTCGACCGAGACGTCAGCGCGAGAATCCTGACGTACTTCTATCCACAGACCGAGAACAACAACGCCAGCATCGACCGCATTCAGCAGCAGTTGCTCAGGGCAAAGGTCCTCACGGTCAAGGCCGGCGTGGTGACCGCACGAGTCGATGGATTTCTCCGCATGCAGCATGTCTTTTACCCCGGCCGGACGGATGCCCAGCCCTTGGGAGCCGAGATCGTCGGTGTGCTCACCTTTACCGCCGATCAGCCACCGTCTCTTCAGTTGGTGACGACTCAAGCGGAGCACGGGCGTCGGCCATTCACGGTAGCCGTACGGACCGTTCCACGCATGGCGAGATGACCTGACTCATCATTCGCTGTGATTGAACCGCAACTCCAGATGGATTCGTAGATGCGGAGGGTCTTCTTCACGGACTCGCCACCACGACGTGTGTCCGTACGCGCTCTAGAGACTTCGCTGATCGACCAACTTCGGCTACCGACGACCGGCACTCCGCAGGCCATGCTCTGCGACTACCAGTCCAAACGCCTCGCCAACAGAAGCCGGCAAGAAGAGTCCTCGGATCGACGACGTTTCCCAACCAGACGATGTGGTCGCGATGGCCAAGTTTCTCGCTGAGAGGATCCAAAGATCCGGGAGCATGTTGCCGTCGCCTGCCACCAAGAGACGGAAGGGGACATGTCGCGCGGCCCAGCTCGCCACATGCCTCGACCAGTATCTGAGGGTTCTTGAAAGGTCCCACGTACAGAGGCTCGACCAGGATCACTTCATCGGGCTGGGTCGAGAATCGTTCTGCCAATTTCTGTCGTGTCTCCGGGTCGGCTTGAACCGCTCGGTATCCACTCCAAGGTACCGCGCGCCCATCTTGCCTTCCGGCAACTCGGCGTTCACCAACTGCTGTCGAACGAACTCGGACATGGCAATAACCCGCGTGACCGGTGTCGTCATCATCCTGGTGCGACGTCGGAGCAGGCCATTTCGCCATGATTCCGCTCGGAACTCTCCGCTATTCTGCATCTCGTAGATCACATGCCGAATGCCGCAAAGACGCGCCAGCCAGAAGAGTGCGCTGAAGTAGTCGAAGAACACGATGTACGAAGTGGTAATCGAGAACTTCGCCTTGAGCCTGCCCAATTCCCGGTAGCAGTGAACACTCCCGGCCCGTAGTCGACTGCCTCGATCTCGGCTCCGCTGGATCGCAGCCTGGCGTGAATGCGCGACTCAAGGTCCCGTGAGAATAGGACGATCAGCCGTACCCGTTCCTGGACTAGGGCTTGGCACACGTGTTTCTGGACCAGGGCTTGGCACAGGCTGAAGTGGCGGTCCTCCTGACTAGAGTCCATGTCGTGGGAGACGAATCGCGCAGAAATAGCACGCTACCGCGACTCAAACCGTCTGCTCAGAGATTGGCAATGTCGTACGCCTCCAGCATCTGGGTGACGTTCTTCCGGAGATCAAACTTCCGTTCAACGATCATCCGTCCGGCTTTGCCCATTGCCTGGCGTCGGCCCGGATCTCGAAGCAGTCGCAACAGCTTCTTGGCCAACGTCTCGACATCACCACGCTCAATCAAAAACCCGGAGTCTTCGTCCGCCACGACTTCCGGTATGCCGCCCACTCGCGTGGCGATCACCGGCTTGCGGTAGGCCATCGCCTCCGCAATCACCCACCCAAACACTTCCTCCCAGCGGGAGACCTGGCACACGATCTCGGCCGCGTCGTACACCCCCGCGGAAAAGGGATCTTCAACGAGGCCAGTCCAGGTGATACGGTCCCCCAAGCCAAGGTCGGCCGCCCTCCTCGTGTACTCCACGCGCGCGGGACCGTCTCCCACAAAGACGAAGTGAGCCTTGATCTCTTGTTCGGCAACGATCCGCGCGGCCGCCAAGAGGTCGAGGACGCCCTTCTCCGGAATAATCCAACTCACCTGCAGCACTATCTGTCGTTCAGCTGGAATAGAAAACCGCCTTCGAAACTCGGCGGCACGTCTCATGCTCTCACTCACCCGAGATAGATCGACGCCGTTGTAGATCATCTGACAGTTAGCCTTAGGAAACAGTCCACGCTCCGTAAAGGAGCGATGACCGTAGTTGCTTACCGAGATAACCTGGGACAGGGGCAGGTTGATTGCGCGAGCCACCCAGCGTCTCGCGAGAGAAGCCCGCCGGCTGACGTGATTGGCCGGGCGGGACGCGTGGTCCGTGAAGAGGACCCGCTTCACACCACACAGGCGAGCCAGCCATGGGTAGAAACTGAGAAACTTGGTGTAGTGGAAGTGAGATATCGTGGGCCGATGGCGACGGAAGACCTGCGCCATCTGTGACAGAACGCGCCGCTCGGAGCCTCGAACAAAATCCACCAGATCAAGCGAGACGTTCGGACTCTCGAGAAATCGCCGCACCTCCTCCGAGGGGGCGCCCGCGAAGCACAAGACACTACGCCAACCGTGATTCCGGAGCTGGACGGACAGTTCCCGAGCGTAGGTTTCGGTGCCTCCGATGAATCGCGGCTCCACATCAAAGACGGAGACTACAGCCGGTGCTTCGGGTGGCATCTGGGCGGCTATGGAGAGTCCTTCTTCAAGGCCCGCTTCAACCTTGCCGCGACCCGGGCGCGGACATCACCGAACCGAAGATTCACATCATGGATGCGGCTAAGGACGCCGTGCACCATGCTGGGGGCGAAAGGGCGTTCGAACGCAGGAGCGTAGTTTGTCTTGTCGCCAAATCCCAAGATGCGCGTGTCTTCTTCCGTCAGGGATCCGAGGAAGGCCGCATTCAAGATCAGAGGGTGGTATCGATAGAACTTGATATCGTCAGGTTGCAGCCTGACCAGCGGGTCGTGGTAGTTGAAGAACACGACGTGACGTGGCTCCAGGAGAGGAACACCCTGGCGATGGATTCCGGACGTGTCGAAGAGAAAAGCGGAGCCGGCGGGGCCGGCAAACTGCAAGATCTCCGACGATGGGACCTCTGGGAGATCGACGGTGCGAATTCGTCGAGGATGCTGCTTACGGTGAGTGGCCCGGATGTAGTTGAATGCACCGCTCCGTACGTCGGTGAGATAGAAGCCCAGTTTCACCTCCCTTGGAATGCCCTCTGCGATCTGCTGGTCATACCACTCGTCGCCGTGCCAGCCATGGAAATCTCTTCGCGTCGGTAGTGATCGCCAGCCTCTAGCCTCAACGAGCGCGAAGCGGCCAAGGTACTTGCTCAGCACCTCCTTGACCAGAGGGTGAAGGGCGGCATCCAGGAATTCCTGGCCCAGGGTCAATACATCCTCCACCATGTGGCGGTTCGGTTCGGTCTTCTCGTATCCGTCGAGATTGTTCCAGCGTAGGCGCCGGAGTCGCGCATCGAACGCCCGCTGCATGGCCGCGATCTGCCCTACGTCGAACAGATTCGGCATCGAAACGACTCCGTCCTGCTCGAGGCGGGCAAGAATCTTGTCGACCGCCGGCTTATTGATCACGAGACATCCTCCAAAGTCCAGAGTTACCCTTGTCGCGTGCACCCGCAAGTCCAAAGAAGCGATCGCAGGTCAACCACAGGACCAGCCGATCAGGCATAAGTGGCTTAGACGATTAGCTATTCATGCCGGCCGGCCGACACAGTTCGAGTGCCCGCCAAGAGACGTAAGGCGGTAATCATTCTTTGCCAGAAGCGCCACGACCGCTTCGTATGGTTGTGCCGCACCCCTCCACGAGGTGTGACTCCAGCTCCAGGACGATGATGGGTTGCATGTGCCGCAGAATGCGGCTCATTCCGCGCAGCACCACAAGCTCGGCGCCCTCGACATCGATGCTAACCCAGATCGGCTCTGACAAGCCCGCGCGCCTCAAACAGCCCATCGAGGCGAATCCAGGAGACCTCGACTGCTGTCCCGCCGACTACATTTCCGGTTGAGTGACCGTCGGCGCCGGCCAAGGCTATGACGCGCCTTTGTCGAAGCCCTCCGGTTGGTCCACGTGACCCCACACGTGGCCCAGAACACCCCGAACCGGTCGAGTGATCGTTCGACGCGCCACGCGCGGCGTCCCTACGGAGTGAGCCAGTGGAAACGCAAGCGCGTGAAGGAGATCTTCACCGTAGTCCCCACCCGTCGCGGCACACGCGGCCTGCAGCCGCTGTGGCAGGTCGAGTTGACCCAGGCACCGGAGCATCTCCAGCCCACTGTACGACCTCAACTGCTGGACGTGCAGCGGGCCCTTGACCATCTGGCGCAAGCTCGCTACGCTCAATCGCATGATACGGGCCTCCTGCGTGAGGGGAGTGCCGTCAATCATCACGAGGAATGCACTCATAAATCTAGACGACGCCGGGGATGGCCAAGGCGCGGTACGGAATAGGCCCCCCGGCGTCAACCAGACGATGTACACGTCCTTTCCTAACGCAGCGACGGCTGGACTGAAGGAAGACGGAACGCTAACCGCGAAGAGTCCGAACCGGCGGGCAGCTACCGATGGGAGGGATATTGGGGTCGACTTCGAGGAGCTCCAACGCGCAGGTGGGGGTCAGTTTCTTCCACAGTGACTTTGTGGATGGATCTGCTAGGAAAAGCGCCGTTGCAGCGCAGAAATATCGAAGTTGCCTTCCCGCCTGCGATGAAGGCTGGAAGCTGGAAGATCACCGTCCTCGCCGCGCTCGCCACGTACCTCGTGCTCGCGGGAATGCTGGCTTATACGAAGCGACCGTGGGCAGACGAGGCGTGGTTCGCGAACATTTCCGTGAACATCCTCGAGAACGGGAAAACGGGGATTTCTGTCCTAGACCCACTCGGAAACGCGAACCTGCTTGGACGCTCTTTGCCCGGAATCAATGAGGAGTACTACCTCTGGATTCCCGTCCAGGAAGCGCTCTACTCACTCTGGTACCGGATGATCGGATTCAGCTTACTGACCATGCGGGCTGCCTCCATATGCTGGGGGTTGGTCGCCCTCGGGGCCTGGCTGGTGATTGTAGGCCGGCTGACGCGGAATCGTGAAGTGGCCTCCCTAGCTCTTTGCTTTATCGCCACCGATTTCGCCTTTCTCGATGCATCGGCGGACGGCCGCATGGACATCATGTGCGCCGCCCTCTCCTTCAGCGCGATCGCGTGCTATCTGGGGTGGCGCGAGCGGCACTTCGGCTTCGCGGTGCTGTCCAGTCAGATTCTCGTGGTTGCGTCCGGGCTCACACATCCCATGGGGGCGGTTGGGTTTGTCGCCCTGCTGTTTTTAATCGTCTATCTGGACGGCCGGCGAATCCGTTGGTCACATGCGGCTCTGGCTTTCCTCGCCTACCTGGTGGGAATCGCGGTGGCAGGCGCGTATATCCTTCCCAATATGCCGATGTTCCGCGCCCAGTTCAGTGGTGCCCTCACCGGGCGACTCGGCGCTACCGAGTCGATCGGAGGCACCCTGCTACGCGAGATAACGGCGAAATATCGTGATCTCTACTTGCCGCCGTCTGCCCACGGTGTCTCGGCGCTGCGGGTCCTCGTCCCTCTCATCTACGCGGCGGGACTCGCCGTCGTGGGCTTGACCCCACGGCTGCGGGGCAACGTCAGGTACCGACAACTGCTGTTCCTCGCCCTCGTCGCCCTCGTAGCCATCTCGGTACTCGATAGCGGCAAGCTATACTACTATATGGTTCACAGCACACCCTACCTGGCGGCCATGACGGCGGTCTGGGCGTACGAGTGGTGGAGACAAGGAAATCTCCTTCGCGTGGTCGGAGGCTCTTTCGTTACCGCCTTGGTGGTGCTGCAAGTCGGCTGGGTCGGAGTCGTGATCCGCAAGGATTCTTATCATCGAAGCTTCCTCCCAATGGCGGCATTCGTGAATGGATGGACCCAGAAACAGGGCGGGAAACAGGTGCTCATCATGACCAGTGCGGAGCTAGCGTTCGTGATCGGCTTTAGCAGAACGATCTCGGACGACGCCCTCCTCGGATACCAGAGTCGGCGTCAGCCGGATCTCATAGTGTTCGACCAGAGATCGTACCAGTCTCATCTGGATGGGTTCGAGCGACGTAGGCCGGATATTGCCCACTACATCCGGCGGCTGCTGGCTGAGCAATACGTTTCGGTCTTCACCGACGGCTATTACAAGGTATACGAGAGGGTCTCGCCTATCAGCGCCGGGACTCCAAGCCAAGCGGCACCGCCGAATCGTCCCCTCGCGTACCTGTCTGAGGTCAACCGACAAGGGTTATCATCGTGCTAGCCATGATCAGCGATAAGACCATCTTCATCACGGGGGGGGCGGGCTTCATCGGCTCGACGCTGGCCGGTCGCCTCGTCGACGCAAACCACGTGGTGATCTACGACAACTTGAGCCGCAACTCACTCAAAGACAAGATCTTCAAGGATCACCCCAATCTCACGCTGGTCACAGGTGACGTCCTTGACTACGAATCGCTCCGCCGAGCTATGCGCGGGGCCCAGATCGTCATACACTGCGCGGCGGTGGCCGGCATCGACACGGTCATCAAGAGCCCGGTGACCACCATGCGGGTGAACATGATCGGCTCGGCCAACGCTCTGGAGGCCGCCTCGCAGCTCGACAACTGCGACCGAGTGTTGTGCTTCTCGACTAGCGAAGTCTTCGGTCAACACGGCTTTCACTCCCGTGAAATCGACACCACCAGCATCGGCCACGTCGGCGAAGCTCGTTGGACCTACGCGGTATCGAAGCTCGCCGAGGAGCATCTGGCCATCGCCTATCACCAGGAAAGACGTCTGCCCACTACTGTCGTGCGCCCCTTCAACATCTACGGCCCCGGCCAGGTCGGGGAAGGCGCGCTGCGCGCCTTCGTGCTTCGCGCCATCCAGGACGAAACCATCGAGCTCCACGGTGATGGCACCCAGATCCGCGCCTGGTGTTACGTGGACGACATGGTGGATGGCGCCCTGCTGGCGCTGACACATCCCAATGCGATAGGGGAAAGCTTCAACATCGGCAATGTGCGGGCAGTGACCACCATCTACGGTCTGGCCAACACCGTGGTCCGCGTGCTTCGCTCACGATCGCCGATCATCTTCACCCGCAAGGACTACGTGGACATCGAGCTTCGGGTCCCCTCCGTTCAGAAGGCACGCGAGTTGATCGGCTTTGAGGCGCGCGTCGATCTCGAAGATGGCATCCTCCGGACCGCCAAGTACTACCGGGATCTGAAATGATTCGCCTTGTCGTTCCTTCGATCGACACGGAAGACCTCGAGGCCGTGGGGGCAGTGTTGCGGTCGGGTTTCCTCGTCCAAGGCGCGGTGGTGAGACGATTCGAGGAACGCGTGGCCGAGATTGCCGGCGCCCCTCACGTGGTGGCCGTCTCCAACGGAACCGCCGCCCTCCATTGCGCTCTTCTGGCCCTGGGCGTTGCTCCCGGCGACTTGGTGTTGGTGACGGCGTACTCGTGGATCTCCACCGCCAACGTGGTCGAGCTGTGCGGCGCCCAGCCCATTTTTGTTGACATCGATCCGCGAACCTTCAACATGGATCCGCAGGCGCTGGAGGCGGCACTGGGCCGACTGTCGGCTACCCGGGACACGTTGCGTCGCCTCAGGGCTATCCTGCCCATCGACGCTTTCGGCCAGATGGCCGACCTTCCCGAAATCCTGAAGATCGCGGCGCGACATGAAGTGCCGGTGATCGAGGACGCTGCGTGCGCCCTCGGCGCCAAGCTCCAGGGAAAGCCCGCGGGCGCCTGGTGTCCCTTCACGACCTTCAGCTTCCATCCACGCAAGGCCGTCACCACCGGTGAAGGCGGCGCCATCGCCACTGCCGATGAAGACATTGCCTGGAAGCTCCGTGCGCTTCGAAATCATGGCCTCGATCCAGCCGCCTCGGCTCCCGATTTCATCGCCCCCGGCTTCAACTACAGATTGACCGAATTTCAGGCGGCGCTCGGGCTGCGCCAATTGGACAAGCTGGAGCGGATCCTCGTTCGCCGGCGAGAGGCAGCCGCCGTCTACGACAAGCTAATGGTCGAGACGGAGCTGTCCGTGCCGTACGTCAGCGTGGATAGTGACCCGGTGTACCAATCCTATGTGTGCCTGCTTCCGAATCAGGCGGCGGCTTCTCGTCCCCGCATCATCCGCACGCTGAAGGACAAGGGTGTCGAGACCACCATCGGTACGTGGCATATGCCCCTTACCAGCTACTTCCGAGCGCGCTATGGCTTTCGTCCTGGCGATTTCCCCGCCACCGATGAGGTCTTTGCGCGGACCTTGTCCCTGCCCATGCACGAAAGCCTGACCAATGCCGATCAGCAGTATGTGGTCAAGAGCTTGCTCGAATGTCTCTGAGTCATCGATAGCGGGGCGCTGAAGTGGAAAAACAGCACCGCAGCCACGGTACCGGTGCATTCTCCTCCAAAGACTTCCGCAGCCTGGGTGAGAATTGCATCTTCGAAGCGGGCGTGCTCATCTTCCACCCCGAGAACATCACCCTCGGATGCAACGTATACGTGGGCCACCAGACCATTCTCAAAGGCTACTACCGGAATGAGGTGCGAATCGGCGACCGCACCTGGATTGGGCAGCAATGTTTCATGCACGGCGCCGGCGGCATCGCCATCGGCGCGTGTGTCGGCATCGGGCCGGGGGTGAAGATCCTGACGTCGCAGCACAAGGAGGCCGGTCGCCACCTACCCGTGCTGCTCTCACCCATCGAGACGGCGCCCGTAGTGATCGATGACGACGCGGACATCGGGATTGGAGCCATCCTTCTGCCAGGCGTGACCGTCGGGAAGGGGGCGGTGGTTGGCGCCGGGGCTGTCGTCACCAACGACGTCCCTCCCTACGCCGTCGTGGCCGGGACGCCTGCCCGCGTACTGCGCTATCGCTGATGCGTGCCTCAGCGAGCCTTCACAGGCGCCGATAAAGCACCAGGACCTGTTGCAGGTTGGCGAATATGGTGCCGAAGTTGTTCACTTTGCTGCGGCCGCTCCGGCGAGAGCGCACTTCCGTCGGCACGCTGATGACCCGCTTACCGGCCCGGCTCACCCGGAGGATGAACTCCATCAATACCGCCCAGCCGCGACCCTCCGATTTCAACTCGACCTCTCTCAGCAGCTCGCGCCTGAACATGAGAACGCCCTGGAACCGCGGCATTGGACCGAAGAGCAACCTGTACAGGATCCGTTCCAGCTTCGATAGAGCGAGGCCGATCAAACTCCGCTTGAGCCCAGGAAGGTATCCGAGCACGAGATCGTGATCGACCATCAAGGGTAGCCATTGCTCGATGATCGCAGCGGGAAATTGCCCATCCGCCGGGAAAAAGGTGGCGAACTGGCCCCGACCTTCGGCGAACCCCGTTCGGTAGACACCCCCCAAACCTTGGTTAGTCGGGTGATGCAGTACCCGGATGTTCGCCAGTCGGCTGGCCAGCTCGACAGCCACCTGGCCGGTGCCGTCGGTACTTCCATCGTCGATGAGCACTATCTCGAAGGGTACATGCAGCCCCTTCAGTGTCCCATGGATCTCCAAGACCGTTGACTCGATGCTGGTGACTTCGTTGTACGCCATCACGATGACCGACACGTCACAGCTATGTGATTGGGCCGCGCCAGCAGCGGGTGCGATTGAAGCCATTGGGAGGTGGACACGTCGTCCCCTACCGGACATCCGCAGGAAGAACGGGTAGTTCATGTTCTCTATCTTTGGCCGCGACGCCATCCTGCCCTCACGAGACTGTACCCTACTCTCGCCCCTCTGAACCGTGGATTGCGACGAATGCACAACTCGCCGGCGGGCCCGCCCCGGATGCATCCGGCGGCCGCCGGAGGCCCAGAGCGGGCCCGGCCGTCCCTCCGCCGTCTGCCCGCCGAGTTCGCACGCGGGCGGCAGAATGAGTAGCCCGGCCCGCGGCACTTCCTTTCGGCTCATCGTGAATGTCTCCCGAGAAGATGCTCTCCTTGACGTCCCCGCGGAGTTGATGCAGGATCGCCTGGCGGTGTTTCGTTGTCCTGGCAGAGCTTGACGGTTTGCCCTACTTTCGGAGTCTCCGTTAACTATGGCGCGACCAAAGAACGCGATCACCAAGATCGGCGTCGAGGCCAGGGCGCTAGGGGGTTCGGAAAGAAGGGGCGTTGCACAATACCTGTATCGGCTAATCGCGGAACTGTTGGATATCAGCGATACAGAGGAATACCACGTAATCGTCGATCAAGAAATAAACCCGCTCAATGTGATTAACCATCCCAGGTTTATCGTCCGCAGAGTGCCGGCGTGCAGGGGCTATCGGTTCAATACGTGGCTGCAGTTCCGTCTGCCGGCACACATTCTCCGGGCTCGGTACGATCTCCTCCTCTATTCCTATAACGTTCTGCCTCTATTGCACCCCACCAAGTCGATCGTGGCCATCCACGATATCAAGATCCAGAGAAGCAGGGATTCCTTTCTAGGAAAGCACGGTTCTGATGGCGGCCAGTACCTTCCCAGAGCCTTGAAGAGCGCAGAACGATTGATCTTCGTTTCTGAGTTCACGCGCCGAGAAGCCGAGAAGGATATCGGGCCGCTGAGCAATGCCGTAGTCGTCCACGAAGGCATAGCGGGCATCTATGATCGACTCGAGTTGACCCAGAATGATGTGGTGAGCCTCAAGAAGAAGTACGGGATTAGAGACAGGTTCGTGATGGCGTTCGGCGCCTCGACAAAACACAAGAATGTCGATTTCCTCGTTCGCTCCTTTGTGAGGGTGCGTCACCAGCTTCCTGGTGACTTCCAGCTTCTCCTGGTGGGGTGCCAGGAGACGGACTGGTTGGACTACTTTCGCCCGCTGATGGACGAGCATTCCGAAGACGATGTGGTCTGTGTCGGATTCGTGTCGGATATGGATGTTGTCTCGCTGTACAACTGCACGGACTGCTTCGTGTATCCTTCACTATACGAAGGCTTTGGGTTTCCGCCTCTGGAGGCCATGGCCTGTGGCGCGCCGGTTTTGGCGTCGAATGCCTCGGCGATTCCGGAGATAGTCGGCGATGCAGCTGAACAATTCGATCCGACAGACAGCGCGAGTTTTGACACTTTATTTGTCGCCTTTCTGTCACGCTTACAGAATGAGGAGTACCGACGAGCGCTGATTGCCAAAGCCTATGAACATGCGAAGGGTTATTCTTGGCGCAGGACCGCCAAAAAGACACTTCGTGTGTTCCACGAGGTCCTTGGAACGGGGCGAACATGACCGATTTCTGGGTGCGGTGAGATAGACGGACCAGTACAAGTCGGCCGAACTCACGGGGCCACATTCACTCGGGATCTGGCAATGAAGTGGCGCAGTCCAGAAGTCCAACCCTCGAACTCCACGTCCGATGTCGCGCCCGTGTCGATGAATCTTGGCAGCAGCAGCGGATGCTCCCGTTTCGACGCCAGCCCGGGCACACACGTCACGGCCGACACGACGCCGGCCTCGGTCAGCCAGGGCAAGAAGACCGGCTGGTACAGCCCGCTCGGATAGCAAAAGTGGTTAAGGCGCTCGGGATTGAGACCGCATTCGGATAGCGCCCGGCGATTGTCGGCGATCTCACGAAGAAACAGTTCCCGCTGCTCCGGCACGCGGTGCCGATGCGTGTGCAGCTGCACGTCGGCAATGGCCGGATCGAGCACCCCGATCTCCTTCGGATGCATCAAGGAGAAAAAGCGGCGCTGCAGGAACTCCTCCCAATCGAGCCCCAAGCGACGGGCCAGTCGCTCGAGCCACACATGCTTCTGCTCCGCCGACCAGCGTTGCCGAGCAGCGGTTTCGGAAACTCGGGCCGAGGCCTGGACACAGGCGTCGGCCGTGCGCAGCGAAGGCCCGTCTTCATACGAGGGATCCGTCAGGTCTGCGCTCCCGGCCGTCCAGGCCTTCCAGAGCAAGTACTGGCAGGCCCCGTCGAAGACTGGGCGACGGTCAAGGACGTAGTATGTGGAGACATACACGGTAACCGGAACACCCAGCCGCTTGAGGACCGGATAGGCCACAGCGTAGAAGTCGTACGTCCCGTCATCCACCGTGATCGCGACCGCTCGGCCCGGGAGCGTCCCGGCCGTCAAGCGCGTCAACCCCTCCGCAAGCGGAAGGATCACGTAGCCCTCGGCGGCCAGGAACGCCAACCGTGACTCGAGATGGTCCCGAGTCACGTAGAGCGACGGGTTCCAGATATGCTCGTCGGCTTGGGCGAACCCGTGGTAGCAGAGAATGAGCAGCCGCCGAGACCGCCAGCGGCTCCGACTGGCTGCGGCGAGACCGCCGGCGCGCCGGATCACCTGAAGCACCGAGTCCCGCACCCGTGTCCGCGACAGTCGGTGCCCCATCAACTCGAGACGGCGCCCCGCCCGAGGTCGATCACGAGCTGATCGGGCCGGGCAGCCGCGAGAGCCCCGCGCGCTTGCTCGTCGGCATGGGCCACGACAAGCACCTCCGCATGCGCCAGCAAGACATCGGTCGTTTCGCACATCAGCGAGGCGATATGGGGGATCCCCTCCTCGATGTAGCGTCGATTGGCGCCCCCGAGGCGGGCGATCGAGACGCTGCGATCCAGGATGCGGACGTCACAGCCCTTCCCGATCAGGGTCTCCACCAGAAGCACCATCGGGCTCTCTCGAAGGTCGTCGGTGCCCGGCTTGAACGCCAGGCCCAGCACGCCGATGCGCCGCCGCCGAGTGGCCAGGACGCGGCTCACCCCCTGCTGGATCTGCCGATCGTTGGAGGGCAGGATCTGGGACAGCAGGGGCAGCGTGAGGTCGGCGGCGCGGGCCGCGTGGGTCAAGGCTCTCAAGTCCTTGGGGAGACAGGAGCCTCCGAAGGCGAAGCCGGGGCGTAGATACGCCTCGGAGATGTTGAGCTTACGGTCCATCAGGAAGACACGCATGATATCGCCGATGTCTACCCCGAAGGCCTCGCAGAGGTCGCCGATCTCGTTCGCGAACGTGATCTTGAGTGCATGGAAGGCGTTCGAGACGTACTTGGCCATCTCCGCGGCCCGGATCGAAGTCTGGACGAAGGGGGCGTCCACCTGGGCGTAGAGCTCCCGGAGAAGGGCGCCGGCATGCGGCGAATCGGACCCGACCAGGGTGAGGGGAGGCTGGGCGAAATCCCGCAGCGATGACCCTTCGCGCATGAACTCCGGGTTGACCGCAACGGTCAAGTCTGGACGGTCGAGGGTACCGCTGCCGCGAAGGGCCGCCAGCAACACCGATTCGGTGGTCCCGGGCAGGACCGTGCTCCGGAGAACGACGGTGTAGGGCTTGGGGTGCTGACGGAGCTGATGGCCGATCCCCTCGGCCACTCGCCTGATGGCGTCGACATCCAGCTGACCGTTGTCCCGGCTTGGTGTCCCGACGCAGATGAGGGCCAGGTCGGACTGGGTGACCCCCTCGTCAGTCGAGGTGGTGGCCCGCAGGCGGCCGGCAGCGGCCGCTTCGGCCAGTAGCTCACCCAGCCCCGGCTCGACGAGAGGAGAGGTCCCCCCATTGACCATGACCGCCTTGTCCGGGTTGATATCCACGCCGATGACCTGGTGGCCAGCCTTGGCAAGGCAGGCGGCCGTGACGCAGCCGACATAGCCGAGGCCAAAGATACTAACGCGCATGTCGCGACACGACCTCCTCGCAATGAGCTTCGAACTG
>Ga0210384_10001537_pt1 | contig 31096 bp, 33 predicted proteins | sample IncBWH2MmetaG_FD_160574 | JGI IMG/M metagenome (GOLD analysis project Ga0210384, IMG submission 160574) | Forest soil microbial communities from Barre Woods Harvard Forest LTER site, Petersham, Massachusetts, United States - Inc-BW-H-2-M | ecosystem: Environmental > Terrestrial > Soil >...
CGGATGCGCTTCCACCACGCAAAGCAGCAGAAAGAACAGCGTGTTGATGATCGGCACAAAAAACAGCACCACCAGCCACAACGGCTGCCCGGCATCGCGCAGCCGCTGCACCGTCAGCGTCACCCCTAGCCAGATAAACGGCACCGCAATCGCCAGCATCGTCACCGCAAACACCGCGTCGATGCCGCCCGGCGCCGCAGGCGCCCCAGGCACCGTCAGCGGTCGCACTGGAAACAGCCAATAACTCCAAGGCATCCAAGCCCGGTGAAACACCCCTAGCGCCACCGACCAATCCACCAAAAACTTCACTACCAGCGCGCCAATACCAACCGCCGCATACCGCTCCCGCGAAATCGTCCCGCGCCAATTCCAAAGATCCGCAACTCCCATCATTGGATCGCCTCTCTCCGGTCCTCTGTGCTGCGACCTCTGTGCCGTCGGTGTTAATTCTTTTCTTTGGTTTCTTCTGGTCCCTACCTCTTTACTTCCCTACTTCATTACTTCCTCGAACCTCGCACCCCTCCGCCGCACAACTCCGCATCCCCGCCACCCACCGATACCCCCGCCGCAAAATCGCCATCATCCCGGGCACCCGCGCCAGCCAAACCACCGGCCGCCCCCACCAAATCTCTCGCCCCAACGCCACGCAAGCATCCGCCCCGCCAAATTGCGTCCCATCCGTAAGCAAAAACCGCATCTCCCGCATCAATTCCAACCGCGACAATCCCAACAACGCCCCCACCCGCGGATCCTGCAACGGCGCCAACGCCAATCCCCGCTTCTCCAGCGCCGGAGCCAACCACCGCGCAATCCGCGTACAAAACCCGCACTCCGCGTCAAAAAACAACCATCCCCGCGCGTGCCGACCCTTCCCATCCGTATATTCACTAACCAGCGAAATCATGTCCTGGCCTCTTCCCGCTCTGTCCTTACGTCGTTACATCCCTACTTCGTCCTATCCCGCCTTCTTCTTCTCGCTGCCAAACAACGTAATCACCTTCCCCCGCAACTTCCCCATCCCCTTCAACGCCGGCGCGGGCATGCGCATCACTTCCTCAAACAACCCGCTCATCACCGTCAAAAACTCCAGCATCGATTCGAGCCGCTCCCGCGTATAAGCATCCCCCTGCGGATTCCCTTTCAACTCCGCCACGCACTCCCCAATCACCCGCAACGTAGGATCAATCTCCCGCCGCTTCCGCTCCTCGCTCACAATCCGGAAAATCTCCCAGACATCCTTGATCGATTCAAAATGTTCCCGCCGATCCCCCAACACATGCACCATCCGTACGATGCCCCACCCCTGCAGCTCCCGCAGACTCGTGCTGACATTCGACCGCGCCACCGCCAAAGTCGTCGAAATCTCATCCGCCGGAACCGGCCCCGGCGACAAAAACAGCAACGCGTGCACCTGCGCCACCGTCCGGTTAATCCCCCACCGCGTCCCCATCTCTCCCCAATGCAAAATAAACTTCTGCGCCACCGCGCTAAGCCCGCTAGTTCCAGCCTTTTCGCCCGCTTTGCCACTCATCTCGCTCATACACTGACTCCTTCTCTCGATATCGTTCCTGCAGCCGTCGCTTCTTTCACGTGATTTCGCCAGCGCCCCACCAAATCCCGTGCAGCCCCACGCCACTCCGGAAATTGAAACGGAAATCCGCTCTCAATCAACCGACCAGGAACCACGCGGCGGCTTTTCAGAATCAATTCCGTCTCCGTACGAAGCACAACCGCGCCAATTTCAAGCATCCACCTAGCGGCAGACAATCCGAAACCGATTCCACAAGCCTCTCGCATCGCACACATAAACTCTGCATTCGGCAGCGGCCCGGGAGCAGCCAAGTTCAGCACACCCGCAAACTCCTCATGTGCAATTAAATACTCGATCGCGCGCACGAAATCCGCGCCATGAATCCACGACATGAACTGCTTCCCTGATCCCGCAGCCCCGCCAAGCCCAAACTGCACCAACCTCAGCAGCATCCCGAAGACTCCGTCCCGCTCGGGACTCATCACCATCGCGCTGCGCAAACCAATCTTTCGCGTCTTCGGCGTCTGCGAAGCAAAGAAGGTTTCCTCCCAGTTTGTTGCGACCGCAATACTGAATGCCCAAGAAGCTGGAGTATCCGGTTCGTTACCGCCGATCTCTCCGTTCGCTTCGTCCATGTCGCGGTCAAACGCGTGCCGGTAAATCGTGGCCGTGCTCATGTTCATCCACAAACGGGGCGAATTGGCTAGCCCCCGAATCACATTGCCCAGAAGCCGGGTCGTGCCCACTCTCGATTCCAGAATCTCGCGCCGGTTTCGCGCCGAATATCGACAATCCACGCTGCGTCCAGCCAAATTGATGAGCACGTCCGCGCGCTCCAGTTCCGCGCACCAGCCCCCGGGCGTCACGCCGTCCCAGCCGACAACACTCCAAGATGCGTGCGACGCCTTCCGGCTCAAGACCGTGACCGTGTCCCCTTGTGCGTGAAAGTGCCGCGCCAGAATGTTCCCGACATGTCCATTGCCGCCCGCCAACACCACGCGCAATGGCCCGTTCGCTCGCGCCGTCATCCCGCGGCCCAAATGATTCTGGGCTGCTCCCACTGAACTTTCCGTCACTTTGGTGTTGTCACTCATTTCTGTCTATTCAGAACATACCATATGGACAAGCGGCCTGTCAAGCCCCGGCCCACCCCCACCCCCACCTCCACCCACCCCCGCACTTTACCCCCGCACTTCACCCCGCACTTCACCCCTTGACACTCACCATCCTCTGCCCTATCGTCCTGCCCCAAGAAGTGGAAGTCGCAACCCCTCCTGCTCGTGAAGATTTCCGCTCTGGAGGTACTCATGCCGCTGCTCCCCACCACGCTGCACTTCGTAGCCCCCCCCCTCCCCCTGCAAGAAGGCATCAGCATCCTCGACCGCGACGACTATCGATGTCGCTATTGCGGCTTGGATGGCCGCGCCAGCTTCGAAAACGCCCTGGTTATGTCCGTGGATTTCGTTTTGCCGCGAGCGCGCAGAGGCAAGAAGGACCCGAATAATCTGGTAGCGTGCTGCCGTCCCTGCAACATGATCAAGGGCAAACGCGTCTACGCCAGCTTCGACGAAGCCAGGGATTATGTCCTCGCGCAGCGGGAAGCGTTGCGCAAGACCTGGGAAACCAAGACGGCCAGCCCAGCCGCTAAGGCCGCCCGAACCTGAGCAAACGTCGATTACGGCCGGACGCCGGAAGCGCCGCCTTTCACACTGTCACACCTGCACCTTTTCCGCCCTTCCCTTGCGCCTCGCCCCGCGTTACCTTTCCTCATGCCCCTCGCCCGCGTCGCCACGGCCCTGGCCATGCTCTTCGCCACCTCTGCCCGGTCTACTACCGCCTCGACCGCTAACGCTCCCCTCGGGCAGCCTTTTCGAGACCTTCCAAAAACCTTCCTGGCGAGAACTCGATGAACATTCCGACACTAGAGACCCGCCGCCTCTGGCTCAAGCCGCTGGAATTGGCTGATGCCGAACAGGTGCAAACGATCTTCCCGCAGTGGGAGATCGTGAAGCACCTCAACAGCAAGGTGCCGTGGCCCTATCCGGCGGATGGCGCACTTAGCTATATCCGCGATTTCGCTCTTCCCGCCATGGAGAGAGGCAGGGAATGGTTCTGGTCTCTGCGCCTGAAATCCGCTCCCGAGATTTTGCTTGGGCTGATCTGCCTGGCGAAGAATGAGCAAGAGAATCGTGGGTTCTGGATCGATCCGAAGTGGCAAGGGCAGGGGCTGATGAGCGAAGCGTGCGACGCAGTGACGGACTATTGGTTCGAGGCCCTTGGATTTCCGGTTTTGCGCGCGCCGAAAGCACGCGCCAACGTTGGTTCCCTGCGCATTTCCGAGAAACAAGGCATGCGCATCATCTCTAGTGGCGAGCGAGATTACGTCTCCGGGCGGCTGCCATCGGACATCTGGGAGATGACCGCCGAAGAATGGCGTGCGCGAAAGCAGCGGTGATTCATTCCGAACTCTCCGGACTAGCGCAGCGAGCTGCGCCTGCCTGCGGTAGTCAGGCCACTACAAAGAGGGTTGCCGGCTTTCCTACACGGCGCGCTCGACGAACAGCCCGGCAAAATATTTGCGATGCCACCAGGCGACGATGCACCACAGAACGGCAGCGAACAGGGCGATCGATATGCCCATCGACAGCATCAGGATGTGAAACAGAAGGATATTCACAAGGATGGGGCCCAAGATGGTCAGGCCGAGCACGGGGTAGCGATTCACAAGCAGTAGCAGGCCACCTAGTAGCTGCAATGCGGCAACCACCTGCATGTAATGGGACGCAACCATTGCGCCGGCAAATTGACCCGGTATCCCCGGCGGCAATCCTGGGTTGGGAAGAAAGGGATGGAGGCCATTCGCTCCGAAAACCACGAAGCTCAAACCCAGGAGTACGCGTGCAATTAGCGCGACAATTTTCACGGAACATCCTTTCTCGTTGAAAGTCCGGTCGGTCCAAGCTGCGGCAGTATTGCCATTCTTCTGATGCCGGTGCAAGAAGTTTGTAACGGAAGATCTGGGGCAGAGCTTAGCCGCCCCCGACGAATTGCACGATTTCGTAGCGGTCTTGGGGCTGAATGCGGGTCTCCGCCCATTGCGGGCGCGGCAGGATTTCCAGGTTGCGCTCGATCGCCACGCGTCCTTGCGGCAGCTCTAGCGCAACCAACAGGTCGGCCACGGTAGCGCCGCCCGCCATGCGCCGGCTCTCGCCGTTCACCACGATTTGTATCTCGTTCCTGTACGCTTCGTTAACGCGAGTTTCGTTTGGCCGGGGTTCGTTCACCATGGTTCAGCTCACCGCTGGAACTTTGGGCTTGGCGCGCAGCGAAAAACGCAGTTGCCCGCGCACCGCGCCGTAAGCCGCTTCGATCACTAGCGCTGCATCGCCACCCGCCAGTTTGGGCATCTCGAATTCGAGTTGGGTTTGGCCGTGCGAGCCGGTATGAGCGATGAATTCTGCAGGAGAAGCAGCACCTTCGACACGAGCGACCACCCGCGCGCCCGCCAGCGGACTCCCGGACGTATCCTGCACGAGAACCTGCAGAGCCGCGTGCTTGCCGGCAAGCCAGGTCCTGGCGTTAAGCAGCTCGAGCTTTAGCAGCGCGGGCTCCGGCTGGGCAGCGATTGCCGCAGGCGCTGCGGCGGCAGGGGCTTGGCGCGGCTTTGGTTCCGGCGGCAGCGGCGGCAGGTGCAGGCTGCCGGAACGTATCTCTTCGATCACCACACGGTGCTGCTCGCTGAGCCGGAGTTTCAGTGCCTGCTCGCGGTCGATGTCGAGCGGAAGCAGGTCTATGTAATTATTCGTGCGGCGGTGCATCACCCGGCCACGGCAGTACACCGTCGTATCGATCAGCGCGGGGCCGTCGCCGCGGTCTTCGGTCTGCACGTGGTAGACGATCTCGCCGACGGTAACGTTGGTGTTGTGTCCGAACAGCATTGCGTCCGCTCCCGGATGGCGCAAACCTGCGCGGGGCCAAAAGGAATTTGCCGCGCCCGATTTGACCGCTCGCATTCGAATCGTTATTATACCGCTTCGCCTATGAGTGGTTCTGGCTTACAAGCATACGCTCCGCTAGTTCTACAACTGCTGATCGCAGGGGTACTCGCCACGCTTTTGGTCAGCCTTTCCGCGCTGGTGGGATGGCGGAGGCCCAACCGGGCGAAGCAGCAAGCCTATGAATGTGGGATGGAGCCGACCGGGGACGCGCGCGAGCCGTTTTCTGTGAAGTTTTACCTAGTGGCCATGGTTTTTATTTTGTTCGACGTAGAAGCCATCTTCCTGTATCCCTGGGCGTTCGTGTTTCGCGAATTGAAGATGTACGGCTTCGTGGAGATGATGCTGTACATCGCCATTCTGCTGGTCGGATATATTTATCTCTGGAAAAAGCGCGCGCTCGACTGGCACAAATAGCGTCAGTTCGCGCAAAGGAAAAAGTGACCGGGAACGCCAGCCAGAATGCGGAACTTGTGGTCGCGCGGCTTCGCGCATGGAAAGCGGAAGCCGTGGCGGAAGTGATTGCTTTCCGCGGAGACACAACAGTAGTCGTACCACGGGGATATCTGCGCGAACTTTGCGAGCAGGCCAGGACCGATGGCGAGTTGCAGTTCAACCTGCTTTCCGACGCTACGTGCGTGGACCGCTTCCCCACCGAACCGCGCTTCGAATTGAACTATCAGTTGGTTTCGATTCCGCATCGTAGGCGCATCACGCTGCGCGTCCGTGTGCCCGGTTCCGATCCGGTCGTGGATTCGCTGGTTCCGGTGTGGCCGGGAGCGAACTGGCTGGAGCGTGAAGTTTTCGATTTGTTCGGCATTCGTTTCACCGGGCATCCGGACCTGCGCCGCATTCTGCTGCCCGATGATTTCGAAGGGCACCCGCTGCGCCGGGACTTTCCCGTGCACGGCTATCGCGACGTCCCAGCGGCTTCTTTCGGAATCAGGAAGAACCTCTGATGACCACGGTCGAAACAGCCCTCGGCCAGTCCAAGACCATGGTTCTCAACATGGGGCCGCAGCATCCCTCCACCCACGGAGTCCTGCGCATTCTTCTCGAGCTGGACGGCGAAACCGTGGTGAAAGCCATCCCCGACTGCGGCTATCTGCACACGGGAATCGAGAAATCCTGCGAAGACAAGACCTATTCGCAAGCCATAACGCTGACCGACCGCATCGATTACCTGAATCCGCTGGGAAACAACCTGGTGTACTGCCTGGCTGTGGAAAAGCTGCTCGGCCTGGAGATTCCCAAGCGCGCGCAATATGTACGCGTGATGCTGACCGAGCTGCAGCGCATTTCTTCGCACTTGGTTTGGCTTGGGACGCACGCCATCGACCTCGGCGCGATGTCCGTTTTCTTGTATTGCTTCCGCGAGCGCGAAGAAATCCTCAAGATTTTCGAGCTGTTTGCCGGACAGCGCATGATGACCAGCTATTTTCGCATCGGCGGGCTGGCTCTCGAGCCTCCGGCGGGCTGGCGGCAAGCGGTCGATCGATTCTTGAAGATGATGCCCAGCCGTGTGGACGAATACGAAAATCTGCTGACGGAAAATCGCATCTGGATGGGGCGCACCCAAGGCATCGGCTACATCTCGGCGGAAAACGCCGTGGCGCTGAGCATGACCGGCCCCACGCTGCGCGCCGCGGGAATCAACTACGACAACCGCAGGCTGTTCCCGTACTCGAGCTATGAGGAATTCGATTTCGCCGTGCCCACGCGCACGGATTCTGATTGCTTCGGGCGGTACATGATCCGCGTGGCGGAAATGCGCGAAAGCCTGAAAATCGTGCAGCAGGCCTACCACAAAATTCCGGATGAAGGCGCGGTCCGCACCGACGCGCCGGGGATCGTGCCGCCGGAGCGCGAGAAAATGAAAACGGAGATGGAAGCGCTCATCTACCACTTCAAGATTTATACCGAAGGGTTTTCGCCCGCGCCGGGCGAGGCCTTTGTGGCCGTCGAATCGCCGCGCGGAGAGCTGGGCTGTTTTGTAGCCAGTGACGGCTCGCCCAAGCCTCTGCGCGTGCATTTCCGCGCGCCCAGCTACATCAATTTGCAGGCGTTGCCGAAGCTGATCGAAGGGCAATTGATTTCGGACGTGATAGCGTGCATCGGAACGATCGACATCGTGCTGGGAGAAGTGGACCGATAGATGGAGCTTTCGCCACAGCTTGCGGCTAAATTCGAGAAGCTGCAGAACGCCTATCCGAAAAAGCGCAGCGCGCTGATTCCCATGCTGCTCTTCGCACAGGACGAGCACGGCCAAATCAGCGATCCCATGATCGCGGAAATTGCCAAGCGCCTGGAGCTGCGCACCGTGGAAGTCGAAGAAACGCTGGCGTACTACTCGATGCTGCACCGCAAGCCATGGGGCAAGCACCACGTGCAGGTATGCACCAACATCGCGTGCATGCTCAAGGGCGGCTCCGAACTGCTGGATCGCGCCAAAAAGCGTCTGGAAATCGGCAACAAGGAAGTGACCCAGGACGGCGTGTTTTCGCTGGAAGAAGTCGAATGCATCGGAGCGTGCACCGGCGCTCCGGCCATCCAGGTGAATTACGATTTCTACGAAAATGTCACGCCGCTGCGCTTCGACCGCATCATCGAAGATCTCGACGCCGGCAAGCACCCGGCGCCCGAGCCGGTCATTTCCGGAGCGCTGCACGAGCGCCGGCCGGGCGAAACGCCGCTGATCAGCAAGCGTTGGGGTGTCAAAGACGCGCACAAGATTGAGGTCTACAAGAACCATCAGGGCTATCAGGCGCTGGAAAAGGCGCTGAAAGAGATGACGCCCGAATCCATCATCGACGAAGTGAAGAAAAGCGGGTTGCGCGGACGCGGCGGCGCAGGATTTCCCACCGGCATGAAATGGTCGTTTGTGCCCAAGGATTCGCCGAAAGCACGCTACGTCATCTGCAATGCGGACGAATCCGAACCAGGAACCTGCAAAGACCGCCCACTGATGGAGATGGACCCGCACCAGATGATCGAAGGCATGGTCATTGCCGGCCGCGCCATCGGAGCGCATCAGGGATTCATCTATATTCGCGGTGAATACCGCTACGTAATGGAAATCGTCGAGAAGGCTATCGAGGAAGCGTACGCGGCGGGATATCTCGGAAAAAATATATTGGCTTCGGGCTTCGATTACGATTTGCTGATTCATACCGGCGCAGGCGCGTACGAATGCGGCGAAGAGTCCGCACTGATGGAATCGCTCGAAGGCAAGCGCGGCTATCCGCGCATCAAGCCTCCCTTCCCGGCCGTGGTCGGCTTGTACGGCTGCCCCACAATCATCAACAACGTCGAGACGCTGAGCGCGGTTCCGGCGGTTCTCCTCGAAGGCGGCGAAGCCTACGCGAACCGCGGCACACCAAAAAATGGCGGAACCCGGCTCCTTTGCGTAGCCGGGCACATCAACAAGCCGGGCATTTACGAAATCCCGCTGGGCATGAACATGAAGAAGTTCATCTACGAAATGGCCGGCGGAATCCCGAACGGGAAGAAACTAAAAGCGGTGATTCCGGGCGGCAGTTCCTGCCCGTTAATGACCGCGGATGAAATCGATATCCCGATGGACTACGATTCCGTGGCCAAAGCCGGGTCCATGCTCGGCTCAGGCGGCATGGTGGTGATGGACGAAGACACCTGCATGGTGGATATGGCGCGACGCATCATGCATTTTTACGCCCATGAATCATGCGGCTGGTGCATTCCGTGCCGCGAAGGAACCTCCTGGCTGAAGAAAATGCTGGACCGCTTCCATGCGGGCTACGGCCAGCCGGAAGACATCACGCTCGTCGGCGACCTGGCGAAAAACATGCTCGGCCGCACCTTCTGCCCGCTGGGCGATGCCGCAGCGCTGCCGACCATCAGCATCGTGCAGAAATGGCGCAGCGAATTCGAAGCACATCTGGGCGGTCGCTGCCCTTTCAAACCGGCGGCGGCGATGGTGGGTTCGCGATAGCGAAGGAATATGGCTGAACAGAAGCTGGTCACGTTCAAAATTAACGACCGCGAAGTGCAGGCACCGGCGGGAACGCTGGTGATTGAAGCGGCCAAGACCATCGCCACGGAAGTGCCGTCGTTCTGCTACTACCCTGGACTGTCTCTGCAAGCGGCTTGCCGCATGTGCCTGGTGGAAGTCGAGAAAATGCCCAAGCTGCAGACCGCTTGCACGCTCGTGGCCACCGACGGCATGGTCGTGAAAACCGACAGCGAGCAAGTCCGCAACGCGCGCAAATACATGCTCGAGTTTTTGCTGACCAACCATCCGCTCGACTGCCCGGTGTGCGACAAAGGTGGCGAGTGCGAACTGCAGGACATGGTCTTCCGCTACGGCGCGGACACTTCGCGCTTCGTCGAAGAAAAAATTCACCGGCCCGAAGAAAAGTGGTCGAATCTGGTTTATTACGATGCCCCGCGCTGCATTCTGTGCTTCCGGTGCGTCCGTGTGTGCGACGAGGGCATGGACGTGAAAGCGCTGGGCGTGGGCATGCGCGGAGCAAATTCCATCATCATTCCCAACCGCGAAGATCATCTTGAATGCGAAGAGTGCGGCATGTGCATCGATATCTGCCCGGTAGGCGCGCTGACCAGCGGAACCTACCGCTACAAAACGCGGCCCTGGGAAATGCAATACGTGCCCACGGTATGCGCGCATTGTTCGAACGGCTGCAAGACCACCCTGAGCGTCCGCAATCACGAGATTCTGCGCGCCAATAACCGCGATATGTCCGGCATCAACAAGGATTTTCTGTGCGTCAAAGGCCGCTTCGGCTACGACTTCACGCAGCATCCCGAGCGCATCAAGCAACCCATGGTGCGCAAGGGCGACAAGCTCTATCCTGTCTCGTGGGAAGAAGCCGCCCAGACGGCTGCAGCGAAGCTGAAAGCGGTGCATGAATCGAGCGGCGGCGATGCCATCGGATTCATCGGCTCGAATCGCACGTCGAACGAAGAAAATTATTTGTTCCAGCGTCTCGCCCGCGCCACCTTTGGCACCAACAACATCGATCACCATCGCACCGCAGATTACGCCGGCTTGATCACCGCCCTCGGCGAGCAAGCCACCGATGCTCTTCTCACCATGGAGCAGCTCTACCAATCGCGAGCCGTGCTGCTCATCGGCAACGACCCGACCGACCAGAACCCGCTGGTGGCCTGGCAGATTCGCTCGGGCATCCGCCATCACGGCACCAAACTTTTCCTGCTGAACGCCAAAGACATCAAGCTCGCGCATCTGGCAAAGCAATTTGTGAAAGTGAGCGCCGGAAGAGAAGCCGCCGCCCTCCAATGGATGGCCCACGAAAAAGGCGAGCTCCCGCCAAACCTCGTCGAACAGTTGGTGCAATTAAAAGCCGCACTCGAAGCCGAATCGGACATCGCCATTGTCTTCGGCGCAGAGATTGCCGGCGCAGCCATCGCCACCCTGGTCGCACTCGGCTCGAAGCTCCCCGGCAAAACGCGCTACATGGCACTCGGCGATTACGCAAATTCGCGCGGCGCCTCCGACATGGGCGTCCTCCCCGACCGCTTCCCCGGCTACGGCCATGTGGACTCCACGAGCACACGCGAAGCCTTCGAAAAAGTCTGGAGCAGCGGGCCGCTGCCTTCGAAACCCGGGATGATTGCGCCGCAAATGGTCGCCGCAGCGCAAGACGGCAAGCTGAAAGCGCTCTACGTCATGGGTGCGAACCCCTTCGATCATTTCGGAACGCTCGGCTACGGCCGCAACAAACTCAGCCTGATCATCGTGCACGAAATGTTCCTGACGGAAACAGCGAAAGTCGCGGACGTCGTCTTCCCCGCCGCAGCCGCTTATGAAAAAGACGGCACCGTAACGAATACCTCCGGCGAAGTGCAGCTCCTCCGCAAAGGCGCCGAACAAATGGGCCCGCGCAGCGATTTCGATTTACTGCGCATCCTCTCGCATCAACTCGAAAAGCTCGGCCTCGGCAAAGCCTTGCATTACAAATCCCCCGCCGCGGTCTTCGAAGAAATTCGCAAAACCGTGCCCGGCTACAATGTCCAATCCGCAGGACTCCTGCTCGGCACCGCCGAAGCCACGCATGCGCATGTCACCCGCAATGGCCACGCACCCTACGATGTTCCCACGGGCCTGATTCGCTCCGCGCAAGACACCCTCTTCACCAGCGGCACGCTCGGCCGTTTCTGCACCATGATGCGCACCGTTCCGGAGGCGAAAGCCAAGCCGTGATCGATTCACTCACCACTTTCCTGAACGCTCACGCGTTCCTGATCATCACCATCGTGAAGATCGCGCTGCTGCTCTTCATCGTGCTCACCGTGAACGCCTACCTCACCTGGTTCGAACGCAAAATGGTGGCGCACATTCAATCGCGCTGGGGACCGCACCGCGTCGGCCCGCACGGCTTGCTGCAGCCGCTCGCCGACGGCGCGAAGTTTCTACTCAAGGAAGATCCCACGCCCGCCGGCGTCGACAAATTCGTGTACTACCTCGCGCCCCTGCTGGCGCTCACGCTCGCGCTCACTTCGCTGGCCGTAATTCCCTTCGGCCCGGATCCCATTCGCGTCCTCGGCCACGACATTTATCTCAGCATCACTCCGCCGGACCTGAATATCGGCCTGCTGGTGCTGTTCGCCATCACCGCGCTCAGCGTTTACGGTGTGGCGCTGGCCGGCTGGTCCTCCAACAGCAAGTATCCGTTGCTCGGCGGCCTGCGCAGCTCCGCGCAGATGATCAGCTACGAACTGTCCATGACTCTGTCCGTCGTCGGCGTACTCCTCATGGCCAACAGTTTCAATCTCAGCAAAATCATCATGGCCCAGGCGGCGCATCCCGAGCGCGGCATTTTTGGCTGGAACATCTGGCCGCAGCTCATTGGCTTCTTCTGCTTTTTCACCGCCGCCGTGGCGGAAACCAATCGCGTGCCCTTCGACCTCCCGGAAGCGGAGTCGGAACTCGTCGCCGGATTCCACACCGAATACGCCAGCTTTAAGTTCGCCATGTTTTTCATCGCCGAATACACCAGCATGATCACCGTATCTTGCCTGTGCACCATCATGTTCTTCGGCGGATGGCTCTCTCCCTTCCCCGCGTCCTGGCACTTCGCTTTTTATCTTCCGTCGCTGATCCTGATTCCCTTCGGCCTGTGGGTCATCTGGGACGGCATCCGCTACGAAACGATTTGGGGCCGCGTCATTCTCCCGGGAATCGGCACAGCCATCGCGCTAATCGGCATCGCACTCGTCGTGTTTCCGCAAGTGAACGACTACATCCAGGCGCCCTTCTGGTTTCTCGCCAAAGTCTTCGCGTTTCTGTTTTTCTATGTCTGGATGCGCGGCACCCTTCCGCGCCTGCGCTATGACCAGCTCATGTCCTTCGGCTGGAAGCTGCTGCTGCCGCTCTCGATTGCCAACGTAATCGTCACCAGCTTCATCATTTTGCTGCGGAGCCCGAAATGACTCCGCAACTGCTCGTCTTCTTCGTGCTCGCCGCCCTCGCAGTGATCGGCGCGCTCAGTCTCATGCTGCAAAAGCATCCCATTCACAGCGCCCTTTCGCTCATCGTCGTTATGGTCGCGCTCGCCGGACTGTATCTCCTGATGGGCGCGGAATTCGTCGCCGCGGTGCAGATTATCGTCTACGGCGGCGCGATCATGGTCCTGTTCGTCTTCGTCATCATGCTGCTGAACGCCGGCGTTGAAGAGCACAGCAATTTTTCGAAGCTGGCGGGTTATGCCGGAGTGCCGCTAGGCATCGCGCTCACCGGCTTCATCGCCGCGGCGATTGCTCGCTCGACCGTTTCCGTGCAAGCGGCCACGCCCGGCGCCAGCATCGCTTCCACCGGCGACATTTCCCGCATGCTCTTCAAGGAATTTGTGTATCCGTTCGAACTAACCTCGTTTCTGATTCTGGTAGCGATTATGGGCGCGCTGGTTCTGGCGCAGCGGGAGAAATGAGCATGGTCCCGGCGATCTATTACGTGGTGTTGAGCGCGATTCTGTTCGGCCTGGGCGTAATCGCGTTCATTTTCAAACGCAACATCATTTCGATCTTCATGTCCATCGAGCTCATGCTCAACGCCGTGAATCTCGCCTTCGTGGCTTTCAGCCAGTCGCAAGGCAATCTCGATGGCCAAATCTTTGTACTCTTCGTGATTATCGTGGCCGCGGCGGAAGCTGCGGTGGGCCTGGGCATTATCATTCTGATTGCGCGCAACCGGCAGTCCCTCAACGTCGAGCGCGTCGACCTTCTTAAACTCTGATGCAGACGCCCATACTCGATTGCCTCTGGATCATTCCGCTGCTGCCGCTCCTCGGCGGCGCGATCAACGGCCTTTTCGGCAAGAACTGGCCGAATAAAATGGTCAATACCGTCGCCGTTGGCTCAACCGGATTGTCCTTCCTGGTCGCCCTCGAAGCGGTACGCGAATTTTTCGCTCAGGGCCAGCAACTGGTGCGCAAAGAATATTTCGACTGGATTCTCGCTGGCGATTTCCGCGTCGGCTTCGATCTGCAAATGGATCAGCTCACCGTGGTCATGCTGCTGGTCGTCACCGGCGTCGGCTGGCTCATTCACATCTATTCCGCCGGCTACATGGCCCACGAAGGTGGCTACTACCGCTTCTTCTCCTATCTGAATCTGTTCATGTTTTTCATGCTGATTCTGGTGCTCGCCGCGAACTACGTGCTCCTCTTCGTCGGATGGGAAGGCGTCGGCCTCTCCAGCTACTTGCTCATCGGCTTTTATTTCCTGAAGAAATCTGCCTCGGACGCGGGCAAGAAAGCCTTCATCGTCAATCGCATCGGCGATTTCGGCTTCATGCTCGGCATGTTCCTGCTCTTCCGCACCTTCCACACGCTGGACTTTGATGCGCTATTTAAGGCCGTTGCGACGCAGAACGCCACGACTGAGGTCTGGGGCCAGTTCGGGATATTCACCGTAGCCTGCCTGCTGCTGTTCATGGGCGCGTGCGGTAAATCCGCGCAGCTTCCCCTCTACATCTGGCTCCCCGACGCCATGGAAGGCCCCACGCCGGTCAGCGCGCTGATTCACGCCGCCACCATGGTCACCGCAGGCGTCTACGTCGTAGCTCGCTCGCACATTCTCTTCACCCACTCCGAAACCGCCATGGTCGTCGTCGCCATCGTAGGCTGCGCCACCGCCTTCTTCGCTGCCACCATCGGCCTGGTGCAAACTGACATCAAGCGCGTCCTGGCCTATTCCACTGTCAGCCAGCTTGGTTACATGTTCCTGGCCTGCGGTGTAGGCGCATTCTCCGCCGGCATCTTTCATCTCATGACCCATGCCTTCTTCAAAGCCCTGCTCTTCCTCGCCGCCGGCTCCGTCATCCACGCCATGGGCGGTGAACAAGACATGCGCAAAATGGGCGGCCTCAGCAAAAAGATTAAGTGGACCTTCGGCACCATGCTCACGGCTACCATGGCCATCGCGGGCATTCCGTTCTTTGCCGGCTTTTTCTCTAAGGACGCCATTCTTCTCTCTGCGTTCACTAGCCCTGGCGGGCACCCGCTCTACGCCATCGGTTTGCTCACCGCCCTACTCACCGCTTTTTACATGTTCCGGCTGATATTCCTTACCTTCCACGGCCAGCCTCGCTATGACGAGCATAAGGTTCATGTGCACGAGTCCCCATGGACCATGCTAGGCCCGTTGGTAATCCTCGCGGTGCTTTCGGTAATCGGTGGGTGGTTTGCGCTCCCCGCGTTTTTTCAAGGCCCCGATTACTTCGCCAATTTCCTGGCGCCAATTTTCGGCGGCGAGCAGCACGCGGAACTAGTCGGCGGGATGTCCCCACACTTTCTCGAACTCACTCTGGCAGGTGTCGCAGTCGCTTCGGCGTTGATTGGACTCGGCGTGGCTTATTGGTTCTACGTCAAGACCCCCAGCAAGCCGGAGCAGTTGGCCAAATCGCTCAAACCCATCTATACCACGCTGCTCAACAAATACTACGTCGATGAACTCTACGCCGCCATCATCGTGAAACCGCTGGTCTGGATTTCCCAGCAAGTTCTCTGGCAAGCCGTCGATGTCGCGGTCATCGATGGCACCGTCAACGGCGTCGCGGACACCCTCACCGGCGTCGGCGACGGCGTCCGCCATACGCAATCCGGCAACACCCGCAGCTACGCCGTCTGGGTCGTAGTCGGCGCCATCGTAGTCATCGCCGTAATCTTCTTCTGGCCCGGCGCTAAACCCGTGATCGGCGCGTTTCAGGGTTTGCACCTGCAAACCCTGATGGAAAAGGTGCGCCCATGATTCCCGGCGGCCATCTCCTGAGCGTTGTCATCTTCTTCCCTGCCCTCGGCGCGCTCACGCTGCTGTTCCTCCGTGGCGACGACCACCTCTGGATTCGCCGTCTCGCCTTCGTCATCTCCCTCGCCGAATTGGGCTTCTCTTTGTTGATGCTGCGCAAAGTCGCCATCGGCCTCAAAGGCTATCAACTCGAAGAATTCGGCCGCTGGATCAATTATCCCCCGATCAACTACCATGTCGGCGTCGACGGCATCAGCCTCTTCCTCGTTATCCTCACGGCTTTCCTCACCGCGATTTCCGTGCTGGCCTCCTGGGTCAGCATCCAGAAGCGCGTCAAAGAATTCTTCGTTGCGCTACTGCTGCTCGAAGTCGGCGTCATCGGCGTCTTCCTCTCCCTCGATCTCTTCCTCTTCTTTCTCTTCTGGGAAGTCATGTTGATTCCCATGGCGCTGCTTATCGGCATCTGGGGCCACGACCGCCGCATCTACGCCGCCGTCAAATTCGTTCTCTACACCATGGCCGGCTCCATCCTCATGCTCGTCGGCATCATCTGGCTTTACAACGTCACCCACACTTTCGATCTGCCGGCCATTCAGCAAGCGCTGCAAGACCATCCGGAGATCCTCGGCTCCCAGACCACTGAGCGCTTGCTCTTCCTCGCTTTCTTCGTCGCTTTCGCCATCAAGGTCCCGCTCTTCCCGCTGCACACCTGGCTGCCGGACGCTCATGTCGAAGCGCCCACCGCCGGCTCCGTCATCCTTGCCGGCGTCCTGCTCAAAATGGGCACCTACGGCATGATCCGCTTCTGCTTGCCGCTTTTCCCCGACGCTTCGCACCATTTCGCGCGCCCCATCGCGGTACTGGCCATTATCGGGATCATTTACGGCGCGCTAGTCGCCCTCGTCCAGCCCAATCTCAAAAAACTCGTGGCCTATTCTTCCGTCAGCCACCTTGGCTTCGTCGTCCTCGGCATTTTCGCCTTCCAGAACATCAGCATGCAGGGCGCGGTCTACCAGATGCTCGCCCACGGCATCTCCACCGGCGCTTTGTTCTTGCTCGTCGGTATGCTTTACGACCGCCGCCACACCTTCGAAATCTCCGAATACGGCGGCCTGGCCACCCCAATGCCCCACCTCGCCGCGTTCTTCCTCTTCGTTGCGCTCGCTTCCATGGGCTTGCCCATGCTCAACGGCTTCATCGGCGAATACTTGGTTCTGCTTGGCACTTACCTGGCCCACTGGCAATGGGCCACTTGGGCCGCCACCGGCGTGATTCTCTCCGCATGCTATCTCCTGTGGTCCTACCAGCGCGTCTTCTTCGGCGAAATCACTGTCCCGAAAAATAAAGAGCTTCCCGACACCTCCGCGCGCGAACGCTGGATCCTCGTCACGATGGCCGTCGTCATTCTCTGGATGGGCATCAACTCGCCCTACATCACACGCCGCACCGACGCCGCCGTAGCCACCGTCCTCGACCAAATGAAGCGCAACCACCCCTACGAAGCGGCGAACCCTCCTTGTAGCGGCGGGTTTACGCCGCCTGGATCTGCGGCAGCAGGCTGTGTGCCGCCTGCGCCATCTGTGGCCGCGCCTATTGAAGCCGGGATAATCCCGTCCCCCCAGCACATTTCCGAAAGGCCTGGCACCCGCTAAATGACCGGAGCGTTCCCCACCACCGTCGACCTCTACCGCGTCCTGCCGGAGATGATCTGGTGCGGCTTCGGCGTGATCCTGATGCTCGTGCAGCCGTTTACCAAGAACCGCCACTTCCTCAGTTTTCTCGCGCTACTCGGCACTTCCCTAGGCGCCGCCTTCTCCTTCGTCGCCAGCTATTACTACGGCGCTGGCTTCAACGGCTTGATCGAAATGGACGCCTTCGGCGAATTCTTCCACGTGCTCGTCGGTGCAGTCGCCTTTCTCGTCGTCCTCGCTGCCGGCCCTTACCTCGCCCGCGAACGCCTCGAATCCGCCGAATTCTACGCACTGCTCCTCTTCGCCACCGCCGGAATGGGCGTCCTCGCCGGTGCCCAGGAACTGCTCACCGCCTTTATCGGCCTCGAGCTCAGCTCCATCTCCAGCTACATCCTCGCCGGTTACCGCCGCGAATCGCTCAAGTCCAGCGAATCGGCCATGAAATATTTCCTCCTCGGCTCATTCGCAACCGCCTTTTTCCTCTACGGCATAGCTCTTGTCTACGGCGCCACCGGCACAACCCGCCTCGACCACATGTTTTCCGCCGATCCCGGCAGCAATATGCTCAAGCTCGGCCTCTCGCTCATTCTCATCGGGCTCGGCTTCAAAGTCGCCCTTGCTCCTTTCCAGATCTGGACCCCCGACGTCTATGAAGGCGCTCCCACGCCCGTCACCGCCCTCTTCTCCGCCGGGCCCAAAGCCGCAACCTTCGCCCTGCTCCTCCGCGTCTTCGCTACCGTCCCGGCCGCCACCCATTTCTGGTTCTGGGCCTTCTGGCTGCTCGCCATTCTCACCATGTTTGCCGGCAATCTCGGCGCGCTGGTCCAGACCAACGTCAAGCGCTTGCTCGCCTACAGCTCCATCGCCCACGCCGGATACATTCTCGTGGCCTTCGCCGCCATCACCGCCATGTCCGAAGGCGGCCCCGCAAACGCCGGGCCGGCTTATGCCGCCATCCTTTTCTATCTGTTGAGCTACGCGGTCGTAAAAGTCGGCGCCTTCACCATCGTTTCTCAGCTCGGCGGCGCCGGCGAAAAGCACCTCTCGCTCGACGATTACGCCGGTCTCTCGCAGCGCCATCCCGTAGCCGCCGCCGCCCTCAGCCTCTATCTGCTCTCCCTGCTCGGCTTGCCCGTCACCGCGGGCTTTTTCGGCAAGTTCTACATCTTCAAAGCCGCCGTCAACTCCAATCTCATCTGGCTCGCCGTACTCATGGCCATCAACAGCGTCATCGGCTCCTACTACTACCTCCGCGTCCTCGTCGTCATGTACATGCGCGACCCGCAATCGGAACCCGAATCCGCCGCCACCCTCCGCTTCCCCATCACCGTCAACATCGTCCTCGCCATCACCGCCATCGCCACCCTGTACTTCGGCCTGGCCCCCAACCAAATCCTCAAATTCATCCTCCAACCCAACCTAATCGGCAACCTCCGCTAATTCTGGACTGCGGTTTACCCTGAGCGCGATTCCCGCCTCTTTGTGGTGGCGCTGCATGAAGCGCCAGTCCTATCGGCCGCGCGAATTTTACTATTAACACATCCGTAATTTATACTATGCTTGCCCTTGGGTAATCCAACGCCCTCCGCCTCATCCCACCTCCTCTTTCGCTCTGCGCAACAAAGCGCGCATTCTTAACTCCAACCCTCTCAACCATTTGCACACCCTTGGCGCATTCTGTTACCACCAAAACAAAGCCAAACCTCCTCAGAATCAATCACCTGGGCACTCTTTTGCAGAACCCAAAACGGAAGCGAACCCGGCCACGCAATCGCCGAGCGCGGCTGTACGCAAAAAAAAGGCCCGGAAGCTCTCGCCCCCGGGCCTTCCAAAAACAGAATGAACTCGCGCCTTATACCTTCAACGCGATCATCGCCAGCGTAAACAGCACCAGCGTCTCAATAAACACCAGACCCAGAATCATAGCCGCGCGAATCGCCCCAGCCGCTCCCGGATTCCGCGCCATACCTTCGCACGCTGCCGACGCCACACGGCCCTGTCCCAGGCCGCAGCCGAATGCCGCGATGCCCATGCCGAAGGCTACCGCGAGCCCGAGCAAGCCTCTAGACCCGCCGCCTTGATCACGATCGCCTCCCTGCGCAAACGCCGCCGGAGCAACCAGCATTACCGCCACCAATACCGCCAAAACTACCGCCAACTTCTTCATTTACTGCCTCCTTATGAATTGCCGCCAGGAGGTGGTTCCCGGACACCGTGCAGCCGGGCTCACGCTGGAGCAGCCAATTGCGGGGCCGCCTTTTGCAGACGGCCCGGCAAATCTCGATTAGTGCTCTTCGGCGGTCGCCAGGCCCAGGTACACAGCCGGCAGCACCGTGAACACGTACGCCTGAATCACGGAAACGAAAATGTGCAGGGCGATGAACGCCACCGGAATAATCGCCGGGAAGATTCCCAGAAAGACGCCGAGAATCGGCGATTTCGACCAGCCGAAAGCCGCGCCACCGGCCAGCAAGCTCAAAAAGATCCCATAGATCAAGTCGCTCGCGAACATGTTGGCCCACAAACGCACGGTAAGCGAAAGCAAGCGCGCCGTGGTGCTGATGATCTCCACCGGAAACAGCAGAATGGCCAGCAGCCAGCCGCTCAGGTCATGCGGCGCTCCTGCGAACGAAGCCAAATACCCGCCGACGCCGAGCTTGCGAAACCCCTGCCAGTTGAAATAGAGGAAAGTAAGGACGGCGCAGGCCAGCGGCACGGTCACTTGTCCGGTCGGCGACGATAGGAACGGGAACACACCCATCAGGTTCGAGAGCAGCACAAAAATCGAGATCGCGCCCACCACTGGAACGTAGCGCAGGCCGTCGTGCCCGGTGTTCTCCTCCAACAGGTCCTTGATTCCAAAGCCCATCGGGTTGGTGAGCAGCAGCTCCGCCACCTGCTGCGTGGCGCCGGGACGTTCGACCGACAGCCGCACCCGCAGAAACAGCGCCAGCACCGTGCCCATCACCAGAACCAGCAGCGCCATCACCACGTGCTCGGGAATGGGCAGCTCCGGATTACTCGGTTGAAGGTGCAGCGCGGCCAGCAGCGCCAGCGCGAAATGCCCCAAATAATGATTCACAAAAAGAGTGATTGCGTTGACGTGATGTTCCATCGAGTCGGCACTCCCGCTTGCGCGGGCTCAGCTCCTTGTAGCGGCGGGTTTACCCCGCCATCTTATTCCCCTGGACGCGAAATTTCGTACACACTTGCCGCGATCGCCGCGGCTCCTAACGCACACAATCCCACAATCATGCTCAAAAGGGGAACTTTCAGAAGAACAAAAATAGCATACACCACCGCCGCTATCAACCCGTAACGCAGCGCCGCAGCAGCGTAGGACATCAAGGGAACCTGCGGCTTTGTGCTCTCACTTTGCGCCGTGGAAGCCACCAGCAGGGCGTCCAAGCCGCGCCGCAAGAGCCGGAAATTCAGCCACGCCAGGCCCGCGCCGATGGCTAACCCCAGCGCCCACAGATACTTCCCGAATGCAGCAACGATCGCAGCCGCGGCCAGGCCGAGCGCCAGCGTAAGCCAGGAAATGCGCTGCTCCGTACGCTGCCCTGGCGGACTCCCCGCAGGTGCATGCTCCGGCAGGGTTTGCGCCATGCGCATCACCCTGGAAGGCGGCGCAGCACTTCGCGCACGCCCGCGGCAAAGCCCAGAGCACCGAGCACGATCGTCAGAATGTGCCCGGTGTGCAGCCAGCGGTCCGCGAAGAAGCCGATCGCCGCGCCAACGGCAATGGCCCCCACCAGCGTAAACGGCAGCTCCATGGCCAGCGCTGATCCGGAGGCCGCCGCTTCCACCTTCTTCTCGCTCGGCGTGGGCGAGCTGTTTTGCTGGCTATCGGGATCAGGCGCCATGGCGTGCGAGTCCCACCGGTTGCTTCAGGTTATTTCTCAAAGAGCAGTTCGCCGGCGCGGCTGGTGGCTTTGACCACCGCTTTGATCAGCGTGACGCGCAGCTTGCCTTCTTCCAGTTCGAGAATGCCGTCGATGGTGCAGCCCGCCGGCGTGGTCACTGCATCTTTCAGCAGCGCGGGATGGTCGCCGGTTTCGAGCACCACGCTGGCGGCGCCTTTCATCGTTTGCGCGGCCAGCAGCGTCGAGACGTCGCGCGGCAAGCCCACTTTCACGCCGGCTTCCGCAAGCGATTCGAGAATGATGTAAGCGAACGCTGGGCCGCTCGCGGAAAGCCCGGTGACGGCATCCATATTCTTTTCGTCGACGATCACCGTGCGCCCCACGGCGTCAAACATCGCGCGCGCCGTCTCCAGATGCTCCGCTCCGGCATGCGCGCCGCGGCAAATGCCGGTCATGCCGCAGCCCACGGTTGACGGCGTGTTCGGCATGGCGCGCACTACCGGCACGTTGCGACCAAGGCGCTCTTCGATGTATGAGGTCGGCACCGAAGCAGCCACCGAAATCACCAGCACTTTTTCCTTGAGTTCCGGCGCGATCACTTTCAGTACTTCGCCGACGACTTGCGGTTTCACGCCCAGCAAAACAATATCCGCATCGCGCACCGCTTCGCGATTGTCGATGGTCACGCTCACGCGCAGCTCCTTCGCGAGCGCCGTAGCTTTTTCACGGTGCTTCACCGTCGCGGTCACGCGCTTCGCCGCAAACAATCCTTGCTTCAGATAAGCGCGCAGCAAAATGCCGCCGAGCTTCCCCGTTCCTAGCACCGCCAGTTTCTTGTCGGAAAGTCTTTTGGACATGATGCAAACATTCTTGACGACCCACGACCCCACGTCAACCCGCGTTTGGAGTGCGGGAGCCCAGCTCCCGCTTTTCCGGCCGCCGAGGCCGCCAACAGGCACTCGTGCCGTTTCCTATGGCTCAGCAAGACCAACTGCAACTAGAAGGGGATCAGCCTTGACAACCCTACCGAGCGTCCAGCGCCGCGATACCGGAGACTTCCGCCGCCACCGCTTCCGGCTGGTACGACGCTGCAATCACCTGCTGAATCATGGCATCGCGATGCAGGCGCGAAATCTTGCCCTCCGGCGAGCGCCGGAAGATCGCGTTTCCATTCGAGTACACGATGCCGCCATCGTTCTCGAGATCGTAAGAGAGCACGCCTTTCGCCAGGGCTTCCGGCTGGCCGTCTTTCGCATGACGGCAAAGCTCCCAGGAAGCGGGCACCAGGCTGACGGTCCCTTCCTTATCGTTGTTCATGCTCTTGCGCGCTTGAATCAGATTCCCCCACAGCATCATGTCCGCGGGCATATCCGAAGCGCGTTCGTTGCTGGGCCCGCCTTTGGCCAACGGTTTGCCGGTGTAACGCATGGTAAAGAAATTCAAAAACTGAAAAATCGCGTAAATCAGACGGAACGGAAGCAACAGAAGGTCTTCGATGAAACGAAACAAATGGAATTTGCGCTTCGCCAATCCGTAAGGACGCCGGATATAATGCAAAACGCCATCCGTGGCAATCTTCGGCGCGAGAAACTCGGTCTTCGCGTCCTCGACAATCGACGTCATCCGCCCGGTCTCAAGATCGAGCATCTGAATCGCGTACGGCCCGAGGCCCACGGTCTGGCCTCTTTCGTTGGTGGCGAGTCCCGCGGACTGAAACACCAAGCGGTTCGGCGCGTTGGGCACCCAGCACGGCGACTCGTCCATCGATTCGCCTTGCGTGATTTCGCTGAACTCGCTGCCATCCGCTCCCATCACCGCGATCGTCGAACCGCCGCGATGCCGGATGGTCAGCGCCAGCCGGCCGGTCCCGGGCTGCGCAGCCAGCGGCCCGACGCGATAATCCGAAGTGTGCAGAATGCGCAGCTCCGCGCTGCTGCCCTCCCTGCGGCGCAGCACGCCGGAAATATCCTGCGATTGCAGCGCATAAAAAAGATCGCCGTCGTCGGTGCCCCGGCACACTCCGGTGATATCGATGCGCATCTGCGCAGGATCATTCTGATCGCCGCCCCAAAGTGCTGCGCCGGAAATAAACGCCGCGCCGCGCCCCTGCGATTTCCACGCATGGCGGCGCTGCAACTCCGAGGCGCGCTGGCGAATCGACTGCGCAAACGGGCTCTCGATCGGCGCGCACGCCGAGGCATCGCCATCACCTTTGGCAAAGAGCCTTCCGTTCGACAGGTACACGATGCCGCGGGCCATCACTCCTCCCGGGAATGCGAAGTCTCATTATCTCAAGCGCAGAGCCGAACAAACGCAAAAGCCGCGCCATCCGTGACGAGTCCACAAACAACGCATAGGAGCTGTAGAGCTAGTCGTGGCGAGCGCCGTGCAGCACCTGTACTGCGTGCGGAAGCAGATGCGCGATGGCATCGAGCGATTCGCTCGCGCCTTTCGGACTGCCGGGCAAATTTACAATGAGCGATTTATTTCGCGTAGCGGCAATGCCGCGCGAAAGCACCGCCGTCGGCGTTTTCTCGAGGCCTTTGCGGCGCATCTCTTCGCCGATCCCTGGTACCACGCGGTCCGCCACCGCCAGCGTGGCTTCCGGCGTATTATCCCGCGGGCCGATCCCCGTCCCTCCGGTGGTCAGCACCACATCGACGCGCCCGGAATCTGCCAGCGTGCGCAATTGTTCGCGGATATTCGCGGCATCATCGGAAACGCGCAGCGCCGAAGTGACTTCCCAGCCGAGACCGCGGCACACCGCGACCACCGCCGGGCCGGACACATCTTCGCGCTCGCCCTTCGCCACGCTATCGCTGACGGTGAGAACCGCTACTCGCATCAGCCGGGTTGCGGCGTTTCCACCGGGTCGCGATTGGCTTCATCCATCAGCCGCATCGCTTCCATCAACAGCCCGGTGGTATTGCGCGTGGTGGTGGTTTTAGAGGATTTATTCGCTGCGTTGAAATCAATTTCAAATTCGCCGGCGGTCCACAGCACGACTTTGTAAACAGCGTCGTCGCCTTCCACGCTGCCAATCTTCGCGTCGCGGCATTGTCCGCTGGCGAAATACAATTCGCATTGCTCGCCACCCTGCTGCACGATCAGCCGGCACGATTTCTGACCCATCTCCAGCGACTGCATCAGGTCGATCATGCTCATCTCTTCGAGCCGGCCCTGAATCACGCCGGGCCGCGAAGCCTTTTGCTGCAATTTCTCGAGGTGCAGCCGGTCAATCACTTTCTTGACGATGCGCACGAGATCCTTGATCAAAAACGGCTTGGTGATGAACTCCTCGACGCCGTCTACCAGCGGCCGCAGGCGCTCTTCGATGTCCGGGCGGCTGGCCATGAACAAAAACGGAATATGCCGCGTGGCTTCGCGGCCGCGCAATTTTTCAAAAAGCTGCCGGCCGTCGAGGCCGGGCATTTTGTAATCGCAGAGAATCGCGTCCGGGGGTTCGTCGATCACTTTCAGCAGCGCATCCGCGCCATCGGGCGCAAGAATCACTTCGCAGAACGGCTCCAGGCCTTTGCAAATCAAATCGCGAATCAGCGGATTATCGTCCGCCACCAGCAGCTTGACGCTTTTCCCGGCGGCTGCGGTCATCGCGCGCGCCTCTTCGCCGGCTTTCGGCGCCGATAGTCGCCGCTTTTCCCGCCGGTTTTCTCTACTAGCACGATGTCCGTGAGCTCCATGCTCTTATCGAGGGCCTTGCACATATCGTAGACCGTGAGGGCCGCGGCCGTAACGGCAACCAGGGCTTCCATCTCCACACCCGTGGGCGCCGCCGTAGTTACGCTGGATCGCAGTGCAACGCCATTTTTGCACAGCCGCGCAGTCACATCAATGTGCGTGAGCGGCAGTGGATGACAAAGAGGTATCCACTCGGAAGTGCGCTTGGCCGCGGAAATCCCTGCGATGCGCGCTACCTCCAGGGGATTGCCCTTGGGATTCTTGAGCCGCCGGATCGCCGCGGCCACGCGCGGCTTCATCTTCACAAAACCTTCGGCCACGGCCGTGCGCGTGGTCACCGCCTTTGCCGACACGTCCACCATGCGCACTTCGCCGCGTTTGCCGTAATGCGATAGCTTCGCCATGCTTCGCCGTCGTTAGACCAGGTCCCGTCTCATCATCACGGACACGTTTTCCCCGCGGGCCAGCGCGTCCTTATCCGAAGGTATCACCAGAAAACAATTCGCGTATGCCAGCGCCGCAATATCGCCCGAGCCTTGCCAGCGCAACGGCCTCACTTCCGGCTGGCCTTGCGGCCATTCCACGCGCGCCGGCAAAAAGTGCGTCAGCCCCGGCTTCTCATTCATCGCCTCGCCCAGCCGGGCTTCCAGCAGTGCCAGCGGCCGCGCTTCCGCGCCGCCGAGCAAATCCAGCGCCGGCACAACAAACAATTCAAACGTGACCATGGTCGAGACCGGATTGCCCGGCAAACCAAACACAAATGTCTCGCCGCATTTTCCGCAGACCGCCGGCTTTCCCGGCCGAATCGCCACCGCATCGAAGAAAAACTCCGCGCCCGACTCTTTCAGCACGGTTTCGACCAAATCATATTTACCCATCGAGACGCCGCCGGAAAGCACCAGCACATCTTCGCGCAGCCCCTGCGATATTTTCTCACGCAATTCTTCGAGCGTGTCCGCGGCATTCCCCAGCACCACCGGCTCGCCACCGGCGAGGCGCGTCTGCGCCGCGAGCGACACGCTGTTGCTGTTACGAATCTGAAAGGGCCCCGGCGTCTGCTCCGCGAGCACAACTTCATCGCCCGTCGAAAGAACCGCGACGCGCGGTTTGCGCGCACAAGTCAGCTCGACTGCGCCCACTTGCGCCGCCAGCGCCAACTCGACATAACCCAGCCGCGTTCCGCTTGCCAGCAAACGCTGCCCCGCTGCGGATTCGCTCCCTCGCGGCACGATGTTCTGCCCGGCCTGAGCATTGCGCTCGAAGCGCACTGCGTCGCCTTCGCGTCGCGTATGCTCGATCATCACCACGGCATCCGCGCCGCCCGGCACCGCCGCGCCCGTCATGATCTGCACGCAGGTTCCCGGCGCAAGCGCTTGCGTCACGCTGTCACCGGCCTTGATCTCCCCAACGCAGCGAATTGTTTTGCCCGTCTCGGCCGCTGCCGCAGCCTCGCTCGCCCGCACCGCGTAGCCATCGCGCGTCGAACGGTCAAACGGCGGATACGCACGGTCCGCGAGCACTTCCTGCGCCAGAACGCGCCCTAGCGCATCCCACACGCTCACGATCTCGCCCCCACGCGGGCCATGCTTCTTCCCTACTTGTTCGATGACGATCTGGCGGGCTTGCTCGTAGCTGAGCATATCGGAAGCCTGATGAGTGAACGTTACAGCCAACGGGCCAGCAGCGTACCTTCGGGCACGATGGTGGCATCGCGCTCGGGGCCGGTGGAAATCATGCCAATCTCGATTTGCAGAAAATCGGAAATGAAGCGCAAATAATCGAGCGCCGCCTTCGGCAACTTGCCGCCGTCTTTTACACCGTAGGTCAGCTGATTCCATCCCGGCAGCAACTTGTATTCGGGAATAACCTTCTCGTATTCCTCGGCGAGCGCCGGCATTTCTTTGAGTGCGCTTCCTTTGTATTTGTAGCCCACGCAAATCTGAATTTCGCGTTGGGTATCAAAAACATCGAGCTTAGTGACCACCAGCGAATCGATGCCATTGATCATCTTCGCGTAGCGCAGCACCGCCAAATCCAGCCAGCCGCAGCGCCGCGGGCGCCCCGTGACCGCGCCGAATTCCTTGCCACGCTCGCGTACTTCCTGCGCTTCGAGGTCCGGCATCTCCGTGGGAAACGGCCCGCCGCCGACACGCGTGGTGTACGCCTTGGAGACGCCGATGACGTGCTTGATCTTCGTGGGCGGCACGCCAACGCCGGTGGTGGCGCCGCCGGAAATCGCGCTCGACGAAGTCACGTATGGATACGTTCCGTGATCGATGTCCAGCATCGTCCCTTGCGCGCCTTCGAAGAGCACGGACTTGCCTTCGTCGAGCGCGCGATTCACCAGTTCCGCAGTATCGCAAATGTAGCCGCGGATTTTCTCGCCGAGCTTCAGCGTTTCGTCCACTTCATGGGAAAAATCGATGTCCGCGCCGTACGCGCCCTTGGCCAGGCGGTTTTTCTCGGCAACCACACGCGCGGCTTTCTCGCGAAACAACGCCGGCTCGAGCAAATCGCAGACGCGCAGGCCGCGCCGCGCCATTTTATCTTCGTACGCCGGGCCGATGCCGCGCGACGTGGTACCAATTTTGTTGGCGCCGCGCGCGCCTTCGGCGGCTTTATCCAGTTCGCGATGATACGGAAAAATCAGATGCGCGCGATTGCTGATGTGCAAGCGGCCTTTCACGTCGATGCCGCCTTTTGCGAGCGTCTCAATCTCCGCCACCAGCGCCGCCGGATCGATCACCACGCCGGTGCCAATCACTGCCTGCTGCTGGGGCCTGAGAATTCCGCACGGAATCAGTTGCAGCACGTGCCGTTGCTTCCCGATGATGACGGTGTGCCCGGCGTTGTGCCCGCCCGCTACTCGCGCGATGTAGTCAAACGCCCCAGCCAGATAGTCGACAACTTTGCCTTTGCCCTCGTCGCCCCACTGCGCGCCCACCACCACCGCCGATTTCATTCCGACTCTCTCCTCGCCCACACCACAGCGGCTCCGCGTTCACTTCTGCAAGACTGCTTGGGAAAGCGCCCACGACCGCGCCAAGAAACGGCAATTTCCTATCGTAATCTTGCCCCCCCTTATACGCAAGACGATCGTCCCGCGATGGACTTACCATTTATGCGTTCGCTCCAATCAGACCGCTACGGGCGCACATGCTTACTGTTTGAAGGCTCTCTTTGTACTGAAGGTGCCTGCCATGGGCGCAATTCATGCTAGATTTTGCGCATCATGCGACCTCCGCCAAACTGGACGAAATTCCCACGCTGCCCGATCGTCGCTGGCACCATTCTCCTTGCCGCAGCTGTAACCATCGCCTGGTGGGCCAAGCTGCGGGACATCTCTGTGCTATTCGCAACAGCAGAAATTCGTCGGGGGCAGGTTTGGCGCTTATTTACGAGCATCTTCCGGCATCTGAATATCCTGCATCTGCTATTCAATCTCTACTGGCTGTGGGTCTTCGGATCCCTCATCGAGGAGGTGTATGGACATGCCAGAACCGCCGCACTCATAGCTTCCTTTGCAGTAGGATCAAGTTCTTTCGAGCTCGCATTTGCCTAAGGCCGCGTGGGGCTTTCCGCGTTGGTTATGGACTGTTCGGCTTGCTGTGGGTACTGTCCCGCCGCGACGAGCGCTTCCGCGATTCCATCGATCCGAGAACGGTGGTTGTCTTTGTGGTGTGGTTCTTCTGCATCGCGACCACACTGACTCACACCTTTCCATTCCCACGGGCAACTAACGCGCGATGCAGCCCGCCCAAGAAGTTTAGTCCACAAATTAAATGCTACTTCCGAGCTAGAGCGGCGTACCGAAAGCAATGCACCGTGTGGTCGTTCACGAGGCCCGTCGCTTGCATGAAGGCGTAGCAAATCGTCGAGCCGACGAAGCGAAACCCGCGCTTCTGCAGGTCCTTGCTCATGGCGTCGGACTCTTTCGTCTTTGCAGGCACGCGCTGGTGCGCCTTCCAGGCGTTTTGTTTGGGCGTGCCGCCCACAAACTGCCAGATGTATTTGTCGAAGCTGCCGAATTCTTTCTGCACACTCAGAAAAGCCTGCGCGTTGCTCACCGCCGCGTCGACCTTCAGCCGGTTGCGGATGATCCCAACATCGCTGAGCAGCGCCTTTTTCTTGCGCGCGTCGTAGCGCGCTACTTTCGCCGCATCGAATCCGTCGAACACCTTGCGATACCGTGCCCGCTTCTTTAAGACAGTGTCCCAGCTCAATCCCGCCTGGGCGCCTTCCAGAATCAAGAACTCGAAGAGCGTGCGCTCATCGTGTACCGGCACACCCCATTCCTCATCGTGATAGGGAATATTCCACTCATTGCTCGCCCAGCTGCATCGCACAACAGGAGTCATTTCAGGTTATTTCGTCAAGATGGAATGAATGATGATGGTGTTGCCGCCGAGCAGCACTGGATCGGAGACCAATTCTTTGGTCCAGCGGTCCTTCTGGCGCGCTTCCGCCGTGAACTTCGCCAGCAGGCGGATAAAGGCGACCAGCGGCCAGTACAGCCACTGGTTGGCCTTCACACGGTCGCGGTAGACGCCTTGAATCGCGAAGCCGTTCTTCTCGAGGTAATAGCGCAGCTCGTTGTAGCCGACGGGATTTGCGTGCACGACAATTTCGTCTTTGCCGGCGGTGTCATACTGAATTTTGGCTTTCGATTGATCCGAAAGGGGCTTGAAGTGAGAAGTATAGCCGAACAGCAACCACTTCAGTCGTTCTTCGATGTTCATGATATTCGGCACGCTGATGATCAGGTGTCCCTTTGGCTTTAGCAGCCGCCTGTACTCCCGAAAGGCCTGCGGGACGGAATCGATGTGCTCCAGGCCATCGAGCGAAGTGATGTAGTCGAACGACTGCGCGGCATACGGCAACGTTCCGGACAAATCTCCGCGCTTGATCTCCACGCCATCCAACCGGAACAACTCTGAATACAGGTCGCAACAGCGTAGCTCGAATCCTTCCGCAAGCAGCCACTGGGCCAAGGCCCCTTCGCCGGTCGGGCAATCGAGCAGTAAACCTCGCGGCAGCGGCTTCAGAATCTGCAGCACAGTTTCATGCAAGCCCGGTCGCGAAACCCGCTCCGGCCCGCGGTTTCCTGCCAGCAGCGGCGGATGGTCGGGCCCCTTAATGGTGCGCGATGGCGTGCTCGCCGCTGTCTCTACCGTCGCCAAATGTAGCTCCTCGCGTGGGCCAGGCTTCAGCCTGGCCAAGCCGCCGCCAACCTTCCGCCGCAGCGTGAAGCGCCCTAATCCTCAGTCCCCGACGGCGAACAAAAAAAGGGCGCGCTGCAATTCTACCTGCAGCGCGCCTTTGAAATCTCGACAATCTCGACAAATTCAGCCCTGCTTACGCGAGATGGCGTTCCAGCGCTTTGATGATCTGATCTTTCGGCACCGCGCCGACGATCTGTTCGACCATCTGCCCGTTCTTGAAAACCAGCAGCGTGGGAATGCCGCGAATGTTGTAGCGCCCCGCGGAATTCATGGCTTCATCCACGTTGAGCTTAGTCACTTTGAGCTTGCCCTCGTAGTCATGTGCAATTTCCGCGACCGTGGGCGCCAGCATGTGACACGGGCGGCACCACTCCGCCCAGAAATCCACCATCACCGGCGTGGTATTGCTCGCGGTGAGCACCTCCGCCTCGAAATTGCCATCATTGACTGCCAGAATATTTTCAGCCATGGTCTTTGCCTCGGCGAGTTGCGCCACCCGGCGGCTCGCCAGTCTCTCCTTAAATCAGCCTAATTAGATGTTGTAACAGGCTTTTGGTTGCGCGGCCCTCTCGCAGCAGCGGCGCCGCCTCGCACCGTCACCAGACCTCGTGCCGCCCTCGCCGCTTCGTACACTTTCGCGTACTCGGCCGCCGGAGCCTTCCACGAAAAATCCTTGCCCATGCCATTCAGTTGAATACGCTTCCAGATGCGCTCGTCCGCAAAATGATGCAACGCCTGCCGGATAGCGTACATCATCGCGCCGCCGGAGTATTCCTCGAACTTGAACCCGGTTCCGATGCCATGTTCAAGGTCAAAGGTCTCGACG
>Ga0210384_10001538_pt1 | contig 31089 bp, 34 predicted proteins | sample IncBWH2MmetaG_FD_160574 | JGI IMG/M metagenome (GOLD analysis project Ga0210384, IMG submission 160574) | Forest soil microbial communities from Barre Woods Harvard Forest LTER site, Petersham, Massachusetts, United States - Inc-BW-H-2-M | ecosystem: Environmental > Terrestrial > Soil >...
CCACCGACAAACCCATGACTTGAGCGGTCTCTCCTGTGGATAGCTCGCCAAGCTCCCGCAGTTCGATGGCTTCCCGCATTCCTGGTGTTAACTCATTGACAGCCGCACAGACAATTCGCTCCTGCTCTCGCTGCAGGCAACTATCCTCAGGGTTCGGGCCCGAGTCCGGTAGATCGAGCGGCAGCGCAGATTCGGCCTCCGTAGTTGATTCCCCGATCGGCACCTCACGCGATCCGCGCTTTCTGCGCAACAACATAAGTGCCTCGTTGATGGCGATCCGTGTTAACCAGGTGGAGAACAAAGAGTCGCCCTGAAACTTCTTCAAATGCATGAACGCTTTCTGGAAGCTCTGCTGCACGACATCTTCGGCGTCCTCCCGATTGCGTGTCAAGCGCTGCGCCACTGAAAAAATCTTTCCCTCGTGCCTTTGGACCAGCAGCTCGAATGCAACTGCGTCCCCGGTTTTCGCGGTAGCCACCAGCACGGCATCTTCCTCTGCTCCCAAACGATGGGCGGAAGAGTTCGTCGCGTTTGCTCCGCCGATCGCCTCCATGAGTTCTACTGGCATAGTGTTCCTCCTTCTCTGCTCGCATTAATACCGATTCCGCCTGACCGACTCTTCGGATTGGTTAGATTGATTCGCAACCTGGGAGTCCTCTTTCCCTTTCGCCTAGCCGCGCACTGCGAACTAGTTGCCAAGGCTGAAATGAACCGTGACTTCCATTTCGACGGCCACCGGCGTCCCATTGAGTAGCGTTGGCTCATACTTCCATTGCAAGACGGCGTTCAATGCCGCCGGTATCAGCAAGGGGTGGCCGCTCAAAGCACGCGCTCCCACCACGTTTCCGTGCTCATCGATCACCGCGTCGACTACCACAGTGCCCGAGAGATGCGTTTGCCTCGCGAGTGCCGGATATTGGGGTTGGACCGACAAAGTCTGCCGCGGTGCCTTGAGCTTGGAGCCAACGCGAACAATTCGCTTCGCCGCGGCCTGCTGCGGTGGTGGGACCGGTATGGATGTCCCCGTGCCACCAATAACCCCGCCGAGGGAACCGCCAAGTTGTCCCCCGGGCACGCCGCCAGGGACGCCTCCCTCGACGCCTCCCAAGTCCGGCGCAGCAGTGGTGTTATCCAGAGAGATCGTCTTCGGAATCGACACTGGGGCAGTCAGTTTTCCTTGTGTGTAGGTGAGCTTCGGCCGCGTAGGTGTTATGTGCGGAGCCACCGGCCGCCCCGCCGATGGCGGAGGCGGTGGCGGCGCAGCGGGAGGGGCCACCAGGAGAGTGTCTTCGTACTTGTGGAGTTGCACCGTCCCCGTTGTGTACAACGGCACGATGATCAACGCCGCGAGAATCGTAATGTGCAAACCAGTCGCGACCGCCCACTGGAGAGGGCTCCTTCGTACGGTCTTTGTCGTGGCAGTCTCGAGCAACGCGTTCAGAAAAACATCGTTCTGTGTTGTTGGAGACAGGCGAACGGGCCGCGCGGACTTCCCTAGAAGACCTTTTAGGTCTGGATCAAAAAGATGCATGGGATGCGTAGTCATTGCTCCTCCACTCTTGCCGTTCGACCTGCGGAAGAGCGCGTTACATTCGCTCCACCGATCACGCCTACCGGCATGCTGCTGCTCCTACTTCGTTCGCAGTAAAACTGCTCCCGGTTGACCGACTCCACCGATTGGCTAAGTTGAATCGCAACCCGGAGCCCTCCTTCAGGTTCATCTCCATACGCGCCGATGGCACTTGCCCGCGTATTACCGGGACAATGACGTTCGTCTGAAAAACCGCGAACAAACAGGTAATCATCGTGATCAAGCCCCGTTTTCCGGCGGTCTTCAGTTGTTCAAGCAGGTGCTTGACGTACACACCGCTGGCTATAAGCTGCGCGCCCTTCTTGGATATAGCCCGCAGAAGACGTTCCCCGCTCTTGTCGATGAACGTGACGTCATTGAGGTCGATAACGCAGGCTCGCTTGTCCTGGCTTCTGTGCGCCCTCTTCCAGGTTGTTCTCAGCTCGCTGACCCACGGCCCGACCAGGCGACCCTGCACGATCCATCTCCTGTCTGTTTCCGTCTCCACGATGGTGATCTTCAGCACGTCTACCTCTCAGGTCTGCCACCGGGTTGTGTTTGCGGATCCGCGCGGAGACCGCCACGATCAAGGCCGTTCAATAAACCGTGGTAAGCGGTTTCGTCGTTGCTTCGCAGCTCTGTTCTTGGGTTGCGTGCCGGACCCTTCCGCATATGAACCTCGGTGCCGCCACGCTCAAACGAGACCTCGTCCATCCCCAACTTCATTAAGTGAATGCCACGGCCGTGCTCCGACTCCAGTCTTTCGACCGCCAACGGATCCGGAACCGCTTTTGGATCAAACCCCTGCCCCTGGTCGGTTACAGTAAGGGACACGCCCTTTCCCAACTCGCAACGGCAGCGAATCTGGACCAATTTTTGAGCGTCCATTCCATTCCCGTGAACAACTGCATTGGTCAGTGCCTCCTGAAGGGCTAACTCAACGGCGGGCTCGCTGCCCGTAACGCAGCGCGATCCTTCGATCAATCGCATCAACCGGTTCACCAACGTCGAGATGGCTTTGATTTCACTCGGCATCCAAGCCTCGATTTTAAGAAAGGCACGGCTTAAGCGTCTCCCGGCAATCCGCGGTCGCAAAACCGATCGTCCATTCACCGTTTGCGTTCCAGCCATAGCAGGACCTCACGCTGAGCCCCGTGCCAGCCAAAACCCATAGCGCACGGAATCCAATAGTCCAAATCCTTTGCCGTAGCGCAGAACGCTGTACCACCTGCTCCACTTGGCGGTGAGAATCAGGATCGTTGACATATCAGCTCTCCGCTCATCTGCGTTCCATTCAGACGACACTGAGAAAGGCAAACCGGATGCCAGACCTTCCCGTGTTTCGCCAACAACGGAACTCCTTGATTTGTCGTGAGATAACCGCAAAGCGAGAGGTTTGTGAGATCTGCGTGCCAGCGTGCTACTGCCAAGTCTCTGGCAGAGTGCTAACTTCTTCGCACATGAAAGCGCGATGCCAGAAGTGGGAGCTTTTCGGAGAAGGATCTGATGTAAGGAAGGAAACCGTGCGATTATTCAGAACCGCGTGAGATTCCGAGTTTGCGTATTCTCACTTGGAGGGTCGATCGATTCATTCCAAGATGTGCCGCCGCGCCGTGGGGACCTGCAACAACCCAGTTACACTGCTTGAGCGCTTGGAGGATCTGTCGACGTTCGGTTTCCTCCAAGAGATTGTGCAATGCGCCATTTGCTGTGGAATTCGGAGCAACCGCTCTTTCTTCGGAATGACTGACCTTGGGAAATCTCAGATCAGCCACATCAACACTCAGGGCCGGACCAGCCGAGATGATTACGGCGCGCTCGATCACATTCTGGAGTTCTCGAATGTTTCCCGGCCAATGATATCGGCACAGGGCATCCATGGTCGCTGATGGAATCGTCTCCATGACCTTATTCATGCGTCTAGAAAACTGCTGCGTGAAGTGCCGTACCAAGAGCGGAATATCCCCCTGACGTTCCCGCAAGGGCGGAACGTGGACCGGAAAAACATTCAAGCGAAAGAAGAGGTCTGGCCGAAACTTCTGCTCGGCCACCATTGCTTCGAGATCGCGGTTCGTCGCAGCAATCAAACGCGCGTCTGTCCGAAGCGTGCGCGAGCTTCCCAGCCGCTCGAACTCCCTCTCTTGCAGCACTCGGAGCAGTTTGGTCTGCAGTTCGAGAGGAATTTCTCCGATTTCGTCCAGGAAAATCGTGCCTCCATTGGCCACTTCGAATCGCCCAATCCGCTGCGCGATCGCTCCTGTGAATGCGCCTTTCTCGTGTCCGAACAGCTCGCTTTCGAGCAAGCCCGTCGGAATTGCCGCACAATTGAGCTTGACGAAGGGCTTCGAGCTACGGGGGCTCAAATCATGTATGGCACGCGCAATCAGTTCTTTTCCCGTGCCCGTCTCTCCGTAAATGAGCACTGTTGAATCCGTCGGCGCCACGGTTCCCACTTCTTTGAGGACTCTGCGCAGAGACGCGCTATTCCCGATGATCTGGGCGAAATTCATTTCCGTGCGAATTTCATCTTCCAAATACAGCTTTTCCTTCGAGAGCTGCTCTTTCAGCTCCCGGATCTCGCGGTAGGCGAGCGCATTCTCGACGGCGAGTGCAACCTGGTTTGCAACCTGGTTAAGGAAAATGATATCGGCCTGACTGAAGGCATCGTCTCGAAGTCGGCCGAAAACCAAGGTGCCAATTGCGCGATTCCGGCTGATCAACGGTAGAAAGCAGAAGGACTTCAAGCCTTCACGAATCGCGATCTGAACGATTGGGTAGTTCTCCCAACCGCTGAAGGGGCTCCGGAGCGTCAGAGGTTTCATGGTTCGAAATGCCGTGCCCGAGGGCGATCCCTCGATCGAATAAACCAAGTCTTCCTGCAGGAACCCTTTGCTCTCCGGAAAGTCAACCGCGTAAAGTCGCAGCTCTTTGTTTTCGGCATCCGGGAGCGACAAGCCAGCATAGTCGCACTGCATCACGCGTCGAACGTCCTGCGAGATCGCCCGCAGCAGATCGCGGAGTTCCAAATTTGCGATAACCTGATTGGTGACGTCAAGGAGCAGCTGCAGCCGGCCGTTCTTGCTCTGCAGTTCCTCAGACGCCCGCCGCAACGCCGCTAAATTCAACGCGTCGTCAAACGCCAGTGCAATATAACCCGCCACTTCGGACACCAATCGGACTTCGTTTGGGGAGTAGGTATCGACCTGCTTGCTGCCAAAGGTGATGGCCCCCAGTTTGCGTTGCGCTGTCGTCAATGGGAGTGCGCAGATCGAGCGAATATGGAGCCTTTTCAAAATCGCTTGCAGCCCGCCATAGCGCGGATCCAACTCGTCCGTCGACCTCAGAACAGATTCTTGCTGCTCGTAAACCCACAACGTAAGCGTCTCTTCGGACGTCAGTTTCTGTTCCGGAACTAGCTCTGATCGACTCGTCATGTCGATGAAATAGTCTTGAAACGTACCGGAATCTTGGTCACGAAGAGACACCCCGACGAAGTCAAACTGCACTGCCGCACCCAGTTCGTCCATGAGGATGGCAAAAAGTTCTTTAAGGTCGCGATGCGCTCCGATGGCTCTGGACACGCGGACGAGCGCTTCATACCGTATAGTAAGCGCCGGTGCTGCGAGGACCGCCAAGTCGCCGTTCACAGTGGGGCACCACCCAAGAAGCAGATTCCAGTCCATGTGATGCTCGGCGGGATGCAATTGATACACGTCGCCGAGGGTGAAAAGGATGTCTTTGTCCCGGTGATCGCCCTTTACAGGCTCCGCGAGGAGTACTGAGTTAACCGCGCAGCCGAACTGCACAGTAGCTACCCGTGTTTGGTATTGATTCGGAGTTGACCGCCGGATGGCTGTCACGAAGGAGGTCGCGGGTTCGATTTCCTTCGCTCTCGCCAGTGCTCACCCGGGGGTGCCTTCATCCTTTGGTCCCTTCCCGCTCCAGCCTCCGGGCCCATGCCGCCCTCGTCCAGAAAACGAGTGTCGATTCGCCCGAAAGCCAGTCACGAGATGCGGTCAAAAACAGCCTGCATAACACCACCCCGTCCTTCGTTGAGATTCTGACGGAAATTCCTAACCATCTCTGGAAATTCAGGCCCCAATAGAAGGTGGAGACCCAGAGGAGGCAGTTCCCCGTTCCGACTCCGAGCAATCATGGCATCGAGAAACTGTAAGGCGCTCTCGGTAACATCGTTCCAAACCATAAGGGAAAATCCGGCGTCTTCAATCGTTTTTCGCATGGCTTCGCCCGTTTGAAGGTAACTAATCGCGGCCGTGCGAGCCCACGGCACGGGGAAAAGAATGGGGCCTGATGCACCTTGGACGACATCGTGTGCAGCGAACCTGCCGCCGGCCTTCAGTACGCGAAAAATCCCTCGGTACAGATCTGGCTTCTCTCGGATATTCATGGAAACGTGCTGCGTCCACACGGCATCGAATGATTCGTCCGAAAACGGAAGGTCGCAAGCGTCCCCCACCCGATATTCGACAAGATCCTGGAGTCCCATGTGTTCTGCCAGTTTGGAGGCTATGCCGCAATATTCTTCGGTAAGATCGATCCCGACCACACGACATCCATACTTGGCCGCAAGATACCGCGAGGCTCCGCCCAGTCCCGACCCCAAATCCAGCACGTACGATCCCCGCGACGGACAGAGCAACTGCGCGAGTTTCTCGGTAGCTTCAAAACCGCCAACGTGGAACTGATCCACGGCGGCTGTATCCTCGGGCGACAACGGATTCCGCTCCTCAAAGCCCAACGACCGTAACCGCTCATAAATACGATCGCGCAACCCACCATCGCCCGCATAGTGCCTGGTCACGATCTTTCCCGCTGCCATCGAGCCTCCTCTTACCGGAACTTTTTCACCATCATCAGCGCGTCAAAATCCGCGCCCTGAACCCGGAGGGCACGCGGCATCACGCCGTACGACTCAAAGCCGAACTTCCGGTAAAACTTCGTGCCACGTAGATTGTCGACTGCCACATATAATTCCACTTGATCAACTTTCACGCTGGCCGCTTCGAGGACGTACTGGAAAAGCATGTCGGCGAGTCCTGTTCCTCGTCGTTCCTCCGACACGTACATGTTCCATATCATTCCGACGTGCCGCCGCTTTAGAGGAGGTTGCTGCAAGAATGTTGCGATTGCACACAGGCGTCCGTCCACAAATGCTCCGAAGATGACCTCCCGCCGAAACCGCTCCGCGATTTGATCGGAGCTGCGCGCTGACTCTTCACCATAGTCCGCGGCGAAGGCGGCCGGAGCCGACTGCAATGCTCCCAGAAAGACGGCTTGATATTCGGCGGCGTCTTGAGCGTTTAGTTGTCGGATTTCAGTTCCGTTCATGAATGGGTTCCCTTTCCAACAGCCTACTGCACTTCTAGTCAAACGCGGCGTTGACAGAACGCGTCGCCTCGGCGATTATTAGATGTTATTCAACATCTAAATGTCAAGAGCTATGCTTTGGGCCAACGACAGGGAGAGTTTGCATGACTACTGACCAACTCATGATTGACACTGCCCGAGCCTCGTGGCGTAAAGCCCTGGCTCAGGCCAGCGAGACGTTCAACTCGCTGACCGACGACCGATTCCAGCGAGAGCGCCGGCAAGAATCGCATCCTTTACTGTTTGGGCCACCGGACAGCCGTGAATGACGCCGCGTTGACGATTCTGGGTCTAGGTGACCGCCCTCACCCCGAACTCGATCGCATGTTCATCAAAAACCCCGACAAAGTCATCAAGGAGCTGCCGACGTCTGCGAACCTAAAGAAATACTGGGCTGAGGAAAACCAGAACGTGCTTCACAAGATGGAAACTCTGGCACCGCGGGAATGGTTGCAGCGCCATACCACGATGACCGATGATGATCTCGCGAAGAACCCCACTCGAAATCGGCTGAACATCCTGCTCAGCCGGGCGAGGCATGTGTCCTACCATCTGGGGCAAGCCCCGGCGCGCAACTAGCAACGTGCGCAAACGTCACGTTCGGAGACAAAGAACTATGCGTAGGTCAAAACTAGAGACCGCCAAGACACGCGAGCGAATTGTCAAAGCGGCAGGCGCCGAGTTCAGAGCCAATGGAATCAGCGAGGCGGCGCTCGCGCGAGTGATGGCAGCCGCGGGACTTACTCACGGGGGATTCTATCGTCATTTTGCTTCCAAGGATCAACTCGTCCTGGAAGCATGCAGCGCGACTCTTTTGTCGCTCGTTGCCCGCCTGGAATTACTCGTCAACGAAAAGCCCCACAACCAGGCGATCCCACTCCTTGTGGATCATTATGTGTCGCGCGCCCATCGAGACCAGCCGAGAACAGGCTGCCCCCTAGCCGCTCTGGGGAGCGAACTCGCGCGGAGAGACAAGAGGACTCGTCAAGCCGCCATAGAAGGATTTCTCCAACTGTCCCGACTCATTGCCAGCCACTTAAAGACGGTCCCGTTCCGCAAGCGGGCAGAACGGTCGATGGCCATCGTCTCCGCCATGGTGGGCGCCATCACGCTGGCCCGCATTGCTCCCGATTCGCGAATTTCAGATTCTGTTCTGGTTGCGACGCGCAATTACATCATCGGATCCGTGCGGGGGCAGCGTTAATAATTTGGGCTTGCGGCTTTCTCCCGTTCGACCTAGGCGTGATGTCCAGCGTCACCTCGACCCGTAGAAAAATATTTCCGTCGATATCTTCGGGTTTGAGCGGCGATCTGGCCTGCGTCCCAACTCGGTTGCTCCTGATCTTACTAAAGCAATTCGGTTACGTTCCGCATCGCCCGACTCCCGGAAGAGTCCGTTGCCTGATCGCGCTCATGTCCTACGACGTCCGCCTTCGGTGCGCGGGAGGGTGCGGTGGGTTGCTGGCGAAGTGCGCGGCCCTTAAAATCGATAAGAATGCCTACCGCGATTGGTATCGACTTTGGCACGACGAATAGTTCGATTGCCCACGCTAACGACACTGGCGAGGTTACGTTTGCGCACTTCCCACACATGGGCGAATTGACCGCCGCCTACCGGTCGCTTCTCTATCTCGAGCAGGTAAAAGAGCGGGGTGTCAACGCACTCAAATGGTGGAGCGGACCGGAGGGCATCGAGCGCTACCTCTCAGCGGACCACAAAGGCCGGCTGATGCAATCGCTAAAGTCTTTTCTGAGCAGTCGCAGCCTCCTGAGTACGGGCGTTTTTGGCCGGAGATACACGCTGGAGGACTTGATCGCGCGTATCTTGAAAGACCTGCGTGAAAAGGCCGCTGCCCAGTTTGGTGTTCCCGTTTCGAAAGCGGTAGTTGGCCGACCGGTACGATTTGTCGGAGCCGAAACTGAGGAAGAGGACGGCTGGGCGGAAAACCGTCTTAGGATGGCATTCAAGATTGCCGGGTATGAGTCTGTACAGTTCGAGTTTGAGCCGATAGCGGCAGCGCACTACTACGAGTCGACGCTTGATCACGATGAACTCATTCTGATTGGAGATTTCGGAGGTGGCACGAGTGACTTTTCTTTGGTTAGGGTCGGTCCAAGTGTCCGTCGTAGAGGTAGAAGTGCGAGGGACCTTCTAGGCAACGCCGGCCTCGGTGTGGCGGGCGATTCGTTTGATGCGAAGCTCATTCGACATCTTTTGTCTCCCGCGCTCGGCGCCGGAACGGACATGCGTTCGATGAAGAGGCTTTTACCGATACCCTCTTGGATCTATGGCAAGTTGGAACGCTGGCATCATCTCTCTTTTCTGAGGGCCAAGGACACGATGGACTTGCTCACCCGTATCAAGACCGATGCCATTGAGCCTCAGAAAATCTCTGCTTTGATCCATCTCATAAAAGATGACCTAGGATATCAATTGCACCAGTCTGTTCAGGCAGTGAAGTACGAATTGTCGAACAACGTGGCTGCAACGTTTCGTTACTCTGATGGAGCAGTTGATCTTACGGCCGGAGTAGAGCGTTCTTCCTTTGAAACCTGGATTTCCGACGAATTGAAGCAGATTGAGTGGTGTCTGGACTCCTTGCTTAGAACAAGTGGAGTTCATCCGAGACACGTAGATGCAGTGTTTCTGACTGGAGGATCGTCATTCGTACCAGCAGTGAGAAGAATCTTTGCAACGCGCTTCGGAGAACGACGGATCAGGACGGGAAATCAATTTACCTCGGTAGCCTGGGGTTTGGCTCTCAGAGGGTCTACCCTGGCTGGAGCCGGTTCGGACTAGGGTTCCTGAGCTGCGGCAGGAATGTCGGAAGCGACATGAGAGTTGCTCCTTCGGACTAATCGACGTTTTGTATCGCCGTGATTCTGGAGCTGCCGAAGATTGTGCACTGTGGTTCCGCAGAGAGCAACAATGGAGCAACCTCCCTGAACCGGGAAGCGGCACTTCCCAACTTTGGCGCTTCCACAAGTAAGGAGTAAGATGATGCAGCAAGGAATTGGAGAATCCGTCATCAAGAAGACGGCGCGCATCACAAGCAAGGGACAGATCACGGTCCCGCAGGAGATCCGGCGCTGCGGGTTCGCCCCCGCGATATATTGCTCTTCGAGAGAGACGCAGGAGGGGTTCGCGTCCTGCCCGTGCGAACCAAAAGCCCATTTGAAAAATATCGCGGCATCGGGACCCCCCGGCATTGCGCACGGCAAGAAGGCCGTTGTGAAATGGGTCCGTAGGCTGCGCGGACGATGAGCGCCGCTATTGACAGCAACGTTCTCCGGTGCCGCGCAAGAATTCCGTATCTTTACCCTGATTGCGCACTTTAACGTGATCCGAAATTCGCCGCCCGAAGGGTATAAACAAAGCGCCGCCCGGGCTAGTTTGGCGACTGATTCCATCCAGCGATTTGACGGCTTGTGCGGTCAGGGAATGAAATCGGGTCAAGACTTCGGCCGGGGACAGCATGACTGCACTCGCTGTTGCCGGCGCACTTGCTATCAGTTATCCCGCGTACCATCGAGTGCCATACCGCGACTCGCGGTCGGCTTCCTTCAACAATCGAAGCGTACGCTTCCGCCGGTAATGTGCGCACGCGACCAAAATCGCGTCTAGCAATGCCATAGGCGAAACGTATGAGCCACCGTAAGAAGAACTCTCGATGGAGGCGAGAAAATACTGATCGGAATTCCTCGCAATAGGCGACACAACACTGTCGGTGATCCCGATGCAGTATGCCTTCTTTAGTCGTGCCTGCAACAGCCCCTCAACCGTTTGTCGCAATCCACGCCGGAACGAGATGGCAATAAGCACGTCACGGCGTGTCGCGCTGCGGGTTAGATGAATGGTCTCTCCATAGCTCGTCGCTGCCATTACGGGCAAACCTATTAGTCGCAGGCTGTATTCGAGAAACCACACCAGAGATGAGGCCAGATCTCCACCTATGATCAAAACTCGCTCGGCTCTATAAGTCTGCCTGGCGAAGTGCGCTAGCTGAGCGGGATCCAAAGTGTTCCGCAAGGTTTGCAGATTTTTGATTGCACAATCGAGCGTTTGCCGAATGTGCCCACTGATCCCGGAATTCGTTTGGTTGGCTTCCTTCATCAAGTCAAGCGGTGTCGCAACAATCACAGAAAGCTCGTGGAGGTAGTGCTGAAAATCCTTGTACGTATCGAAGCCCATGGCTTGCACGGTTCTTAGCAGCGTCGAAGGCTCTGCCTTCACCTCCTTTGCGAGCGTGCGGACGCTCAACAACACATGTTCCCTTGGATGCTCCAGAACGCGCTGCATCAGCTCCCGCCTTTTACGACGGAGAGGTTTGAGCAGAACCGCGATCGGCTTTAAGCCAGCTTTCAATTTCTTGCTGTTGCTTCGCATCTCGTTCTCTGGGCCGGTGAGTCCGGCTGTATCCGGCGATTATGCGCCCGGTTCAAGGTTAATATGATCGGCATTGGAAATACTCTCACGCCGGCTTATTCGTATCGGCGCGATCTTGTCTCTCCTGCCGAATGTCGGGTGCGATTCATCAGCAGAACTCGCTATACGGCTGTTATCAAGACGCAACACACGATGCAATTTGTGAATCCTCGTAAATGATATTTTCGACTTGACAGGAAGGCCGTCATCATTGTGAACGCCACATCGCAAAATTGGAGTGCTACGTATAATGCAGCAAATAATGCAACAAACGTCACAGTTTCACAACATTGTTCGCGCCGGTTGTTGTTTCCAGACTGGTCGTGGGGCTCAAACTTCGGCATCAAATCGAATAATGTTATTGTCCGCTCCGAGCCAAAGAAAGCCATCAGCAGTCTGAGCGAACTTACTACGGACAGAAAGACTGTCCTATCTTGCCGCTACGATTTGCGTCGGCGTCGCCGAAGACGGCTTCGATGGCAAATTGAGAATTATCCGAGATGAAGATTTAAGAAAGAGACAGCTTGCGAAAAGTTAAAAATCACCGGCCAAATCTGTTTGGATCTTGATTCGCGCATAAGCGCTTTAGGATCAGACAGTTTGGCCCGTACTTTTCGACTCTACCAGTGCAATCTGCGCACTCGCACTTTAAGTCTTCCCGCACCGCTTGATCGGCTCCGCCGAGCGCTAAACACCCTTAGTCGAGACGCTGTACGCAAAACTTGCGGGACGTCGGACCAAAAGCGAATTGCCGCGCTGTCATACCGACCGGCGCGGCGAGTATTTTAGAGCCATTGCGCTCCGCCCCGAGTACGGGCCGATCCTTCATAAGTCTCTGTTGCTTGACCAGAGACCATGTACTAGCTGCTCTAAGAACTTCAATACACCCACCAGTCTAGTTCGGCCATAACCCAACATGATTCGACGGAGAAACAGAAACATGGTAGGCGGAGCGAGACATGCTCGACGAGTCAGCCTAGTCGCAACGGAAGATTGGACTGTCGCGCTTCAATGGTTGGCGCCAAGAGCGAACGCAAACAGTGAGTCACCCGCTCCCACAACCACGTACTGTTTGCCGTCGAGTTCGTAGGTGATCGCGCCGTTTGTCTGATTGGCGGCGACGGTACTGTGCCAAACCGTCTTCCCGGTGGTCGAGTCGATGGCCAGGATATGCCCCGAGGTGTCGCCGGCAAAGAGCAAATTCCCCGCCGTGGTCAGCAGGCCACTGCCCATGCCGCCTAACTCATGCGTCCAACGAATCTCTCCCGTTTGGAAGTCAATCGCCTTGATGGTCCCCGGGTAATTCAGAAAATCGTCGCGCCCGGCAAATCCTTCGGCTTTTCCCTCTGCGGTCAAGTAAAAGACGCTGTAACTCTGCGACGCCACCACGTAGAAAAGACCGGCCGCCGGATTGAAACTGGGAGCAAACCAATTCGACGCGCCATTCGAGCTGGGCGAGACGAACGTACCATCACGCGTAGGCTCTTTTTTCGGATTGGGAATGGGTTGGCCCTTAGCATTGATCCCCAGAGTCCAATTGCTGTTAATGAAGGGCGCTGTCAGCAGATGCTCGCCGTTGCTTCGGTCCAGCACAAAGAAAAATCCATTCCGACTCGCCTGTGCCAGCAGTTTGCGCCGCTTTCCCTTGAACTCCCCGTCAAACAAAATCGGCGTCTGGGTAGCGTCCCAGTCGTGCGTATCGTGCGGCGAGACCTGGTAGCCCCATGCCATCTTTCCCGTGTCTACATTCAAGGCAACGATCGAGCAGGTCCACAAATTGTCGCCCTTCCGCCCTGCCCCAGAGTGCACCGGATTGGGATTGCCGATCCCCCAGTAGATCAGGCGTAAGTCCGGATCGTAAGTGCCCGTCATCCACGTCATACCGCCGCCATGGTTTCGCGCTTCGGCATCGGGCCAACTCTCGGAGCCAGGTTCGCCTGGATTGGGCTCGGTATTCCAATGCCACTGCACCTCGCCGGTTTCAGGGTCGCGTGACTCCAAATATCCGGGATTATCCAGCGAATCGCCGCCTACGCCGACAATAATGTGGTTGCCCACCACCAGCGGCGACATCGTGCAGAAATACTCAAGCTTTACGTCTGCAATCTGCTTTCGCCAGCGCTCCTTGCCGTCCTTGGCGTTCAACGAAACGAGATTGCAGTCCGGTGTTTCGGTGTAGATCCAACTACCCAGCATGGCCACACCACGCTGGCCGATGTGGTTGCCTTCGTTAGGGGGATACTTATAATGCCAGATTTCCCGTCCGTAGCGCGCATCAACGGCCCACACGTTATCCGGCATGGTGAAGTAAAGCACGCCATTCACTTCAATCGGCGTCGACTTGATCACCGAACCGAACCCGGCCGCACCGTAATTGTTGGTGCGATACATCCAGGCTAATGACAAGGAAGGCACATTCGACGCGTTGATCTGATCCAACGGACTGTGACGCTGCCCCGAATAATCGCCGTTATACGTAGGCCAGCTATCCGTCCTCGGCTTCACGAGCGCCTCCGGAGTCAATTCCTGCCCACAAAGAACGTAGGGCGCCAGCAACAACACGAGCGTGAGGCTCCAGACTCTCATTTCAAAGTCTCCAGATACGCCAAAACATCGTGCATTTCTTGATCGGTGTACTTCGGCAGCAGCCCTTCATGCGCCGACCGAGGATCCTGTACATCCACAGTCACGCTTTCACGCGAGAAGGAGCGGTACCAGCCGGCAGAATCGTGCATGGACACTGCAAATTCATCCAGGTGATCAAGCGTCCCCGAAACCCGTTCACCGGAAGCCAGCTGAACGGTAACTCTGGTGGGCGCAGGCGGCGTCACCGCTCGTCCCAGAAACACATCAATTAGGTTCGGCGCGGGATACAACATCCGCCGTTGCAACTCGACAGGTTCATATTTGGTCGCCACATGCGCGAGATCACCGGTCGCAGAGTGACAGCTCCCGCAATGCCCGTCACCATTGAAAAACGCCACGCCCTTCTGCGCGTCACCCGTAATCAGATCGCCGATCTTGTAAGCAAACCGGTTCTTTACGTCAGCCGCTCGCGAATGCAAAAAGGCCGAGATGTCGGCAATCTGCTCCCCAGAAAGCGCCGAGAAAGCCGGCATGCCCCGCTCCGGCCGCCCATTTCGGACAACCGGACCAAGCACATCACCCTTATCGTCGTGCAGTACCAAAGCCGACCGCACAAGATCAGGCCCGCTCTTCCCATGAGCATCATTGCCGTGACAAAACCCACACGCCGGGACAAAAAGTTTCCGCCCGCGTTCTGCCGCGTCTTTGTCGATATGCGCGCCGCCCATCATCGCGGCAATCGCATCGCCCGTATTCTCCTTTTGCGGGGCGACTTTCTGTTGCCCATTCGCCGCCTTCTGCTTCTCCGCATTGGCCGCCTGGTCGGCCTGCTCTGAACTCATCGACGCAAACAAAAGCAAGACAGCGACAGTACCGAAGTAACGATTGGACATTCTGTTTCTCCCTGGCTTCACGGCTTCAGATTCTTCATGTACTCGTAATCCACTTTGATCGCTTCCAGAGCCGGCATCTCAGTGAAAGGCGGCTCCTGCTCGACAAATAGCGCGCGAATCCGCGCCTTCTGAGCCGCCGCGAAGATTCGGCCATACTCGATCGCGCCCCTCCCCAATTCAGTTGGCACGGGCGCCCCAGGATCCTGGCCCATCAATGTCGTCCGCGGCGTGAATCCCTTCCGGAAGTCTTTGATGTGCAGCAAACTGTAGCGGTCCGGATGTCTCGTCAGGTAGGCAACCGGATCCTGGCCCGCAACAGTCGCCCAACCGCAGTCCAGCTCTAGTTTGACCAACCCCGCATCGGTCAACCGAACAAATTCATCGTAACCCGTCACGCCGCCGTAGGACCTCCACTCAAAGTTGTGGTTATGATACGCGAGCTGCAGGCCAGCTTTCTTAGTCTGCTCCCCAACTTTATTGAACTGCTCCGCATTCCACTTCCAGTCGTCCAGCGTAAGCCCATTGATGATCGCAAGAAAAACTCCCATCTGCCCCAACTGCGGATCGGGCTTGAAGCGCGACGGATCGGCAGCCCAGGGCACGGTCACAACCATAAACTCCTGCCCAAACTGATGAGCAAAATCAATCTTCTCCGGAAGATTGCTGATCAAATCGGGAAGCAGGTAGTGCCCCGAAGGATTTTTCAGGCCCGCATCATCGAGAGCCTTCTTCAGATCTTTCGCCGATGTTTTGGCAAGCGGAGAAAGCTCCACTTGTCTGTACCCAGCTGCCGCCACTGCGTTCAACGTTCCAGCCGGATCGCTATCCATTTCCTGGCCGACGGTGTAAAGCTGCAGCCCGATCGGCAGGTTCAGAGGACTGGCATTCATAGATGGGATCTCCAGAAGAGAAGCAGCGAGACCAGAAGCTGCCGCCTTCACAAATGTTCTACGGGAAGTAGTTTTGATCATAAGTCGCACGCGCGTGTCCATTCCGCCCTGTCGGGCTACCGGGTCTCTGCCAACAAACCTTCACGTACTGCCAGGGGCGCTTTCAGCCCCAACGCAAAGAACTAAGCGGAAATATCTCATTTCTAGAGTCCACGGCCGTGCATACATGGCGATCATTCTTCCTTCCCTTGCTTGGCCGCAGCACTTCTCCCGTGGAGTTGAATCTCGGAGGCGACGCCGTTCAGGACAACGTTGAGAGCACGCTCAAACCCTTGATCATCGGGAATTTCCGCGGTCATCTCGATAAATCGCTTCACGTGAGGATAATTCCCGGTGGCGAGAATGGCTTTCGCGAAAGTCGGTTGATTCACCGACGGCCGTCGTCCTTCACTCTTGCCAGCGGACGACCCCGAACTCTCGGCAGCAACAAAGCCATTCACAAATACGAACAAGACTCCGATAACCCGAATGGCGGTCCTCACATCCAGTCCAACCCTGGAAAGACTAGTTAGAAGCCACTCGAGAATGCGGATACTTTCCGGACCGTATTCGGGATCAGATGCGCGGAGTTGGTTCACCCAGGGGTGCTGCTTCAGACAGCGGCGGCTCTCCCATGCGAAGTGACACAGGACGCCTCGCCAGTCAGTGATCGTTTTCGCGGGCCAGGCGAAGTCTGCATTTGCTGCATCCAACATCAAATTCAACAGATCGCGTTTGCTTGGAACATAGTGATAGAGCGACATGGGGCTCGAATCCAGTTGGGCAGCGATCCTTCGCACGGATACTCTCGCCAAGCCGTCTTGGTCCGCAATGACGATTCCGGCAGCGACGATTCGTTCTCGCGTCAAACCCGAGTCGTTCCCTTCGTGAACAATGGCATCCCAGGTCGAGGAAACCTTACGCCGTTGGCGCGCCAAGCGATGGTCAGCTGGTTTCGACAACTCTAAGCCCCCGGACAGTGTACACCTTTCTCGTACGGTGTACGAATATTATTCTGCGCGCATTCGTTTCTCAAGATTCTAGGGGCCGGGCGGGCCCACGGCGTACGGCAACTCCGGAGTTGCCGTTGCCGCTTACATCGTCGAGAACATTACCGGCCAGCGTTTCGAGGACTATGTCCAGCAGTAAGCCGACGGCCGTCTAAACGAACCCGCGCTCTCAACGTCGAATTCCTTTTCACTACGACACTGGAGCGTGTGGATAGCGTTAGCTGCAAAAACCGTGGTTTTTCGGTTGAAAAGGACGGAACTCAGCAAGTCGCACGAAATCCCTTGCTTTTGCTGTGATCACAATGATCCCTAGGCGAGCCGCGCTCATGGCAATCAGCGCATCATTCGTCAGTCGGCCCTGTGGTTGCGTGCTTCGGCTGGCATCGCTGCACTATGTTGTTCATTTCAAATGAGCTCTTAATTCTGGCGAGGCACAGGGCCGGCAGCATCAACGTAGTGACAGCGCCTGTGAAACGCCGCTTGTGCGACGCGATCCTGGAGCCGCATAACAGGCCCGGCGCAGTTGACGATGATCGAACATCGGGTGAAAAAGTCGTCCAATGAGCGAGCATCGAGGATGTCAAGATGCGCCGCGGACATTCTGGTATCGAATTCCGCCGCGAAGACCTTCCCCCTGTCCACATCACGCCCACCGATTAGGATCTGGCCATCGCTGGACTTCCAGAGCTCGGACGCAACCATTCTCCCCGTTGCACCATAGCCACCTGCAATGCCAAAGGTGATGTCTCGACTCATTGTTTCTTAGATTTGGCAGGAACAGAAAACTCGAAATATGGTCAAACCTTGAATTTCACATCCGGAACTTTTGGCCCGGGCCAGATGTCCTTAAGACGCTCCTCCGCTCCACGACGAAGGTAGATTCTGATCACCTCGACAACGAAATCGTCCGCGGAGGACATCGCTATACCAACCATTTGTATAGCAATACCTGGTCGCTTGCAACCCTAGGCGACGACGCTAGGAGTGGAGGCGACTCTCGGAGCGTCGAGCGGACTCCCTCCAGGGGCTCAGTACCGTGTATCGAGGGGTTGCGGTGACATTTTCCTTGCTGACAGCCAGAAGTTTCCTTCGGATGAGCCAGCTCACAGCAGATTGCGCGGAACTTTTCGACAGTCCGACAGATTCCGCGAGTTCCTGATAGCTGACCTGGACCGCTGCGCGTCCACGCCTCTGTTCGTGTGCCAGCCAAAGATAAACGAGGAAACTGACGGGCCTTCGGTCATGGCCGACGAGGTCGCGCATGAGCACGTCGATAACGTAATCGTCCACCGAGGACATCGCTATACCAACCATTTGTATAGTAATCCCTGGCTGATTGCAACCCTCGTGACAGCAAGTTACGCTCTCCCCGACCAGGAGGTCAAACATGATTCGTGGCATCAGCATCGCCAGCATCCCGGTTCGCAATCAGGATGCTTCGTTGAAGTTTTACACGGAGAAGCTGGGATTCAAGGTCCTCACCGACCAGCCGCTCACCGACAAGCAGCGCTGGATTGAACTCTTAATTGCCGGCGCGGAATCGAAGCTGGCGCTTTTTACGCCGGAGGGCCATGAGAATCGCATCGGCAGTTTTCAGCCGCTAACGTTCTGGTGTGACGACGTTTTTGCGACAGCCAAGATCCTAAAGTCAAAAGGCGTGGAATTTGCTGCGGAGCCGAAGAGCGAAGTGTGGGGGACGATGGCCATCTTCAAGGATATCGATGGCAATCAGTTCGTTCTTTCCAACAAGTTGGGGTGAGTCCGGATGTTGTCTTGTGACGGAAAATGTAGTCTCCAAAAGTGGTGGGTAGATGACCATGAGTGACACTGAACACTGGGTATCACGCAGGCCTCGTTCGCCGAGGAGAAGCCATGAAACGTCCACTTTGTTTGTCAATTGCCTTGCTGTTTGCCACTGCGTTTCGGCCATCCGGGGCGGGTCTCCCCCAGTCCCGGGATGCCGATTCCGGAATAGTCCGACTGCGCTACGCTACCATCATCGTTCGCGATTATGACGAGGCCTTGCGCTGGTACACGGACGTTCTCGGCCTCGAAAACGTTGAAGAAGGCTCTTTTGGACCCGGGCAACGCTGGCTCGTTGTCGCCCCCCGCGGTCAGAAGGAGTTCGGCATTGTGTTGGCCATAGCACAGCCGGCTTCGCCGAGCGATCCGGTCCGCGCGTATGTGGACCGCGTCGGCAAGGAGACGAAATGGGTCTTCGAGGTTCAGGACTGCCGCAAGTTTTTCGAATCGCGATCGAGGCGCGGCGTCAAGTTTCTAACGCCTCCCACCGACGAGTTTTGGGGCACCTATGCCATCATCGAGGACCTGTACGGAAACGTCTTCGTCGTCCAAAGCCCCCGGCAGGCACCAAGCGGGACAAAACGCTGATGACAGATCCGCGAACCGCCTGTCCGAACGTCGTCGACGGCCTGGTATTCGTAGACGCCGCGTCCGAAGAACAACTCTTTGACATTTGGAAAGCAGTTCTAACTTGCGGCTTTCAAGGTCACGATTCCTTAGCGGGAAGAAACGACTATCCGTGTGCGCAGGCAGGACAGTGATGATTTACGATGTGAAGCCGGGAACGTTGATGAGCTGAATGTAGGGTAGAATCTTGGGCAAAACCAAATGCAATTAGGCAGGGGTGAGATGTGGCGATTAGTCTGAGTCTGAACGATGTGATGGACTCGGATGTTCTGTATTTTTGATTTTCATACACTCCGCTTAAATCTTGGCGCATTCGTGTCTGAACTTCATTGTCCTCCGGTGCGTACCTTGCCGTCACATGAGGGCCGTCAATCTCACACGAGTAGTCAACTCGTCGATCATCACTACCCCGAACCGGAAGCATCGGTCTGTACTCCAAGACTGGCTGACGAAGTTTGCGCTGACGAAAGAGGATCCTTGCCGAGCATAAACCGAAACATGAAAGCGGCAACCAAGGCCACTCCGGCTGTCACACTCAACACCGCCGGATAGCCAAACCGTGCGAATGAGGCTCCCGCCGCAGCTGCCGCGATGGCCGATGACACGTTGGTCACCAGGAAGTTCAATGCTGAACCTCCGGTCCGCTCTGACGGAGCCAGATTGTTCATCAGGAGGCTAAACATCGCTGGCTCGCTCATCCATTGGAAGCCCGTGTACCCTACATAGATGATGGCCGCGGTCGACGCACCATGGACCGCCGCGAGGCAGGCGAGACCCGTTGCTGCGGCGATTTGCGTGTACATGATCCCGGTAACAAGCCCGTACTTCCGGAATATAACGGGGGCAGCGAGAATGGCAAGCACTTGTGAAAGCTGGGAAGCCGAATAGACCACGCCGATCTGCTTCAGAGGCATTCGCAGGTACTGCGAAAAATAGGCATTAAAGAATGGAGTGAACGCTGCAATCGCGAGGCTCCACAGTGCAATCGCGGGGAGGAAGCGGGCCAGGAATGGATTTCGAGGGTAAAATTTCTTCTTTCGGGCTGGCGCTGATTCAAATCGGAGACTAACGATCGGCAACATGGCGAGCGCGACAATTCCGCAAGCGATCAGCAGACTCATTTGTTTGGCACGCATAGCTGTAACAACAGGATCCAAGTGCGCCAGCCACCCCGGCAAACGCCCACCTGCCTGGCCGCCCAAAACTCCAACAGCGATCCCGGAAGAGAAGACTACGCTGAATCCAAACGGCCGACTTTGTTCGTTCGTCAACTGCGCGATTGCAGGGGAGATACAGACAGCCCAGATCGCGACGGCGGCGCCACCGAAAAAGGCAAGAAAGAGTAGTGGTACGTCCCGGACGAGTAGGGATCGCATCGCGAAGGTCACTGGCACAAGTGTTAGGCAGAGGAGTAAGGCTTTCCGAAGCCCGAGACGTTGCGCCAGTAAGCCAGCCGGGATAGTTCCAGCGATGCCGCCGATGGCCGCGGCACTGGCAACCAGCCCGAGAAAGTTTTCCTTGAATCCACGGTCGAGCAGATAGAGATTGTAAAGAAGAAAGAAAATATACATTCCAAAGTCGAAACAAAAACATGCAGCGAGGAAAGTCCAGAATCCTTTGCTCATGTTCTTTGTCGACAACCAAAAGCGAACGCCGTGCCAAAGCGTAGGCAGCACAGCGCGCGTATGATAGCCACCCCGCGATATAAGATAGCCGACATATCGAATGCGTTCCCGAAACGCTCCTACGCTCTTCTGCCCATCTATCACGGTATTGTGAATGGAAACGGATTCAACTGATTCAATTGGCGTTGGAAATAGGCGCTTGAATAGGACCGCTAGTTTGTCACGGGGAGTCTCGATCAGGGTTAAGTGTAGTAATAACGCGTCTTTATTCAGGCGAAATGAGGCAGAAAGCGGAGAATCTGCAAATTTTTGAAACCACGCCTGAGTCGCATTTGGTAGGAGATTGGCCTCCCTCTCAACCTCTTCTGAAAGTCGGCAGGCAAAGCAGTGAGAGGCCATGCGGAAAGAGATTACTTCGAGGCAGCGAAGGGTATCGTCGTGCAACTCTTTCCAGCTGCTCCAAAATTCCTCATTATCCGCATTCGTGTGCAGGAACCGCGCTAACTCATAGACGAGATGTATAGACATTGGGCTACGCAGCGCGTCTCTCAGCACATTCAGCGCACAGTAACCCACGTTATCGACGGGACTGAGGGCCGGAAAGCTGAAATTGTCCAACCGTCGTTCGATGCGCCGGAGCCAGAACTGATCCAGGCCCTTCGGGCCAAACCTTGCAAAGCTCTCATTCCAAAAGCAGAAGTGAGGTTCGAACGAGACAGGCATATCGGGGTCATAATGGTTTCCGCGCCACTTCCAGCTCGTTTTCAAAACCATGGTCGGCAAATGATCCGAGGCTCCGAAATCTATTCCCCGGGCGGGTTCGTACCCGAGGTTGGAGAGAGCATCGCGGGCACGATAAATCGAATCGGGAGGGCAGTAGACATCGATGTCGGATTGCAAACGAAAGCGTGGGTGATCGACGAAGCCAGGCCATTGTGCGAAGCCTTTGACAACTAAGTGTTCCGCGCCGCTGTCGCGCAAGGCATTGCGGAAATCCGAGTAAACCGCCTTAATGCGCTCGAACCGCTGTGCGTTGTCAGCGAGATTCTGGTCGATCCGGGATCGGACCCATTCCGGGAGGTCATCGCCGCAAATGTGTCTCAGGGGGACCATCAGGCGCAGAATCTCCCAGCGCGAGAGAAGGTTTTCCCATTCCGCGTCGGTCAACGTGCGAAGCGATTCCCGGCGGGAGCCACGGAATTTCAGTGCCGTAAGCACGGCCGTAACATTTGGTGGAATATCAGGCACTCTGCCGGCCCTCTTCGGCAACGCAGAAGTCAGAAGGGGGGTTTTGGCCATCACGGACCATTGTTTCAAGTCTCTTTACCGCCGCGTCCAAATCGCGGTAGCGTAGTTCAAAGACTTCAGCCGTCAGGAGGCTTCTGAGCGATGCCTTCATGGCATCCCGAACCTCTTTTTGTCCTTCCCATACGACCTGTTCAAACCACTCCAGAGCTTTGCTCTTCGGAAAGGGCACTAGGCGCGGCGGTCCGGGTTCACCCCGATCGAGAAATACGATATAGTCAATGAAACACTCGGAAGTCCTTCTTATTTCTGGCAGGCCTACAGTTTGAAGCTCGACAGCCAATTTATTATTTCCACGAAGCGCAATGCGCTGGTCTTTCAATTCGGGGAAAAGTTCAACTGCCGATTCGCGAAAGCGCATCTGATAGGGGTTGCCAACCACCAGACGGCCCTCCCGTCTGCGAATGAGGCTGCAGGAATCATCCGCAAGAAATGTCCAACCAGCTCTGGCGCACGCAAATGCGAGACACGATTTGCCTGCGCCAGAGTCTCCGCACAACAATACTCCGCGCTCCCCTATACTCACACAGGCTCCATGAATGGAAGTCAGGTACATAGACTCCAGCAAACCCAACGCCATTCCTTCAATAAAGCTATAGCGCGTATAGGCCCTGTTCTCCACCACAGTCTGCGTCAGCCAAGCGAAACCAAACCCTTGCTTCATGTCACTCACCCAATAGTTTCTTGCGTCTGCTATGCCCGCTACCAGGTTGCGCTGCGCTCGCCAAACCGGGGCTGGAGGGCACTTTTTCGGGCCGCCCTCCAACACTCCGATACGGAGCTGCACGGCAGGTTCGGAAAAAATCTTCTGAGAGTAGCTCCAACTTTCCTCCGCGGCTGCGATTACTTCTTTGGAGTTGGTTGCAATTTCCACCGAAAACCCCAAGGGGTAGTGAACAGCCCGGAGGGGCAGTTCAAAATCGGAAAGCACAGGGTCGATTACCAAGTCTTCTATCTTCATGGAAATCCTAGTTCTCATTCAGGGCACCTTCTACGACGGTAGGTTCGTTGCCGCGACCTGGCCCGCCGAATCAGGGTCAAAAGATGTACTTTAAAGCGAACTGAATAATCCTCGGATTGCTGACCGTCGACGAAATCACTCCGAATGCGGGCCCTGCAGCGAGGTCATTGACAGGCTGGCCAAATTGGGGGGTGTTGGTGAGATTGAAAAACTCGGCACGGAATTGGAAAGTGCCCACTTCGGCTAACGGAAAATTCCTCTGAATTCCAAAATCCAAGTTGCGCTGATCCGGCCCTCGCAAGGTGCCGACGCCACAGTTTCCAAATCCCGTGCCATCGCCTATGACCGGCGGCGGCGCGAAGGCTGCAGGGTTCAAATAACCATTGAGACGATGAGACAACGAACCGGACGAAGCGGGGTTCGCCCCCGTACACTCTGCGCGGTTCGTGAATGACAAGTTGCCATAGACCGAGCCCGCCGTGCTGTCTACCACCGTGATCGGAAGGCCAGACTGCAGCACCGCGACACCCGAGAGTTGCCAATGAGCGAGTATTTGCCCCACGAGATGCGGCCCAGTCTTGAGCACGGGAGGCTCGTATACGAAGCTTAGGACGAAGCGGTTCTTTCGGTCGAAGTCGTCCAGGCCTCTGGACTCGCGGGGGTTGGTCTGATCATTGCCCAAGAAGACTAGATCAACCGCATTGACCTGCCCTCCCGTTCCGCTGCTGAAATCCAAGGCTTTAGAAAAAGTATAGCTGCCTTGGAAATTCAGGCCGCGACTGAATCTCTTGGTCACGCTCGTTTGTAAACCGTTATAGGTTGCATCGAAGGCTGTTTCGCAAATGTAGGACCCTCCCGCAACGCCGGCGAAGGGAACTCTCTGGCCCACATTTTCATTGGTACTTGTTGTTTGCCCATTGACCGGATTCTGGGGCGAGGCGACTAGGGCCTGATTGAATTGGACACACCCCGTAAGGTGTGTCGTCTTGGAACCGACGTATCCGACCTGCCATAAGAAATCCCGGGCAAATTCGTATTGAAGGTTGAGATTGTACTGTTGCGTGTAGGGACTGGTCGCCGACCGCGAGATGGCGGCAAGAGCGAACGCACTGGTGGGAGTCCGCGGGATGAAGATCGGGAAGCTCGAGTTAGGCGGCAGAGGCGGATTGAACGGCTGCGCAAAGGTAGCGGCAGCATTCTGCGCTCCCTGTAGAGTATCTGAGACCGCAAAAGGCGGTTGGCCGATATTCTGAGCAGCAAGGTCCCCGGAGAGTCTTTCATAGTAGATGCCATACCCTCCGCGGAGAACTAAATTTGAAGAACTGAACAGCCGGCGTGCAAATCCGAAGCGCGGACTTACGTCTTTGAAGTCAGGATTCCACATCCCGGAGTTTTGCGTCTTCATTGCGCCGTTGACCAGAGGACCGTTGTAGTTCGCCGGCAGGAGAAACCCGCTAAAGTTGCCTGAGGCCGGGACTTGGGAGGTAGCAAGGGTTGGGTCGAAATTCGACACCAAGCCGTGGACTTCACTAGGCGGCCCGAAGTACTCATAGCGCACACCCACGTTCAGGGTCAACCTTGGCGTCAATTTGATGTCGTCTTGGACGAAGCCCGCGAAGTCCGTGTACCGTTCGTCCTTACGGAAGCTGCCCGCTCCCGCTGAACTAAAAAAGATGTTGCTTTCCCCACTGCCATTTTGCAGGGCACTTTTCCCCAACAAAAAATCTGGGAAACTTTGGAAAACCAGATCGCCCGCGGGAGGAGATGGCGCGTTATCCAACTGATGCCTCTTCGCCTCTCCACCCATCCGGAAACTGTGCCGGCCCCGGGTAAGGGAGATCGTATCCTGCCAGACAAACGTATTCGTGTTTTCAAAGTAAGACAATTGGAAGGGAGGCCCGATAGTGAACAGTCCAGTGACTTGAATTCCGGGGATTCCAGGTACTGTCGGCGGAGTCTGCATTCCAACATCAGCGCCAGTAATAGGGTCAACGCTGGCCTCCGATCCGTCAAACCGAATGAATCCAAAACGCGCGACGTTGATCAGGTTCGGGCTAAATACATGTGTGTCAGACAAAACGAACATGTCATTCCGTTCAATCTGGTTTCCGCCAAAGCCAGGTAGCGTAGCGGCGAAATTGTTGAACGGCACACTAGTCGCCTGACGTGAGTAGAAGAACCTTCCAGAAAGCTGATTTGTCTCGGTAAGCTTATGGTCGAGATTCACGCTGAATTGGTCTTCCCGATACATCGCCGGGATCGAGAAGGAGGATTCACCCACGCCACTTGGGAGGATCGTTTGTGGACTGGGAATCGCGTAGCTTCCACCGGGAAGCTTGAAACTCAAAAGAGCGAGTGCCACGGGATTGATATTTGATCCGTCAGGCGCGACGGCAACACCGCCATTCAAGCCGGACTGTCCTCCAAAGAGTTGGCCTAAGGCAGCAGCCGACCGGTCGTTCGTCAATGTGGGTAGGAACGTGGTCACCAGGGAGCCACTAGCTTGCCCATCCCGCTGAATGGTGGCCTGATATGACCCATAAAAGAATGTTTTATTCTTACGAATCGGTCCGCCTGAAGCGCCACCGAATTGGTTTTGCTTAAGAACAGGCCTCGGCTGACCATTTTGGTTCAAGAAGAAGTCATTCGCGTTGAGCGCGTCATTCCGAAAGAATTCCCACAAACTTCCGTGAAAATTGTTTGTCCCAGCTTTGCTCACGAAGTCTACATTGGCCCCCGCACTTCTCCCATAGCCAGCGTCATAGGCCCCTGTCTGGACTTTGAACTCCGCAATGGTATCTGGGTTGGGGATGGCGATTCCCGCCTCGGGGGCAAATGTCTCGCCGGCGAAGGAATTTTGAGAGATATTATTCGCATCTATGCCATTGAACTGAAAATTGTTTGCTGTGATCTTGGCACCATTCACCGAGACATTCTGAGTATTTGCCCCTAAGTTGCCAGCATTTGGAACTTCCACGATTACTCCGGGCGAAAGGGCCAAAACCTGAGAAAAGTTACGGTTGGCGAGGGGAAGAGCGACGACAGTACTACCATCGGTCACCCGGCCCAGCGCGGCGCTCTCAGTTTGGGATAGTTCAGGAGAACCGATAACCTGCACTTTGACACTAGCAGCCGAACCTACTGCGAGTCTGATATTCACTACGGCGGTCTCACTGACGACAACGTGAATGAAGCGTATCGTCTTTTGTTGAAAGCCCGCTGCCTCCACCACCACAGAGTAATTCCCTGGTAGCAGGAGCGGCGCGCGGAACAGGCCTTCCAATGTGGTCGTTACCATCCGAGTCCAGTTTGTTTCTTCGCTGACAACGGAAACTCGAGCACTCGGGACAATCGCTCCCGAAGGATCATAAATCCGGCCCGTGATGGCTCCTGTGCCTGGAGCTTGAGCTCCAAGAAAACCCGGCATCAACAAAAAGAAAATGGTGGACAGAAAAACATAACGCCCCGCTCGGCTAGTCTCGATGATCATGCTGCGTGACCAAATCTTTCTTGGAGTTGCAAAGAAGCTCTGCATATTGGCCCCCCAGATCCGCGCTCGTGTTCCGATCGACACCCCGCCGCGCCAAAAGCTCTAGAGCACTACTGAGGCTTAAATACAAACTCCACCATCTTGGTTTCAGACGCATTGACAGCGACCTTCTGGATCGCCATCCCGAGTTTTTCGTGCCAAGCCTTAATTGTGTAGGTGCCCGGAGGGAGGTTGTTTAGCTCGAAGTTGCCGTTCTTGTCCGTTACAGCAAAGTAAGGGTGCTTAAAAACGGCGATGTAGCTTCGCATCCACGGGTGGATGTTGCATTTCACCGGGATGGCGACCTCTTCCCGCGCAAACGTCATACTTAGCGGCAGTCCAGAAGGTTGCGTCTGGTTCAACTCGCGGTTGTTGTTGGGGACGGGATGGATGTTGTGCGTCGTCGTGTCAGCGTTGACAACGTTAAGTTTCTGGTTGGCTTGCAGCGCGACGACGTGCGGCTGGTACATGCAACCTTTCTGCACGATTTCCGCCGCTTCCTGTGGCGGCTGGAATGTCTGGTTCCCCAAGCCATCGGAGACATAAACAACCGCGTTTTCTAAACCACCGCTACGATCCGTTACGATGTCCTCAGTCGCCCCGCCACCGGGCCGCAACTGCACGCACTTAGGATCGGCGGACATATCGATGTGGACTGGCTTTGGCGCATCGCCGGCAAACTTCACCGTGCCTTTCACAACGGCAGAAGATGTTGCGGGCGCATTGCTCGCCTGGGAGCCCGCGCGCGCAGCAGTGCCACCGTTGATGCACAGCATGAAAGGAAACGTAACAACGATCGGAAGATGGCTTATTCTCATACGACGCTGTGTTCTCCGTGCGGCTGGCCAAACCCACATAACAAGCAGACTGCACTTCGCATGACGAATCACTCGCTCTTGGGCTCAGCCCGAGCCAGGAAGGCTCTTTTTTTTCCACTGGTCTGAAGCGATCGGATGTAATGCACCAAATCCCAAAGCTGGTCTGGTTTCAGAGCATCCAGGAACGACGGCATCGGCGTTCCGTCCAGCCCGGTCATCAGATCGCGCACCATCTCTCGCTCCGACTGCCCGCACTTGAACTGTGTTCCGCTGGTCAAGTCGAACGGTGTGATCGGAAAGCCCTTGCGATCGGTGAGTGTCGCAGCAGACGGTCCGTTACCGCGGCCCTCTTTGCCGTGGCAACTCCAGCAGTTTAAACTCTCGAATAGCTCCGCCCCTCGCTTCACGCTCTCAGCGGATGTGGGCGTCTCTTTCGGTATCTCGAGCGGAGAAGCCGGCTGTTCTTCGTGGAATCGCAGCGAAAAGCCTTTTATGTATGCAACCAAGTCCACCCGTTGCTGGCGAGTCAGAGGGTTCCATGACGGCATCCCGCTGGCATGAACACCTCGTGTGATGGTGTCGTAAAGATCGCTGTCCAGCGGCAAACTCCCAGTCGGCGTGGATCGGCACTTAAAAATGGCCAGGGTGAAATCTCGGGGTTTGGGATTCAAGTGAGGCGCGGATTCTCCCGTGCCGTCGCCGTACGCGCCGTGGCAGAAGATGCAGTAGCGCTGATAGAGAATTTTGCCGCGCTTGGCGTTTCCCGTCAGGTTTCCGATATGGCTCTCCTGCGCCAGACTGGCCGAGGCGGACAAGAGGAGCACTAAAACCACAGCGTAATTCGTCAGGACAGTATTCATGCGCATTGCAACGGTTCTCTCAGAAATCGAAATCGAATCCCATCAGATAGCTGCTGGTAATGTCATTGCGCCCAGAAAGCGGTGCTGTCCCCACGCTGCGCAAGCGGGAGTACTCCTGCACCCATGCAAGGCCCGCGCGCGTGCTCATAAACGGATACCAGCGATAGCCAACCGTCCACGCGTTGAGGTTTCCTAAATCGCCGGGAATGCTGGCATTCGCCTGTCGGGACATTCGAATCGATTCAGATCTGGCTACGAGTATGAGTCGCGGGTTGTAAGTGTAATGGGCCTCAACAAAACCACCGTTCCAGGCCGGGCCCGCCGCCCCGGCTGGCAAGTGGAAAGGTTGATTGGCGGGCACACTGTTGCCCAGGAAAACATTGTCCTGTCCATGTAAGTAGAACGTGCTGAAGTCAAACTTTCCTACGTTCCAAAGTCCATAGGCGCCGGCTCGATAGAAACTGCGGTTACCTGCACCCGTTCCGGCAATGGGAACGCCCCCGATGGTCTTGAAGAAAGTTGGGGATTGGCCGAGATAACCATAAACACCCACTCGCTGCAATCCGAGCCGAGGGATCTCGAAACCTTGGGTGAAGTCCGCGTAGCCGTCGTACGTTCTGCTTGTCGGTAATCCTGGCTGCCCGCTGTTGCTGCTGAGGAGAGCGATCGAATAGCGTGTATAGCTGTTGGCGGAGTGTCCCATTAGCTCAACGCCGACCTGGTTATTGCCGATACCTTGGAAGAAATTGTTGTCATGAGGCGGATTGAAAAAATATGTTTGATAAAAGCCGCCGGTGTTGCTCAGCGTCAGGATGCGCTGCTCGGAAATCAGCGTGTCCAGTTCGAACTTCCCTACTTTGAAGTTCAACCACCGTGAATTAAGAAGGTTGTCGAACCGGACATACATAGTCTGCAAAAAAGTTCCACCGGTGTTGTTTATGAAAGCCTCCACCGCGAATGAGATGTTCTTGTGGAGCGTACCTGCGGTCCAGATATCGACGGCTGAGAAGTCAAACCCAGACTTGATGACTTTGGAATCCACCTGTCCGCTGCTGGCGTCGCCAGGAACCTTGTCTACCGGCACGCTATCATTGCTCTCACGATGCCACTGCGGTATCACCCGAAATGTGATCGGCCAATAGGATGGATCCTGATAAATGGGCGCATCGCGGTCCGTGCCCAATTGGTATCCGTTGTCGCGGAAGACCTGACCGAAATTGTTGAGCTTGGGCCAGGCCTCGTGACAAGCGGAACACGGGAGACCGTACTTGCGGGCGAAAGCAGGAAGAGCATAGGCAGGCCGGACGCCCGCCGCCGTAGCGACTAAAACCAATAGCTGCAGGATGATTTTCTTCCTAGTCGCAATTGCCATGTCTCCACCTCAAGTCGCCGTCTCGACCACCAGAAAACCAGAAACCGTCTCCAACCGCGGTGTAGCACTTCTTTTATCGCGGACCCTCGTGACTAGCCGCGCCTCAGCCCCTTTCGGCGCTTCTGCGACGGGCTTAGCCTTGCCTGCCGGGCATCGCAAGGTCTCGCCTCAGGCACGAATTTGTAGCCAACCCCATGGACTGTTCTGAAATAAGCTGGATGCGCAGGATCTTTTTCGAGCTTCTTTCGCAGTCTCGCGATGTGATTGTCTACCGTCCGGTTATTGGATCGTTTTCGGCTCCGCCAGGCAGCGCTTATGAGTTCTTCACGCGAGACAACACTTTCCGGGCTGGAAACGAAGAACTTTAATATCTTGAATTCTTGGAGAGTAAGCGGAACGAGTTGGCCAGCACGTTGAAGCTCCATTTTTCTGAAATCCAGAGATATTTCACCAAACCTAGCTACTTGGCCACTTCCCTTGACTTGGTAAGCCATGTTTCAGCCTTGCGGTTGGTACGGAACAACGACGCCGCGAAACTTAGCGCAGATGAATCGATGGAGTTGTCACAGAATAGTCACTTTTATGTATTTGGAGTGTCTCTAATGGACCAGTTAGATTGAATTTCGATTAGGAAACAGAATTGGCAGGTGCGAATGCTGCTTGTGGCATCGGCTCTAGCGTTAAGTTTCGAAAAGTGAGTATCCTTGTTCTGCCAGACCCTGTTTCCACTTTTTTCCACTTGTTTAATTTTTTTAGCATTCATTCCCTTTGTATAACTTCGGGGCAAGTGGCTCAGTCTGTATTCGGAGTACAATCAGAATCCCTTCTATGCTTCGGGAGGATATACGCTATGATCTTCTCTATTAGGCGCCTTAGGCGAGCGAGTGGACGCGTCCTGTACGTTGTGCTTGCGGGTGGCTTGCCCACTTTTGCCCAATCCGCTTCCGAGCCACCGGCCCAAGCCGCACTGGGCGCTAAAATTCAAATGTTGAGCGAGTCGCTCGAAAAGACGCGCGTCCGCTCGTGCTCGTTGGTCATTCCTTTGGCGAGCCGATTGTGGGTAATTTGGAAGAAACGACTATCTGTATGCGCAGGCAGGAGTGATGATCTACGAAGTGAAAGCAGGAACGTTGATGAGCTGAATGTGGGGTGTAGAATCTAGGCAAGACCAAAAGCCACTAGGCGGGGTTGAGACATGGCAATTAGTGTGAGTCTGAACGATCTGATGGATTATACCGACTGGGAGCGCCAGAAGTGGTATGACTGGCTGGGGCGGCATGGTGCGCAGGTTCTCAAGATCGGAGCCGGGCCGAATGGCGATGGCCGGTCGGCGATTTGATGAGGCACATGTTTTCTGCCGAGAAGCGCTATGTTGAAAGGCTTTCTG
>Ga0210384_10001540_pt1 | contig 31084 bp, 28 predicted proteins | sample IncBWH2MmetaG_FD_160574 | JGI IMG/M metagenome (GOLD analysis project Ga0210384, IMG submission 160574) | Forest soil microbial communities from Barre Woods Harvard Forest LTER site, Petersham, Massachusetts, United States - Inc-BW-H-2-M | ecosystem: Environmental > Terrestrial > Soil >...
CGTCGGCCTAGCCGGGGTGATGGGCGGCTTCGACACCATGATCACCGAGAAGACGCGCAACATCCTGATCGAATCGGCATGGTGGGACCCGGCCACGGTCCGCAAGATGTCGAAGCGGCATGCATTGCACACTGACGCGTCGCACCGCTTCGAGCGCGGCGCCGACTACGAATCCACGCTGGTTTCCACCAACCGCGTGGCGGAGCTGATCCTGAATTCGGCAGGCGGAACACTGGTCGGCGACGCAATCGACGTGGTGGCAGGCCGTCGGGACCAGGCGCCGATCGTGCTGAACATGTCGGAGGTGCACCGCATCCTCGGCAAGGATCTCAAAGCACAGGACGTGCTGCGCATTCTTTCGCGGTTGGGATTCGAAACGACTCCCGGGCGCCAGGAGAATGAGGAATTCGAAGTCACGGTGCCTTCGTGGCGGCTCGACGTGGAGCGCGAAATCGACGTGATCGAAGAGATTGCGCGCCTGTACGGTTACGACCGTTTTCCCAATACGTTGCCGGCCTTTGTGGGCGCTGTCATTGAGCAACCCGACGCGCACAAAGACGCGAAGGTGCGCTCTTCGCTGCTCGGCCTGGGCTACAACGAAGCGTTGTCGCTGACGTTCATCGCCGAGCAAGAAGCCAAGCAGTTTGCCACTGAGGAACCGTTGCGCCTGGCGAATCCACTGAGTGAGGAAGCATCGGTGATGCGGACTTCGCTCGTCCCCGGCATGCTCGACATGCTGGCCTACAACCTGAACCGAGGCTCGAGTGACGTTCGGCTGTTCGAGGCTGGCCATGTGTATGAAGCCAACGGCACCGGGCCGCAGGAACCGAAGCGACTCTGCCTGGGAGCGACCGGGCGTGCGCTGCCGGTGAATGTGAACCGCCCCTCGGAAAACCGGGAGTTGGGATTCTTCGATGTGAAGGGCGATGTAGAGGCTTTGCTGTCGGCGTTCGCCGCTGACAAGATCGTGTTCGATGCGGAAGCACCGGGATACTTCCACCCCGGCCGTTCGGCCCGTGCGGTGGTCGATGGAACCGTGGTGGCGCAGTTCGGACAACTGCATCCCAACGTGGCGGCGGCACGCAAGCTGCGCCAGGACGTGCTGCTGGCCGAACTCTATCTTGACCGGCTCTACGAGCATGACCTGCGCGAACCGCGCTACCGCGCATTGCCCCGGTATCCGGCAGTGGATCGCGATTTCTCGTTCGCCTTCGCCGATACAGTCAGCTTCGAAGAGATCGAAAGGGCCGTCAGAAAACTGCAGCTATCCGAGCTGCGCAGCTTTGCTCCGGTCGAGATCTTCCGGGGCGGCAACGTTCCGGCGGGCCAGTACTCGATCCTGTTGCGAGCGGTGTTCCAATCCGACCAGCGCACGCTGCGCGAGGACGAAGTCGCGCAATGCTCGTCGAGCATTGTGCAGACGCTCGAAAGCCTGGGCGGCGCCTTACGGAAGTAAGCGCCACCAGTCTGGGCAAAGTTGTCAGCAGGATTCAGGAGCCTGAGCCGGACGGCCCGACGCGGTCTGGCGGATCTTCTCCCGCCGGGCCTTGCTCGGCCTGATCTTGAAATTCCCGCTCCCGATCGCGAAGCGAGAGCAGGCGGCTGATTTCACGCACGAGTTTCATGAGCTTTTGCGGATCTTGCTCCACAGCAGCTTGAGCGCACAACTCCCTCCAGCGCTCGTTGTTGCCTCCCATGACGAGGGTCCTCCCGACCATGCGCGTCCAAATTGTGTGACTGATGAGGACAGCTTAGCCGCGTCCGCAACGGCGGGTCAGTCGCTTTCCCTACGGAAAAGCACCTATTTCGTGAGCCCGAGCTCAGTGTTGAATTGCTTGAATGTGCGGTAGCACTCACAGGACTGCTGCTCGAGCCCGGGACGATTCACGATCAAGATCGATCCGCGGCTGCGCGCAACGATGCCATCGCGTTCGAGGTCGGCTAAAGCAACGCTGACCGTGGGCCGGTCCGTGCCAATCATCTTCGCCAGGAAATCGTGGGTGGTGGTGATCAGATTCGTATCGAGCCGGTCATGGGTGACGAGCAGCCAGCGTGCCAGACGTTGCCGAACGTTATGCAGGCGGTTGCAGGCCGCGTTCTGGGCAAACTGGGCCGAGCGGATCCCCAGTTGCCGGACAAGGATGCGACGCAGTTCCGGCAAGGTCTCGAGGGCGCTTTTCATGGTGGCGCCGTCGACCTGGAAGCTATCGCCGGGTACTTGCACGACGACGCTGTGGGTGAAATTGTCGAGACCGGCCGCCAAAGGCAAACCGATCATGTCTTCGCGGCCCGAGACTCCGACTTCCACACTGCGGCCGTCGTGGGTCTCCACCAGCATCGAGGCCAAGCCGCGGTTCACAAAGTAAACCGTATTGATGGCCGCGTACTCGCGGTGCAGGCAGGCGGCGAGTTCGAGAGGCGTGAACTTCAAATGCGGCTGGATGGCCTCGAATTCGGCCTCGGGAATGCGAAGCAGAATGGTGTTGAGGACGGGCCTTCCGTTTACTGCCCTTTCCCCGTTGGGCTTGGTGCCGTTGGGGCGAGTTGGCGTGAAATCCTTCACGCTTGATGAGATGAACTCGTGGTGAAACCAGGGTCGTGTTTTCGCTGTACGGTGGATTTCGTTATCGGGTAGAGCCGGCTCGGGGGATTCCGGCTACACCGGGCACAAAGCGGGCTGTTTATGCCGGGCAAGAGGCGGGCTCTGTCAACGGGGACAGGAGGACGAAATCGGGGCAAGTGTAAGTCAGCGAGGGTGATATATTTCCAGCAAATCTGTCCCATCCACCATTTGCAGCATGTTATACTGAAAGTATAGAGCAAAATTAAGGGACGCGGCCTCATTCCGGGCCGCGTTTTTCTTTGCGCGCTGTTTGCTCAAGGCCGACCATTGGGCATCAACGTAGGGGCGAGGATGGAAAGTCATTTCATACGGCATTATCTGTGCGGACATCATCTGTACGGACATTTGGGGCTTCGCAGGCGATCGAGTGCAACAGGCGCCAACCCGGCAAAGGGGCGAGGTTCGGATGGGGCACCGGCAAGCTTGCCAAATATCGGCATCGCATCAAGGAAGATCTTTAACTTGGGAATGCATGTGCGGGGGATTTATAGTCGAAGGAAGTTCCGTCTTTGCGCGCCTTTTCCGCTCCGCACCCCGCAGCACGGAGTTTGCATGAAGTTGCTGTTCGCGATTTATCTGTTTCTTCTGCCCGCCTTGGCGCAAAACCAGAGCACCAGCGATCGGGTCGCGCCATCGCAACCCCTGCTCAAGGCGAAGATTGGGTCGATGGCAAATTATCAATCTCCCACCACCATCGACCGGCTGAAGTGGTTCACGGTGACCACGGCCGGCCCCTTGAGTTTGCTGGGGGTCGGCCCGATCAGTTCGGGGTGGGGGACGATGCTCGACAAGCCGAAGGAGTATGGAACCCAGTGGGAAGGCTTCGGACAGCGTTACGGGATGCGGCTCACGGGATTGTCGACGGGAAACGCGATGGAAGCTTCGCTGGGCGCACTGTGGGGGGAAGACCCGCGGTATTTTCCGTCGCCGCGACGTGGGTTTGGTCCGCGGAGCAAGTACATAATCCGCTCGGCGTTCCTGGCTCCGCGCCGCGACGGGCAGTGGCACCCGGCTTACGCGCGCTTTGTCGGAAACGTGGGTAGCAGTTTTCTCTCAAACACGTGGCGAGCGCCGAGCGAGAACGGAACGGGAAGCGCGCTGATCCGAGTGGTCTGGGGGGTCCTCGGAGACATGGCCGGCAACGCCTATGCGGAGTTCTGGCCGGACGTGAGGAGGAAGGTGTTTCATCATTGAGTGATCGGGCGATCGGGTCATCGGGTCATCTGCCCATCAATTCCGGGCATGGTATTCACGGCCGCATGAGCAGCGACGGTGTGCTTACTTCAACCGATGACCCGATCACCGATGTCCCGATGGCTCGATCACCTGATGGCTATGCTAGTCTGAGCGCCATGACCGACGTGGTTACACAGCAAAAACAATTTCTCAGCGACAAGGTTGCCCACTTCACCGAGTCAGTGATTCGGGAGATGACGCGGCAGGCGATGCTGCATGGGGCGATCAACCTGGCGCAGGGATTTCCGGACTTTTCGGCGCCGTCGGAAATCAAGATTGCCGCGCAAGAGGCGATTGGCGCCGATGTGAATCAGTATGCGATCACCTGGGGCGCAAAGAGCCTGCGAGGCGCGATCGCGCGGCAGATGCAGGCGTGGCAGGGAGTGGCGGTCGATCCAGAAAAACAGGTGACGGTATGTTGCGGGTCGACCGAGGCGATGATCTCGACGCTGCTGGCGGTGTGCAACGCGGGCGACGAGGTGGTGATCTTCGAGCCGTACTACGAGAACTACGGGCCGGACTCGATCCTGAGCGGGGCAAAACCGCGATTCGTCAAGCTGCGGCCGCCGCACGAACCCAACGGCGAGTGGACCTTTGACGAACGCGAACTGCGCGCGGCGTTTCACAAGCACACCAAGGCGATCATCGTGAACACGCCCAACAATCCGACGGGCAAGGTGTTCACGCGGGCGGAACTGGAGTTGATCCGGGACCTGTGCGTGGAATTCGATGTGCTGGCGATCACCGATGAAATCTATGAGCACATCCTGTACGACGGGACGAAACACATCTCGATGGCGTCGCTGCCCGGAATGCAAGAGCGAACGATCACTATCAACGGAATGTCGAAGACCTACAGCGTGACGGGCTGGCGGGTGGGCTGGACGGTCGCGCCGCCGCGGATCACCGACGCGATCCGCAAGGTGCACGACTTTCTGACGGTGGGGGCGCCGGCTCCGCTGCAGGAGGCCGGCGTATCGGCGCTGAGTCTGCCGGAAAGCTATTACGCGAAGCTGGCCGAGGGATACCGCAAGCGGCGGGACCGGCTGGTGCCGGCGCTGGAAGCGGCTGGATTCCGGTGCTTTCTTCCACGCGGCGCCTATTACGTGATGACCGACATCAGCGCCTTCGGGTACGCGGATGATGTGGCATTCACGAAATATCTGGTGAGCAACGTAGGTGTGGCCGCGGTGCCGGGATCGAGTTTCTATCGGGATCCGAAGGAGGGAGCGCAGCAGGTGCGCTTCGCGTTCTGCAAACGCGATGAAACGCTGGATGAAGCGGCGAAGCGGTTGAAGCAAGTGCATCCGCTGGGTGTGGCCGGGAGAAGAAGCTGAGTGAGCGAAGATGCCCGACGTTTCTTTGTCCTCACCGGCGGCCCCGGCTCGGGCAAGAGCACCTTGATTGACGCACTCGAGCGCGCGGGCTATGCACGCTCGGTGGAAGCAGGACGCGGGATCATTCAGGAGCAAGTATGGATTGGCGGGCACGCGCTGCCCTGGGGCGATCAGCGGCTGTTCGCGGAGTTGATGTTGTCGTGGGAGATGCGCTCCTATCGCTTGGCCGAGCAACTGGATGGCGCTGTATTTTTTGATCGTGGCGTTGTCGACGTAGCGGGCTACTTGCGGCTGGTGGGACTGCCGGTGCCGGATCATGTTCGCAAGGCGGTGGAGCTGTTTCGCTATAACTCCCGCGCTTTCGTGGCGCCGCCATGGCCGGAGATTTTTCATTCGGACGCGGAGCGCAAACAGGACTGGGATGAGGCGGTCCGGACTTACGAAGCGGTCGCGGATGCGTATCGAAGCAACGGATATGAACTGGTGCAGCTTCCGTGTGTTTCGGTGAGCGAACGCGTGCGCTTTGTGGTGGAGACGGCGGGCCTGCCGGCGGCGACTTAGAGTGCGAACGGCTTTAGAGGGCGGTTCCTGGAGGTCTGCGGGCAAGAAATGCATAGGTCCTTCGCTGCGTTCGGCTCGCGCCTCACTGCGCTCAGGATGACAAATTTCAGGAGAATTACGTCTCGCCTTAAAGCGAGATTGATCGACCGTTTCGACAAAGTTCTGGAGTATACTGCGAGAAAGCTCTTCATTTCTCTCTCGGGAAGCGCATCATGTCTTTGAAAGCAGTCGAAGAGGTATCTGCCGAGGTTCCGGCCGACGATTTCCAGGCGCTGGAAGACAAGGTTTATCGCACTATTGAGATGTACAAGGCAGCCCGGGAAGCCCGCGCGGGCGCCGAGCGCGAGGTTCAGCGCGTGCGCCAGCAATTGAAAGAGCGCGACGAGGAACTGGAGATGCTGCGCCGGGAAGGGGTGCAACTTCGCAAGGACCGCGAGGAGGTGCGGCGACGCGTCGAGAAAATGATGCGGCAAATCGACGCAGCCGGCGAGGAACAGGTCGCCAGCTAGAACTGCGCGCAGGTTTGAGCGAGAGGAGACGATCCGACATGGCCACGGCGACGCGACAAAATCCAACGAAAGACGCGAATAATACGAGCGTGCGCGTGGAGATCTTCGATCAGGCGTATAACCTGCGTGGATCTGATCCGGAATATATCCTCAAGCTGGCAGAGTACGTGGATACCAAGATGCGCGCGGTTGCCGAGCAGACCAACACCATCGACACGGTGCGGCTGGCGGTGCTGGCGGCACTGAATATCGCGGACGAATATCATTTGCTAAAGCGCAACAGCAACGCGGGGTCGGTGTCGTATGTGCAACGCGCAAGCCGACTTGCGAATGCGCTCGATGAGGTGTTGGAGGACGAAGAGCGGGCTGGCTAGTCAAACGAAAGTAACATTTTGAAGTGGGAGCCGCAGCGTTTGCGGCTTTTTGTTTTGAGGGGGGAGTGACGAATCGGAGGGCGAGACGCCCCTTCGGACAGCCGGCGGGACGCCGGCGCTACGCGGGGGAGGCAAATGGGATGCCATCTTTTTACAGGACAGGACTTGCGAAACTCCGGCAGTTTGCCTAGCATCCACCTGAAAGCCGGCCTGCGGCGTTGGTGATGGTGGTCACCGATTTTTGAACCAACACCGAATGAACGGGGACTTGACTCGAACTAAGATCCGGTGTGCGATGCTCCGCCAAGCGGAGATGCCTAAAGGGTCTCGGCAGGTTCCCACCGTCTAGGACGGGTTCATTCTCGGCCCACCGCACGGCTCAGCGGGTCGGCTTTTACTAGTCGTCAGTCGCCAGTGTCTAGTCGTGAGCGGAGCGTTTGATCGAGATGGTTGGCCGATCGCTCCTGGCGCTTAGCGTCCCTGCTAAACTGGATTTGAACGCGACGGTTTCTTCGCGCATCTAAACAAAACGTGTATCCCCAACTTTTTCATATCGGCCGGTTTTTTCTGCCGACGTACGGGTTCCTGGTGGCCACCGGCGTACTGCTGGGGCTCTGGATCAGCGTGCGCAACTCGGCGCGGCAAGGCATTGATCCGGACAAGGCTTGGAACTTCGGCATTCTCGTCGTGCTGGCGGGGATCGTGGGCTCGAAGGTGTTGTACGTGATCTACGAGTGGAACCACTCTTATGTCACGTGGAGAGATATTTTCAGCCTTAACACGCTGCAATCTGGCGGCGTGTTTTCCGGCGGACTGATTGGCGCTTTGCTGGCCGCGGCCTGGTACATCCGGAAAGAACATTTACCCCCGCTGGCTACGTGCGACGCGTTTGCGCCCGGGCTGGCGATCGGGCACGCGATCGGGCGGCTGGGATGCTTTGCAGCAGGCTGCTGCTGGGGCAAGCCGACGCATGCGTGGTGGGGCGTGACCTTTCGGAATCCGGTGGCGAATCAGTTAGTGGGCACGCCGCTGAACGAAGCGCTGGAGCCGACCCAGCTGTTTGAGTTCGCGGTCGAGTTGGCGAATTTCTTTCTCCTGATGTGGATGCTCAAGCGGAAAAAGTTCGATGGGCAGGTGTTCGGCGCGTACCTGGTGCTGTACGGTGTGGCGCGATTCTTCATTGAGTTTCTACGGGGCGATCCCGGGCGTGGCTCGGTGTTTGGCGGAGTGATCAGCGGGACGCAATTGATTGCGATCGGGCTGGTGCTGCTGGGCGGCGTGATCTGGTATTGGAAAGGCGGACTGCAGGCGACGGGGGACCGGTCCCAGGTCACGGGGGTCAGGGGTTAGGGGCAGGTCACAGGAATCGAGCCTTGGGGGTTGGGCGTTAGGTCTTACGGCTGTTTGCGGTCTTGTACTCGTCGCGCGGTAGACTCTTCTCGAAGGACAATGCCCCAAAAATTTCCAGAGACTTTTTCGGTCGCAGCCGAGGAGGCAGGGCTGCGCCTGGATCAGTTCTTAGTGTCGAAGCTCGGCGATGTGAGCCGGGCGCGGGTACAGCAACTCATCGAGCAGCAACTGGTGCAGGTGGATGGGAAGGCGGCGAAGGCTTCGCAGCGGCTGCGGGGCGGCGAGCGGATCCACGTGCTGGGGCCGGCGGTGGTGGAGCCGCTGCGGGCGATTCCGGAAGATATTCCGCTCGATATTGTGTTTGAAGATGCAGACCTGGCGGTGATCAACAAACCAGCGGGAATGATGGTGCACGCCGGCGCGGGCGCGACCGAGAATGCGCGAAACCGGGGAACGCTGGTGAACGCGCTGCTACACCGCTTCGGCGCACTCTCGGGGGTGGGCGGTGAGTTGCGGCCGGGGATTGTGCATCGCCTGGACCGGGAGACCAGCGGGCTGATTGTGGTTGCCAAAAATGACGACGCACACCGCAAGCTGGCGGCGCAGTTCGCCAAGCGGCAGGTGAAAAAGACTTATGTCGCGTTAGCGCATGGCTGGGTGAAGGCGGACCAGGGGACGATCAACAAGAGCATCAGTCGCGACAGCGTGCGGCGCGTGCGGATGACGACGCGGCGCCCGGGCGGGCGCGAGGCCATTACTCACTATCGAGTGAAGAAACGGATCGATGGGGTGTCCGGCAAGTTCACGCTGCTCGAGGTGAAGATCGATACGGGGCGAACGCATCAGATCCGGGTGCACCTGGCGTCCCTGGGGCATCCGGTGGTGGGCGACACGGTGTATGGCGCACCGGCGCAGATCAAGGGGCGTGGGGATACTGCCACGCTGGAGAGGAACTTTCTGCACTCGGGGGCGCTGGAGTTGCGGCATCCGAAGACGGGCGAAGTTCTCTCGTTTGCGCGGGACTTGCCGGCGGAATTGGAGGAGTTCCTGGGACGAGTGGAAGAAAAAAGCTTTTGAACGCAGAGAGCGCGGAGAAATGCCGCGGAGGGCGCAGAGAAAAGCTCTAGCCGCAAGAAGCTCTTAACCGCAAGAGAGAAGTTCTTAACCGCAAAGGGCGCGAAGGTGGCGCAAAGGACGCGAAGAAGACCACTGGGCATAGACATGGATTGGAAGGAAAATCTCTTAAAACGCAGAGAGCGCAGAGAGATGCCGCGGAGGGCGCAGAGAAAGGCTCTTAACGGCGGCAGAGAAAAGCTCTTAGCCGCAAGAGAAAAGCTCTTAACCGCAAAGGGCGCGAAGGTGGCGCAAAGGACGCGAAGAAGCCCACTGGCATAGACACAGTTTGGTATGAGGGAGAAAGGAGACCTCCTGGCGTAGAGCGGGGCATAGACATAGTTTGGTATGAGGGATCGTGGAATTCTGGCGGGAGCATCGACTGGCGAAGGGCGGCTATAATGAGTTCGATGAGTTTTCGTGGTTTAGTGCTGCTGGTCGCGATGGGGTTGTGGGGCATCGCGGGGAGCGCGCAGAGCAGCGGGACAGGTGCGCCTGCGTCCGCCTCGGCGGCTACGCCTAGGGTGCAGCCTGCGGCACCTGTGCAACCGGTTTCTTCCGCCAAGCCCGCTGCGACGGCGGGTGGAGGCGGGCAGCAGTCCTCGACGAACCAAGACGAGTCGGTTGCGACCATCCGCAAGACGGTGAACGAAGTGAATGTGGTCTTCACCGTTACCGACAAGCATGGGCACTACGTCAAGGATCTGAAGAAGGACGATTTTCGGTTTATGGACGACGCGAAACCGGCGGAAGAAGTGAAGGATTTCCGCAATCAGACCGATCTGCCTTTGCAGGTCGGGTTGCTGGTGGATGCGAGCAATTCGGTTCGCGACCGGTTCAAGTTCGAGCAGGAATCGGCGATCGAGTTTCTGAACCAGACCATCAGGCCGAAATACGACAGCGCCTTTGTGGTGGGATTCGACGTGACGCCGGAAGTGACGCAAGACTTCACCGACAATACCGAGAGTCTTTCGCGCGGTGTCCGGTTGTTGCGACCGGGCGGGGGAACGGCGATGTTCGACGCGCTCTATTTTGCCTGCCGCGACAAGCTGCTGAAGGCGCCGCGCGGCGGACCATTGCGGCGCGCCATCATTCTGCTGAGCGATGGCGAAGACAATCAGAGCCACGTGACGCGCGAAGAAGCGATCGAGATGGCACAGCGGGCGGAAGTGATCGTGTACACCATCAGCACGAATATTTCGGGCATGAAAGGCAAAGGCGACAAAGTGCTCGAGCGCATTGCCGACGCCACCGGCGGACGCGCATTTTTCCCCTTCCAGCTACGAGACGTAGCGAATGCGTTTGCCGAAATCCAGGACGAACTGCGCAGCCAGTACGCGGTATCGTACAAGCCGGCGGATTTCCGTACGGACGGGCGCTATCGGACGATTGAGATCGTGGCCATGGATCGCAAGAACCTGCACGTGCGTTCGCGTCGCGGATACTTCGCTCCCGCGCAATAGACCTCATGGCGGGTTATTCGGGCACACCTCTTCCGCAAAAGCTAGGAATCAAGGACAAGTTTCGGGTGGCGTTCGTCGGCTTGCCGGCTGACGTGAGGAAGGAACTGCGCGAGGCTTTCGCGGGCTGTTCCCTGGCGAAAGACGCCGGCGCCCTCGATTTCGCGATGGTGTTCGCGACCAGGCAGGCCGAGTTGCGACGCGAGTTTCGGCGACTTGCGAAGCAGTTGGCGCCGGCCGGGATGCTTTGGGTTTCGTGGCCGAAAAAGGCGTCAGGTATGGCGACCGATATGAACGAAAACGACGTGCGACGGATCGGCCTGGAGGCGGGACTGGTCGACGTGAAAGTCTGTGCCGTGTCGGACGTGTGGTCGGGGTTGAAGTTCGTGAGGCGGGTGGAAGACCGGACGAAGGGCTAGTGGCCAGTGATCAGTGGTCAGTGGTCAGTTAGCCGGCAGTGCGGCCAGCGGCCTGCGTCCGCGTCCGTCGGGCCTACGACGAAGAGTTATCCCAAGATTGGGTCAGTGGAGGAGCGGTCGCCCTCACTCGGCTAGGAGGCGAGAGCCTGGCTCAGGCGTGACCAACAGCCCCTCCACGGAACATGGCCTAGGCGGGGATGGCGTGAGCTTCGGCCTCGGAGTCTTTTGGTGCCGCCCAGGTCGAGCCACCATGGCTGGCGACGTAGAGTGCCAGTTCCAGGCGACTCCAGACGCCGAGTTTGTCGAAGGCGGTGCGCAGGTAGTTCTTGACTACCTGCTCGGTGGTGCCGATGACGTTTGCGATTTCGCGGTTGGTCAACCCTTCCCAGACCAACGTGCTGACTTGGATCTCCTTCCTAGTTAACTGATCGCGTGGCTGCATGACTCGATCTGCTCCTTGGCGTACATGGCGGTGGCAAGCTTTACCCGTTTGCGGCCCTCGGTAATGCCCGCGCGCAAAAACAGGGTGCGAAGGTGCTGTTTGACGGTGCGGGGGCTGATATTCAAAGTTCCGGCGATTTCTTTGTTGCTGCATCCCTGGGCGAGAAGGCGAAGAACCTGCTCATCACGGGGCGTGATTTTGATGGCGTCGAGATTGATCATGGTGTGACTCCGGACAACTTGCGAACGCACACGATAGGAGCACGCCTTTCGCCAAACCTTCGCTCATGCACTCGTTGGGACAATCACTAATGATTCCTTCGATTTAGCCCATCCAGCAGGGAGTTGCTGGTCATAGGCACGGTTCATTTCGGTCCCGAGAACCGGGAATTCGGCCCGGAATGGAAGTTGGCAGCTTAGTTGGATTTAATCTCGGGCCGGCAAACCGGTAGCTTTCAGCTTTTCTTAATGTTTGCTTCCGTATGCTAGGACCCTGAATTCTACGGGTGCAGCATGAAAAGTGAGAGTGTCGGGCAAAAACTATTTTGGGCTGACGGCTTTGGTGGAGTCCTCTTACTGGTGGTGGCCTGCGTGGCAGCGATGGCACAGTCCGATCAAACCGCGGCAGCCAATACCAGCTCAGATGCGGGTGCGCCCCTGACCATCACGCTGCAGGACGCACTCGAGCGGGCGAAGGTCAACAGCCCCGAGTTCCGCGCGGCCATCACCGATCGGGGACTGGCGCACGAAGACCGGGTGCAGGGCCGGGCAGGACTTCTGCCCAACGTGAACTACAACAACCAATACATTTATACGCAAGGCAACAACACCCGCTCGAACACGCCGGCCTTTATCGCGAATAACGGGGTTCACGAGTACCTCAGCCAGGGGAATGTGCACGAGGAGATTTCTCTGACGACTTACGGCGACTATCGGAAAGCGGCAGCGGCGGAAGCGGTGGCGAAGGCCAAAGCGGAGATTGCCACCCGGGGTCTGACGGTCACTGTCGTGAAGGCGTACTACGGCCTGGTCATCGCGCAGCGCAAGTATGGAACCGAGCAGTTGGCTGCCGAGGAGGCGCGAAAGTTTCTCGACATCAGCCAGAAACTCGAAAAGGGCGGCGAGGTCGCGCACTCGGATGTGATCAAAGCCCAAATTCAGTTCGAACAGCAGCAACGCGACTTGCAAGAGGCAAGGCTGGAAATGGGAAAGAGCCGGCTGGAACTCGCGGTTCTGATATTCCCCAACTTCAATGAGAACTTCAATGTGGTCGACGATCTACAGATGCCGCAGGTTCTTCCCGAATTTTCGGAAGCACAGGCGATGGCGGGAAGGAAGAATCCGGACCTGCGCGCTGCCCTGGCCTCGTTACAGGTAGCGAAGCACGAGGTCACCAGCGCCTGGGGAGGACTATTGCCATCGGGTACGATTGACTACTTCTACGGCATCGATGCGTCGCACTTTGCCACTCGGCAGTTTGACCCGGTGGCTGGCCAGTTCATCAACAATCTTGGATCGTCGGTGGTTGCCAGCGTGCAAGTTCCGATCTGGAGCTGGGGTGCGGGAATCAGCAAGCTGAAGCAGGCAGATCTTCGCCGCACCCAGGCGCAGGTGGAATTGAGCTTTGCGCAGCGGCAAGTGTTGAGCAACCTGCGGATGTTTTATGACGAAGCGGAGACATCGCGCTCGGAGCTCGAGTCGCTGCGGCAATCCGCCGAACTTGCGGGCGAAAGTCTGCGGCTCACCACGATGCGGTACCAGGCGGGAGAGTCAACGGTGCTCGAAGTGGTGGATGCCCAGAACACGCTGACCCAGGCGCGCAATGCGTATGCAGATGGCCAGGCTCGCTATCGCCTGGCCCTGGCGACTCTGCAGACAGTGACGGGGAGCTTCTAATTGATGATGCCTAGCAACGGATTCCGCCTTGAATTCTCGGCGAAGCGAATGGCGGCGCGTCAGGCCTGGAGTGGGGGCTGTGTCCTGCTGATGATTTCAGGCGCGCTTTTTGGTTTCACGGCGTGCTCGAAGCAGCCGGGCGAGAAAGAACCGGTTGTCAGTGTGCAAGCGGTACCGGCGGAGAAAACGAAGTTGCAGGAGACGGTCACGGCGCAGGCGATTCTCTTTCCGATGCAGCAGGCCACCATCACGGCGAAGATCAATGCGCCGGTGCGGAAGTTCCTGGTAAATCGAGGCAGCAAGGTACATGAGGGTCAACTTCTGGCAGTGCTGGAAAACCGCGACTTGATGGCTTCGAGCGAGGAAAACAAGGGAGGCCTCGCGCAGGCACAGGCAGCATATGAGACCACCACCGCGGCCAGTCTTCCCGAGGAATTGCAGAAAGCGAAACTCGATAGCGAAGCCACGAAGAAGATGCTGGACGCTCAGGAGAAGGTGTATCAGAGCCGTCAAGAACTTTTCCAGCAGGGGGCTTTGCCGCGGAAGGAACTGGACCAGGCAGGGGTAGACGTCACCCAGGCCCGCAACCAGTATGAAATCGCCGAGAAGCATTATCAGGCGCTCGAGGCGATTGGCAAGGCGCAGGAAATGAAATCGGCTGCCGGGCAACTGCAGGCGGCCAAGGGGAAGTACATGGGCGCGGAAGCACAGCTGAGCTACTCGGAGATCCGCAGCCCGATCGACGGAGTGGTAACCGATCGTCCCCTCTATCCGGGGGAGATGGCATCCACCGGCTCGCCTTTGATCACCGTGATGGACATATCGCGCGTGATTGCCAAGGCGCACATTCCGCAACCGGAAGCGGCCCTGCTGAAGCTGGGCGACCAGGCCACGCTCACGGTGCCCGGAGAAGAAGAACCGGTGGAGGGCAAAGTCACGGTGATCAGCCCGGCGCTCGATCCCAACAGCACGACGGTTGAGGTGTGGGTGCAGGCACCGAATCGCAGGCTGCACTTGAAACCAGGTACCACTGTGCAAGTGTCGATGCTGGCGAAGACGGTGGAGGAAGCCGTGGCGGTTCCAGCGGCATCGGTTCTTACCGCGCCAGATGGCACGACGAACGTCATGGTGATTGGTCCGGACAATCGTGCCCACCAGACCCCGGTCAAGACCGGCATTCGCGATGGCGACAAGATTCAGATTGTCGAGGGCATCGCACCCGGGGCGAGAGTCATCCTTGCCGGAGCCTACGGCTTGCCTGACAAGACGAAGGTGACGGTCGAGGCCTCTGCCGAGCCCGAAGGCGGCAAGCCCGCCGCGGGATCCGAGGACAAAGATAAGAAGGACGACAAGAAGGATTAGCGCAGGCGGAGATCACGATTGAATCGTCCTGAAAATTCGTACTGGATAACCCGGCACTCGCACTCCATCATTTTTCTGATCCTGACGCTCGCGCTGCTGGGCGGCTATCTCGCGTTCACGATTCCGGTGTCGGTGTTTCCGTCGACGAATTTCCCCCGGATTCTGATCGCGGTCGACAACGGAGTGATGCCGATCGATCAGATGATGGTGACGATCACGCGCCCGATTGAGGAAACCGTGAACAGCGTGCCGGGCCTGCTACAGGTCCGTTCGATCACGAGCCGCGGTTCAGCCGAGGTTGACCTGTTTTTCCGCTGGGACGTCGACATGTTCCAGACGCTGCAATACGTCAATGCAGCGATTTCGCGGGTGCAGCCGGAACTGCCGGCCAGCGCCAAGATTGAAGCGCATCGCATGACGTTCGCGAGCTTTCCAATCATCGGCTACAGCCTGACATCGCAGAACGTTGCGCCGACGAAGCTGTGGGAGATGGCGACTTACGAGATCAAGCCGCGATTGAACCGGTTGGACGGAGTTTCCACCGTAGTGGTGCAGGGCGGGCAAGAGCCGGAGTTCTATATCACGCCCGATCCCGCGAAGCTGCAACTCGCCGGAATCACGGTGCCAGACATTCTGGAGGCGGTGCGCCGTACCAATCTGATCGACTCCCCCGGTCTGATCGAGCAGAACCACCAACTGGCGCTCGGGCTGGTCAATGCACAGGTCCGGACACCGGAGCAAATCGGGGCTACGGTGGTCAAGACAACTCAGACAGGAATCCCGGTGCGGGTCGGGGACATCGCAAGCATCACGCCTGGCGTAAAGCCCGTCTACACCATTGTTCGCGCCAACGGCAAGCCGGCGATCCTGCTGAATATCAATCGCCAGCCCGACAGCAATACGGTCCAAGTGGCGGACGAAGTTCACGCCGAGGTCGATCAACTTCAAAAGTCACTGCCGCCGGGGATCGAGCTGCGGCCGTTCTATGATCAATCCATTATCGTCAATGAATCGATCAAGAGTGTGCGGGACGCGATTCTTCTCGGCTTGATTCTGGCCTCGATCATCCTCGTTGTCTTCCTGCGAGACTGGGGCACATCGATCGTCGCTGGGCTGGTGATTCCGGTTACGGTGCTGGTCACGTTCATCGCGCTAAAAGTGATGGGCGAAAGTTTCGACCTGATGACCCTGGGTGGGTTAGCCGCCGCCGTCGGCCTGGTGATCGATGACGCGATCGTGGTGGTTGAGAACATTGTGTTGCACCGCGATGCCGGACAGAGCCGAGTTCAGGCCATCCAGAGCGCGCTGCAGGAAATCACCATACCCCTGCTGGGCTCAACCATCACGCCGGTGGTGGTATTTCTTCCGCTGATTTCGATCACCGGTGTTACGGGGACGTTTTTCCGGGCGCTGGCTGTGACCATGACGGTGTCGCTGTTGACATCATTGGCGCTGGCTCTGACATGGACGCCGACGCTCAGCCTGTACTTCATCGGCCGACGCAAGGACCGGACGCAGAGTGAGACTGCGGAACCAGAAGAGGAATCAATCTCGCGACTGCTCGCGGCGGAGGACGCGCACCTGAGCGGTTTCTTCCAGAAGGTGGTCGCGTTTCACGAACATTGGCTGCGGCGGGCGGTCGCTCGTCCAATCTGGCTGGTTGGCCTGAGTGTCGTGCTTATCGCGGTCTCTTATGTTTGCTATCGCTTCTCTGGCTCGGACCTTCTCCCGGAGATGGATGAGGGCGGATTCGTCCTCGACTACATCATGCCGGCAGGCAGTTCTCTTGCCGAGACGGACCGTGTTGTCAGCCATGTTGAGCAGATGCTGCGCGAGACTCCAGAAGTCGAAAGCACCTCGCGGCGGACGGGCATGCAGTTGGGATTGGCGGCGGTCACCGAGGCCAATACGGGTGACATTTCGGTGAAGCTGAAGAGCAAGCGGGATCGTGCCGTTGAAGAAATCATTGCCGACGTTCGCGCCGAGATCAAAGAGAAGGAACCGGCTCTCGATGTCGAGTTTACGCAGGTTCTTCAAGATATGATCGACGACCTCACCAGCGCGCCCGAACCTATCCAGATCAAGATGTTCTCTCAGGATCCAAAGGTGCTTGAGGATTGGGCGCCGAAGGTCGCGGACAGCATCTCGAAGATTCACGGTGTGGTCGATGTGTTAAACGGAATCGATAACACGATCAGCGGGCCGGCGGTTGTGTTCCAAGTGGAACCGACAGTCGCGGCTCGCGCCGGATTCACCGCAGAGGAAGTCGCCACCGACGCGGCGGCGATTCTCGAAGGCGAGCCGGCCCCGACTCCTGTGATCGCAAACGACCGGGCGTACACCTTGCGCGTGCGCTTTCCGGAGCGGAACCGGGCCTCGCTCGAGGCCATGCGTGACACGCTGCTTACCAGCGGCACGGGAAAGACAGCCACCCTGGGAGCTCTCGCTACGGTCACCGAGTTGCCCGGGCAGAACGAGATCCGCCGCGATAATCTGCAACGCAATGTTGCAGTCACGGCTCGGCTCGAGGGAATCGATCTCGGCAGTGCGATGGACGCCGTGCAGAAGTCCATCAATCAACTACATGTGCCTGGGAGCATCCGCGTGGAATATGGCGGCCGCTATCAGGAGCAGCAGAAATCCTTTCATGATCTTGTGCTGGTATTTATCCTGGCGATCCTGCTGGTGCTGATTGTTCTGCTCTTTGAATTCGGGAACTTTGCAGGTCCGCTGGCGATTTTGTCGTCGGCGTTGCTGTCGACCTCGGGCGTTTTTATCGCCCTGGTAATCACGCACACGACCTTCAACGTCTCTTCTTTCATGGGCATGATCATGGTCGTAGGCATCGTAGCGAAGAACGGGATTCTCCTGCTGGATGCCGACCAGAAATTCCGCCGCCTTGGGATGACGCCAGAGGATTCGATGCTGCAATCCAGCCGGCGGCGCTTGCGCCCCATCGTGATGACGGCGCTCGCCACAATGGCGGGAATGCTGCCCCTGGCCTTCGCCATCGGCGCCGGATCGCAGATGTTGCAGCCGCTGGCGATTGCGGTGATTGGCGGCATTCTGGTTTCGATGGTCCTGTCGCTGATCATTACGCCAGCCGTACACTTCTACCTGAGCCGCCACCAGGAGCAACCGGAGCTGGAGCCCGTGGCGCAGCACTGAGAAGTGGTCTCAACCGACTTAGTAAACATGGAAACCGCCGACGGGCGAGGACGCCCGTCACTCCACCGGCGTCGAATTGATCATGTCCTCGCGCGGCCTGAGACGGGGAATCAAATTAGACAGGCCATTTGTGAGAGCGCTCCTGAGAAGTGGTCTCATAAAACCAACTAGTAAACAATGGAAACCGTCGACGGGCGAGGACGCCCGTCACTCCACTGGCGTTGAATTGATCCTGTCCTCGCAGTGGCTTTAAACGGGGAATCAGTGGAGACAGCCTATTTGGGAGACCGCTTTGAGTACCTCGTTGAGTGCATGAAAGGGAGAAAGCGGCTGCACACTTCACAGGCTCGGTTCCCCGGTTCGGCACGTGCCCTCTCGATCCTCAGGCCATGATGAAAAGCGCAACTAATCGTGTAGGCATCTGAAGGCAGGACAGTTAATTCATGCTTGAAGGTTTTGCCGGGGCTGCGGAAAGGGCCGGATTCAACGTGTCTGCAGCGCATTTTGTGCAACTCCCTGCATTACGTTTGGAGGAGGAATTGCACTACAATGGCTGCTGAATTGCCCCTTTTTCGGCACACTTTGGGGGATACCCTGGGACCTGATGAGCGCATCCTTCAGCAAGAGCGGCCCGCCGGTGCTTGACGAAGCGACTTTCCAGAAGTTGCTGGCCGCCGCCTATGTGTTGCAGGAGCATCACGACCGGACCGTTCAAGCTGCCACGCCGGACCCCAAACGTGAGAATCCGGACACGGATTCCGACACCAGCATTCTCGCCCAGATCGTGGAAACCCAGCATGAAATCCAGGCAAATCATCTGGACCTGGAAGGGACGACCAACCTGGTGGTGGAACGCATTGTGAAGATCACGGGCGCGCAAGGGGCCGCGGTCGGGTTGGTGCACGAAGACAAGGTTGCTTACCGGGCGGGACGCGGAATTCTTGCGGCGCAAGTGGGCCAGGAGTTTCGGCCAGAAGCAACGTTGTCGGCTTCGACTTTTTTGCATGATGTGATCCTGCGGTGCCCTGACGCGGCGACCGACTTCCGCGTGAATCCGGAAATCACCAAGCGGCTCGGGATCGGATCAATGATCGCGGTCCCAGTGCTTCACAGCGGAAAAACGGGCGGCGCTCTGGAACTGGTCTTCACCAGGAAAGACGCATTCCATGATCAGGACGTACGAACTTGCCAGCTCATGGCCGGACTCGTGACCGAGACCCTGACGCGGACAGCCGAAGAAGAGTGGAGGAAGGGTCTGGCAGCGGAGCGAGCGTCGATGCTGGAGGTTCTGGAAAAAATCAAACCGCAACTGGCTCGGCTGGCAGGCAGCCCCGACGCGGTGCTGGGCTTGAGCAAGGTTCCGCAAGAACCTCCCGAATCGAAGCCTGTCGAAACGCAGTGTCAGAACTGCGGAAACGAACTGGCCGAGGACGAGGTTTTCTGCGCTTCATGTGGCACGTCGCGTTCCTCGATCTCGCGCAACGATCTGCAGAGCAAGTGGGCGACGCTGTGGAATTTGCGACAGGCAGCGGAATCGGCTTCCCATGCGACATCTGCGCCGGAGGAGAAAGACCCACTTTTCCACCAATTGGGCGACGCGAACACTCAGGACACGACCGAACCAGATCCGTCGCACCCCGCGGGTTCCTTGCTCGAGCATGACCAGGACGGCAATCTAATCGCGCCGAAACTGCCGTCTGAGGATGCTGTGCCAGCAGTGGCTGCGGCCTCCGCAGAAGAGGCGACGTCTTCCGCAAAGAAAGCTCCGGAAGGTCGCGTGTGGTTTCATTCGATCGCAGTTTCGCCCCCGGCAATGCAATTGCGCGGATTTCTGCAAAAGCACGCTCCATTCATCCGCGAGCATCGGGGTGATCTTGCGCTGGTGGCTGCCTTCGTACTCTTTCTGATCACGATTTTGTGGGCGGCGTCTTCGAACAAATCAACTACAGCGGCCGATTCAGGAAGCCCGGCCACCTCGGCGGCGACCGCGCCTGCGAAGGCCAAACGCAAGGCGCCGGCGCAGCCGAAGCTTTCGTTCTTCGACCAAATGCTGGTCAACATGGGGCTAGCCGAGCCGCCGCCAGCGCCTTCTTACAGCGGAAACCCGAACATCCCGGTCTGGATTGATGTGCACACCGCCCTGTATTACTGTCCAGGCGCAGATCTATATGGAAAGACTCCCCAAGGCCGGATTGCCAGCCAACATGACGCCCAGCTGGACCAGTTCGAACCAGCGTCGCGCAAGGTGTGCGACTGACCATCCCCGGGTGAATTCCCTCTAGTATCTACAGAGTTTTCCTCAACTAGGAATTTGACAACTCGGCGGCTCGGGAGTGCAATTGTGTCGAAGGCCGCTTGGAGAAAGACCACTTCGGGAGAGGCTCTGTGGCTCATTCGCAAGAGAAAATCCAGGTTCCGGTAACTGACCTGCCGAACCCGGAACTGAATCCACTAATTAATCCAACGTTGGGGCGAAATCTGGGGCGTTGGGCCGAGGTCTATTTCACCAGCCCCCCGGAAAAGCGCGAAGAAGCCGTGGTTGAGTTGCTTCGCGAGCTGCGGGCCGAGACACCTTCGGACGGCAGGGAAGCCGATCCCGACCCGGCTCCGCCCAATACGTTTCGGGGATTCGAGGCCGCTGAAACACGACTTTCCTGCGCGGAATGCGGCGGTGTTTATGCCCCCGAGCAGCGTTTCTGTGGAATGTGCGGTGCCCGGCTTCAGGTCGCAGCTGGACCTGGAGCGTCAGAACGCCTCGGTGTCGCCTATGAAAGAGAATTCTCGCAACCAAAGGTGTCAGGGGCGTTTTCTGGTTCGGAACTACCCAGCCTGCAGCCAGCGACATCGATCTACCCCATGGATACCAGGTCGGAGGTTTCGTGGCTTCGGGAAAAAGCGGACGATCGGTTTTCGGTATCGCGGGGCGCAAGGAGATACGCGCCCGCTTTAGTGGCGGCGCTTGCCGTCGGAATTCTTTTCTACGCGCAGTTCAAGCCACGACCTGAAACGCCGATCACACCGAAGGCCCCAGCGGCAGCAAATGTTGCACCGACCGCGCCCACTCAGGCAGCGGCAACGCAGCCATCTACGCCGCCGGCAGCGCCCGTCGTGGCAAATAGCGAGAAAGATTCACTCGCGAAACAGAATCCTTCGTCTACCCCGGCGGAGAAATCGACTCCCGTGGCAAATTCCGCGGCTCCGACTGCAGGCGGATCGGCCCCTGCCGTTGATACGCCCACGGCGACGCCTCGTGAGGCTTTGGCACCGGATCAACCAGACACTTCCAGTTCCGTCGGCAATGGCTCGGCCGAGCTTGCAGAAGCGGAAACCTTTCTGAACGGCAAGAACGGAGCGCATGACAGCACGGCCGCTGCGCGATTGCTCTGGCGGGCGGTGGCGAAAGAGAACGGAACGGCGACGCTGCTGCTTTCAGATCTGTATCTGATGGGAGACGGTGTGCCGAAGAGCTGCGATCAGGCTCGCCTGCTGCTGACGGCAGCGGCCCGGAAGCATGTGCCCCAGGCCACTGAGAAGTTGAGAAATCTGGTAAGGTCCGGCTGTCCCTGATGCCCGCTAGCGGTGTGGGCCGGTCGGGGAAAACTCGCTGAGACCCAGGATTCTGTGTTCCCAGGTTTCGGGCTCCTCAGGCTCGGGCGATTTGCTCGAATTTTCTGGCCTCGTACCAGAGGGCGAGTTCAACTCGGTTCCAGAGTCCAAGTTTGTCATAGATGACTCGTAGGTAGTTCTTAACGACGTGTTCGGTGGTTCCGATTTCGTCAGCGACTTCTTTGTTCTTGAGTCCCTGGGCAACAAGCTCAATAACTCTGCTCTCTCGTTCGCTGGGGATGCGCTTTCCGTAACGTTCTTCTCCAAACATAGTTGCCTCCGGTACAAGAGTGTTGCGAGTTTGACTCGCTTGATGCCGCTGGTAATGCCAAACCGCAGGAATAGCCGGTTGAAATGTGCCTTCACCGTTCGACGAGCCATCTTAAGTTGCCGAGCGATTTCATCGTTATCGCAGCCTTGTAGAAGCAGTTCGACGATTTGCTGCTCGCGCTGCCCCAGGCGGACGGGCCTTTCGCTCATTGAGTGTCCCCCTCAAATGTGCTTGTGACGTGAGCGAACTGTAACGTCGGGCGCCTGTTCAACGGGCGACAGGACGACCAGGCCGTTCACTGGAGTTGATTGAAGTGAGTCTTCTTACCGAATTCCATAGCACACACTGTGCCAACTTCTTGCGTAACGGGGTTGTGATTTATGGATTACGGTTTTTTGGGCTGAATGTGCGCACGGGGACAGAGAAAAAACGCAGCTGAGTTTCTTAGTTCGCCGAAGAATGTCAGCTCCGACGGGCTGACGAAACATCCCCAACTCGATGAATACAAAACGCTTACTTTCGAGCGACATGGTAGAGACCACGACCAATGAGCTGGGCGGAAAAAGCCTCTCAGTACCGTGCACCGGTGCGATATGACGAAAACCTTTTTCTGCTCCAGTATTGCCTGTAGTCCCAATTCTTGAGATAGCGAACATTGTAAGGGAAAAGCCTTAGGACAAAAGTGCTTACAATACATACCGGGGTGGAACCAATTACACCGTTTGACATCTCGCGAACGGCGCACTGGACGCCCGATTTGACGACGGTTTCGTAGGAAAACCTACCAATATGACTCGAGGTTGCAGTTCCCTATTTTTGTGAGCGTCGCGCTCGCAGATTTTTGAGGACATACGCTCCAGCGAGCGACTCAGATCGGCTGCTTTGCGGTGACGAAGGTACCCAACTTACACTTGCGAGCAGGCGGAAACGCGCCTGGATTTCCAGGAACCTAACGTACTATTCAAATTGTGGCCGCCTAATCGTGCCTCGCAAGCGGGCGTTCATGGACCTTTCGAGCAGGCGTCGGTGGATCGCGATTCGTGCAGGTCTTAATACAAGATGTCGGCCAATGACCCATTGATCAGCGTCGTGATTCCGGCCTACAACGCCGCGGCTTATATTGGGCCGACGCTGGATACTGTGTTTGCCCAGACGTTCACAAACTTCGAAGTGATCGTCGTGAACGATGGATCGCCGGACACGGCTGCGCTGGAGAGCACGCTCGCACCTTATCGCTCTCGAATTCGCTATATCAGACAGGAGAATCGCGGTCCCAGCGGCGCCCGCAATGTGGCCATCAAAGATGCGCGCGGATCCTATATTGCTTTTCTCGACAGCGACGATGTTTGGCTTCCGCGGCACCTGGAACGACAGGTTGCGATGCTCGAAGCCGATTCCAGTCTGGGTCTGGTTTATTCGAATGCTGTGCACATCGAGGACGGGCGTGCCGTGGGCGTCGCATTCGACAACACGCCGCAATCCCTGCCGGTCAACTTCGACGCACTTCTCGAGGAACGGGCAACCGTGAATACGTCTTCCGCAGTGGCGTTGCGTCGGGCGATCCTGGAGGCCGGCCTGTTCGATGAGCAAATGCGACGGTGCGAGGACTTCGACCTGTGGTTGCGAATGGCTTACTCGGGCGTTCGCGTGACATTCTCGAGAGAAATCCAGATCGGGCATCGCCTAGCAAACGGTCTGGCAGCCAGCGGCGATCTGATGAAGCAGGCTCTCATTCAGGTCTACGAGAAAACAGCCGCCACGAAGGCGCTGAGCCTGAAACAACAGGCGATTGTGCGCGAGAAAATCAGAACGATCTCTACCGCGATGCAGTTTGAGCGGGCAAAACAACACCTTCTCGAGGGGAGTTTTGCCAAGTCGCTCGAGTGTTTGGAGCTGGCGCGTGCTTCCGCTCGAAGCTGGAAGCTGCGTGCCGCCGAGCTTGGGATTCGTTCGTTCCCCAGGATCCTGCAGACTGCATATCGCTCGCACCTCCGGGGGGTGGAGCGGCGGAAGCGGGCGCGGCGCGCCCGTTCGTTAGCCAGAGCGGGAATCAGCGGCGGCAGCATCCCCGGATTCAACATCCCAGCCGATCGGCCGGCGGCTCTATGAAAGGTCCCACAGCCGGCGGCGCGTCGATGTTGCGCCTGCCGTGGATAGATTTCGTGTCAGAGATGAGATTTCCATTTCGTATTGCGGGGTTTTTTGTCCGATGATTTACGGAATAAAAGTTGTCGTCAAATACATTCTCGGCACTGATCTCGCAGAGCGAAACTTCGCCGTTTATCCGGATGATACTTTTATCGTCTCGTATCCGCGGTCCGGCAACACCTGGACGCGCTTTCTCATCGCCAACCTGGTTTATCCCGGCAAGGACGTGGGCTTTCTAAACATCGAGAAATTGATTCCCGATACTTCATCGCAATCCAACCGCGCCCTCAAGGCGACGCCGCGGCCCCGCATCATCAAGACGCATGAATATTTCGATCACCGGTATCCGAAAGTGATTTACATCGTTCGCGATCCCCGCGATGTGGCGCTCTCGTACTACGATTTCGGCAGGAAATACCGGCAAATTGAAGACGGTTATCCGCTCGAGCGTTATGTGGATGACTTCGTGAATGGAAAGCTGATTTCGATCGGGTGGGGCACCTGGGGTGAGAACGTCGCCAGCTGGTTCTACACCCGCGGCAAGCGCAAGGAATTTTTGCTCCTGCGCTACGAAGACATGATGAAGGATACGCACCGCGAACTGGCGCGCATCGCGCAGTTCCTGAACATCAATGCGGATGGCGCCCGTCTGCAGGCTGCAATCGAGCGAAGCTCCGCTGACCGGATGCGTGAACTTGAGAAGCAAGAGGCGGACAAGTGGGTCGCCACGAAGAACCGCCGCAAGGACATTCCCTTCGTGCGGGTTGCCAAATCGGGGGGATGGCGGACGTCCCTGCCGGAATCCTGCGTGCGCCAGATCGAGAATGCCTGGGGAGATTTGATGACCACCCTCGGCTATGAACTGGTCACCGTCAACGTGCCTCAGGCGGTGCGCTGAATCTCCTGGCCATGCGCAAGCTTGAAATCTTCAAAAACGTTGGCTCCAGCTGGTTCAGTCTCGGAGTCAACATCGTCGTGGGCATTTTTCTGTCGCCCTTCATCCTGCACCGGCTGGGCGACACCGCCTTCGGGATCTGGGTTCTGATCTTCTCTGTAACCGGGTATTACGGTCTGTTTGACCTGGGCATCCGCTCGTCGGTGATTCGATACGTTTCGACCTACACCGCGACTGGCGATCAGGAGGGGCTGGCCAAGCTCATCAATACAAGCCTTGCGACCTATAGCGGGATCGGCGCAGTGGCCATGGCGGTCACGCTGCTTTGCAGTCTGTTCATCGACCGGCTGTTTCGTATCCCGCCGGAGTTTCTGGTCACCGCCCGCTGGCTGTTTCTCATGGTCGGAGCGGCGGTGGCGCTTGGCTTCCCCACCGGAGTGTTCGGAGGCATTCTCGAAGGGCTGCAACGTTTCTATTTTGTCAATCTCACAAACGTGGTGTCGACTTTGCTGCGGGCGGCCCTGATCGTTCTCGCATTGACGCACGGCCGGGGATTGCTGACTGTTGCTTTCATCACGGTGGCGTTGCCCATCCTGAGTTCGCTGGTGCGCGCGGCCATCGTCGTGCAGGTGCTGCCGATACGTTTTGGCTGGAGATACGTCGACCTGGGGTCATTGCGCGAAATTGCCAACTACAGCGCGGTCAGCTTCATCCTGATGATCGCCTACAAGCTGCGCTTCAAGACGGACGAGATCGTGATCGGAACGTTTCTTTCGGTCACAGCGATCACGTATTTTTCGATCGGAGATCGTTTGCTCGACTATGCCGCGGAGGTGGTCAGCAGCCTGGCGCAGATTTTTGTGCCGATGTCGGGACAGTCGCACGCCACCGGCAAAACCGACCGGCTGCGCACGATTCTCGTAGCGGGCAATCGCGCGTGTGCATTCATCATTTTTCCGATTGCGGCGACGCTCATCATTCTGGGCAAATCGGTGATCGCGGCCTGGGTTGGAACCAGATATATCGCGGCAAGCTACCCGGTGTTATTGGTTCTGGTCGTACCGATGACATTTGCCCTAGCCCAGGCAGCATCAGTGCGCATCTTGTACGGAATGGCCAAGCATCAGGCGCTGGCATGGGTTACGCTGATGGAAAGCATTGCGAACCTGATTCTGAGTATCGCCTTGATTCGGCCGATGGGAATCGTAGGCGACGCGCTCGGCACGGCGATTCCCTTGTTGTGTACCTCGCTGTTCTTTATGCCGCGTCATCTGTGCCGCCTGTTGGGAGTACGGGTCATGACCTTCGTTCGCGAAGCTTATTCGCTCCCGTTGCTGATGGTTTCGCCACTGGTTCTAATGCTGCTGCTGATGCGGCGCTGGTTTTTCGCGCGCACGTATCTCGAGGTGGGGATGCAGATCAGCATCGCGTTCGTGCCTTACGCCCTCGGCCTGCTTTGGGCACTCTGGACCAAGCGTGTCTGGCAAGTGGGCGAGCTTACGCAATCTGAAATGGACGAGGTTGCCGTCTCGCTTATCGAGACCTATCAGGAGGAGCCATAGCCGGACGCGTTGCGTCGATTCTGCTTTTCATGAACTGGTTTTCATGACCCAGGAACAGTCCAAGCCGCTCAAACAGGTTCTGCGGAAAGTCGTGCCCGACTCGCTCATCCGGGAACGCCAGATCGTTTTGCGGCTGGGTCCGGGCGCTGGCCCGATCTATGCGCGGCTGCGATTGCTCGACAGCCTGGGGATCCGCTCTCAGAATTCGAACGACATTCCCCCCACAGCACAGTCGTTCCTGTTCGTATGCTATGGCAACATCATGCGCAGTCCAATGGCGGAATTGATGTTTCGCCAGGCAACCGAAAAAGTCGGCCTTGCCCGCATCCGAGCCACCTCTGCCGGACTGCATGCCATACCCGGGAGCCAGGCTCACCCTTGGGCTCTCGAAGCGTCCACCGAGATCGGGTTTTCGCTCAAGAATCACCAGTCTCAAGAACTCACCGAGGAATTGGTTTCGCAATCGGATGTAATTTTCGCGATGGATTTTCAAAACAAGGCGGAGTTGCTAGCGTTGTATCCGGAAGCGCGCGACAAGATTTTTATGCTGAGTGCTTACGCGAACGGCGCGGCGCGTAATCGCGAAATTTCCGATCCGTATTCCGGCGATGTAGGGGCGACGCGGCAGTGCTACGCGCTGATACAAGTTTGCATTCAGAATCTGACCGCCAGGCTGGTGGCCCTGAGTTCGAATTCGACATCAGCCACGAAAAATAGTTAGGAGTGGGCGTTCGCTTCAGAGGCTCACGGCATGAAACAAAATTGGACGGACACGATGCGACGGGGAATGCGGGCCTTTATCCAGGCTGGACGTGTGCTGGCCGGGAAGCAACTCGCTGGCCGCAACCTGACTGTGTTCCCTGACGACGTGTTCCTGACTTCCTATCCCCGATCGGGCAATACCTGGACGCGCTTCCTGATCGGCAATCTGATTTACCAGGACGAGCCGGTCACTTTTGCCAACGTCGAATCAAGAATTCCTGAAATTTACTTCAACTCCGACCATCGCATGCGCAGGTTGCCGCGCCCGCGCATCCTGAAGAGTCACGAATCGTTTCAGCCGCAATATCCCAGGGTCATCTACATCGTCCGCGATCCCAGAGATGTTGCCGTTTCCTTCTACCACCACAACGTAAAGGCGGGAAATATTCCCGACGACTATCCGATGGAGGCGTTCATCCCGCGCTTCATCGCTGCCGAGTTTGATCGGAAATGGGGTTCCTGGGCGGACAACGTGTTCAGTTGGCTCGCGCTGCGACAGAACCAGCCGACGTTCCTTCTTCTACGTTACGAAAGCATGAAAACCAACCCGGTTCAGGAACTGAAGCGCGTCGCCCAGTTCCTTGAAGCCTGTTCGTTTCGCAAAATCGACAGCAGTCCGGAGATGTTGCAGAGAGCAGTAGATCTGAGCTCTCCGGAGCGCATGCGCAGCCTCGAGAAGTCGGAAGCCAAGGATTGGGTGCTCACCAAGAGCACGCGTCAGGACAAGCCTTTCGTCCGAACCGCAACTGCGGGCGGGTGGAAGACCGCGCTTTCGCCAGAATCGGTGGCTTGCATCGAATCGGCGTGGGGAAGTTTGATGCAGAAATTGGGCTATGAACTGGTAAGTGGAGCAACGCCGGCCGCTGGTCACGATTTATCGGAGTCCATCAGCCAGGTCACGCCGTAACGAATCCGAAAACCGCAGTTTAAGGTTTGCGACGGACGCGAAACCAGTGCCGGATGTGCTCCACGGCGGGACGCGGGTCTGAAAGCCATAAATCGTCATAGTACATGCCCGGATACCAGGGCACCGCTACCTTCGCGAGTGTGCTCCAAAATGCGGGATATTCCGCCGGCCATTCAGCCGGCCTCCCTTTTCGCACGTTGCTCAGGTGTGTCAACTCGCCCACGAGCCTACGGCAGACGATGTTCTGTTGGTAGGAAACATTGTGGGGCGGCAAACTTCCATTGAGCCACCAGTCGATGACGTAGCGTGGGTAGTCGATGCCGCTCGCGATGGGCAGAGCAATGGAACCCCAGGGTCTCCCGTTGATTTCCATGAGCATGGGCGGGCCTTGTGGCACGCGCTTGTATTCGACCATGGCAATTCCCTGAAAGCCGATGTCGCGGACAAGTTGGCGGCTCAGTGCAGCGAGGTTCTCATCCAGCGGAATCGACTTGCGGCAACTGCTGGCGGAGCCCCTGGGATCGACTTCGCGAATGCGCTCCCAGGCGAACGGCAGAAACGTGTCATCGGCGGTGACCAGGAACGAAAACCCAATCCCGGGCCCGAAAACAAATTCCTGCACGAGCACATCGCCAACAATTTCGAGGCGCTGCTTGACAATGCGCTCCAGTTCCTCGAGCGAGAAAGCGTAGCCGACGGTGCCCAGCACAGCCTTGTCGCCGATCCAACGCACCGAGAAACGGTCCTTGATGACCAAGGGAAAATTCGTGGTCGGCAGCGTGTTCAAATCTGCAGGCGCTCGCAGGAGCCACGTCCTCGGTGTTGCGATACCCAGTGTTTGCGCCAGTTCGATAGTTCGGTACTTATCCGCTGCTGCGAGGACCGCGTCATGCGGAGGCAGTCCGAGGCGGCAGACTCCGTCGAAGCGGGAACGCTGCTCGGACAGCGGCTGCAGGGTCCAATCGGCAATCGGAATAACCAGATCGATTGCCTGGGCGTGGGCAAAGGCGAGAACGGAATCTACGAACTCCGAGGCATGGTCGGTTGAAATGGGATACTCAAAACTGAGTTGGCAGTACCGCGAAAGCTTGGCGGGGGCGAACAGGCCGCGATTGGCGCCTACGGCGACCCAATGTCCAGCGCGGCCCGCAGAACGCGTGAAAGCCAACGCCGCCGAGTTATGGCCGTCCAGAATCAGTATTCTTGCCAATTCAGGATCGCTCCATTCCACTGACGCCGCGCCAGGCGTTAGACCACTCTTCCAGCGAACGCGGTTTCAAGATTCCAGCGCAGACCATCCACGCTTTTTGTGGGAAGCACCCGTTTCAACGCTAACGGATTGTCGTTTCGGTGCGCGAGCCCTCGGCTCGTAGTCACGGCGGTGGCATAGCCAGCTTGCTGCGTTTCCTGCAGCGTCTGCTCATTCCAATTGGGAGACAGAGCCGGGCACGGATAGGAGAAGTGTTGGATCTTCGTCTTCATCCTGGTTTCCATGCATCGTTTCGAATCCACCAGCTCGCGGGAAACGTCTTCTCGTCCCAGGTAGGCCATGTTTGGATGGGTCATCGTGTGTGAGCCCACGATATGGCCGTGCTGCAAGAGTGTGCGTATTTGCTCCCAGGTCATGATGAGGTTGCCCGAATTTTCCGGGAGCCGTGCCTCCAGCTTGGCTTCTATATCGCTCACAATCTTTTCCAGAATAGCGCCAGAAGTCTGCGCGACCCGATCGCAGGCGGAGAGGTAGGCCGCATTGCGATTTTCCGCGCCGTCCAGGCTCCAGGACTTGCCGTTCTCGTCGGTCCAGGTCGGCACGGATGTCGTATAGAACGCATAGCGCAATCGACTAGGCCACGGTAGACGCCGGTTCTCTACACAATCCACCGTCACGTAGAACGTCGCGAGCACGCCCGTCCGATCGAGGATGGGCAGAGCCACCTCGCAATTGTCGGTGTAGCCGTCGTCGAAGGTGACGACCACGGCGCGTTCGGGCAGGTCGCCCTCGCCGCGGACAAAGCGCGCCACCTGGTCGAGGCTGACGGGATGAAATTGGCGGGCCAGAAGCTCCATCTGTCTGGCAAAGATATCGCGGCGATGAATCATCCCGCCCAGCGAGTTGGCAACCGACGCCGGATCTTCCAGCACCGAGTGATACATCAAAATGGCGGCTGCTCTGCTGCGCAAACGCGCAGACCAGCGGAACACTCCGCTGGCCATCAGTGCGCGTTTCAATAAGGTCTTGGCCATCCCATCCAGGGCGGAAAAATCCGCGCGTAGATTATCGTTTGTGAAAGTCCGCCGACTGATCTTGCCAGAAGCGCGCGCCCAACCCTGAGTCTAAACGACGCCCCGAGGCACCGGGCTGCGATCGGCGAAAACCATCGTAACCTTTTCGAATCAGCCGCGTTCGTCGCAAGATCAATATGTAACAATAGGTCATCGGGAAGTATTTTGGATGAAAACTATATAAGCCGGGGTCGGTGGAGCTTTATCGCCGGCACTTCGCGTAGCCCCTTCAATGAACTTGCAAGTAGCTGAATTAAAACAAGTTATAACCAGCGGTCGGTCCGGCGTGAAGGCGGGGTTGGAGCGTTTCCACGAACCCAAATCCGGTCGCGGCGGCGTTCCGAATCTTCCCCGGAAGAGCCATGTTTTTGCCGGACTTTTCAAGCCGGCAGGAAATGAACCAATTCTGATACTGAACCCAGGAGGTTCACGGATTTGACTTCGAGCAGCAATCTTATCCCCCCGCACGGCGGAGAGTTGATCAATCCCATCGTCTCCCCCAGTCAAGCAGCGGAACTGAAAGCTCACTCCAAGGAATATCCGTCGTGGGATCTGACAGCGCGACAGGTGTGCGATGTCGAACTGCTCCTCAGCGGCGGCTTCTCCCCGTTACGCGGATTCATGAACCGCGCCGACTACGAAGGCGTTTGCCACAACATGCGCCTGAGCAGCGGAGTTCTCTGGCCCATGCCGATCACGCTGGATGTGAGCGAAGAATTCGCTAAGGGCTTGAAGCCGGGCAGCAGCAAGATCGCGTTGCGCGATCCCGAAGGCGTGATGCTGGCAGTACTGCACGTCGAA